>Ga0210400_10004318_pt1 | contig 12343 bp, 11 predicted proteins | sample IncBWH26MmetaG_FD_155456 | JGI IMG/M metagenome (GOLD analysis project Ga0210400, IMG submission 155456) | Forest soil microbial communities from Barre Woods Harvard Forest LTER site, Petersham, Massachusetts, United States - Inc-BW-H-26-M | ecosystem: Environmental > Terrestrial > Soil >...
GTAGCTTTGAATTAAGTAGAGGGCAGTTATTGCTAACTGCTCCCCTACAGAGGCTGGCTTATAGCCGCCTTGAAAAGCAAATTTAAAAAAATAAATAAGATTAGGATTTTAACACAGAATCTTTAATTACAACTACCGGCGAAAAAAGTTCCATGATATTTTTTTTAAACGTACCAATAAGTCCAATTACGCTTATTCCAATAAAAATCCAAACAAGTAATTTATTATTTTTACCTTTCTTTAATGTCTTTTCATAATAAGTTTTTTCCACATCGCTTTTTGTAAACTCTCCGGCATCGTATCGTTTAATATATTTATCAAGTAAACTAGCCATTTTATCTGCCTGATCGCTTAAAAAATTCATATATAGATCAAAGAAAGCAATATTAAAATAGTCTGGCCATTTATCTTCGACGCAATAAAAATCATGATATGTTCGTATAACTTTTTTGAATCTGCTAGGATCAAACATATTTTCAGGAACGTAATCTTCATAGCTGTCCAAATGTTTTAGTCCTTCAAATTTTTGGTTTGAAAAATAAGCTTGGGCTTTTTCAATAATTTTACTCTGGTAATGTTCATACGATTCATTGTTCCATTTCTCTATTTGTTTTACTATTGATTCAGGAATTGGGTATAAGGATTGACGCCTAAGTTTCAAATCCTGGAATAACGAAATAATAACAGTTGAATTACCGGCAAAAATATTTTGATTTATTTCATCTTCGAATAATTGAAATAAACTATCATAGTATTCAACTTTCGGAGTGACTGAATCATGATCCAGAAATGGGGTTTCTGCTTGTTCCAAACTTGCTGAAAATTCAAATGCGAATTCCTTTTCAAAAAATTCATGATAAGTATGAAAAATCAAATTTCTACAAGGAAACTGGGGTGTCATCAGAACATATTTACGCTAAAAATAACAAAATTTCATTTACTTTTAACTGTACTCAAGTAATTGATATGAACTTCGATTATTCCAGGCGAATAACCCCGATAAGTTGCGCTTTGCTTTCAGGTTCCCTTCTTGACATAATCATCTTTTTTCTCCGGAATTTTCGCTCCGGCAAAACATTTAACTAACCATAAACTCTCTTCCTCCGAGCAGGTATTTTTTGCACGGCAGCCTTTTATGTCTTGCCAAGCCCCTAACAATTTTGTGCGAGGATTACCCAGGGTTACTTTTTTCATTTCTTTTATTATATTCGCATCAGCCATTTATGAAAATAGTAAATACTCCCATCGCTCAATTAAGCTTTGATTTGGCCAATAACATTCTGCATATTAAAGTATACGAAGGCGCCAACATGAATTTAGAAAATGCGCGCACCCATTATCAGAAAATAAATTCATTAGTAGGAGCTCGGAATTATTTTGCGCTTGTCGATGCTTCAAATCATTATACTATTGAAGAAGAAGCTTGGAAATATGCTTCTTTGCCCAAAATTATTTTTAACCGCAAAGCAGTTGCCCAATATAACATTGCCTTATCAAACAGGTTAACTGCCACTTATTTCACGGTTAATTATAAAACTTCAATGCCGTTCAAAGTTTTTTCAACCAAAGATAATGCCCTAATATGGCTAAAGTCACTTTCTTAGATTTGTTAATGAATTCTAAAAACACTTCACAATTTCGTATATTTACGCTCCGAAAAGAAAGAATGAGCGAGCACATTAAGAATCTGCAAAAGGAAATTGAACCCATCCGTCAACAACTGATTCAGCACTCGGTTTATTCTAATATCAAAACCATAAAAGACCTTACCGTGTTTATGGAACACCACGTTTTCGCTGTGTGGGATTTTATGTCACTCCTTAAAGTATTACAACGTAATTTAACTTGCATAGATATGCCTTGGGTACCCGTGGGTAGCCCCGAAACACGTTATCTTATCAATGAAATAGTTCTAGGAGAAGAATCCGATGTAGACGAAGAGGGCAAGCGCACAAGTCATTTCGAATTGTATTTAAAAGCAATGAAACAGTCAGGTTGCGATTTATCACTGATAAATACATTCATGAAAAATATCAAGAAAAAAATTCCGGTTACGGAAAGCATTTTAATTTCAAATGTACCCACAGCTTCCGGTGAGTTTATTCAAAATACATTTTCTGTTATTAATACCAACGCGCCTCACGTTCAATCCGCGGTCTTTACTTTCGGCCGTGAAGACCTTATCCCTGGTATGTTTATCAGCTTCGTTAACGAATTAAATAAGCAATCAGAAAATAAAGTAAGTGTAATGAAGTATTATCTTGAGCGCCACATAGAAGTAGATGGCGAACACCATTCTCATTTAGCATACCAAATGACAGAAGAACTTTGTGGTAACGATCCAACCAAATGGCAAGAAGCAACCACCGCCGTTAAAAATGCCTTATTTCAAAGAATAAAACTTTGGGATTTTATAGAACATCGAATTAAAGTCTCGGTTACAGTCTAACCTAATATATAAGTAATGACTGTTTACACTTTCAATTCTCGCGACTATATTTTTTGGGAAGTAATGCAAGATACTTTCGCTCTAAGCGATTCTATAATGCATAAAGAAATTACCGGTCAATATAATGAATTTATAAGTGAGCTTTCATTGAAGAAATTGAAATACGAACAGTTTAAATCTCAACTGATTCCACAAAAGGAAAAGCACGAAATGGCGTTAGTATTTAACACACTTGGAATTGAAAACCCTTGGTACGGTAAAGACATTTACGATAAGATACTTCCTTTATTCAAAAATTTAAATAATCATTGCTTTCTTGAAGGAGATATCCTTTCCACATATGCGAATCGAAAAGAATTAACTAAACACTTTGAAAACAGTTTAATTGGTACAAAAAGACCTGCGTTCGAAATAATTGATCAGTTCTTTGTTGTTTATATTAATAATCTGGCCCCAACAACAATGATTGAGTTAATAAAGCAAATTGAAACTTATCCGGCTTATGCAGGTTATCTGGATATGACTTACCGTAGCCCGTTAAAATCTTATCTGTCCGGTATATTGGTTCAGCGGTTTTGTCTCCTTGACAAAAATATAATTGTTTCTTCTGGTGAGGAGGAAATAGTAGCTTCCAATACAGATACAGTTTCATACGGATTTCCTGAATATGGCTACAAAGTAATTAGTATCAGCAATCATAACTATAGTTCATTCTTAACTTATAAAATTGAGAGGGAAATATTACCTCATTTTGGAAAAGACACCAAACTTTCTATAAATGCAGTAACGGAGAATAGTGGAGATATAAATGAATTCAGTATTGTACTTGAGGAAAAGAAACTCAAATATTTACAGGAACAGAAATTAGGTAGCTTAAAGCGGGTGGGCCTTGATACAGTTAATCAGGGAACTTTTTCTGAAATTATAAAATCAAATATTCAAAATAACTACATTTATAACTTAGATTATACACCTGCTCATAAGACCGTAAAGTTTAATACAATGATTGAACTTTATGGAGTCGAGACAGGATTGCCGCATAAAATGTTGGTTGCACTGGAGTACATTTATGAAAAAAAGGAATTAAGAGTGATAACGTTTTACTAAATTAATGGGGAGTATGTAAAATTTCAATAGCAACAGTATTGGTAAAAAAGTTTGGTCGTTTGGTGGCTATCATAATCATGGGCCGATGGATAGACACAAAATAAATATTCCCACAATTCAATAGGTGAAATCACATCCCGATCACGGCCATATCCAACCAACCCGCACTGACTGAGGCTAAATTTTTCGAGATCGCTTTCAGGTAATCATCATCCGGCGGTTTTTTCTTTTTTACTTCTACTTTAGTTTCCATTACATCACGTTTTAAAAATATCAAAACACTCTCTGGGCGCTTTATGCACCAATTTTTATAAGGCGTTTTATCCTTGCGTTAAGGCAATAAAATCCAATTACTGCCTTGTGCAGAATTCAAAAACAGCTCTTACATAAAAACATACTCTTAACTCCTAAAGGGTCATATTGAAAAAACTCCTAATAGGGCACACAAATATTTGCTCCTAAAGGGCCGTATTAAAACAACTCCTAATAGGGCTTGAAAAAAAATACTCTTATAGGGCCACTATAAAAAACTCCTATAAGGAGATAATTTTTCTACAGCTCTTATAAGGACATTTTTTTGAGGCTCCTATAGGACTGCATTTAAAAAGTTCCTAATAGGCCTCGTAAAATTATTTCACTCCTATAGGGCCGTATTGAAAAGGCTCCTAATAGGGCTTGTAAAATTCTGCTCCTATAGGGCTGTATTAAAACAGCTCCTAATAGGGCTCGCGAAAATCAACTCCTATAGGAGATGTTTTTTTTCAGACTCTTATAGGACATTTTTTTTAGAGCTCCTATAGGGCCGTTTTGAAACGAACTCCTAATAGGGCCGGCGAAAATGTTTTTAGTTGGTCAAAAAACTCCCATAAGGAGATTTTTTGGTTTTAAAGAACTTCACGCAGTAAAAGTAAATCGTGTTTTCAAGAAAAAAAAGTGTTCAGTTTTTCAAAAACGACAACTTTTACAAAACCTTTACAACATGATGAACCCTACATAGTGAATTACAGAATGTTAGAAAAAAATGACGAGTGACAAAGATTTTTTATATTATTGATCTTTTGTTTTGTTTGAAAATAAGTTACAACGAATACTTATATTTCATGTCCCTGATGTAAAAACAAAAATTTAATTATATTTAAAGCAATGAACCAACTATTTTTACATACTCTGCTGAATGATAATCAGAAAATGCTAAAGCATTTCTGTAAGATTGTTGCATTTTCTGTGCGAGATCAAATCGAGCAATTTCATATAGATCATTTATCTGATGCCCAGATGAAAGAACTAAACCCGAAAATAAGGAACGGTATCTACGATGCGCTTTTTGCATTAACGAACTATAGTAAACACAAAAAGGCTAAAGATTTTGTTGATCTTTGGAATATATCCATTCCTGATTATTGGGAGGATCCAAAACTGTGTAACGAATTGAAGAAATGCCTGGCGGAATCCAAAAAATTAAAAGATATCCAGTTCAAATCGGAATTTCTAAATCAGCAATTAAGGCTCAATAATATTTACCCCGATGAAATAACCCGATGTATTAAAATAAAAACGTCCTTTGATTTTATAGAAGTATCAGGCGATAAACACAAGCACAGGAATAAAATTAGCAGCCAACTTCGAAGAGAAGGATATTATTTTATACCCGGTATTGATGGGTATATGAAAAGAACTGAGAGTATTCTTGAATCATTTGTTTTCCCAAAATAAAAAATCTTCGGCACCATTAAAACGCCGGAAGCCCTGTAAATACAAAGCTTTTTTGTAAAACTTGTCACCCACTACAAAGTACCACCAAGGAATCCCGAGTTGTGTCCAGTAGTTTTGTCCTGCAATCCAATTTTTTGGTATGGGCAGGGAAAAGATACATACCGTATTAGCTGAAGGGCCATTAACTGAAGACGAAGAAATATCCGCTCATGCCAATCCCCTGCCCGAAAAAAATAACCGCGATGCTCACCTGGAAGGCTTGTCAGAAGATGAGAAAAAAATGATCAAGCTAATCGCAAATATTTTTATTAACTTCGTAGTTAACGGCGAGTAACGGGATTAACGCCGTTCAATTATTCCAATTCATTATACAAATTAAATACAAATTTTTAGCGATGAAAAAAGCGTATCAATACATCCGTATTTCCGATGAGGATCAATCCAACTTCAGTCTGTCAGGTCAACAAAAAATGAATACTGATTTTGCCGCCAAGCACGGCATTGAAATTGTAAAGTGTTTTGTTGACGATGGCTACTCGGCAAAGAATTTTGACCGCCCCGATTGGCAGGAGTTGGAAAAGACAATGTCAAAAAATAAAAACCAAATTGATTATTTGATCATCACTAAATACGACCGCCTGATCCGTAACGCGGCGGAAGGTTTAGCGTTTATTGAACGATTGGAACAAAAGTGGAATATTAAACTTTTGTCTGTAATGGAAAATTTCTTCATTGATCCGCACTCTCCTTATTTTTTCAAGATGCGTGCTGACCTTTTAGTAAATGCTGAATTTGAAAGAAGAGTTATTTCTGACCGGACAAAGTTTGGTAACTGGTCAGCTAAAACACAGGGCAGGTTTATTGGCCCTGCGCCGTTTGGTTATGATAACAGCCGCGATGAACAGGATATGCCAATTCTTATAGTGAATGAAAAAGAAAAAGAAATGGTGGAGCAAGTCTATATGGATTTTCTCAGTGATGTTCCTTTCCCGGTGATCCTGCACAAAATGCGCGATCGGGGTTTTCATTTAAAAGGACATGACGCGCTTACACGTATGTTATCCAACCACGTTTATGGAGGCTTTATTAAAGTTCCTTCTTACAAGGACGAACAATCTACTGTCAAAAAAGGTATTCATCAAGCTATTATTCCGGAAGATGTTTTTTGGAAAGCGTATTATAAATTACAGGATAAGATCAGGCCTCAAGGGCCTAAGATCATTGATGATAATGTTCCGTTAAGAGGATTCTTATTATGCCAGTCCTGTGGCGGATTCCATACGGGCGGGAAATCAAAAGGCCGCTCGTCTTTTTACTATTATTACCGTTGTAAAAAATGCAGGGGAGAGAATTACAGTTCTGTTAAAGTGCACAAAGAAATGTCTGAAATACTTAAGTATTTATCCTTAGACGAAAAATATATTTCAAAACTCAAAAAGGAAAATGAAATTCAGTTGGAGGAAAGTTTAAAAAGCCGCAACGATAAACTGAAACGAATAAACTCAGAATACGCCTCTATAAACGATAAATTAAGTTCACTGGAGGAAAAGTACATTGCCAACAAGATCGCGCAATCCTCCTACGAAAAATGGTATCCTGTGTACAGCAGAGAGCTTAATGAAAAGAAGGGTCAAATGGCGGATTTAAACAAGAATGACAATGAAACACTAAAACGCTACGAAACTTACCTGCCTTATCTTACCGACTTGAATCTTATTTACAACAAGGGGAATGTCGAAGGAAAACAATCCTTTCTAAAGGGCATTTTTTTAGGCGGTTTTACCAAGGAAAAGATAGGTGGTCGAACCGGCATGGTAAACCCCATGTTCTACCAGAACTCTTTAAATATTAGTACTTTGCTCAGAGTATCAAAAAGGGAAAAACCTGAATTTTCATCAGGTTTTCCCTATTGTACCCAGGAGGGGACTCGAACCCCTACGCCTTGCGGCACATGCACCTCAAACATGCTTGTATACCATTCCAACACCTGGGCCAACTATTTACGAAAACAAAAATACAAATTATTAGGCAAAAGCTACTTGTAAATATTCATTTCGTCCGTGTAATTTGCCGCTTATCATGCCCTCATTTCAGTCTTATAATTATCAGCTTAGAGTTTGTTTCACCTGTGTGTTTGTTATACCTTGCGGCTATAATCCAGCTCTATGAAAAAAATAAGCCTGCTTGCCGGAATTTTTTTGCTCAACATTTCTTTTGCTCAGCAGCAAATTCCATTAAAAATAACTTATTCTAAATGTACTTCCTTCAGCATCACTAAACCACTGAGCGAAATGCAGGCCAACGACGAAGTTTTTGAAGAAGCAAAAAAAGACTCTGAAAAAAAAGAAATAAAACAACACCGCGTATACCACGCGCCCGTAAATAAAAAAGCAATTACTGTTGGTGAAGATCCGGGTCGCCAAAATTTTATGGGCAATAAAGCGATGAGTGGCCCGATGGCAAACTGGCAAGGACAGTCTGGCTCGGGTTATCCTCCCGATCCAACCGGAGCAGCAGGCCCTAACCATTATGTACAAGCAGTAAACACCGTTTATAAATCATACACAAAAACCGGCGGTGCCGTAACAGGCGGCGGGCCCTTTAACCTCAGCACTTTATGGAGTGGCAGTACTGATGACGGAGACCCTGTTGTGCTGTATGATAAATATGCCGACCGTTGGGTAATCACACAATTCAACGGAGCTGATAAAATTTTAGTAGCAGTTTCCACAAGCCCCAATCCAACCGGAAGTTATTACGCCTACACTTTTATTCCTCAAGCGGGAGTATTTCCGGACTACCCGAAATATTCTGTTTGGACCGACGGATATTATTGCACATCCAATATCGGAACACCGGGTAACATGGCGGTATTTGACAGAACAAAGATGATTGCAGGTAATCCCACTGCGGGAATGATAACAGCAAATTATCCTTCTGTTCCGAACAACGGTTTTTTCTGCCCGCTTTCTGCTGATGCCGACGGACAGCTTCCTCCCAATGGCACACCTTGTCCGTTATTCAGTTATGAAGATGACACTTGGGCAACTGGTGCAGTAGATCAATTACGCATTTATAATTTTAATACCGATTGGATTACTCCGGCAAATACAACTTTGACTCTTGACACGCTTTTACCAACTACACCCATCAATGTAAATTTTACTTCTACCTGGGATGATGTACCTCAGCCGGGTTCTTCACAGAAACTTGACGCACTATCTGGCGTGTTGACTTTTAGAGCGCCCTACAGGGTTTGGACAGGTTATAACAGTGTTGTTATTTGTCACTCGGTAATAGTTAACACAAGTACAAATCAGGTTGGAGTAAGATGGTATGAATTAAGGCAGGATGCAATCACAAAAAAATGGAGTATTTATCAGCAATCTACCTACGCACCTGATAGCGATAGCCGCTGGGTAGGAAGTATTGCTATGGATGATAACGGAAGCGTTGGTTTAGCTTATTCTGTTTCAAGTACTGTGACACCCGTTTCATTGCGATATACCGGAAGACTTGCGTGCGACCCTCTGAATCAAATGACTTTTACAGAAACTTCTGCTATTGCAGGTTCGGGTGCACAAACCGGCACCAATCGTTTTGGTGATTACGCGCAAACAACGCTTGACCCTGATGGAATTACATTCTGGCACACCGGCGAATATTTCAGCAGCGGACAAATAAATACAAGGATTTACTCTTTTCAATTGCCAATGGGTACAACCGGTATCAGCAATGAAAATACTGTTTTTTCATTTACTTGTTTTCAAAGCGAAAATGTATTGATAGTAAATGCAGCGGGACTTCCTTCGGATAAAGAAACGCAGGTGGATTTATTTGATGTGGAAGGAAAATTAATTTCTTCGCAAAAAGTAATTCCGACCGATAAAAAAATACAAACTCAGATCAATGTGAGCTCTCTTTCAAAAGGAGTTTACCTGGTGCGCATCGGAAATTTAAATTTTCAGCGCGTGCAAAAAGTGCTTGTAAATTAGTTTTGTGAAAAAACTTTTTTTCTTATTGATAGTTTTTAGTTTTCTTATTGCCTGCAAAAGCAAAAAGAAAAGTGATTCGTCGCAACCCGCAACAAAAACTGAAACAGTTGCCGGAAAACATAAGGGAAAAATTTCTCATGCTTATAAAGAATCCGGCTGCGCAGTTGTGATTGTCATTCAGGACGGAAGCGAAAGGCCCGTGCAATTAATTCCTAAAGACCCATTGCCGGAAAAATTTAATAAAGACGGTTTGCTTATAAATTTTAATTACCGCCTACTTAAAATGAAAAACCCCGAAGGTTGCAACAGCGGAATTCCGGCGGAAATTACTGATATCAGTATTGCTAAATAAAAAATCCCCAATCAAAAATGAGTTGAGGATTTTTATTAAGCACTTGTGCTTTTATTTTTTATCGTCTTTTACTTCTTCGAAATTTACATCCTGCACATTATCATTATTGGTTGCGCCTTCTGTTCCCTGTTGTTGCGCGCCACCTTGCTGTTGTTGCTGGGCATTCATGGCATCATACAATTCTTTAGAGGCTGCTTCCCATGCGGTATTCATCGCCGCCAAAGAGGTTTCAATTTTTGCAAGGTCTCTTGCCGCATGCGCTTCTTTTAAATCTTTCAACGCAGCTTCAATAGGCTCTTTTTTCTCGGCCGGAATTTTATCGCCAAACTCTTTCAACTGTTTTTCGGTTTGAAAAACCATTGAATCTGCCTGGTTTATTTTCTCTACTTCTTCTTTTGCTTTTTTATCAGCATCGGCATTTGCTTCGGCCTCTCGTTTCATTTTTTCGATATCTTCCTTGCTTAAGCCGGAACTTGCTTCGATGCGGATGTTCTGTGCTTTACCGGTTGCTTTATCTTTTGCCGATACACTTAAAATTCCATTGGCATCAATATCAAACATCACTTCGATCTGAGGTACGCCGCGCGGAGCAGGCATAATGCCATCCAGGTTAAATTGTCCGATGGTACGGTTATCTTTTGCCAAAGGTCGTTCGCCCTGCAACACATGTAATTGCACGCTCGGTTGATTATCGCTGGCAGTAGAAAATGTTTCTGTTTTTTTACTGGGTATAGTTGTATTCGCTTCAATTAATTTGGTGAACACTCCACCGTAAGTTTCAATCCCTAAAGAAAGCGGTGTAACGTCTAACAACAGCACATCTTTTACATCACCGGTTAAAACTCCGCCCTGAATTGCAGCACCAATAGCTACAACCTCATCAGGGTTAACGCCTTTGTTCGGCGCTTTACCGAAGAATTTTTCTACCGCAGCCTGCACAGCAGGAATACGTGTTGAACCTCCTACTAAAATTATTTCATTAATATCAGCATTGGTTAAACCTGCGTTTTTCATGGCTGATTTGCAAGGCTCGATGGTACGTTGGATTAATGAATCAGCTAATTGCTCAAATTTTGCGCGTGTTAAAGATTTCACTAAGTGTTTTGGAATTCCGTTAACAGGCATGATATAAGGCAAATTAATTTCGGAAGCAGTTGTACTGGATAATTCAATCTTCGCTTTTTCTGCAGCTTCTTTTAAACGCTGCAAAGCCATCGGGTCCTGACGTAAATCAATGCCTTCGTCTTTTTTAAATTCATCCGCTAACCAATCAATAATTACCTGGTCAAAGTCATCTCCGCCTAAGTGTGTATCACCGTCGGTTGATTTTACTTCAAAAACACCGTCGCCTAATTCAAGTACACTTACGTCATGAGTTCCTCCTCCGCAATCAAACACCACAATTTTCATGTCTTTACCCTTTTTATCCATGCCGTAAGCAAGGGCGGCAGCGGTGGGTTCGTTAATGATACGGCGTACTTTTAATCCGGCAATTTCTCCGGCTTCTTTCGTTGCCTGGCGTTGCGCGTCATTAAAGTATGCAGGTACTGTGATAACCGCTTCGGTTACTTCGTGACCTAAAAAATCTTCCGCGGTTTTTTTCATTTTTTGCAAAATAATTGCTGAAATTTCCTGCGCGGTATATTTGCGCCCGTCGATATCTACCCGGGGTGTATTATTATCACCTTTAAGCACGCTGTAAGGCATGCGCTTAATTTCTTTGGCGCTTTCATCATATGTAAGCCCCATAAACCGTTTAATAGAGTAAATCGTTTTTTGCGGATTAGTGATGGCCTGACGTTTAGCAGGGTCTCCTACTTTACGTTCGCCGCCTTCCACAAATGCCACTACACTGGGGGTAGTACGTTTACCTTCATTATTTGCTATAACCACAGGCTCGTTGCCTTCCATAACGGCTACACAAGAGTTGGTGGTTCCTAAGTCTATTCCTATAATCTTTGCCATAATATTGTTTTTAATTGTAATGGCAAAGTCAATCATTATGCCAACGGGCATACAAGGGAATTATACTGACAAGCTGTCATTATTGCCTATTGGCAGGGCATAAAGCCACCCGCTGAGCCATAGAAATGAAGGGGGCAGGTGGTATGATTCGAGGCGATTTCATCAAGGCATTGGGCGGTCATCCTTTTTCTTAAAGAATACTCCCTTCGGGCCGAAAATATCCCAACCCCCCCGATAATATTGGTGAAATAGGGTTTATCCTGCGACAAAGTTGTTGTTGTGCTAACCTGGTTATACAGAGCCAATTCAGGGCCCGCGCCATTCAGCAAAAAATGTATGCTGTCTGTGGTACGATGAGAAATATTCGGGATATTTCCAACACCAATTGCTATATCGTTTATCATTCCGGCACCCGAAAAAGAAAGGTCTATTTCTTCTCCTCCCCCGGAGCTATTGGTATATTGTATTCCTAAATCCATATCCTTGTATTTTGAAACCATAGGGCCTGAAACCGGATATTCGGTATAGTAAAATCTTAGCTTAAGCCCGCACACACCCGTATTAACCGGCGAACCGTATTTGCAAACAACAGTTCCTCCTCCAGAAGGGACAATATTTATAAATGCATAGCTTGGCGTAATTACGCTTTGTTGCTGGCCATATGTTAAACGGCTGGAAAAATCGCTTACAAGGCTTACGTTTTTAGAAGAAAAATCGGCCTTTGTTCTATTATTATGTATTACCAATCTATACTGGCTGTCG
>Ga0210400_10004322_pt1 | contig 12338 bp, 8 predicted proteins | sample IncBWH26MmetaG_FD_155456 | JGI IMG/M metagenome (GOLD analysis project Ga0210400, IMG submission 155456) | Forest soil microbial communities from Barre Woods Harvard Forest LTER site, Petersham, Massachusetts, United States - Inc-BW-H-26-M | ecosystem: Environmental > Terrestrial > Soil >...
CTTGGTCACGCCGTGCAGCGTCAGGTTGCCGTTCACCGTGAGTCCACTTCCAGTCTTTGCCACGCTCGTGCTCACAAAAGTCGCGGTGGGGAACTGCGCAACGTCAAAAATGCCGGCGCTCTTCAGATCGGTGTCGCGCGTGCTGACCCCGGTGTCCACGGTGTTCACGTCGATCGTCACATTTACCGTCGACTTGGTGATGTCGGAATCATTCCACACAATTTGTCCGCCAATATTGCCAAACCGTCCATGCACCTTGGAGAGGCTCATATGCAGGATGCCAAAATCGACCTCGCTGTGCGCCTTGTCGGGAACCCAGGTGGAGGTTTGAGCCAGGGCCATCATCGGAGTAGCCAACGCCAACACGCCAAGTGTCGCTGCCAAACGCTTCATTTCGTCGTTTCCTTTCATATTTCAGTCCGGGCCATGCGCCGGGCTGTGTGATTGAATTCGCCGCCGGGAGCTTCAACTCAAACCGACTTCAGGCGCTCGAAGCAGCGAGTCGCTGAGAAACCGCCAATGTCTACATAATGGACGCACTCAAGCCGTTATTCGTTGCAACAAATATCTTACGACGGCTGGACATTATGGCAATCCGGGCGAGTCTGCTGTGCCGAGATTCGGGAGATATACGGATTGAGATCGACGCTTAGAACGGCTTCGACATCGCCGGCGACGTGGTGGCCCGCAATTGCGTGCGTTCGCCACACGCACCTGCTCTGTTGCATTGATCTCGGCGCCTCGGTCCCACGTTGTCAAGCGCACGCAGGGTCCTTCCAACCATCTAAATCACTGAAATCAAGCGCAAAATTCATCTCCGAATATTGCAGGTAATTTTGGCCTCCCAGCGCACAATCAAACTGTCATGGAAATTCCGTGCGCATGGCGAACCCGCCTCCGATCGATGAAACTCGGGACTTCGATCACTGAACCGGTTCGTTGTCGGCTCTGATGCGGAGCGTCTGACCCCCACCCCCCCCTCCCGAAATTTGCAGTTTTCCACAAAACGATTGCATATCCTTCGCCACTCAAATTCGACACTTCTTCGCCATTGCGCGCGCGGGTTCCAATTTCGCAATCTCCCCCGTTTGCATACTCTGCACGGAAGGCTGAAAGCCTTGAACTGCGAACTGACGACTGACGCCAGGTGCTAACCTGAAGCTTCGCCCGCATGTTCGTCACCTCACAGCACGCGCACTTCATCGGTATTGGCGGCATCGGCATGAGCGGTATCGCCGAGATCTTGCTCAACATGGGCTTTCAGGTCTCCGGCTCCGATCTGCGCCGAGGCCCGGTCACCGATCGCCTGGCTGAGTTGGGCGCAACCATCTACGAGGGTCACAAAGCCCACAACGTTACCGGAGCCACAGTCGTCGTCACCAGCTCCGCCGTCTCGCCTTCCAATCCGGAAGTTGTCGAGGCCCAGGCCTGCAAAATTCCGGTGATCCAGCGCGCCGAGATGCTGGCCGAGTTGATGCGTCTCAAATACGGCATCGCCATCGCCGGCATGCACGGCAAGACCACGACCACATCGATGGTTGCTTCGGTGCTGGCTGCCGGAGGACTCGATCCGACCGTAGTGGTCGGCGGCCGAGTCGACGCGCTTGGTTCGAACGCAAAGCTCGGCACTACGCAATACCTCGTAGCCGAAGCCGACGAGAGCGACCGCTCATTCCTCAAGCTTCCGCCCATTCTCGCTGTGGTCACCAACCTTGACCGCGAGCACATGGACTGCTACCGCGACATGGACGACGTGGAGCATGCCTACCTCGCCTTCATGGACAAGGTTCCGTTTTACGGCGCGGTCACGGCCTGCATCGACAACGCCGCGCTTGCGGCGATTCTGCCGCGCGTGCATCGCCGTGTCTTTACCTACGGCACGGCGCCCGGGGCCGATTACCGCCTCGAGTTCCTTGAAGCGCGCCCCGGATGTTTTTCTCACTTCCGCGTTCATACACAGGCGGCCCCGATCGGGCCTTTCGAATTGCATGTGCCCGGCCGTCATAACGCACTCAATGCAACAGCGGCCGTTGCCATCGCGCATCAACTCGGATTGACATCGGACAAGATCGCCGCCGGCATCGCCAGTTTCCGCGGAGTGGATCGCCGTTTTCAGATTCGAGGGCAGGCACGCGGAGTCACAGTCGTCGACGATTATGGCCATCACCCAACCGAGATCCGCGCCACCCTCGCCGCCGCGCGCGAATACTGTCAGGGACGCATACATGTTGTCTTCCAGCCGCATCGGTATTCGCGCACCCGCGACCTCCTCGACGAGTTCGGCGCAGCCTTCACCGATGCGGACAGCGTGATTGTGCTTCCAATCTACGCTGCCAGCGAAGAGCCGCTGCCCGGCATCACGGCGGAATTGCTGACTTCGAAAATCACGTCGCCCGTCGCGCAATACGCGCCAGACTTCGCATCCGCGGTGGAAGGGGTCGCCGCCTTGGCTCACGAGGGAGACGTGATCTTGACGCTGGGTGCCGGCAGCGTGAGCCAGCTTGGGCCGCAAATCCTGGCATCCCTTCAGTCCAACACCTAGTGTCTCAATCGCATCAGAATTGATCTGTCATCCCGAGCGTAGTTTGGCCGGTTTTTCGGCCAAAGGGAGCCGAAGGATCTGCGGTTGCTCTTTGCGACCTATGTCACGAACTTCTGAGACACCACACCAGGTTGATTCACCGACTTTGGAAAGCCCCGTGAGAGTCCTGTCTCATCGTGGTTTCTCTAGGCGCGAGGATCCTTTGTGCCTGCCATCACAGATACTAGTTAAACCGTTTACTGCTGATCGCGGTGTGTGTATGATTCCGCAGACAAACAATTGTCTTCATTGAGGAGCATGAAATGAAGTACGGATCGCGCCGTGATTTTCTTAAGACCGCCTCCGCCGCCGCAGCGGCCCTTGCCCTCGCTCGCAAAGCTCCCAGTCAGGCAACTGAAACCGCGGCATCGAGTCCGGTAAAGGTCTGGGGCACGTCCCGCAGCCAGCGCCATGCCGAGCTTACGTCCCTTGAGTGGAAGAAGGGAGACAACATTGCGGCCGATGCTATTCAGCTCGACACCGGTGCGACACGACAGCAGATCCTGGGGTTCGGCGCGGCCATCACCGAGGCCTCCGCGTACATGCTCAGCCGCCTGAGTGACGCGGAGCGCGCACCTGTCATGCACGATCTCTTCGCCCCGGATGCCATGGCGCTGAACGTGTGTCGCACCTGCATCGGTTCCAGCGACTATTCCACCAAGGCCTACACCTACGACGAGAGCAGCGAACCAGATCCGGACCTGAAAAAGTTTTCCATTGATCACGATAAGGAGTTCTACCTGCCGATTCTGCGCGAGGCACGCAAACAGAATCCCGAGATGTTTCTGTTTTCATCCCCATGGAGCCCGCCCGCCTGGATGAAACCGAACAACTCGCTGCTGGGCGGCGCGATGCGCAAGCTCAGCTTCGGTCCCTATGCCAACTACTTCGTCAGATTTCTCGAAGCCTACAAGGCCGAGGGCATCTCCATTGACGCGGTGACGGTTCAGAACGAAACCGACGCCGAGCAGGAAGGCCACATGCCCGCATGCCTTTGGGCTCAAGAGCAGGAGATGGAATTCGCCGCACGCTTCCTGGCGCCCGCTCTCCGCAAAGCGGGAATGAACACAAAAATCTGGCTGTTGGATCACAACTACAGTCTGTGGGGACGGGCTGTCGACGAACTCAGCGACACCTCGGTTTACGACGCGGTGGATGGAATTGCATGGCACGGGTACGTGGGCGAGCCAACGGCAATGACGCGTGTGCACGATGCATTTCCGGCAAAAAGTGCGTATTGGACGGAGGGCGGCCCTGACGTCAATCAACCCGACTACCAGACGGACTACACGAAATGGGCCGATCAATACAATGGCATCCTCAACAACTGGGCGCGGTCCATCACCGCATGGAACGTCGCGCTCGACGAAAAGGGCCGTCCGAATATCGGCCCGTTCTCCTGCGGCGGTGTTATTACCATCGACAACGCCACGCACAAAATCACAACCAGCGGCCAGTACTGGGCTTTCGCGCATTATTCCAAGCACATCAAGCGCGGGGCAAAGGTCTTCGCCACCAATGCTCTCGGCCATCTCAATGAGGCGGGTGTATCGCACACCGGTTTCTGTAATCCCGATGGAACCTGCGTCGTGGTGCTCGCCAACAAGGGCGCCGAAAAGCGGGTGCAACTCCTCAGGGGAGCGCAGACGCTCGACGTGGATCTGCCCGCGGATTCAGTTCAAACGCTGCATTGGTCATAAATGGGCTGCAGTCGGGTCGCTAGTAAATTTCGTTTGCCGTTTGCGTCGAGTGAATCTTTCCCGCTTCAACCGAAAGCGTGTAGGTGATCGCGTCGCCGGCCCATGACTTGATATAGAAGTCCGATCCAGAAGCGACTTTCTGCACCGTGAACGGCCCATAGTTCAGCGGTTTGCCTTTTTGCAGCGCGCCAGATCCCTGGTCCGCATCAATGAAGTAAGCCGCGCCATAACCGACCACGTGCGCTCTGCCATCCGGCTCCAATAAAACGGCGGCTCGTTCTTCCACGCCGATCCCGCGCACCCTCAGCGCAGTCGGTGGAACAGATTTTCCATCAGACTGATTGAGCCGAGCCAGAAAAACAAGCAGGCGGCCCATGCGATCGCGCCTCGCAAAATGCGTATCGATGATGATTCCTTTCAGAATCGGAATATCAACAAACCTGCGCGTCAGACTAATGCGCGGACCGAGGGGGTCAATCATCGCCGACTTGCCGTCAAGGTTCGGATCATCGGGTTTATCGCCCTGCGCTGTGTACACGTACTCACCCAAAACGGCCAGGCCTGCGCTGGTCCCTCCGATTGGCACACCGCGCCGGATCGCATCATTCAGCGCAGTCTGCAACGGGGAGTCCGTCCAGAAATTGATGTAATTGGCCTGGTCGCCGCCGGCGATGAAGATGGCGCTGGCCCGTCTGATTGCGTCGGCAACAAAGGGATTGGCTGCTGCCTCACGATTGGGAACAATCAACGTGGCGACGGAATTCAGGCGGCAAAGGCCGCGCAGGTAGAAGTTGTATTCGTCGTCGCCGGTCGCGCGCAGCACCAGGAAATCTCCGCCGCCGGCGCGATCGCACAGAAACCGGAACGCCTCGTCGAGATCGGTGCCGCCGCCCATCAGGGCGAACCCTGGCCGCGACTGTGCACGGACATTCGCGGGCTCTCCTGCGCGAATATACCGATAGGCAGCAGGTTGCGAAAGCGAGGCAAGCGCACTCGCAGCAACCAGAATTCCCAGGCACGGCAGTCGCAAACGCCTCATTTCGGTAGCTTATTCTATGACGCGTTTGAAGCCCGTTACGGTACGGGTTCCCCTTGCCGGGTATGCGGAAAAAAGCCGCTCTGCTGCGGGCTATAGTTGAGCCTGGCGACTCTCCCGATCAACGGCTCAAGCGTGGCACAACGTGATAACAAAACCCGGTCCCTTGCCTGGGAGGAAGACGCCCCCGCGGAACCGCGCTTTCGGCGCGCACAGCAGGGTGTGCCGGTTGCCGCGCGCAGCCTGCCCGGCATGCCCATCGACATGAGCGATGAGGACGACGATCCTCCTCGCGGTCGGAGCAAGCCGCGCAAATTCAGCGACGAACCGGTTCGGCCCTGGTGGCGCCCTGCAAACACTTTTATGCGCGTTCTGCTGGGAACGGGCGTCGTAGTCGTGCTTTCGATATGCGCAGTCTCGGCTTATGCGCTGCGGAACTTCCTTGAGCACGATGCCCGTTTTCGCATCGCAGGCACAAGCAATATTCAAGCCACAGGCCTGGGCCAGGTCAGCCGCGCGGAGATGTTGCCTGTCTTTGGCGAAGACATCGGCCGCAACGTCTTCTTCGTACCTCTCGCCGAGCGACGTAAACAACTTGAGCAGATCCCATGGATCGAGCATGCTACAGTGATGCGCATCCTGCCGGACCAGATCCGCATATCCGTGGTGGAACGAAAGCCGATCGCCTTTTTGCGGCAGGATGCACAGGTTGGGCTGGTCGACGCGAATGGTGTTCTGCTCACCGAACCGCCGGCCATGATGGCGCAGCATCACTACTCTTTTCCGGTGGTCACTGGAATCGACGGTCGCGATCCCATTGGCTCGCGCCGCGCCCGCATGGAGACCTATCAACACCTCATCGGCGAACTCGACTCCGGCGGCCAACACCTTTCTGACCAGATCTCCGAGATCGACCTTTCGGATCCCGAAGATGCGCGCGTGCTGATGCCGGAGCAGGGAACTGATATTCTGGCCCACTTCGGTTCAGACCACTTCATGGAGCGCTACCAGCGCTACAAGGCACACATTGCGGAGTGGCGCCAGCAGTATCCAAAGCTCGCCGAAGTGGATCTGCGTTACGAGCAGCAGGTCGTGCTGCAGATGACAGGCGGGGCCAATGCCGCGCCGGCAAAGTTGAATCCGAGCGAGGCCATTGACTCCTCGCTGGATGCACCCAAACCTGAGGCAGGAAATCCAGGCGCCAAAGTCGACGCGCCAAAGTCTGTCGAGCCGAAACATCTCGTAGCCGCCACCCCCCCCAAATCACATACGCAGCCCAAAACCACGTCGAAGACGAATGCTTCGAAAGGCAAGGCCGCGAAAAAGAAGCATCCCGATCAGAAGCACATCGTGAAGAAGCCAATCCCGAAGCCGCACCCCGGCGCCACCACCACAAACACAGGCCAGTGAGCGAACGATGAGCGAGAAGCAAGACAACCTGATCGTGGTTCTCGACGTAGGCAGTTCGTGGACTCGGGTGCTGGCCGCCGACGTGAATGAAGGCGCTCTTCGCTATCGCGGACACGGCCTGGTTGAATCAACAGGCATGCGCAAAGGACTTATTTCCGAACTCGGACCGGCAGCCAAGATCGTGAAGCAGGCGAACGAGCAGGCGGAGTGGACAGCGCGCGCCAATATCGATCAATGCGTGGTGGGCGTAGGTGGTCCGCATATTCGCGGACTGAATACGAACGGAGGACTCGATCTGGGCAGCCGCATGCGTGAGATCACACGCGAAGATGTGCGCGCGGCGGTGGAGCGTGCCCGCGCCGTTGAGCGTCCACCAGATCGCGAGATTCTCCACCTGCTTCCGCGCCAGTTCATTCTTGATGACCAGCCGGGGATCTTCGATCCAGTAGGCATGGTCGGCGCTCGCCTTGAAGTCGATCTGCACATTGCCACGTGTTCCGGCAGCGCGCTTCAAAGCACAGTCACTTGCGCCAATCGCGCGGGACTCGAAGTTTCAGAGGCGGTGCTTGAGTCCATCGCCGCGGCGGAATCAACTCTTTCGGCCGACGAGCGCGAACTTGGCGTCTGTCTGCTTGACATTGGAGCGCACTCCAGCGATCTGGTCGTTTTCTTTGAGGGCGCGGTTGCACATACTTCGTCAGTGCCGGTCGGCGGCAACCACTTCACCAACGACCTCGCCGTTGGATTGCAGATGCCAGTGGCGCAGGCCGAAGAGTTGAAGCGCCAGTACGGACACGCTGTTGTCACCGCCGTCCCGCTTGAAGCAGAGATTGAAATCAACAACCCTGGGCCGCAGCGTCTCGTATTGCGCACTTTGGCTGAGATTCTGGAACCGCGGGCACGGGAACTTTTATACTTTGTGAAAGAGAGTCTTCGCCAGGGTGGCGTGCTTGAAGCGCTTGGCGCCGGATGCGTGCTGACCGGTGGCGGCGCAATGCTGCCCGGCATGCTCGACGTAACGGAGAGCCAACTCCGCGTTCCGGCGCGGACAGGTATGCCGGTGCGGCTCTCGAATATGCCTGGCGAACTGGTTCATCCCAGCTTTTCCACTGCCATCGGAATGCTACTGTATGCACATCGCACACGTGTAACCCGTGCGGCAGAAAACAACAGCCTGCGCGCCAAGCTGCGCGCCATCTTCGCAGCGAGTTTCTAAGGCAAGGATTATGTCAACGACGAATCAGGAGGCGCCAGCCGCTATGGATCAGCAGAAGATAGAAGCCGCGGAAATACGCATTCAGTTTCACGACGAAGAACAGCGGGGGGCGCGGATCAAGGTAATCGGTGTGGGCGGCGGCGGCGGCAATGCCGTCAATCGCATGATCCAGGCCGGCCTTGAGGGCGTGGAGTTCATTGCGGCGAATACCGACGTGCAGGCGCTGAAGCTGTCGCTGGCTCCGATCAAGCTGCAACTGGGCGTCCGCCTGACGGCCGGATTGGGTGCGGGCGCCAATCCCGATGTAGGGCGGCGCGCGGCGCTCGAAGACTCCGAGAAGATCATCGAGGCGCTCGAAGGTGCGGACATGGTGTTCGTGACCGCAGGCCTTGGCGGCGGCACCGGCACGGGTGCGGCCCCGGTGATCGCTTCGCTGGCGAGCGAAATGGGAATCCTCACCGTCGCCGTCATCACGCGGCCATTCGCATTCGAGGGCAAGCGGCGTCTGCAGCAGGCCGAGCGCGGGCTCAAAGAACTGCTCGAGAGCGTGGACACGATGATCGTGATACCCAACGAGAAGCTGCTTGCTGTTGCCAAGGATGCCGGTTTCTTTGAGAGTTTCCGTATTGCCGACGATGTTCTGCGCCAGGGCGTGCAGGGCATCTCCGACATCATTACGATTCCCGGCATCATCAACCGCGATTTTGCCGACGTAAAAACAACCATGGCAGGCATGGGCCACGCTGTGATGGGGACAGCGATTCGCACCGGCGACAATCGCGCCAAGGAGGCGGCACAAGCCGCCATGGCTTCGCCGCTGCTCGACGCGGGCGCGATCGACGGAGCCCGCGGCATTCTCATCAACATCACTGGGTCCAGCAACCTGAAGCTCTCCGAAGTCAACGATGCCTCATCGCTGATCCAGAGTTCAGCGCACGAAGATGCCAACATCATCTTCGGCGCAGTCCTCGACGAGAGGATGGGCGACGAGGTCAAGATCACGGTTATCGCCACCGGTTTCCGCGACCAGATGCCGGAGCGGCGCGCGCGCATGCTGAACGTGGAAGAGATGGCCGTTGTAACGGTTCCGGTTGTTGCAGCCGATTCGTGGATGCGCGAGAAGGCGCCCGTCCCTCCGCCTCCGCCCGCGCCTTTGCGCTTCATGAGCGAGGAGGAGGACGAGGAATCCGGCGATGACGGCGATTCCGAGCCAGAGTTTGTGGCTGCTGCCGCCCGACCCAATCGCGTCGAGATCGCCGAGGAGCCGGTTTTCGTGCCGCTTCCCCGTGACTACTCTTCTGACTTTGGTAACAGCCCGCGTACACCGGCGATTACAGAGGAGCAGATCGCTCAGCCGGCTGTAAGTCCTTTGTCTGCGGGTTCGAGTGATGAGGAGCGAGATCTGGATGTACCGACGTTTATGCGCCGGATGAAGTTCTGATGTAACGACCCCGATTCGAGGACTTGCTTTGAATCCAGAGAGCGGTATAGTTCAAAGTAGCTCTCGAAATCCAAGGGTCCAAAACAGTAGATGGCAGTAATGTTGTCTTTCCCCAATTGCCGTGGGCAGTCAACATTCAAGTCAATGGGTGTTATTGCTCACATACTACGGCCTGAGCGTGTGGGATAAAGAGTTTGGAATTCAGTAAGAAATGCGCTGCTTCTGGCACACGCATGGCACGTAATCTTTTGTTGAGGGGAATCATTCTGGAATGAGAATGTCCTGCGTTTTTGCTTTGGGGCTGGCGGTTATCGGAACGAGCGTCAGCGCTGCCGCACTCGATGTGCAGCACACCGTCCATCACTCAAAGACCACAAGCAAGCACCTTGTGGTGAAGCACACGACTGCGCATTCCAGAACAGCAAGTACCCATCGCGTGAATACCACGGCAGCTTCGAGCGCCACGCTCCATCACGCTGTTCTTACTCGCAGCCATCACCACTACTATGGCGAGCGCTTCACTGCCAGTTCTTTCGCCAAGGGCGACATCTTTGCGGGCGACGTCACGACTGGGGAAGATCCAGTTGTCCGGCAGGCGGCAATTGACGCGCTGGGCGACATGAACGGCACCGCCGTCGTGATCGATCCCTCCAACGGCCGCATTCTCGCCATGGTCAACCAGAAGCTCGCGCTCTCACCCGGCGCCGAGCCTTGCTCCACCATCAAGATATCCGTTGCCCTGGCCGCCCTGAGCGAAGGCCTCGTCACGCGCGACACGCCGGTGCAACTGGCGGGCTTCCGCATGAACATGACGGACGCCATCGCCAAGAGCAACAATCTATATTTCGAAGAACTGGGCCGCGAGCTTGGCTTTGAGCGCGTTCGCCACTACGCAACTCAGTTTGGCCTGGGTGAACTGGCCGGATACCACATTCAGGGCGAACAGCTTGGCGAATACCCGTCGGAAGTGCTTCCGGTATCGGAAGGCGGCGTAGGCCGCATGTGCAGCTTCGGTCAGGGTGTTTCCATGACGCCGCTGCAACTCGGCGCATTTATGGCTGCGATTGCGAACGGCGGAACTCTCTACTATCTCCAGCACCCCACCTCGACCGAAGAGGTCATGGCATTTCAGCCCAAGGTGAAGCGCACCCTCGACATCGCACGCTACGTTCCCGACCTGCAGGATGGGATGGCCGGTGCCGTTCAATACGGGACCGCGCGCCGCCTGCGCACCAATTTCCAGGAACTGCCTGTGTTCGGCAAGACCGGAACCTGCTCGGATAAGGGAACACGGTTCGGGTGGTTTGTTTCCTACTCCGAAACTCCGCAGGGCAGCCTTGTGACGGTGTTCTTCCTCGAGGGTGGACGGCCGACGTTCGGTCCGCGCGCTGCCGAACTGACCGGAGAGTTCTACAAGAATCTCTGGGATCGCAACTATTTCGCCGACAAGGGCACCCAGGCGCACGCCGCACTGCAAGTGACAAGCACAACGAGCAACCGGTAGTCGCCAGCGTCCTCTACGGCAAAGGCCGCCTTCGGGCGGCTTTTCTGTTGTTTGCGGGACCCGGTCGGCTTCGTCTACCGGGTCACGGCTGCCTGCATGAGAGTAACGGTTGTGGTTCACATGAGTGTCTTAAGACCGACGACTACCTAGAATGGTAAGCACGAATGAAAAAGGGCACGGACAAGACCGATTTGTTTCCGGGCATTCTTCGAGGAGACGGAAACGCGGTCCAATGCAAGTGCACGGTGTCGCTGGTGACAAGGCTGACCCCTGGAACGTCAGCGAACGCTGTCTCGACCTGCCTCAGGATCGACTCGGCTGAAAATTCCCCGCCAGACGGGTTGTATCGCCTGGATGTCCGCGGGCGGACCTTTAAGATCCGACGTGAAGGCGGCAAATGGCCGATTCTAAAGATCTAGGATTCTCACCGGAGAACAAGCGCGGTTTCCAATCGCCAATCACCGGTTCAGACCCGTAACGACGAAGACGCCATCGGATGGCCGGGGATGGTCAATTCCCACGGAGTGAATTTCTGTTCTCAAAACCGGTACCGTTCGAGGATCCAGAGAAACAGGCAGATCAAGAAGAAAGTCACAGTGAACGCCACGATATAGCCGAGGACCTCCCTGCCCGGCCATAGCGGACCGCTTCCCAGCGACCCCGGAGGCGCGTTGCCATCATCGGCGCGTCTTTGCTTTTGTCAGCGGCGCCGGGCTCGGCAAAACCGGGCGGATGCCTGTAGATAACGTTCATAGAGCACATTCTCCGATGAAGCCAGTTGCGAAGCGTGTGGATGACCACTCGAATCCACGAATGGGGCAGTCCGTTCGGGTGGTCCTCACGGGTTTTAGTGGACGATGGCGGATGGTGTCGGAAAGGGCGAATTCGTTTCAACATCCGAGCCCGGAACTCTCGGCTGGCCGGGGACGCGAGGGGATTTACCCAAAAGAACGCGAAGTTCGATTCATTTGAAACGAATTCAATTCGCGAACATCGGATAGAGTGGGATTAGCGGGTGCGCCCCTTCGCCGCGCTATCGTGAACTGAACCCGGAAGCAAACTGGACTCGGCCATGGCACTCCCCACACACATTCTTCTCACTTACGGTTACATTCTCCTCTTCGGCTGGGTCCTGGTGGAACAGTTTGGCATTCCTCTCCCGGCCACACCGGTGCTGTTGGCGGCCGGGGGCTTGTCCGCGGAGCACCAGATCAGCTTCGGCGCCGCGTTCCTGGCCGGGTTTCTGGCGTGCATGTCGGCGGATACGAGCTGGTTTTTGATTGGCCGGCGCTACGGGCACCATGTCCTGCGGGTACTCTGCAAGCTTTCGATGGAGCCCACGATCTGTGTCCGGCGCACGCAGGACTCGTTTGGGCGACGTCGTAGCGTGATGCTGATGTTTGCGAAGTTTGTGCCGGGGCTGGCGACCCTGGCTGCTCCGGTGGCGGGC
>Ga0210400_10004324_pt1 | contig 12337 bp, 4 predicted proteins | sample IncBWH26MmetaG_FD_155456 | JGI IMG/M metagenome (GOLD analysis project Ga0210400, IMG submission 155456) | Forest soil microbial communities from Barre Woods Harvard Forest LTER site, Petersham, Massachusetts, United States - Inc-BW-H-26-M | ecosystem: Environmental > Terrestrial > Soil >...
GACAGACCCACTTCGGATGGGCTCGTCTCAACGTCCTGACGAATACGAACAACGACACTGCATACCTCACCGGTTATGCGTACGAGACCATTCCCGGCAAAGGCATCGTAGCCGGGCAAAACACAGGCACCGCAGACGATGCAAAGCTCAACCCTCAACCAAGTAACGAGGACCAGCCCGCGTCCCTCGGCAAGTTAGCGCTAGGGGCAGCCAAACCCGGCGCCGTCCAGATCCCAACCGAGAAAGCCGAATAGTTCTCGCGCCGGTGCGGAGGGTTTCGTCACAGCGGAGAATTACTCACGCTGCAGCACAAATCTGCGAAAATCCTTTCATGCGTTTCTCGCTCCTGTTCCTCCTGGTCGCCGCCACGCTAGCCCAGCAAATCCAACCCTCCCACACCACCGAAAGCCTCCGCGGCGTAAGCGCCGTCTCCCGCCAAATCGCCTGGGCCAGCGGCACGCACGGAACTTACCTCCGCACCACCGACGGCGGCCGCACCTGGATTCCCGCGCAAGTCCACGACGCCACAGCCCTCGACTTCCGCGCCGTGATTGCCTTCTCCGCCGACGAAGCCTTCCTCCTGTCCGCCGGCCCCGGCGATCAATCCCGCATCTATCACACCGCCGACGCCGGCCAGCACTGGCAACTGCAATTCACCAACTCCAATCCCAAAGGCTTTTTCGACTCCATGGCATTCTGGGACGCAAAGCACGGCATAGTCCTCGGCGATCCTATTCCCGACGAATCCGGCAAACTGAAATTCGAAATCCTGCTCACCGATGACGGTCGAACTTGGCGTCCAATTCCGTCTTCGCAACTGCCCGAAGCAATCGACGGCGAAGGCGCTTTCGCCGCCAGCAACTCCTGCATCGCAATCCTTCCCTCGAAAACTACGCATTCGTCAGTATCTACTCCGCCGCCCATATCGACGCTGCCCATTGCTTCTCTGCCGCTAACAGTAACGTGGAAGAGCGGCGCTTCAGCGCCGCGTAACCCTCCCCAAAAAGATGGGGCTTCAGCCCCTGAGGGCGATCCCAACATCTGGTTCGCCACCGGAGGCAAGGTCGCGCGCGTCTTTCATTCCGCAGACCGCGGACAAACCTGGCAAGTCAGCGACACTCCGATCCTCCACGGCCCCGAGTCCGCCGGAATCTTCTCCATCGCTTTCCGCGACGCGACACACGGCGTAATCGCCGGCGGCGACTACAAACATCCCAACCAAGATGGCCCCAACCTCGCCTTCACCGGCGATGGAGGCAAAACCTGGACTCTCTCGCCACTCAAACCGCAAGCGTATTTCTCCGCCGTAGCCTACGACACCAACGTGAATGTGAAAGCGCAATGGGAAAAGAAACCGCCGATTCCCGAACGCCTCTTCATCGTCGGCCAGGATTTCGTCTTCGACTTCCGCCCACCAGCAGACCCTCAGCGCATCAGTCCCAGGAAAAATTCCGGCATCAAATTCAACGCCGTCACTTCCTATCCTGAAGGCGGCGCGTTAATCGTCGGCGCCAAAGGTGCCATCGTCACCATCCCATAATCATCCTTGATCGAGCATCGCTCTCCACAACTCTGTCATCTCGACCGGAAGCGCAGCGCAAGCAAGCGCAGTGGAGAGACCCGCGTTACCCGTGCCGGATTAATACTGAAACAAAAGAGCCCCGGCTGGGTCGCCGAGGCTCCGTTCTAAGAAAACAGTTTTGCAGCCGCGGCCCTTATTTTGCGCCTAGTCTGGTCACGCCTCCACCATCATTTGTGACCCAGACTCTGCTTCCATCGAACGCCACCATGTCAGGCCTCAAGCCAACTGGGTAGGTGCCGAGAACTGCCCCGCTACTGGCCTGTAGCTTGGTCACCGTATTGTCACCGCCGTTTGTGACCCAGATGTTGCTCCCGTCAAACGCCATGAAATAAGGAGTGTGACCGACCGGGTAAGTGCCGATAAGTGCGCCGTCACTCGCCCGTAACTTGGTCACCGTGTTGTCGCCATTGTTCACTGCCCAGACGTTGAGTCCGTCGAACGCTACACCGTAAGGACCCGTTCCAACCGCGAACGTCCCGAGAACCGTGCCATCGCTGGCCCGCAACTCGGTCATGTTGTTAGAACCCCAATTTGAGACCCACATGTTGGTCCCGTCAAACGTAATGCCCTTGGGATTCGTACCCGTTGGGTAATTACCGATCACCGCGCCGTCCGTGGCTCGCAACACCGTCACCGAGTTGCTCCACGTGTTCGTCACCCAAACATTGGCTCCGTCGAACACTGCTTCAGAAGGACTCGATCCGACCGCATAGGTCCCAACCAGCGATCCGTCACTGGCCTGCAATTTGCTGACGGTATTGCTGTTTGCGTTCACGACCCAGATGTTGGCTCCGTCGAAGACGATGCCCAGAGACCACGCCCCTGTCGGGTAGGTGCCTACGATCACACCATCGTTGGCCCGTAGTTTGGTCACCACGTTGGAAGTGTAATTTGTGATCCAGAAGTTGCTGCCATCGAATGCTATCGCAGCCGGGTTGGCCCCAGCCGGATAAGTCTGCGAGTACCACTGCATGAGTGCCGCTCTGGTTTCCGCCAAACTCGGGCCAGGCGTACCATTGAGGCCTGCCGGACCGGGGGCACCAGTGGCGCCTGCCGGACCCGCGGGACCGGCAACGGTTGAAGCCGCCCCAGCCGGCCCCGTCATTCCTGGTAGTCCCTCAATCCCCTGCGGCCCTTGTGGTCCCGGCGCACCAGTCAAACCAATCGGCCCCTGCGGACCGATTGCGCCAGCTGCCCCCGCCGAGCCAGTAGCGCCCGCCTGTGCCATCATGACCCAGGGAGCCGTGCCCGGCATCGCGGTCCCCGCCGCTACCGCCCCGGTTGCCACATACGTGGACATCGCAGAAGCGGAGGTCGTACCGCCAGTGCCGATAGTCTGTGCACTCCCGCCGCCAACCGCAGACTCCGAGTATGAGTTATCGCCGTTGATGCTCCACGTTCCGTAGGCAATCGGTCCGAAGCAGTTCGACCAATCCGTCATACAGAACTGCCCGGTCGCGCCGGCCACCGACCAAAAGCCCCCGTTGTTGTAGGTCATCGTTAACGTGGTCGAGGTTGCGGTGAAGTCGTTGTTGGGTTGGCCGCCCGTATTGTAGTTGCCGGAACTAAACGCGGAATTACTCGGCGTGAGCAGCGTCGAGTTCGTGGCACTGTCTGCCACCTTGAGGTTCCACGCGACGATGTTGGAGGTGTTCAACACTCCAAGGGTGCCATCAGTCGTTATCGTGCCCACCATCGAACCAGCGGAGCCGAAGGTCAGGTTGACGTTGTAAGTAATGTTGTTGGCACCGGGAGCAAAAGCTACCACATCGTTGATCGCATACGTGGTGCTCGTGTTGAAAACGCCTCGGAAGTTGAAGCTCGTACCGTTGGTTCCGTTCGTGCCGTTCGTTCCTGCGGGGCCAGCCACGCCCTGTAAGCCCTGTGCGCCCGTCAATCCGGTAGGTCCGATAGGACCAGTTGCGCCGACTGCTCCCGTGGCTCCTGTAATACCTTGCGGACCTGCCAATCCCTGTGGCCCTTGGAAACCCATCAGTCCCTGTGGTCCTTGTGGACCCACGCCGCCAGCAACACCTGCCGCACCCGCTGCACCTGCCTGCGCGAGCACTGCCCAGTTAGGATTCGACGAGAGTACCATTGTGAGCGTAGCCGGGGTACGAGTCTGTGGTCCTTGCGATCCGCCCACCCACGGTGCGGCGATGTCCATTACGCCAGAATAAGTGCCCGCTTGAAAGACTGGACTGCAAGGAGAACCACCGTTGCAGCCGGTGACGATATTCTGTTGCGGTCCAGATCCTTGAATCATCAAGAAAGCATAACCGTAACCGTTGTCGTCCTGGAAATACCACCCACCCCCCTGGCCGGGGCCGGAATCAATAAGCATCGACACTTCGGTGCCATAAGAAAGCGGTTGCGGGACGCCGTTTAGCAGCACTGAGTTGGGTTGGTTGATCAGAAAGAAACAATTGCCGCAACCTTCCTGGTTTGTAGCCGGAGCCACGGGCAAGGTAAATGAAATGGTTGTGTTGCCCGGCTGCTCCGTCGGTCCCATCGCACTGGTCATCGAAAAATTCATGTTCGGGCCGAGGTCAGGCTCCTGTCCCGAGTTCGCTGAAATTGCAATGTAGCTCGTGCCGTTGTAAGACACGGTATCGTTGACGTTGTAGCTGGTTGTCGAACTCCACGGTCCAGCCCAGTTGAAACCGGTACCATTCGTACCGTTCGCACCGTTCGTGCCCGGAACACCCTGTGGACCCTGAAGCCCTTGTGATCCCTGTGGACCAGCAAGACCAGTAAGACCAGCCATACCCTGCAGCCCTTGGGGACCAACCGGTCCGGCAGCGCCCGTGGCTCCAGCCGCACCCGTCAACCCGATTGGACCTTGTGCTCCCATAGCCCCTGCCGCGCCGGTAGCACCGCTCAAGCCTATGAGTCCTTGTGCTCCCATAGCCCCTGCCGCGCCGGTCAAGCCCGTGAGTCCTTGTGGACCCGTAGCGCCCTTCGCTCCCGTAGCACCGGTCAAGCCTGTGGGTCCTTGTGGGCCCGTAGCGCCCGTTGCACCCTTCGCTCCTGTCGCCCCCGTCAGTCCGATGGGGCCTTGCGGTCCAACCGCACCGTACGCCACAGCCAACGTGGACGAAGCTCCGCTTCCATTGCTGATCGTCAGGTTGTAAGAACCCGCCGCCTGCACCGGCAGGTCAGCCTCGACGGAAGTGTTAGAGCATACAGTCGTCACCAGCTTAAGCTTGGCGCCGTTGAATGCGACTGTAGGCAGAGCGCTGTTGGCGCAAAATCCCAGCCCCGTAACCGTGATGGTGTGGGCTGTGTAGTTGATGGACGCATTGTCGACGGCGACTGGCACCACAATCACTGCCAACGACGGCGCAGAGATCAGCAACAGCAAGATACCAAGATAGCGTTTCATTTCTCTCCGATCTAAGTCTGTGCGATCTAAGTCTGTCCGATCGAGGTCTGTCGATCTAAAGTCTGTCCAAGTTAAGTCTGCTGCTGGGCTCGCGCCCTAGAGTGAGGTCGTGACTACGGTGTTCTTGCTGCGCTACGTCTTGCTCCTTACCCTGGCTCGGGCAGGGTGCCGGACTTTTCCAGAGAGCAATCTGAGGGGAACTTAATCAGCTTCATTACTTTTAGGCTTGACCAGCCGCAAGGGATAGATTCCCTCCGTTCGACCGCCGCGGTTACTGAAGTGCGGCGCGGAAGCCCTACAGGCAGAGGGATTTAGCTCTAAGTGCGCGAAGTGGAGTAACGCCAATCGCACAGGGCAGGAAATAAACTCGTTGGCCAAGACGCTCTGTCATCTCGGCCGAAGCGCCGCGACCCGCTGTTACCCGCACGCCGAACACGCCGGGATGGCTCAGTCTAAATTTCGAATTCACCCAAGGCGTCATCCCGAAGGTCCCGCGTTTTCACCAGCGGGCCGAGGGATCTCCCGTAGCACACAGCCTCGTAGCGGGAGACCTTCGGTGAGCCTAAACAACGTCTGCGCTCAGCGCCTCACTGTCGCCCCTGTCATGCTGAGCGAGAAATTCCTCTTCGCGACAGCGAAGCGGAATTCGCAGTCGAAGCATCCCTACCCTCGCCACCGCTGACCGCATCTTGGCGAAGTATCGGCAGAGCGAGGAAACAAAGTTTCCTTCGCAAAAACAACCCTGTCATCTCGACCGAAGCGCAGCGACCCGCTTTCGTCCGCACGCCAGAACTCCACGCAAGGAGTCATCCCGAAGTGCCCGCGTCTTCACCAGCGGGCCGAGGGATCTCCCGTAGCACACAGCCTCGTAGCGGGAGATCTTCGCTGAGCCTAAACAGAAGCGGCAAAGCGAGAAGTCAAACCAAGCAACTACCGGCATCCGAGCCACATGACGCAACCTCGCTCGCGCCCTGCTACCATCGCCGCATGTTCAACTTCGGCAAACCGAAAACCGCCGGCGATTGGGTCGTTCACATCGCAGGCGCCATCGTCGCACTATTCCTCGTCTGGTGGATGCTCAAGATGTACGTACTCTGAATGCACTCGAAACCGCTCTGGCGTGGTCAACGAGCGCTCTTGCGAGATTGCGCCAACTATGCGCCGGATAGCTTCCGGTTTGCCGACCATCCGGGAGTTGGTGCGTCGTTCCAACCGAAATGCCGAGCGTGACGGCGAAGGCCTTTCTTTACGGACTATAATGACGCGCACGGATGGCCCTCACTTCTGGCACCAAACTCGGTCCGTATGAAATTCAATCGCCGCTCGGGGCGGGTGGAATGGGAGAGGTGTATCGCGCCCGGGATACGCGGCTTGATCGCACGGTCGCCATCAAGATTCTGCCGGCACATCTCTCGGACAATCCAGAGGCCAAGCAACGCTTTGAACGCGAGGCGCGGGCGATCTCATCCCTGAACCATCCCAACATCTGCACCCTCCATGACGTCGGCCATCAAAACGGGGTGGACTACATCGTGATGGAGTTTCTGGAGGGCGAGACGCTGGCTGTGCGGCTGGCGAAGGGGCCGCTGGCTACGGAGCAGGTGCTGAAGTACGGAATTGAAATCTGTGAAGGAATGGAGAAAGCGCACAAGACCGGGATAGTTCATCGCGACCTGAAGCCGGGCAACATCATGCTGACAAAGGCGGGGGCGAAACTGATGGACTTCGGTCTCGCCAAATCAGCGACGCTGGCCTCGCCGCCTGCTTCCAGTCTGACCGCAACTCTTTCCGGGCCATCGGCGGACCAACCGCTGACGGCGCGAGGCACGATCGTGGGAACGTTCCAGTACATGTCGCCGGAACAAGTGGAAGGGAAAGAGGCGGATGCGCGCTCGGACATTTTCGCGCTGGGCGCAGTGCTGTATGAGATGGCGAGTGGTATTCGGGCGTTCGCGGGTAAAACGCAAGCCAGCGCAGTCGCGGCCATTCTTGCTGCCGAGCCGCAGCCGATCTCGGTGGTGCGTCCGATGTCGCCGCCGGCGCTGGATCGCGTGGTGAAAGTCTCCCTTGCCAAGGACCCCGATGAACGCTTTCAAAGCGTGCACGATCTGAAACTGCAACTGAAGTGGATTACGGAGCGTGGATCGCAGGCGGGGGTTCCCGCTTCGGTGGCGACGCGAAGAAAGAACCGCGAGCGGGTACTGATTGCGGCGGTGGCGTTGGGTGGGCTTCTGGCGGGGGCCGGAATCGCGGGTTCCGTCATCTCTTCGAAGAAATCCGAAGGCCTGCGGCGTGTCGTGCGGGCGCAGATCGGCGCACCCGAACACTATTCTTTCACCGCAGTCAGCTCCACCAACCACATCGTGATCTCTCCAGACGGCAGCAGCATTGCTTTCATCGCCGAAGGGGAGGGCAAGCAGTTTCTGTGGGTGCGTCCTCTGCATGCGACGGCGTCGCAGCTGCTGGCCGGAACTGAGGGTGCTTATTATCCATTCTGGTCGCCCGACAGCAAGTTCGTCGGATTCTTCGCGGGCGGAAAGATGAAAAAGGTGGAAGCCTCGGGCGGCGTGGTCCAGACCCTCTGTGACGCTCCGTACGGGCGGGGCGGCAGTTGGAACCGCGACGGCGTGATTCTGTTTGCGCCCGGTATTCATGATGTAATCTATCGCGTTCCCGACGGCGGCGGCCAGCCCGCAGCTGTGACCAAGGTGAAGAAACCGGGCCCCTTTGCCGGCGGCCGCTGGCCTTTCTTTCTGCCGGATGGGCGGCATTTCTTGTACGTGGGAACGGAAGGCGACGATCCACGGGGAAGAGTGTACGCCGCCGCGCTCGATTCACCCGACGCCAAGCTGATCGTGGAGGAAAACAGCGAAGCCACTTACGCAAATGGTTACCTCTTTTTCACCAAGGATGGCAATCTGGTGGCCCAACCGTTCGACCCGGACCATTTGACTCTTACCGGAAACCCCGTCCCAGTGGCACCCAAAATAGAGTACTTCGACAGCAAGTCCCTGGGAAACTTCTCTGTATCGGAGAACGGAGTGCTGGTCTACCGCGGCGCATATTCGACGCCGAGCCGTTTGGCTTGGCTGGACCGCAACGGCAAACAGGTCGGGACTCTGGGAGACCCAGGAATCTACGGACCGGCACGACTCTCCCCCGATGGCCGCACCGTGGTCATTTCCCGCGCGGACGCGGTGGACGCGACCATGAATGATTTGTGGCTGCTAGAGGTGAAGCGGGGAATCCTTTCCCGCCTCACTCTTCATCCCGCGCCGATTTACAGCGCAACCTGGTCGCCTGACGGCAATCGCTTGGCGGTCGCGGCGCTGGGCTCAAAGGTCCAAATCGTGCCGGCCAACGGAGGCGGAACACCGGTCGAAGCCTCCAGCGATCTAGTGGCCGTGGTCCGCGATTGGTCGCCGGATGGGCGCATCATCCTTGTGCAGCAACAGAATTCCAGCACCGGCTTCGATGTGATGTCGTTAGAGGTCAGGAGTGAGCCGCAGCCCGTAAAACCGGTACTAAATTCACGGTTTGACGAAGCGATGCCCCGATTGTCTCCCAATGGGCGCTGGCTAGCCTATATCTCGAATGAGAGTGGCCGTTCGGAGGTTTACGTAGTTCCATTTCCGGGGCCGGGCGGGCGCTGGCAGATCTCCAACAACGGAGCCGGCGTGGGCTTGGGCAGCCTAGCAGTGGCAGTGACCTGGAGCCGGGATGGCAAACAGCTCTATTTCCGCGACGCTGCGAGTGGGTTGATGGCGGTCGACGTCCAGATCCAGGGCAACGAGTTTCACGCCGGCCTACCGCGCCAGATTTTCAGCGCGCCAGGAGGAGTGCGGCCGATCGATACCGCGCCGGATGGACGGATCCTGGTGATGCTGCAGGCGGAGCAGGAAGTCTCTTCGCCGATCACGCTGGTGTTGAACTGGGACACAGAACTGAAAAAATGAGCCCTGCGAACTGAGAATTGGCTGGACTAAAATCATTCATCGCAGCCTAAAGGCGGATACACCCTGGATTACGGGCAAACCGGAAGAAACTGACGACGGAGGTTGTTGTTATACCAAACCGCAGAAGACTCCGGACGTCGAAGACGTCGAGCTCTCGCCGCGCCCCTTCGGACCGCCATTCGACGCCCACTCCGCGAAGCCCAAAACCCCTCCACTTGTGCTATACTTTACCTATCGTTGACTTCGGCCTAAGTATTAGCAATTTCAACAACTTGAAGTCTCTTGCAGAGGACTTCAAAGTACGCGGGTCGAGACAGTTTTTCCAGCCGATTTTCCAAGCGTGAGCGAGTCGCAGTTCGTAGAGTAAATCGGGACATTTTCGCGGAGCGGAATGGCCACCAAAGAAATCAATACTCCCATCGTCGACACCAAAACAAAACCCGAAAAAGTGACGCCGATCAGCACCAACAATGGCGGCAACGGCGACTACAACGCCGACTCCATCAAAGTTCTCGGCGGCATGGAAGCCGTGCGCAAACGTCCCGCGATGTACATCGGCTCGACCGGCGATTTGGGATTGCACCATCTCGTCTACGAAGTCGTCGACAACTCCGTCGACGAAGCCCTCGCCGGCTTCGCCACCAAAATCGAAGTCACCATCCATCTCGACAACTCCATCACCGTGACCGACGATGGCCGCGGCATCCCCGTCGACGACATGGACATCGACGGCGAGAAAATTTCCGCTGCGCAAGTTGTAATGACCACGCTGCACGCCGGCGGAAAATTCGATTCCTCCACCTACAAAGTTTCCGGCGGATTGCACGGCGTCGGCGTCTCCTGCGTGAACGCGCTCAGCGAAGATCTCGATCTCGAAATCTGGCGCGACGGCGCGACCTGGCAGCAGAATTATTCGAAAGGCGATCCGACCGACAAGCTGAAGAAAACCGGCGCAACCAAAAAGCGCGGCACAAAAGTTCACTTCCTGCCCGACCGCAGCATTTTCACCGCGACCGAATACAACTACGACACGCTGGCCCAACGCCTGCGCGAACTCGCGTTCCTGAACAAGGGATTGGTCATCACTCTCACCGACGAGCGCGCCACCGATTCCAAAACCGGCGAGCCCAAACACTCGGAGTTCAAATACAACGGCGGCATCGCCGAATTTATCAAGCACCTGAATCGCGGCAAGCAGACTCTGCATGACAAGCCCATCTACATGGAAGCCGACCGCAGCGGCGTCGTCATGGAAATCGGCATGCAATACAACGACGGATATTCCGAGTCCGTCTTCAGCTTCGCCAACAACATCAACACCATCGATGGCGGCTCGCACCTCTCCGGCTTCCGCATGGCCCTGACCCGCACCATCAATTTTGCTGGTCAGCAGATGGGATTGTTCAAAGACGTAAAGGAAAATCTCACCGGCGACGATGTGCGCGAAGGGCTGGTCGCGGTGATCAGCGTGAAGCTGCCACAGCCGCAATTCGAAGGTCAAACCAAAGGCAAACTCAACTCCGACATAGCGGGAGTCGTGCAGGCCTTCGTCAACGAACGCCTCGGCGCGTTCTTCGAGCAGAATGCGCCCGTGGCGCGCAAGATCATCAACAAAGCGGTCGACGCCGCCCGCGCCCGTGAAGCGGCTCGCAAGGCTCGCGATTTAACGCGGCGCAAAGGCGCGCTCGATTCCGGCGGCCTTCCCGGCAAGCTGGCGGATTGCTCCGAGCGCGATCCCAATCGCTGCGAATTGTTTCTGGTCGAAGGCGAGTCCGCAGGCGGAACCGCGAAGCAGGGACGCGACCGGCGATTCCAGGCGATTCTGCCGCTCAAGGGAAAAATTCTCAACGTCGAAAAAGCGCGTTACGACAAGATGCTGGCCCACGAAGAAATTCGAGCCATGATCACCGCGCTCGGCACGGGCATCTCCAAGGAAGATTTCGATCCCACGAAAGTGCGCTACGGCAAAATTATTCTGATGACCGACGCCGACGTCGACGGCAGCCACATCCGCACGCTGCTGCTGACGTTCTTCTTCCGCCACATGCAGGACTTGATCAAGCGCGGCAACGTCTTCATCGCGCAGCCGCCGCTGTACTCCATCAAAAAAGGCAAGTCGATGCAGTACATCAAGAACGACGACGAGTTCGACAAGGTCATGTTGAAGCGCGCCTCGGACGGCCTGGTCGTCCGCTATGGCGAGGGCGCGGCCAAACTCGAAGGCTCAGCACTTTCGAAGTTCATGACAGTTTTAAAGGAGTATCTCGGCTTCTTCGACAAGGTCGACAAGCGTGTGCGCGACGAGCAAGTGACGGGACTCTTGTCGAAATTAGAGTTGTCGAAGCGAGAAGATTTTGAAGGCGACAAAAAGTCCGCGCCGAAGAAAATCGAGCGTCTGGAAAAAGAATTGAAGAAGCTTCAGAAAGACCGCGGCTTCAAGAGCGTCGAGCTCAAGTTCGACGATGAGCACAATTTGTGGCAGGCTGCATTCGTCAATTCGCACGGCGCGGAGCACGTCATCAACTGGGCGCTCGCATCGAGCGCCGAGTGCCGCCAGATGCTCTCCAAGTTCAAGCAGATCGAACCCTACATGCAGCCGCCGTTCATCGTCGAGGCTGTGGCCAAGAGCGCGGCTGCCAGCGCTGAAGAAAACGAAGCAGAAGGCTCGGAGAACGGCGACGAGAAAAAATCCGCGAAGCCCGCACCCAAGCGCAAAGCGGAAATCGAAGTCGTAGAAAAAACCAACGCCCGCGACCTCTTCGAATACGTGAAAAAAGAAGGCAGCCGCGGATACGACGTGCAGCGCTACAAAGGCCTGGGCGAAATGACCGCTCCGCAGTTGTGGGACACCACGATGGATCCCGAGCGCCGCACGCTCCTGTCGGTGCGCCTCGAAGACATCGCCGAGTGCGAAACCATCTTCACCACGCTGATGGGCGAAGACGTCGAAGCGCGCCGCAAGTTCATCGAAGAGAACGCGCTCGACGTGAAGAACCTGGACATCTAGGAAAACTTCTTGGCCACGGATTCACGCGGATAAGCACGGATAAAGCTGAATTTGCGAAAATCTTGTCAATAGGTAGAAGTTACACGAATGGGCCTAACTCGAAGCAAACAAGCCGAATATAAGTCGGACCGAATGTCCGATTTGCCCCACCCGAATTGATATAATAGATATAGAGAGTAAAAATTCTTGAAACAGAAGGCGCGGCCTCATGGTCGCGCTTTTTCTTTTGTCCAAATCCTGCCTCGTTAGCGATTCATCGACAAGTCCCGCCGCGATTTTGCAGACGCTTCCGCGTCTCCAGGCGGACGTGTCGCCGAAGCGTTGGCTCGGATTGGGCAGCAGGGGACCACGGGGAGTCAATGAAGAATTGGGAGAAATTCGGAAGCTACAAACAACGCGGCGAGTGG
>Ga0210400_10004325_pt1 | contig 12336 bp, 10 predicted proteins | sample IncBWH26MmetaG_FD_155456 | JGI IMG/M metagenome (GOLD analysis project Ga0210400, IMG submission 155456) | Forest soil microbial communities from Barre Woods Harvard Forest LTER site, Petersham, Massachusetts, United States - Inc-BW-H-26-M | ecosystem: Environmental > Terrestrial > Soil >...
GGCATGTACCTGCGGATTGACATCACCGAGCGCCCACTCATAAGCGGGAATCTGTCCGTTGGGGTGCATGTACCACTCACGAAGCATCAGCGTCAGCTGTTCTTTAGCGAAGTCTGAGTCCACAAGTGCAATCGGAATGCAGTGAAATGCGAGGTCCCAGGCGGCATACCAGGGGTATTCCCACTTGTCGGGCATGGAAATAACGTCAGCGTTATGCAAGTGGGTCCACTTGTGGTTGCGGCCCTTCCGGCGCTCTTCGGGTGGTGGAGGATTGCCCGGGTCCCCTTGCAACCAATCCTTGATGACGTAGTGATAGAACTGCTTCGACCAGAGCATTCCGGCAAACCCCTGGCGCATCACATTCTGTGCATCGGGCGAAAGGTCTTGTGGAATGACGGTCGCGTAGAACTCATCCGCTTCATGCCGGCGGAGTCCGACGGTCCGGTCGAAACCGTCAAACGCGCTCCTTCCTTTGAAGTCGGAGTCGGCGAGACGCATCCGGACGACCATCGTCTCTTCTGCACCGAATGTGAGCATGTAATGAGCTGCCGCTTTGGTGCCAACCTGCTCCGGATTAACCGCATCCTTAGCTCCGTCCACCACGTAGTTGTTGATGCTGTCCTTGACATACGGCGTACGATTCTCCACTCCAAAGAGCCGCTGGAAATTTGTCTCGTTCTCAGTGAAGAGCAGTTCCGGAGAGCCTTCGCAATGGAGCCAGCGGTTGCCGGGCTGAGTATGGTTCAGTTCGATAACCGGGTCTGGAGCAGGACGTGCCTGGTGCAACTCCGGCCGACGCCTGCGGTCAGTCCACGACCATGTGTTGCGGAACCAAACTGTCGGCAGAATGCGAAGATTGGCGGATTCCGGACCACGGTTCGCCACTGTGATCTTGATCAGGATGTCCTCGCTGTCGGCCTTTGCGTATTCCACGAACACATCGAAGTAGCGGTTCTCGTTGAAGACACCGGTATCGAGGAATTCATACTCTGACTGCAGTTTGTCCCGGCAGCGGTTCTCTTCTACTAACTTCGCATAAGGGAACTCCGCCTGGGGGTACTTGTAGAGGTACTTCATATAGGAGTGTGTGGGTGTGCTGTCGAGGTAAAAATAATACTCCTTGACGTCCTCGCCGTGGTTGCCCTCGTTTCCGGTTAGACCGAATATCCGTTCTTTAAGGATGGGATCGCGCTCGTTCCACAGAGCTAGCGCAAAGCAGATTGTCTGCCTCCGGTCGCTGATCCCCGCCAGACCATCTTCGTTCCAGCGGTAGGCACGCGAACGAGCATGGTCATGAGGCAAGTATTCCCAAGCGCTCCCGTAAGCGCTGTAGTCTTCGCGCACTGTCCCCCAGGCACGTTCGCTGAGATACGGCCCCCAGCGCTTCCAGTGCTTCTTGCGTGTGCCAGATTCGGACATCCGGATCTCTTCTTGCGTCATCGCAGTCCTCCTTTTGATACTCCTTATCTCTGGTCGATTCCGATTGCGCGGCTATCCGGGTCACGCACTACAAAGAGCTTCACTGATCCGAAACTGGTTCTTGGATTCACATCCGCACAATGGGGAATTACACAGAAGGGCAACTTATACGTCTGTGGCCAGGCGGATGGATCTCTCACGAGAGAATGCACGTATCCTTGCCCAGGTAGTGATCGATGCGGTACACCTGCTTCTTCTCGAAGACATTGAGAACGACTTGGTTCAATTCTCTCGCGGATGCGAGGTCTCGGCCGAACGGTTTCTCGATGATGATGCGCACCCCGGAATCCGGCGAAGCGGGGCGAGCGAGTCCAGCGCGACCAAGCTGTTCGACGATATCGGGATAAACCTCAGGTGGCGTGGAAAGGTAGATGAGGCGATTGCCTCCAAGATTCTTCGAAGATTCTAGTTCCGCGAGGCGCTTCGCAAGCCGGACGTAGGCTTCCTGGTTGGCGTAATCCCCCGGGCTGTAAAACATGCTGGTAGCAAATTCGCCCCACTGTTTCGAATCCGATGGGCCCAACTTCTGAAATGCTCCTTGCCGCATCGCCAGTCATGGCGCGGAAACTATCGTCGGTCATCGGGGTGCGTGCGAAACCCGCGATGGCATATCGCGGTCCCAGCGAATTGCGAATCGCCAGGTCAAACATCGCGGGAATCACCTTGCGCTTTGCGAGGTCCCCCGACGCACCGAACAGAACTACGGTGCAGGAGGGTTCAACTACGCCTCTATACACTGAACCGGAACGACTGGTATCTGCAGCCATCTTCTCGCCCTCCGCCAAGATTGCGCGGCCATGCGGGTCACGCACTACAAAGAGCTTCACTGATCCGAAACTGGTTCTTGGATTCACAACCGCACAATGGGAATTACACAGAAGGGCAACTTATACGTCTGTGGCCAGGCGGTGTGGATCTCTCCCGAGGGAATTCTCCGAGCACGATGGTCAGACCTGTTCCGAGCACCTCAGACGTGGTACGTTTGCTGGTGCTTGCGTGCTTCGTACCAGAGGGCGAGCTCGACTCGGTTCCAGAGTCCGAGTTTGTCGTAGACGACACGAAGATGGTTCTTGACAACGTGTTCTGTGCTGCCGATGGCGTCTGCGACTTCTCGATTCTTGAGGCCCTGGGCGACGAGTTCGATAACCCGTTGCTCTCGCTGGTTGGGCACGCGCCTGCCGTAACGCTCGTCTCCAGACATAGCTGCCTCCGGTACAAAAGGGTTGCGAGTTTGACCCGCTTGATTCCGCTGTTTATGCCAAAATGAAAGAAGAGCCGACTAAGGTGGGCTTTTACGGTTCGTCGCGCCATATTCAATTGTTTTGCGATTTCACCGTTATCGCAGCCTTGAACGAGCAGGTCCACGATCTGCTGTTCACGACGTCCCCAGCGAACTGCCGCATCTTTCATGTGCAACCTTCTCTGCGGGTTACTGCAACACTTCGGTCTGCTCGGAGAAGCCGGATCAGCCGCTAGTCCCACGGCTACAGAAGCCCAGTCGAAAGTCAATATGTGGTTGTAGTAGAAACTAATTCCCGAATAGCACCTACAGTGCCATAATTTTTCTGGGAAGAAGCGGTAGTATCGGATCCAGGACGAACTTCTTCCAACTCTATTTTTGTGTAACTGCTACCCGAATCGTGCCCGTCCGCCCGTCTCCCACCGCGTAGCGTAGGCTTAATCAAGATGCAGTCGCTAAGTGTTGGACATTCACGACGCCGGACTGTGTCGCTTCAGGCCTGGACAAGAAACCTGGCACGGGCAGATGATGCTGTAACTTGTGTTGTTTGGACCCACTCTGGGTCTGGAAATAAACCCAGCCTCAAATCCGGAGCTACAAGCTTACCTTCTTCTGCAAAATGCGAGGCGTGCAGCCCCGATCAATCCGGCCGGCTGTCATCCTTTTCGTGACCTGCCGGCTTGTTCCGGTGTTAGCCTTCTTGTTGATTCTCCTTACCAGGTTTGTCGCCTGGCCCACCAAATTCGCTCTGTCCAATCATTCCACGCGGCTGTTCGGGATCTAGATTCTGTTGCACACCGGTTGAGAAGCCGGGACGAATCAGCACCGAACGAGCACCTGGAGCCAGTCCCTGCACTTCAACGACGCCTTCGAATACTTCGACGTAGGTGCGATGTTTCTTGGTAACTTCAACCGAAAAGCGAGTGCCGCGCACGGTGATGACAGCAGACGGAGTACCTATTCTGAACGGAGGTGGGTTGCCGAGTCGTTTCTGCACGGTCGCTATGATCTTGCCAACCAGCAACTCCAGATAATGTCCCTGGCCGACTTGCGGGGACTGCAAAACGATCCGACTATGAGACTTTATCAATACCTGTGAGCCATCCTGCAGGCTCAGCAACAGGCTCCCTTTGGCTGTCTCGATCGTGCTCTCGAGATCGAGCACTAAACCACGTTGAGGGGAGAGCGCATCACCTTTCGGCGAGCGTAGGGTTACATCTCCCTTGAGGTCGGCGACGATGGCAGAGCCGATTGGAAGGGACGTCTGCGATGATGGTGACTCCTGCTGCGCCAAACAAAGCACCGCCAGGATCAGCAGGAAAGCGCCATGACCGCGCACCCGCTTCATACAGCTTTCTCCTCGGCGACAGCGGTTGTCGCGTCAGGAAGGCGAATCTCGAAGGTCGTGCCGGTTGATCGACTCTGGACAGCTATTCTCCCGCCATGCTTTTCAGCAATACGCTTGACGAATGCCAGGCCCAGTCCCCACCCGGTGACCGTTCTCTCCGCCTCAGGAGCTCGATAATAACGGTCGAAGATGTGAGGAATGTCATCGGCCGAAATAGCCACGCCTTGATTCTCCACCGCAATCACTACTTCGCCATCATCGCGGTGGCAACTAACTACGATGTCAGTGCCTGGTGCGCCATACTTGGTCGCATTGCCAACCAGATTCAAGATGGCACCGCTGATGAGCGACTCATCGCCGAGGATTGCAACCATCGCCGCGCCCCGGCGCAATATCAGCCGCATTCCGTTTTCAGCGGCTAGCGGCTCAAGGATCGAGAAAACCTGTTTGACCAGGTCGTCAGAGTCGATCACGGTGGTCTGCAAAGGCTTGGCTCCCGCATCGACGCGCAAGAGATCGAGGTAAGTATTGATAAGAGCCAAGAGACGCTTGGATTCGCGAGCTATGGTCGCGGGAGCGGCGGCACAGGAAGGTGAGTTCGGATAATGCAACATGAGTTCAGCAAAGCCCTGGATCGCGGTTAGCGGGGTGCGCAGCTCATGGGTGATGAAACCCAGGGCTTCCGCGCGCGCTCGGTCACGTTCCTCACGCGTCCGGAGACTTGTCATTGTGAGAATGGTGCCGCCGCCGGGTGAAATCTGAGTAGGTGGCAGCGGAACCAATCGAAGCGAGTAAAGTTCGTCACGCCAATACGCCTCGCCTTCCCAAGTGGAGCCGGCGTGGAACAACTCTGCACCTTCCTGCGGTAATAGTCGCGCCCGGAGTTTCTCCAGCGTAAACGGTTCTGGCTCAGAGGAGGCCACAGTGGCGAAGAGAGAGTTCTTAAGAAGAAGATCTCCTTCTTCATCGAATATAGCGACCAGATCCTGCGCAGATTCGAGCAAGGCGCGGTGCAGCTCATAGAGGGCACCCAGTTCCGAATGCAGGTCCTGAAGAACCTGCAATTTCCAGGGAAGTCCACCCAGCTTCCTGGTGGCTTGCTCTTTCTCGTGACGGCCCAGAAAGGAGCGCAAACCCAAGAGCTGCTCAGTTACGCTGCGCTCGACAGCGACGAAATCGGCCGTGTAGACGAGCAGCGGGCCAAAGATGACTGTCAGTGCGAAAGCTCCCACGGGCAGCATTGTGCTGGCTACCACGAAAGCCAGAAATGTTCCGCCATAGAGCCCGGCCGCCAAGGCGATCAGCCACGCAAATCCTTTCCAGCCTTCCAAACACTGGAAGATGCGGATCGCGAGCACACAACTAAGAAGCAAAAGCAGTGCAGAGTACATCAGAGGAGCCTCGTGCAGTGCACGCCCAGTCAAGATGCTGTCGAGGATTTGGGCGTGGATCTCTGCACCAGGAGTCGGGATGCCGCTACTCAAAGGGGTTGAAAGCCGGTCGCCGATTTCTACCAGGCCGAAGCCGACGATTACGGGCCTTCCTCGCACTGGCCCCACCGCCGTGCGGTTCAAGATGGTTTGCGCGGAAATGGTTTGAAATCCATCCCGCCGGAAAGGAATGCGAATTAGCACCGGTGCGGCCATGCTCACACGAAGTGTGTCTTGGCTCTCAGGAAGTTCGTGACTTGTAAGAAACTTGGAGGGTTGGCTCGCGTCTGTGCTGCCGGCTAGTTCAATGGCGAACGCCCATCGGAGTCCTTCCAGAGTTAGTTCCTGGGGCGGGAAACGTCGGCAAATGCTGTCCCCATCCAACACCGCCTGGGCATGCCCCACACTAGCCGATCGCGTGAATTCGGGCAGAGGCTCAATCCAATGTGGGCCATCAGGAAAGTTTCCAATCTTGTCTACAATCACGACTCGATGCGAGGCCTGAAGGGACTCACTCAGCGCGCGGTCAGCCTCTGGAGATTGTGGTTCAGAGAGTAGAATGTCGAGCCCGATGACGCTGACCCCAGCTTCAGTTAGATTGTTCACTAGTTCGGCTAGCAGCGTGCGCGACCACGGCCAACGTCCGTAGGTCCGCAGGCTCTCCTCATCAATCAGAACCAAAACAACCGGTGAACGTTGCTTGGGCAGCGGCGCCAGCCGAAAGAATGTGTCAGTCAGTCGGACTTGAAACTCTCGAACCACCGGGACCAGGGAAAGCGCGACGACGACGACCCACAGAACGACGGCCCAGCCGAGCGTCTGCCGCCAGTTCCCCTGCGGGCGGTGGACGATCCGATCGCGGGGCTCGTGGCCCAAGGTCATGTTTTGTCCGTGTTCGGCAGATCAATGCCGAGGCGCAGCGCCTTCTTATATAAGGTTTTCCGTTCAATCCCGAGCCGGCGCGCGGCATCAGAACGATTGCCGTTCGTCAGTTTGAGTACCCTCAGGATGTGTTGCCGTTCCATTTCCTCCAATCGGTCGGGCGGGGTGACGGCGGCCTCAGCGGTATTTCGTTCTTCCAAACTCCGCCGAGCCTCCGCCTCAATGTCTGCCAGGGTGATGCGCCCCGCATGGGCGAAGATTGCGAGTCGGTTGAAGGTATTTTCGAGTTCGCGAACATTGCCCGGCCACTTCATGCTTTGCAATCGGGTGATTGCCTCCAACTCGATCGTCACTTCAAGGCTGTTCTTCGCATTAAACTGCTGAAGAAAATACGCTAAGAGCAACGGAATGTCCTCGCGGCGCTCCTCCAATGAGGGCATCCTGATCTGCACCACAGCCAGCCGGTAGTATAGGTCTTCGCGGAACCGGCCTTGCTTGAGAAGACTGGAAATATCACGGTTGGAGGCTGCGAGAATGCGCACATTGACCGGTATGTACTTGTTCGAGCCGACCCGCCGGATTTGCTGCTCCTGAATCACGCGCAACAATTTCACCTGAAACGAAAGCGTGGTCTCGGTGATTTCGTCCAGGAACAACGTGCCAGCGTTGGTGGCTTCGACCAATCCTTTGTGCACACTCCCCGCCCCGGTAAAGGCGCCCTTTTCGTGTCCGAATAGCTCACTTTCGAGGATCGTCTCGGTGAAAGAACCGCAGTTCACGGGCGTAAATGGCAGGTCGGCTCTTTTCGAATGGTCATGGATGGCGCGAGCGACTAATTCTTTGCCCGTGCCGCTGGCGCCGGTGATCAGCACGTTTACGTTGCTGCCTGCGACCCGGCCAATTGCCTTGTAAACCTCCAGCATTTTGGCGCTCTTACCGATGATGGAGGAGTTCTGAATCTCGGCTGTGCCTAACGCCTGTTGGCGGGTTTGAAAGCGATACGCATCAGCACGAGCGGCGATGGCGCGAAGCTGATCAACGCCAACAGGCTTGTTGACGTAATCCACCGCTCCTTCGCTTAGAGACCGGGCGGCGGTCTCGACGCTTACATGCGCTGTCATCACAACGGGATAGAGGTTCGGCTGCGACGCCCGCAGCCTCTGCAGCAGGTCAATGCCGTTGGAGGAAGCGAGATAGACATCGAGCATGACCAGATCGGCTGGATTGGCGGCAAGATACCGTTCTGCGTCTTCCGCGCGCGTAAAGGTTTGGCACTGGTGCCCCTCGGCCGTAAACACGGACCTCAAGAAAGCACAAGTATCTGCTTCGTCATCGACCACGACAACTTTCAATAGACGCATGAATGATTCTCGTTGGTTGGCTGGTTTCACTACCCCGTTGGCAACCTCCCGAGTGGCAATTCAGTTGCCATCCGTGTAGTGCCTTGGGGCGGGTAGTCGGCTTCGTTGACTCGAGGGCCGAGGAGCAAACCAGGATGCCAGAACACGAATTCTAGCATCTGTGACCGGAATCACCCGAGAGGATCATACGCGTCACTTCGGCCAGTCAGCTCATGCACTTCCGATCATTTCGTGCTTTGCGGGAATGACGATGCTGCCACGAAAGCGACCCCGTTTGGAGGCATCCGAAGCCAAAAGCATCCCCGATTGCTATCGAAGACTTGTTTGCAATCTCATGCTAAGTGTGGTTCTTGCATTTGCCGCCTTACCGTTTCTGTCCATCGGTTTCGCGGCGGCGCAAATATCGCCGGGACCTCTCTCGCGAGCTCATCAACCCCTAGACAGCCCCACTCAATGCACCAGTTGCCACAAACTTGGAGGTCGGAAAGCGGCATTCAAATGCTTGGAGTGTCACACCGAGATCGGCCAGCGGCTGGCTTCACACCGTGGACTCCACGCCTTCTATGGAATCAAAGCCGAGTTGAATCAGGAGTGTACACGCTGCCATTCGGAGCACAACGGACAAGAATTTGCTCTGATCAAATGGGACTTGAGAAAGTTCGATCACAAACAGACCGGTTATGCCCTTGAAGGCAAGCATATCGGACTCAGTTGCAAAGGCTGTCACAGTCCAGAACATATCGCATCCGCCGAACGGCATCTGATAAAGGTAAGGGACTTGGGCCGGACTTTCCTCGGTGTTCCGTCCACTTGCGTGCCCTGTCATCAGGATCCACACGAGGGCCGACTTGGTCCGAACTGTCTCCAGTGTCATGATAACAACGGCTGGAAAAGCGTCACGCAGCAATTCGATCACTCCAAGACCCGATACCCACTGACCGGGCTGCATGCCGGTGTGGCTTGTCAGAGGTGCCACACACCCGGACCGGACAACAAACCGCGTTATTTGGGACTACCCTTCGGAAAGTGTTCTGACTGCCACATCGATCCGCATCACCAAAGCTTTGCCCAACAAAGCTGCCAGTCCTGCCATAACACGGGTGGTTGGAAGCGGGTCTCTACGGTGGCGCTAAATCAGAATTTCGACCACGCGAAGACCAAATATCCATTAGTCGGAAAGCATCAACAGGTGGATTGCCTGGCATGCCATCGCAACGGTGATTTCAAACAGCCGCTCACCTTCCAAAAGTGCATGGATTGTCACCAAGACGAACACCGGGGCCAATTTGCGAAGCGCACTGGCGGCCCGGAGTGCAGTGCCTGCCATAACCTTGAGGGGTTCAAGCCCTCGACCTTCGGTTTGAAAGAACACGCGTCGACCGCTTATCCGTTGCAGGGCAAGCATGGCAGCCTGCAATGCGCGCAGTGCCACACTCCGCGCGGGAAAGAAACCCTTTACGCAATCAAGTTTGAGCGCTGCCTCGATTGCCACAAGGATGAACACCAAGCACAGTTCGCCGCCGCACCTTATCTGAATCGCTGTGAACAATGCCATACGCTGGATGGCTTCAGGCCCTCCACATTCGGCCTGACACGGCACAAACAATCGCGGTTCATTCTGACAGGGGCTCATCTGGCGGTGACCTGCCAGGACTGCCATAAAACCGGCCGGCCGTCATCACCCCAAATAAGGTCGGCTGTGCTTTACCACTTCCAGGATGTGTCCTGCACCACTTGCCACGAGGATCCCCACCGCGGGCAGTTCCGCGAAAGAATGGAGCGCACGAACAACGGTAAGGCCCTTGGTTGCGAGGTCTGCCACTCGACCAAGTCATGGAAAGAGCTGTCTCGCTTCGACCATTCGCAGACGTCATTTGCACTAGTTGGGGCACACCGGGCGGTAGCCTGCATTGACTGCCACAAACCCCCAAACCTGGAGACTAAGCTGATTAATGTGGACTTTCGTTCTGCCCCCAAGCAATGCGAGGAGTGTCACGCCGACGTACACGGTGCACAATTCGCGCGAGCGCGCAGCATCACTGGTTGCGCGGACTGCCACAACAGCACGCGCTGGAAGCCATCGTTGTTCGATCATGACAAGCAAACGACTTTTTCGCTCCAGGGAGCACACCGTAATGTGGGTTGCGCAGAGTGTCACAAACTGACCCGATTAATAAATGGCAAGTCAGTACTTTTTTACAAGCCGACGCCCAAAGAGTGTGTTACCTGCCACGGGTCAAACGTTCCAGTAGCGAAGCCAGGGAAGCAGTAACTGCGGAACATTCGGACACAGGGGTGTGTCCAATCGACCCAGACAAGGTAATCCCGAAGTTGGATGGGTGACAGCATAAGTGTGGAATCGTCCGCTTTGAGCGTCGGGAAGTCCTGTCCTAAATACCGTGGGGTTAATGTCGCGTTAGGCTACGTGAGAAGCCTGCGTGGGCGGAGCCGAAACCTGCAACCAAAAGAGCAGGCCGTCGGTGCCGGATGAGTTCAGACGTGTGCCAAAAAGCAAACGTTCTGCTCCTATCGCGCCAGATACCTAGCCCGCAACTTCAAAGGTTCATCTCTGAAGACCGGTTGAATTTGGAGGGCAATACCAAGAACGGTGCCTCCCCCAACCGGATGCCGACTTGCGGAGGATCGTACATTGTTCCGGAGTCGCCGTGGGCTACGGTCCGCTTCCTCTCGAAAATTGATAACAGCTGAACTGCAATCCGCAAACCTTTTTCACATCGTATTGCGAGAAGCGGTGAAATTAACAAGTGATGCTCGAAATTCTGCAATCACTTGCAATCGTTTAGCGTGAACTAGCGTTGCTTTTCGGGTACTTTTTGTTGCCCTCTGCGCTGTGAAAGTCCTTGCGTTTACGTTTTCAGGTGGTTTCGAGTCCTACCTGAGGAGCCATTTTTTCGGCCGGTTATCCCACTTCTCACTTAACCATCATTCGCCGAAACAGACTCAACACAATAGCTACCGCGCCAACAACGAACCAGAACACAAAAAATCCGTTTGTAAGCATGACTAATCCTCCTTTTGATAGATCATTCAACCCGGACAACGAAAGTACTCTGGCGATTTCGTCTCGATCTTGCTTCCGCTGCTCGAGAGGCACCGATTGCCTGCTTTGCAGCTTCAAATTCTGTGGAATATAGTTGGATCAGACGCGCCATCGTAACCTCCTCGAACTGAAACCCGATGTCTGATCTCGCCGTTAGACCACGAACCCGAGCGACAGATTCTGTCCCCTCAACCATTCGCCGCTCTGTTGCATTAACTTGGTCACTAGGCCCGTCCAGCCTGTCTGATGGCTGGCGCCCACTCCGGCCCCGGAATCCCCGTGGAAGTATTCGTAAAACAGCAATAAGTCGCGCCAATGAGGGTCCTGCTGAAACTTCTCCAGGCTTCCGAATATCGGTCGGCGGCCGTTTTCGTCGCGAAGAAAAATGCTTGTCATGCGGCGCGACAATTCGCCCACCACTTCCCGCAGGGTCTTCATGTTTCCAGACCCGGTGGGGAACTCGATCTTGAAACTGTCGCCCAGGTAGTGATGGAACTTCTGCAGAGACTCAAGCAGCAGAAAATTCAGTGGAAACCAGATCGGTCCCCGCCAGTTGGAGTTGCCCCCAAAGAGACCCGTCGTGGATTCTCCCGGATCGTAAGAAATACAGTGGTCAGTGCCGTTTACGGCCACGCAGTAAGGGTGGTCACCATGCAGCTTTGAGAGGGCGCGAATGCCATATGGAGACAGAAACTCACGCTCATCGAGCACGACGGAGAGAATACGGCGAAGCTGATCCTGGTCGGCGATGGACAATAATCTCCGTTCGCCCATCCCCTCAATGCGCGTGGAGGCCAGGTCTTTCGTGAGATCGGGACGGTTATCGATGAACCATTCCAGACGTCGCTTGAAGTCCGGCAGCTTGTCAAGCACTTCCGGCTCTAAGGTTTGCACCGCGAACAGCGGGATCAATCCCACCATGGAGCGGACCTTCATGGGGAATTGTGAACCGTCAGGCAGCTGCAGCACATCGTAGAAGAAGCCGTCCTCTTCATTCCACAGTCCCATGCTATCGTGGCCACGATGGCTCATGGCATGAGCGATGGACACGAAGTGCTCCCAGAACTTGCTAGCGACGTCTTCGTAGCAAGGTTCTTCTTTTGCTAACTCCAGCGCGATGGTCAGCATATTAAGCGTATACATCGCCATCCAACTGGTTCCGTCGGATTGTTCGATGTAGCCACCCGTAGGCAGAGGCGCACTGCGGTCGAACACCCCAATGTTGTCCAAGCCGAGAAATCCTCCCTGGAAAATGTTCCTGCCTTCGGCATCTTTGCGATTGACCCACCAGGTGAAATTCAACATGAGCTTGTGAAACATCCGCTGCAGGAATGCGCGATCACCCTTGCCGTGTCGCTTTTTGTCGATCTTGTACACGCGCCACGCGGCCCAGGCATGTACCGGCGGATTGACATCACCGAGCGCCCACTCATAAGCGGGAATCTGTCCGTTGGGGTGCATGTACCACTCACGAAGCATCAGCGTCAGCTGTTCTTTAGCGAAGTCTGAGTCCACAAGTGCAATAGGAATGCAGT
>Ga0210400_10004326_pt1 | contig 12329 bp, 24 predicted proteins | sample IncBWH26MmetaG_FD_155456 | JGI IMG/M metagenome (GOLD analysis project Ga0210400, IMG submission 155456) | Forest soil microbial communities from Barre Woods Harvard Forest LTER site, Petersham, Massachusetts, United States - Inc-BW-H-26-M | ecosystem: Environmental > Terrestrial > Soil >...
CGCGAGTTTAAAGTAGAAATTAATCAAGGAGCGCCTCAGGTAGCTTATAAAGAGGCAGTTACAACAACCATTGAGCATCGCGAAGTATACAAAAAACAAACCGGTGGCCGTGGTAAATTTGCTGATATTTATGTTGAATTAGGCCCTGTGGATACGGATTGGGATTTCTCTAAAGGAGATTTACAATTCGTTAATGAAATTACGGGTGGTAACATTCCCCGCGAGTTTATCCCTGCGGTTGAAAAAGGTTTCAAATCATCATTAGCTAATGGTGTTTTAGCTGGTTTCCCTTTACAAAATTTAAAAGTTACTCTTTCCGACGGTTCTTACCATGCAGTTGACTCGGATGCACTATCGTTTGAGATTTGCGCACGTGCAGCTTACCGTGAAGCTTTAGGAAAGTGTAAACCTATTTTACTTGAGCCTATCATGAAAATTGAAGTTCTGTGCCCTGAGCAAAACATGGGTGATGTAGTTGGTGACTTAAACCGCCGCCGCGGACAGATTGAAGGTATGGATAGCAAAGGAGTTTCCCAGGTTATTAAAGCAAAAGTTCCGTTAGCCGAGATGTTTGGTTACGTAACGCAATTACGTACATTAACCAGCGGTCGTGCTACTTCTACCATGGAATTTTCCCATTATAGCGAAGCACCTAACAATGTTGCACAGGAAGTAATTGCTAAAGCAAAAGGTAAAGGAAAAGCAGAAAAAGTTTAATCAGATATATAAGCTTAAAGATGAGCCAAAGAATAAGAATAAAACTAAAATCGTACGATTTCAACTTAGTAGACAAGTCGGCCGAGAAAATTGTAAAAACGGTAAAGATGACCGGTGCTGTAATTAACGGGCCAATTCCTTTACCTACTCACAAACGTGTGTTTACTGTGTTGCGTTCACCGCACGTAAATAAAAAACACCGTGAGCAGTTCCAGGTTTGTACATACAAGCGTTTGCTTGATATCTACAGCTCATCATCAAAAACAGTTGACGCCCTGATGAAATTGGAGTTACCAAGTGGTGTTGAGGTAGAAATTAAAGTTTAGTTTGCTGAAGAAAAAAATAAATAAATCGTAAATAATAAAATAAGTAAATAAAAATGTCTGGAATAATTGGTAAAAAAGTAGGAATGACCAGCTTCTTTGAGGCCTCTGGCAAATATGTGCCATGCACTGTTATAGAAGCAGGTCCTTGCGTTGTTACGCAAGTAAAAACCAAGGAGAAAGACGGCTACGAGGCTTTGCAATTAGCTTTCGATGAAAAGAAAGAAAAGCACACCTCTGGCGCCATGAAAGGTCACTTTGCAATTGCAAAAACCACTCCTAAACGTAAATCTGTTGAGTTCAAAGGCTTTGAAGAAGTTAAGAATTTAGGAGATGTTGTAACTGTAACGGTATTTGCCGAAGGTGATTTTGTTAATGTAGTGGGCACCTCAAAAGGTAAAGGCTTTCAGGGTGTTGTAAAACGCCATGGCTTTAGCGGAGTAGGCCACGCAAACAAATCTCACGGTCAGCATGATCGTGAAAGAGCACCCGGTTCATTGGGAGCTTCTTCTGATCCTTCACGTGTAATGAAAGGTATGCGTATGGGCGGGCACATGGGAAGTGTACGTGTAAAAATGCAAAATTTGCAAGTAGTAAAAATTATGGCCGAAAAAAATCTGCTTCTGGTAAAAGGTTCTATACCCGGTGCAAAAGGCTCTTATGTAACAATTGAGAAGTAATAGAAGTCATGCAAGTAGAAATAGTAAATATCAGCGGCAAAAAAACCAGCAAAAAAGCTGAGTTAGCAGATGCCATATATAATTCCGAGCCTAACGACCATTGCATTTATCTGGATGTTAAACAACATTTAGCCAATAAACGCCAGGGTACTCACAAATCGTTAGAGCGCGCCGAAATCAACCGTACAACCAAAAAGCTTAAACGCCAAAAGGGTACCGGTGGGGCTCGTGCAGGTTCCATGAAATCTCCTTTATTCATTGGTGGTGGCCGTGTATTTGGTCCCCGTCCTCGCGATTACTCTTTTAAATTAAATAAAAAAGTAAAACGTGTGGCACGTGTATCGGCTTTAACATATAAAGCAAAAGATAACGCTATTATGGTTGTTGAAGACTTCAACTTTGAGGCTCCTAAAACCAAGAATTTTGTTGATTTATTGAAAAACCTGAACTTGTCTGATAAAAAGACATTGGTTGTATTGCCGAATACAAATGCTAATGTGTACTTATCATCACGTAACATTCAGGGCACTCAGGTTATCAAAGCTTCGGATTTAAACACGTACGATATCATGAATGCAAACAATATCGTTCTGGCAGAAGGTTCTGTAAAAGAAATTGAAAACATTTTAAGCTAAGAGAAAATGGAAGCATTAGTAAAACCCATCATCACTGAAAAATACACTGCTGAAGCGGACAAGTTTAACCGCTATGGTTTTGTAGTTGATAAAAGGGCAAATAAATTAGAGATTAAATCCGCCGTTGAAAAAATGTACGGTGTTAACGTTGTAAAAGTTAATACCCAACAATACGTTGGTAAAGTTAAAATGCGCAACACAACCAAAGGCATGGCCGTTGGCCGTGTTAACCGTAACAAAAAAGCGGTGGTTACTTTGAAAGAAGGCGATAAAATAGATTTTTACGCAAGTATATAATTAGTTAGAATCAGAAACAATGGCACTAAAGAAATTAAGACCACTAACACCCGGACAGCGTTTTAAGCTGGTAAGCGATTATTCGGAAATTACTGCAAGTAAACCCGAAAAAAGCCTCGTTGCATCACAAAAAAGATCTGGTGGTCGTAACGACACTGGTAAAATGACTATGCGCTATATGGGCGGTGGACATAAAAAAGCATACCGTATCATCGATTTTAAAAGAGATAAAGACGGAGTTGCAGGAACAATAAAAAGCATCGAGTACGATCCTAATCGTACTTCACGTATCGCTTTGGTTTATTACAAAGACGGAGAAAAACGTTACATCATTGCGCCTCAAGGTTTACAGGTTGGTGCAACCGTAATGTCAGGTAAAAAAGCTACTCCCGAAGTTGGAAACGCTATGTTCTTAGCTGATGTTCCTCTCGGAACTATCATCCACAATATTGAATTACGTCCCGGCCAGGGTGCAGCGTTAGCACGCAGCGCAGGTTCTTATGCACAGCTTAACGCACGCGAAGGAAAATATGCAGTATTACGTATGCCTTCAGGCGAGGTTCGTATGATTCTGGTTACTTGTAAAGCTACTATCGGCGCGGTTTCTAACCCCGACCATAACTTAGAACTATCAGGTAAAGCCGGCCGCAAACGTTGGATGGGCCGTCGCCCCCGTACCCGCCCTGTAGCCATGAACCCTGTAGATCACCCGATGGGTGGTGGTGAGGGTCGTGCATCAGGCGGACACCCACGCTCGCGCAAAGGTTTAAAAGCGAAAGGATTGAAAACACGTTATCCTAAAAAAGCTTCTAACAAACACATTATAGAAAGAAGAAAAAAATAGAAATTAAGGTTTAATGGTTCCCGTAAAAAGGAATTCAAAACAAAAAACAAAATAAAATGGCAAGATCACTAAAAAAAGGACCCTTTATCGACCACAACCTGGCCGGAAAAGTTGAGAAAATGAATGGCGGAGGCAAAAAATCTGTTGTAAAAACATGGGCTCGCCGCTCAACTATTCCACCCGAGTTTGTTGGACACACGTTCGCAGTACATAACGGAGCTAAATTTATCCCTGTTTATGTAACCGAAAATATGGTAGGACACAAGTTAGGCGAGTTCGCCCCTACCCGTGTATTTAAAGGCCACGCAGGACATAACAAAAAATAATATTAAGTAGATATATAATATCATGGGCAAAAGAAAAAGATTAGTCGCCGATGCTCGCAAAGAAGCTAATAAAAGCTCTTATTTTGCGAAGCTGAACAACTGTCCTACCTCACCACGCAAGATGCGTATGGTAGCCGATTTAATTCGCGGTAAGGAAGTTTACAAAGCACTCAATATATTAAAATTCAACACTAGGCACCCCGCCAAACGTTTAGAGAAATTATTAACCTCTGCTATTTCCAACTTCGAACAAAAAACTGGCGCAAAACCAGAAGAAAACAGCCTTTTTGTTACTTCAGTAATGGTTGACAGTGCGTTGATGATGAAACGTATGTTACCCGCCCCTCAAGGCAGAGCTTACCGTTTAAGAAAACGTTCAAATCACGTAACTTTAGTAATTGGTTCAAAAACTTCAACAAAATAAAATGGGACAAAAAGCAAATCCGATAGGCATTCGATTAGGTATCATCAAAGGTTGGGACTCTAACTGGTTTGGTGGAAAAGATTATTCTGAGAAACTGGTAGAAGATCAAAACCTCCGTAAATATTTAAAAGCACGTTTGCCAAAAGGCAGTATCTCTAAAATTGTTATAGAGCGTACTTTAAAACTTATCACTGTTACCATTCACACAGCCCGTCCTGGTATCATTATCGGTAAAGGCGGTAAAGAAGTTGACAAATTAAAAGAAGAGTTAAAGAAAGTAACCAAAAAAGAAATTCAAATCAACATATTTGAAATTAAACGCCCTGAGTTAGACGCGCGTTTAGTTGCAGACAGCATTGCACGCCAGATCGAAGGACGTATTTCCTACCGTAGGGCTGCAAAAATGTCAATCGGCTCTACTATGCGTATGGGCGCCGAGGGCATTAAAATAAAAGTATCAGGCCGTTTAGCCGGTGCAGAGATTGCCCGTTCTGAGTGGTATAAAGAGGGACGTACTCCGTTACATACGTACCGCGCTGATATTGATTACGCCGTTGGAGAAGCTTTAACATCTTACGGTTTAATCGGAGTTAAAGTTTGGATTTGCAAAGGAGAAATTTACGGTAAACGCGATTTATCTCCAAACCAGGGAATGGGCAAAGACAAAAAACGCGAAGGTGGAAAAGAAGGTGGAGCTCCTCAACCTAAATTCGGCGGCCGTGGCGGAAAAAAAAGAAGGGACGAAAACGAATAATTAATTTTTAGAACAAGAAATTTAAGAAGATAACATCATGTTACAGCCAAAAAGAACAAAGTTCAGGAAAATGCACAAAATGAAAATGAAAGGCAAAGCCAAACGTGGCGACCGTTTAGCCTTTGGTTCATTTGGCATTAAAGCACAGGAAGAATGTTGGGTTACTGCCCGTCAGATTGAAGCTGCCCGAGTGGCCATTACCCGTTTCATGAAACGTGAAGGACAGGTTTGGATTCGTATTTTCCCTGACAAACCGATCACCAAAAAACCTGCAGAGGTTCGTATGGGTAAAGGTAAAGGTAACCCCGAATTATGGGTTGCGCCGGTTAAAGCAGGCCGCATTTTGTTTGAAGCAGAAGGAGTTTCTATCGCAACCGCAAAAGAAGCTTTGCGATTAGCAGCTCAGAAATTACCGGTAACTACTAAGTTTATCGTAAGAAACGACTATCACGAAGAAAAAGCTATTTAATAAAAGAATACAATGAAACAGAAAGACATTGAATCCCTTTCAGTAAAAGAATTGAAAGAAAAATTACACGACGAAAAAGGCAACTTAAGTAAGTTGAAACTAAACCATAAGATTTCTCCTGTTGAGAATCCTATGACTATTCGTAGTGCGCGTAAACTGGTAGCCCGCTTAAGCACCGAGCTTACTAAGAAAAACAAAGCTTCAAAATAATTAACAGAAAGCCTTGAAAATGGAAAACAAAACAGAAATAACAACCGAAGTAAGAAATTTCAGAAAAGAAAAAGTAGGTGTGGTTACCAGCAACAGAATGACAAAATCAATTGTTGTGGCAGTAGAGCGTAAAGTAAAACACGCTAAATACGGGAAGTTCCTTAACAAAACTTCAAAATTCGTTGCGCACGACGAAAAAAACGAGTGTAACATCGGCGACACCGTTCGCATCATGGAAACCCGCCCTTTGAGCAAAACAAAGTGCTGGCGCCTGGTAGAAATTTTAGAGAGAGCTAAGTAACAATTATAGAATAAAAGGGTTATATAATTATAGAGTTGAAATAAACAAATCAATAATTTACTAACTCAATAACTGAGAAAAAATGGTACAGAACGAATCAAGATTAACAGTAGCGGATAACAGCGGAGCAAAAGAAGTGCTGGTTATTCGTATTTTAGGCGGTACAAAAAAACGCTATGCATCGGTAGGCGATAAAATCGTGGTTACTGTAAAGCATGCATTACCTTCCGGTAACGTAAAAAAAGGAACCGTTTCTAAAGCTGTAGTAGTGCGCACTGCAAAAGAAATCCGCCGGCATGATGGCTCTTACATACGCTTTGATGATAACGCTTGTGTGTTGATCAACGCTACCGACGAGTTACGTGGTACCCGTATTTTTGGCCCCGTTGCAAGGGAATTACGTGAAAAACAATTCAGCAAAATTATTTCATTAGCACCCGAAGTGCTATAATTTATACGTGAGATGGAAAAAATAAAGTTCAAATTAAAAAAAGGTGATTTAGTTCGGGTAATATCGGGCGAATCTAAAGGCCAGGAAGGTAAAATACTGGAAATCGATACCAAAAAACAGAGAGTGTTGGTTGAAGGTGTTAACATGATATCTAAACACAGCAAACCCAGCGCTAAAAACACCAATGGTGGTATTGTTAAGCAGGAAGGCTCTATCCATGTTTCTAACCTGATGTATGTAGAAAATGGCAAAACTGTACGTTTGGGCCGTTCTGCCGACGAGAAAACAGGTAAAGTAGTTCGTATTTCTAAAGCAACCAAGGAGGTAATTAAATAATGGCAACAACAAAATATATTCCAAGGCTTAAAACGAGGTACCAGACTGAGGTTGTACCGGCCTTAAAAGATAAATTCAAATTCTCATCGGTGATGCAGGTTCCGAAACTGGAAAAAATTTGCATTAACCAGGGTGTGGGCGACGCGGTTTCCGACAAGAAACTTATTGAAAGTGCGGTAAAAGAAATGACGATGATTACCGGGCAAAAAGCGGTAGCTACTTATTCCAAAAAAGATATTTCGAACTTTAAATTACGTAAAGGCGTTGCGGTTGGTGTACGTGTTACATTACGTGGCAATACCATGTACGAATTTTTAGATCGTTTAATTTCCGCAAGCTTACCCCGTATCCGTGATTTCAAAGGTATCAACGCAAAAGGTTTTGATGGTCGCGGTAATTACACATTGGGTATTCCTGAGCAAATCATCTTCCCTGAGATTGATATCGATAAGGTAACAAAAATGAACGGTATGGATATTACCTTCGTTACTACTGCGAAGAACAACGACGAAGCAAAAGCATTATTAACAGAATTCGGATTTCCGTTTAAAAAATAAAGAATGGCAAAAGAATCAATGAAGGCCCGTGAGGTCAAAAGAAAACGCCTGGCAGATCAGTACAAAGCCAAGCGCGAACAATTAAAAGCAGAAGGTAAATGGGATGAGTTGCAAAAACTTCCCCGTAACTCTTCTCCGGTAAGGCAGCGCAACCGTTGCAAATTAACCGGCCGCCCGCGTGGTTACATGCGCACCTTTGGTGTAAGCCGTGTTACCTTCCGCGAAATGGCTTTGTTCGGTTTGATCCCCGGTGTAACTAAATGTAGCTGGTAAAAAAAGAAAAAGAGAGAAAATATTGTTAAACGTATAATTGTTCTGTTTAACGGAACAAGATACCAAAACCAAAAAAATGACAGATACCATATCAGATTACCTTACCCGCGTAAGGAACGCTATCAAAGCGAATCACAGGGTTGTTGAAATTCCTTCTTCAAACCTGAAAAAAGAAATCACAAAGATTCTTTTCGAAAAAGGTTATATCCTTAACTATAAGTTTGAGCAAACAGAAAACCATCAGGGCCTGATTAAAATCGCCCTGAAGTACCATCCTGTTACCAAACAATCGGCTATCCGCCAGTTGTTGCGCGTATCCAGGCCGGGTTTGCGTAAATACAGTGGTGTTACAACCATGCCACGCGTATTAAACGGGTTGGGTGTTGCCATCGTGTCAACTTCTAAAGGTATTATGACCGATAAAGAAGCCAAAAAACATAATGTTGGCGGCGAAGTATTGTGTTACGTTTATTAATAAAAGGAGGAAACAAATCATGAGCCGAATAGGAAATTTACCGATAGAAGTGCCGCAAGGAGTAGAAATTAAAATCGAAAAGAGCACTGTAACCGTAAAAGGAAAGAAAGGAACGTTAACACAATCTTTCGATCCGGATATGGCTATTAAAACCGAGGAAGGAAAACTACATGTAGTTCGTCCAACTGAGCAAAAACGCCACAAAGCATTACACGGTTTAACCCGTGCGCTTATTGCCAATATGGTAAAAGGTGTTTCTGAAGGTTATAAAACCGAACAGGAATTAGTAGGTGTAGGTTACCGCGCAAGCAATAAAGGAAATATCCTTGAGCTTAGTTTAGGTTACTCGCACAACGTAATGTTTGAATTACCTGTAGAAATAAAAGTTGTTACCGCTACCGAAAAAGGGCAAAACCCTAAAATTATTTTAGAATCTTGCGATAAACAATTAATCGGAATGGTTGCCGCTAAAATACGTTCGTTACGTAAACCTGAGCCGTACAAAGGAAAAGGTATCAAGTTTACAGGCGAGATTTTACGTCGTAAAGCAGGTAAATCAGCAAGTAAAGCATAAGTAAAATATTAACCGGGATTTCTGAAAAAACGGAAGTCGAAATGAAAAAATAAAAAATGGGTCTCACAAAAATTGAAAGAAAAAAACGCATCCAGAAAAGGATCCGTAAAAAAATATCAGGTACGGCTTCTCACCCGCGCTTAAGCGTATACCGCAGCAATGTGGCTATCTACGCGCAGGTGATTGATGATCGTAGCGGAAAAACTTTAGTTGCTGCAAGCTCTTTAGAAAAAGAGATTAAAGCAGCAAAAGCTCCTAAGTCTGAACTGAGCCGCATGGTGGGTAAAGCCATCGCAGCTAAAGCTAAAGCCGCCGGCATTGAAGCAGTTGTATTTGACCGCGGAGGTTACCTGTATCACGGTCGCGTGAAAGCACTTGCAGAAGGTGCACGTGAAGGTGGGTTAAAATTCTAATTATACATTAAACAGAATAAAGAAATGTCAAAAGAAGTTGTAAAAAGAGTAAAGTCAGCCGAGATCGAATTAAAAGACAGGCTTGTTGCCGTAAACCGCGTTACTAAAGTAACCAAGGGTGGTCGTCACTTCAGCTTTGCAGCCATTGTGGTTGTAGGAAACGAAAAAGGCGTTGTTGGTTTTGGTTTAGGTAAAGCAAACGAGGTTACTGACGCTATAAGCAAAGGTATTGATGATGCAAAGAAAAACTTGGTAAAAGTTTCTATGTTCAGCACTACTGTTCCGCATGAGCAAAACGGTAAATTCGGAGGTTCGCGCGTGTTTTTAAAACCGGCCTCTGCGGGTACCGGTGTAATTGCAGGTGGTGCGATGCGTGCCGTTTTAGAAAGCGTAGGTATTAAGGACGTACTTGCAAAATCTAAAGGAAGCTCAAACCCTCACAACGTGGTAAAAGCAACTTTGGATGCGTTAATGAAAATGCGTGATCCTATCAGCGTGGCACAACAACGCGGAATTTCATTAGATAAAGTGTTTAACGGTTAATATACAAAACCATGAGCAAAGTAAGAATTACACAAATAAAAAGCGCTATTAAACATACCGCCAGGCAACATAAAAACCTGGAGGCGCTGGGCATTAAAAAAATGCACAACCCGGTAGAAAAAACAGTTACGCCGCAAATTATGGGGATGATTGCAAAAGTGAAGCATTTATTAAAAGTTGAAAATATCTAAGAGATGAAATAGCGAGAGCTATTCCGTCTGACAAAAACGAAAAAGACACAACAGATGAAACTAAACGATTTAAAACCTGCAAAAGGTTCGGTTAAAAATAACTACCGTCGCGGTCGCGGACAAGGTTCGGGTGGTGGCGGAACTGCTACACGTGGTCATAAAGGTGCTCAGTCACGTAGCGGTTACTCACGTAAGCGTGGTTTTGAGGGCGGACAAATGCCTTTACAACGCCGTGTGCCTAAGTTCGGGTTCAAAAATATTAACCGTGTTGAGTATATCGGTATTAACCTTGATGCTATCCAAAGATTAATTGAAGGAAAAAAAGTTGCCGAAATTACTCCTGAAGTATTAATGAAAAACGGTTTGGCCGCTAAAACAGATTTGATAAAAATCCTGGGCCGTGGCCAACTAAAAACTAAAGTAGACGTTAAAGCGCATGCTTTTTCAGCTTCGGCAAAAACTGCTATCGAAGCAAAAGGCGGTTCTGTAACTACACTAGATTAATTTATGAAGAAATTTATTTCAACTATACAAAACATCTGGAGGATTGAGGAGCTCAGGCAGCGAATATTGCTTACCCTTGGTTTAATCCTGATTTACCGTTTAGGCTCTTACGTAGTGCTGCCCGGTGTTGATGCAACCGCATTGGCAGAGGCACGTAGTCGTGCAGACCAGAGCGGCATCCTGGCTCTAATCAACATTTTTGCGGGTGGGGCTTTCAGCCGTGCTTCCATTTTTGGTTTGGGTATCATGCCCTACATCACAGCGTCTATCATCATTCAGCTGTTAGGTATGGCAGTTCCTTATTTCCAGAAAATGCAGAAAGAAGGAGAAAGCGGCCGTAAAAAAATTAACCAGTACACACGCTTTTTAACAGTGGGTGTTACAGCTATTCAGGCTCCGGGTTATATTGCAACGCAAATTACCAATTACGCGGGTGTTGTTCCCAATGCTTCTTCGTTCTGGTACATTCAATCTATTTTAATTCTGGTAACGGGTACTATTTTCGTAATGTGGTTAGGTGAGAAAATCACCGATCGCGGTATCGGAAACGGTATTTCTTTACTGATTATGATTGGTATCATCGCGCGTTTGCCTTTTGCTTTCTTCTCGGAGTTAAGTCACCGTTTGGAATCACAGGGTGGTGGATTAATCATGTTCCTCTTAGAAATTGTGTTCCTGATCGCTGTAATCATTTCTTGTATTCTCTTAGTTCAGGGCACGCGAAGAATACCTGTGCAGTTCGCTAAAAAAATTGTTGGTAACAAGCAGTACGGTGGTGTTCGCCAGTACGTTCCTTTAAAGGTGAACGCAGCGGGTGTTATGCCGATCATCTTTGCCCAGGCTATTATGTTTATTCCGGCAGCTATTGCCCAAATGGGCAGCAGCAAAGGCGGTGGATTCTTAAGCACCTTTACCAATCACTTTAGCTTCTGGTACAATTTTGTGTTTGCTTTGTTAATTATCGCGTTTACGTATTTCTACACCGCCATTATGATTAACCCTAATCAATTGGCCGATGATATGAAGAAAAACGGCGGCTTTATTCCCGGTGTTAAACCCGGTAAAGCAACTGCCGCTTTCATCGATCAGGTTATGTCTCGCATTACTCTGCCCGGTTCAATATTCCTTGCTTTAGTGGCTATCATGCCTGCTTTTGCAATGCGTTTGGGTATTACTAACGAGTTTGCCAATTTTTACGGCGGTACTTCATTATTGATTTTGGTAGGCGTGGTATTGGATACATTACAACAAATTGAAAGTTATTTATTAAACAGGCATTACGACGGTTTAATGAAGAGCGGACGAATAAAAGGCAGGGCGCCGGCAATGCAGGTTCAAAGCTAAAAAGAGAGAAAGAGAAGAATGGCAAAACAGTTAGCGATTGAACAGGACGGAACCATTTTAGAAGCGTTGAGTAACGCGATGTTTCGTGTGCAGTTAGAGAATGGTCACGTAATTGTGGCCCACATCTCGGGAAAAATGCGCATGCACTACATAAAAATACTCGTGGGAGATAAAGTTAAATTAGAAATGTCTCCCTATGATTTAACAAAAGGAAGAATTACATTACGTTATAAATAACCAGAAAAAATGAAAGTAAGGGCATCTATCAAAAAAAGGAGCGCCGATTGCAAAATCGTTCGCCGTAAGGGTAAATTATACATTATCAATAAGAAAAACCCAAAATTTAAACAACGTCAGAAATAAATTAGTAATTTTGCAAACTTTTAAATAGAGTAAAAAATGGCAAGGATAGCAGGTATTGATCTACCAAAAAACAAACGCGGAGAAATAGGCTTAACCTATGTGTACGGCATTGGCCGTAGCAGGGCTCAAAAGATCCTTACCGCATGCGGTATCGACTGGAACAAAAAAGTAAGCGAATGGAGCGATGCCGAACAAAACGCCATCCGTAAAGTAATTAACGAAGGTTTTAAAGTAGAAGGTGCGCTTCGCTCAGAAACCCAACTTAATATCAAGCGTTTAACCGATATCGGTACTTACCGTGGCACACGCCATCGTAGCGGCCTAC
>Ga0210400_10004328_pt1 | contig 12326 bp, 8 predicted proteins | sample IncBWH26MmetaG_FD_155456 | JGI IMG/M metagenome (GOLD analysis project Ga0210400, IMG submission 155456) | Forest soil microbial communities from Barre Woods Harvard Forest LTER site, Petersham, Massachusetts, United States - Inc-BW-H-26-M | ecosystem: Environmental > Terrestrial > Soil >...
GCCGAGAGGGACGGCACGTTGCACGCGGTGGCCTCAACCTACTCCAAGGACAACCATGCCGTCTACGATGGGGTGAGCCGGGCGGGCACACGCATCGTGACCTTTGCCCCCATGCTGAAGCTTGGGACATTCCCGCTGGCTGAGATTCTCGATGACCTGGTGCGGGCCGGTGAGGACGCGCTGGGCAATCCGGTGGAGATCGAATTTGCCGTGCGCCTGCCCCAGCAGGATGGCCGATTATCCGGAAAAGTGTCGGGACAAGCGGCGGAGTTTGGGTTCCTGCAGATCCGGCCATTGACGCTGGCGCGCGATAGCGAGGACTTAGCCCTTGACGATGTTCAGCCCGACCGCTTGATCTGCCTTAGCAGTAAAGTTCTGGGCAATGGCTGCATCGAGAATCTTCACGATATCGTAGTGGTGGATTCGCAGCGCTTCGAACGTAGTCGCAGCCAGGAAGTGGCCAAGGCGGTGGCTCATTTCAACCGTCTGCTCAGCAGTCAGAATCGCCCCTACTTGCTGATCGGGGTCGGGCGCTGGGGATCGAACGAACCCTGGCTCGGCATTCCGGTCGAATGGGATGAAATCTCCGGCGCGCGCGTGATTGTTGAGGCGGGATTCCGCGATTTTCGCGTCACCCCATCACAGGGCAGCCATTTCTTCCAGAATCTTACTGCCTTTCGCATCGGTTACTTCACCGTGAATCCAGACACTGGCGAAGGCTCGGTCGACTGGCAGTGGCTTACGGAACAGCCGGCCGTGGAAGAGGAAGGCTGTGTCCGCCACCTGCAGTTTGCGGAACCGATTCGCGTCGTGATGAACAGCCGCGCCAGTCAGGGAGTAATCTTCAAGCCCGAAGCGCACCAGAGCTAAGTAGCGAAATGGCCGGGCCTAACCCCGAAACTCAGAACGCAAAGCGCGTGGAGAATTGGAAACTCCGCGAGCCGAATTTTGGAACGATCGCGCCCGGCTGACCGAAGAACGGATTTGGGCCTGCGGTCCAGAGCTGGTCGGTGCTGTTATTTGGGTTCACGATGGGGCACTGCTGTGTTGGATCGGGGCAGATTTTGTATTGCACGTTATCGACGACGTTCTGCTGGTAGTTCGGGTGATTGAAAATGTCGAAAGCCTCGGCCCGGAAACTCAACTGGTAGCGCTCCCCCAGATGGAAGACTCGAGACACGCTGAAATCGACATCTTTGAATGTAGGGCCGCGGAAGGAGTTGAATTTCTCGCCGGGGACGATAGAGAAGTTCACCTCGGGGTTGTCGAAGACTGCGGTGTAGGGACGGCCGCTGGCCAGAGTGACAATACTGCTGAATTCAAAACTCTTCAGCGCGCGAAACTGCGGAAACCACACCCCGGTCGCCACAAAGCGATGGGTCTGATCCAGCTGCGAAGGCCCGCGCTGCGACGCCTGGTCGAACTGATTGAAGTATCCGGTCCCTTGGTCGGTGGTCCTCGACAGCGTGTAGGCGACCGAACTCAGGAACTGGCGTGAGTGGTGGCGCAGCGAGACTAGCAGGCCGTTATAGATGGAAAGGCCGGAATTGTCGATGGCATTGATAGTGCCGAAGTTGGGATTTATGAAGCCATCGATGGCGCTGAAGTCCGGGGTCGTATAGGTCTTTCCGTTCGGTAAAGTTACGGTTGCCGTGTTGGCGGATCCTCCGAAAGCGACTTGCTGATCCGGCGGGACTAGGTTCAGATCGAATCCAAAATTGCCGTTAGCCTGGCGCGTGACCCCGTTGGAATTTCCTAACAGGTGAAGACCGTGGCTGTAGACGTATCCGACACTGAGCGCGGTTTGGCTGCCGAACTGGTGTTCCACCGCGACGTTAGCCTGCTCGACATAGGGGCTGCGGAAATTCGGAGAAAAAACGACGATGGATGGAGTGCCGCCTGCACCGCTAGGAAACGAGGTGAGGCTGTCGGGGTAGGTGACCAGAGGATTCGAGTTTCCAAAGGCCGGCCCCACAACGACCAAAAATGGTCGGGTTATTCCGTTCGAGGCGAAGGCCTGGGAAACGTCGAGCAAGTCCTCCTGGATATAGAACAGGCCGAATGAACCGCGAACGACGGTGCCTCCTTTGCGGTCGAGCGCGTAGGCGAATCCTACCCGCGGCGAAATATTGTTCTTGCTATAGGGGATATGGCAAGTCAGAGCGAAGCCGGGATTGCACTGCTTTGGCTGCGCGAGGACCTGCAGGTCGTAACGCAGGCCGTAATTGAGAGTCAGGCGCGGCGTGGCGCGGAATTGGTCCTGGGCGAAGAAGGAATACGTGGGCGAGGTCTGATTAATCGCTCCCTGTCCGAAAGATTGCAGGTAGAGTTCGTAATTGCCGGTGGGTACATCGAGGAGACTGCCGAAACGATACTCTCCCTTGGGTCCGTAAGTGAAGGAATCCGCGTTGCGGCTGATGTTGATGTCCACACCAGCCTTCAAGTTGTGATTCCCGAGAACTTTCGTGAAGGTGTCGGTGAATTCGTAGCGGCGGTCGGTGTTGGCGAGTTGAAAACGGTTGCCTCCGAAGACAAAACCGGTATCCGGATTCTGAATGGTGACCGCCGGAAACGTCGGAGGAGACGCTGGAAGATCGAAGTGATAGTCACTGCCAAAGTGGAAGCGAACTTCGTTGATGGTGGTGGCGTTGAAACTGGTTTGCAGGGACACCTGGAAGAAATGACTGGTGGCTCCGTCGGTCAGCGATAGACCGTCGCCGGTTGAGGTGGGCGTATTGAAATATCCGTGCGGACTCCGGAATCGCTGGTAGTTGTAGGTGACACTGAACGTGTTCTTGTCATTGATGACGCCGTTGATCTTTCCGAAAGCTACATTCTGGTTGAAGCTGCGGGGGAAAGATCCAGCCGCTGCCTGGACCTGGGCGGCTAGTCCCGGATTGTTGGTAAAGAAATCCGCTGGCAATCCGTTCACAGCAGGGCCGTCATTGACAGTCAATGGCTCGTTGCGCACCTGACCCTCATAGTTGCCGACGTAGAAAAGACGATTATGGATGATCGGTCCGCCCACCGTACCGCCAAACTGTTGCCTGCGATCGTGAGGCTTGGCAATCCCCTGCTGCTCGTTAATCTTGTCGTTGGCACCGGTCGCGGAGTCAACGATGTAGTAGTAGGCATCGCCATGAACCTGGTTGGTGCCACTCTTGGTGACCGTGTTTACCAGGCCACCTCCGGCCTGGCCGAACTCAGCTTCGAATCCGGTACTGGTGACCTGGAATTCGCGGATTACGTCTTCGCTGAACTGGAAAGGGATACTGGTGCGACCGATCTGCTGCGCAAAGAAGGCGTTGTTGTTGTTGCCGCCATCGACGGTGTAGTTGTTGAAGTTTCCAGCGACCCCGTTGAAGCTGATCATGCCGAAATCGCCGTCAGTGGTGGCCCCGGGGGTGAGAAGGGCAAAGTCGGTGAAGTTGCGCCCGTTAGTTGGCAGCGATTCAATGCTCTGCTGTCCCACGACGGTGCCGAGCGAAGACTCCGCGGTATCGACCAAAGGTGTGACGGCGCTCACAGAGACGGTGGTTTCCACCTTGCCAACAGCAAGTTGCGGACGAATGATTGCGCGGGTGCCGACGGTGATGGCGATGTCCTTTAGCACAAGTTTGTTGAATCCGGCTTTCTGAATGGAGATCTCATAGGTGCCGGGATCGAGATAGAGGAACGTGAATTCGCCCTCGGTACCAGACTGTAGCGTCGCGGAAATCCCTGTGTCCTGATTGCGTACGGTAATGTCTGCAGCCGGTACGGCGGCGCCGCTGGAATCGGTCACCGTTCCCTCCAGCCGTCCTGTGGCCGATGCAGACTGTCCATGAACTACTGTTGACGACAGTATCAAAATCATCGTGAGAAGGAACGCTAGACCTGGGAGAAAAACAGATGGGTAAAGTCGGGGGTTGAGCCTGTGCATGGGTCTCCGTTTCTGGGCTGTAAAATCATCGTACAGGCTCCTGATGTTTACCTCAAAATGACCCGAAGATAGTAATCCTAATTTCAACGGGATAGAGCGCCTGCGACACAGTCAAACTAATAGGTTTCGTGCGCGGCTTCAAGCCAATTCCTGGATGTCTTCGGTCGCCTACAGCTACCACCTACCCCCTCGCGACCGCACAAAGCTCGAGACTAAACTAAGCGTACGAACTCAGCGATCTGGGCGCCCATTTCTTCGGTGGAGACGGTTCGTTCACCGGGCCGCGCCAGATCGCGGGTGCGGAAGCCTCCCATTAAAGTTGAGATGACACCAGCTTCCAGGCAGTCCGCTTCTTTAAGTAGATGGAAGGTGTGGCGCAGCATCAGGGCTACAGAGAGTATGGCGCCTAAGGGGTTAGCGACGCTCTGACCTGCGATGTCGGGGGCCGAGCCGTGAACGGGTTCGTAGAGGCCGACCGGGCCCCCGATGCTGGCCGAAGCGAGCAGGCCGAGCGATCCCACGACTCCGCCGGCTTGATCGGAGAGGATGTCGCCAAACATGTTTTCGGTGAGGATGACGTCGAACTCGCTGGGCTTGACGACCAGCGACATGGCGGCCGAGTCCACGTACATGTGGGAGAGCTGGACCTCGGGAAAATCGCTGGCGACTCGAGTGACGACCTCTCGCCACAGACGCGAGCACTCAAGAACATTCGCCTTGTCGACAGAGAGGAGACGCCGTCGGCGGGTCCGCGCGAGTTCAAATGCGACGCGGGCGATGCGCTCGATCTCCGGCTCGCTGTAGCGCATGGTGTTGAGCGCGTGGCGCGCGCCGTTCGCGCCGTCGATGGAGCGAGGCTCTCCGAAATACAATCCGCCGAGCAGTTCGCGCACGATGAGGATGTCGGTGCCTTTGACGATTTCTTCGCGTAGAGGCGAGCAGGAAGCCAGTGCCGGATAAAAGACTGCGGGCCGAAGATTTGCGAAGGCGCCGAGTTCCTGGCGGAGACGCAATAATCCCGCTTCGGGGCGAAGTTCGCGAGGATTGTGATCGAAGGCCGGACTGCCGACTGCTCCGAGCAGTACCGCTCGTGAGGCGAGGCAGGCTTGAATGGTCGAGTCCGGCAAGGGATTGCCGAATTTTTCGAGGGCCGCGCCGCCGATTTCTTTTTCGTCGAGTTCGAGATCGTGGTCAAAGGCGGTCGCCACTTCTTCCAGAACGCAAATGGCCTGAGATGTAACTTCAGGACCAATTCCGTCGCCGGGGAGGGAAGTGACACGGAGTTGCATGGGGCCTCTTTCGTTTCCGAAAGAATAAAAGAATAAATGAGGACGCGACCGCTAGGGTAGCCTGGTTCAACAGGATGCGGAAAATTTAGCCCAGCCCCTAGGAAGCTTTACACACCCCAGAGGTAATCTTCCTGCTCGCTGTGATGATCGGTGAAGGGGATCGACACCGCCGCTTGGCCGGCGCTGCCGGATACGTGAGCCGCATGCGAGTCGTTGGCATTGGCTCCCGCAGCCGCGGAGACACCACGCGGGAAAGGCAAAGTGGCCGCAGCGGGCGGAAACTTCTTGCTCTGGCCGCCGCCATCGCTCTTGCCGGCGTTGCCGCTACTGACGCCGCCGCTTGCGACATCCTGGATCAATTCCAGCAAATGGCTGTCCTGCACCTTCTTGATGCGGTCGGCGAGAACCACAAACCGACGATAGATCTCGTCGAGTTCGCGGCGCTCAAACTGATGTCCGAGTTGCTCACAGCGCAGAGCCAGCGCGTGGCGGCCGGAGTGCTTGCCCAGCACCAGCCGCGAATCCGGCACGCCCACCGATTGCGGCGTCATGATTTCGTAGGTCAGCGGATTCTTGAGCATGCCATCCTGATGAATTCCGGCCTCGTGCGCAAACGCATTGCGCCCGATGATCGCTTTGTTGGGTTGCACGGGAACCCGGGTGATCTCCGCCAACATCTGGCTCGAAGGGAAAAGGTGCTCGCCCGCGATTGCGGTTTCGTAAGGATAGCGGTCGGGCCGCACTCGCATGGCCATGACGACTTCTTCGAGAGAGGCATTCCCTGCGCGCTCACCAATGCCGTTGATGGCGCACTCCACCTGGCGCGCGCCTGCTTGCACGCCAGCGAGTGAGTTCGCCACCGCCAGACCGAGGTCGTTATGGCAGTGCGTGGAGATCGTTACCTTATCGATGCCCGCGACTTTCTCACGCAGTGTGCGGATGAGCTGGCCATATTCCTCAGGCATGCTGTACCCGACGGTGTCGGGAATGTTGACCGTGGTTGCGCCGGCGGCGATCGCCGCCTCTACAATCTGGCACAGAAACGCGACGTCAGTACGGGTAGCATCTTCGGGCGAGAATTCCACGTCTGCGCAGAGAGATTTCGCATGCCGAACCGCTTCTCGCGCCTGCTCCAGGCACTTCTCACGCGTGATGCGCAGCTTATATTTCAGATGAATGTCGGAAGTTGCCAGAAAAACGTGGATGCGCGGACGCGCAGCCCCCTGCAACGCCTGCCAGGCTCGATCGACGTCGCCGGTACAGGCTCGGGCGAGGCCGGCAATGATGGGACGCCGCAGCGATGCGGCGATACTTTGCACGGCTTCGAAGTCGCCATCGGAGGCAATCGGGAATCCGGCCTCGATCACGTCCACCCCGAGCCGGTCGAGTTGCTGGGCCAGGCGCAGCTTTTCCTGTACATTCATGCTGCAGCCCGGCGACTGCTCACCGTCACGAAGCGTGGTGTCGAAAATGGTGATGTGCGGCCGATCCATTGATTCCGTACCTCCAGAAGATTGCCTGTTTAGTTTATCGGCGCTTTAGGTCGAAAGAGAAGATTATTATGTTTACTGTAGCATTAGCAATGATGATAGTATTAGCAAATATTATGCAAGATCTATGATTCATAACAGGGGCACGAAAGCGGGAGAATCCAGGCGCCGATTAGGGCCTTTAAAAGGGACCATTTAATTTTCGTGTAGAGACGCGGCTTACCGCCTCTTCCGAGTGAGACAAGGCAAACCCGTCTCCGCGGTAGGAGATTCTCATGGACCTTTCGCAACTCGAAGTCTTCCTTACTGTAGCTCGCGAACGGCGGTTTTCGCGGGCAGCGGAAAAGTTGTTTCGCACACAATCGGCGGTCAGCCAGACGATCCGCAAGCTTGAACTGGAGATCGGCGAGCCGCTGTTCGACCGTTCTTCGCGTGAGGGCGTGCTCACCGATGCTGGGCGGGTTTTGCAGGAATATGCCGAGAAGTTGCTCAACCTCCGGCAGGACGCCCAGGCGGCGCTGGTGGAGATGCGCGAATTGCAGAAGGGCAAGCTGGCGATCGCCGCCAATGAATTCACCGCGCTCTATCTATTGCCCGTGCTGGCCGAGTTTCGCCGCCTGCATCCCACCATCAAGATCACGGTGCGGCGTTCGCTGGGCAGCCACATTCCCGACGATGTGCTCAAGCACAACGTTGAACTCGGTGTGCTTTCTTTCGATCCGCAGGAGCCCCAGCTGCGATCGGCCGTGGTTTATCTGGACGAGTTGGTATTGGTTGTTCCTCCCAGCCATCCGCTGGCCGCGGCGGGCGAAGTCAGCGTTAAGCAGTTGGGCGCGGAGTCGTTCGTGGCCCACATCGTCGCGTCTCCGTATCGCGACAAAGTAATTGAGGCCTTCCGCCGCCACAAGACGCCTTTACATATGGACGTGGAACTGCCCACGCTGCAAGCCATCAAGCGTTTTGTCTGCATGGGAAATGGGGTGGCGCTGGTGCCCGAGATCAGTGTAGAAAACGAGATCAGCAGGGGAGACCTGGTGCGGGTTCCCGTGCGCGATCTGCATTTTGAACGCAAGCTGCGGCTGGTTTATCGGCAGGAATCTACGCTGTCGCATGCCGGGAGAGCATTTTTGAAAGTGGCGGAGCAGGTGGCAAAGGATAGAGGCGGCCGGTATCGCTTTCAGAGAGAAAAGTAGCGCCTACACCAGCTGCACTGGTTCCTGATACATCGCTTCGATCGCCTCGGGGACGCTGGCGTATACATCGAAGACCGATACGAGGTTGGTGATTTCGAAAAGGTGCAGAAGTGATTTATTGGGACTGGCAAACTTCAGCGCGTATCCCGCCGCTTCCGCCCACATGTGCGTGAGCATAAGTTCGCCCAATCCGCCACTGTCTATGGAATCGATGCCCGCTAAATCCACCACCATCCGGCGCGCGGAAGGCAGCACGTCGGCCACAATGGTCGAAAAAGTTTGAGCTTCGCTATGGAAAATGATCCGGCCCTTACAGTGCAGCACGATCGCGTTAACGGAATGCTCGGCTTCCAAGGTGAGGTTAAGTTTCTTCTTGCTTGTTTTGGAGGTTCTCTGGTCGGTTGCCGACAGCACGCTAGCAATTCCAGTGTGTGGCATACCGACTTGGTTTACGGGTTTCATAACTACACGTTAGTCGCTCGCCGAAGAAATTTGGTTGCCGAGAGATCAAAGTTTAGTGAATTCATCGGACTGTACTCCCTGTGGAATCCCCGTGTTCCTCGGTGACCTCCGTGGTTCAGGGGTGGAGTTCTTTACCACAGGAGGTCACAGAGGATCACAGGGGAAAACTTACTTCGATGAGTCTTTGCGTTTTGAAGAATCGGCGGGAGGGACGAGGGTCCGCCTTAAGGGCACGATCGCGCCTTTGGACGGATCGGCGGCGGCCGAGGCCCTGGCCAGCACCTCGTGCTGGATGTATTGCACGAACTCCTGGATCTGGCGCTGCATTTCTTCCATGCGCTCGCGCATTTGAAGGATGATGGCGATGCCGCTGATGTTGACGCCCAGATCACGGGCGAGCGACAGGATGAACTCCAGCCGCTGCAAGTCCTCATCGGTATAGAGCCGAGTGTTGCCTTCGGTGCGGCTCGGCTTCAGCAGTCCCTCGCGCTCGTAGAGGCGCAAGGTCTGAGGATGAATCTCATACATCTCGGCGACGGCCGAGATCATGTATGCGCCTTTGGATTTACGCTTCGATGACATGGTCGGAATGAGCGCTTACCTTTCGGCGCAAGAGCCAGCAGCTAACCAGCCAAGCGACGGTTCCCGGCATGTACCATGCAAAGCCGGCCCCACCGAAATCAAGGGGCCAGACCCAAACCAAAATAGCGCCGAGAACAAACGCGAACGTAGGAGTCCGCCAAGAGGTGTCGTGATGCCAGTTGACTAAGATAGAGAAGCAGGATACGAAGGCGAGCACAGCAATGCTTGGTGCCGCACAGAAGAAGGCGAGCATTGCGTCACCGAGATCGCCCGGCCCATGGATCTTTCCTAGCAGGAAAACTAGCGTGGCCTCACCCAGAACTGCGAGCGTCAGTGCCGCGACGGCGGAGACCAGAAGAACCAGAGGTATCGCGAGGTAGACCGGCATTCTCCGATAAGCGTTCTGGATGCTCATACTGGGACTAATGTAGCACCGCGAGCAAAGAAAAGCGGGACAACTCTCGTCATCCCGCGATTCGATTCAATTTCCAGCTACGCCGCCATCTCCGGTTTCGGCTCCGGCGGAGCCCAGCCTGCCGGCTTCAGCGCATGGTTAATCAAGTAGGCGACCACGCCGGCGGCGATCACGATTAGTCCAAACAAGAGCGAGCTCATGCCGAGCACAATTTCGTGTTCGCTGCGGACGATGGCAAATCCCAGCAGCAGAATCGGAGGAATGCCGACGGCAATCGCTCCAAGCAGCCCGCCCGGGACGCGGAACGGACGATTCAATTCCGGTTCGCGAATGCGAAGGCAGACCAACGCCACAAATTCGAGCGACAGGCTGGCGCCGTAAATCATGATGTCGAGCGTAACCAGTCGTTCGAAGCCGAGATTCAGAGCCAGGCCCCAACCCACTGCGAGCGCCAGAATCGCGACCCAGGGCGCGCGCGATTTCGGATGCAGCTTGCCGAAAACCTTCGGCAGCATGCCATCCTGCGCCATGGCCAGCGGCAGCCGCGAGTAGCTCATGACCAGCGCATTGAACATGCCGAAGCCGCTCATCATGCCGCCCGCCACCAGCGCGATCCGAAGCACCGGACCACCCATCAACTGGGCGACGTCGGCCCACGCGCCGGTTTCCCAGGCGCTGGCTGGAAGGCCGGTGATCCACATGGCGGCAAACGGAAGCACATAAGTGATGCAGACAATGACTACTGCTGCGAGCATGGCGCGAGGATAAGTTCGCTGCGGACGCTCGACTTCGGTGGCGATGGTGGAGGCGTTGTCCCATCCCATGTAATTCCACATGCAGATGAGCAGGCCGCCAAGAATGTCGACGTTTGAAGTAGTCGGTTTTGTAACCGCGTTCGCCAGCGCGTGAATCTTGAACGGCGCCAGCACGAAAATTGCCGCGAAGGGCGCTGACAGGGCGAAGAACAGCCACAACGAAGTGGTCGAGACAACCTTCACGCCCATGATATTAAGGATGGCGCAGACGATGACCACGCCGAGCGCAACGGCGACGCCGCGATGGTTCTCCTGAAAATAAGGGAACATGCGCGTGAGGTAGGCGACAAACAGCGTGGGATAAATCGCCATATCGAAAATGGACGCTACCAGCGACAGCCAGGCTTCTTGAAATCCCCAGAAATTTCCCATGGCGCGTCGCACCCAGGCATAGTAGCCGCCTTCAAAGGGCAGCGCGCTTGAGAGCTCTCCGATCATGAACGCGGTGGGCAGGCTCCAGAGAAGCGGGGTCAGAAGCAGGATGAGAATCCCTTTGCCATACCCGGCGCCGTGGACGATGTCTTCGGTGCCATAGGTTCCGCCGGAGACCATAAAGAAGGTTGCGGCGACCAGGGGCCACAGCGTGAGGCGGATAGACTTTTTCGACTTATTGAACTCGGGAGCGACGGCGGGAATCACGCCAGGCTGCGAAAGGTTAGTGCGTGCGGTAGCTGTTGCCAATTTCTATGGCTTCCTCCTCAGGCGACTCACTCTCACCACCGCGTCTCCGGAGTTTCGGAAAACAACGTTCTGTTCGCGGCTCCCAGGGTGCACGGCGATTCCCGGGCATTTTCGGCGAAGTTAGTTCGCATGTGTGAGATTACGGGAAATTCGCGGAGATGCAAGAATATTTTTGGAAATTTTTGTCAGGCAGGGCGGGTACGGAGGTAACGGAGTCAAAACCTCGTCACCGCCGAGAGCGCGGAGGAAGGGAGAAAGCTGTCCTAACAGCCGAGACAGGGTCTGGTGGTTAGACCTGCTTCCAAAGCTCTTCCCGAGGATCCTCAGGATTCAGCTTAGCCAACTCCCGCAGCAGTTCCTTAGTCTTCTCATCACGCGGCATGGGCACCGTAATCTTCACTTCGACAATCTCGTCGCCCCGCACGCCCTCTTGAGTAGCTGAAGGCACGCCCTTCTCGCGCAGCCTCAGTTTCTGCCCGGACTGCGTCCCGGGAGGAATCTTCAGCACGCTCCGGCCATCAATGGTAGGCACTTCGATCTTCGATCCCAGCGCTGCTTCTACGGCCGTCACGGGCACGGTAATGTAGATATCATCGCCCTCGCGCCGGAAGAGTGGGTGCTCATCTATGCGGATGATCACGTAGAGGTCGCCGACCGCGCCCCCCCGCAGCCCGGCATTGCCTTTTCCCGCAATCCGAATGCGTTGCCCGTCGCGGGTTCCAGCCTTGATGCGGATCTCCAGCGGAGCGGTGCGCTCGAGGCTGCCTTCGCCATGGCAGACCGGGCAGGTCGAAATATTCTTGCCCGTCCCATGGCAGCGCGGGCAAGGGACGTTGAACTTCATCCGGCCGCCGGTCTGTTCGATCGTTCCCTTGCCATGACACTGCGGACATTGTCCCGGGGCCTCAATGTATCCATTGCCGTGGCAATTCCCGCAGACATCGCGCCGGGTAATATTCAGCTTCATCACTCCGCCGCGGATGGCCGTCCAGAACGGCACGTTGACCTGGTACTCAAGATCGCTGCCCGGTTCCGGACCCTCGTCGGCCGCCTCACGGCGTCCGCCGCCAGTGAAAAGGCTGGAGAAGATATCGCGGAACCCGCCGCTCGCGTTGGTTGACCCTTTGCGTCCGCCACCGCGGGCGCCTTCAAACAGATCCGAAAAGTCGAAGCCCCCGAAATCGACGTTGCCTTGTCCACCCGGCCGGCCTCCCGGAAATCCTCCGCCAAAGTCGCCGGGGCCGGCCCCAGGCTGTCCGCCGCCGCGCGCGTAGGCCTCAGCCGTGGCCGGATCGATATTGTCGGAATAGAACCCGAGCTGGTCGTAAATCTTCCGCTTCTTGGGATCGCTGAGGACGTCGTTGGCCTCGGAAAGCGTCTTAAACTTTTCTTCAGCGGCTTTGTCGCCAGGATTGACGTCAGGATGGTACTTGCGTGCAAGTTTGCGGAACGCCTTGCGGATCTCGTCGGTGGAGGC
>Ga0210400_10004329_pt1 | contig 12320 bp, 6 predicted proteins | sample IncBWH26MmetaG_FD_155456 | JGI IMG/M metagenome (GOLD analysis project Ga0210400, IMG submission 155456) | Forest soil microbial communities from Barre Woods Harvard Forest LTER site, Petersham, Massachusetts, United States - Inc-BW-H-26-M | ecosystem: Environmental > Terrestrial > Soil >...
AAACCAATTTTGAGGTAGAGAAAAAAGAAGCCGAACTGAAAATAAAAGCGGAGGCGCAGCAAGCGGTCAGCGCGGAAGAAAAAAAGAAACAACAAATAATTATTTATGCTGTGGCCGGAGTGTTAATATTGGTGATGGTTTTCTCCTTCTTTCTGTTCAATCGTTTCCGCATCACTGAAAAGCAGAAAAAAGTGATCGAGGAACAGAAAGTGCTTGTTGACATAGCCTATGCAGATTTACATGAAAAGAATAAGGAAGTGATGGATAGTATATACTATGCACGCAGAATACAACGCAGTATGCTTACTTCTGAAAAGTATATAGAAAGACATTTAAGCAGATTAATGCATAAAAATTAATTTTGACATTGGTGACGGGCTTGTTTTTGCGGCAGGTGTTTCATCTGAATTTTGAATTTATTTACGGTAATGCCAAAGCGGGATTTTTATTTATACAACATTATTTGCACCGTCCATACTTAGCTGTTTCCATTCAAATAATAGTTTATAAATGTGTTTAAGGATCGAATAATTTTAGGTATTAAAATCAATAAGCATGAAATCTACATTGGTTATCTCATTATTTCTTTTCGGAATTATTTGCAAAGCACAGGAACTGGCCCGGCGCCCGTTATTGGGGATTCAAATGGAGCAAATAACTGAAGATGTAAAACGGATAATGGAACTGTCCTCCCTTAAAGGCGTTTTAATAAAAGGGGTTATATCCAATACTACTGCAACGCAAGCCGGTTTTAAGAAAGGTGATGTGTTGCTGAAAATAAATGGTAAAGAGGTTAACACAACTACAGAAACAATGAAATTAATTTCCACATATAAAGGCGGCGATGAATTTACCTACGAAATTATCAGGGATAAAAAAATTATACAGGGTAAATCTGTCTTTAAAGCACTGCCTTTTGAAGAGTATACTGATATAGATATGCAATATACAGCCACTGAAACAGTGAACGGTATTCAACGAATAATTTTAAGTAAACCGAAAAATAAAGTAAAAGTGCCCGCTATTGTTTTTATAGGAGGGATTGGTTGCTATTCACTGGATACACCATTAGATACGAATAAGAGCGAAACAAAATTACTTAACACACTTACAAGGGCTGGTTACGTCTGCATACGCGCGGAAAAACCCGGAGTGGGAGATAATATGAATTGTAAACCCTGCAACGAGATAAGTTTCAACGAAGAATTAAATGGCTACGTGAATGTAATAAAGGCAATTAAAAAATATGATTATGTGGATTCTAATCAGATTTATATTATTGGCCACAGCATGGGTGGAGTAATGGCACCCCTGATAGCCAAACAGAGTAACATTAAAGGTATTATCGCTTATGGTACAATTGGTTCTAACTTTATTGAATATCTTGCTAAAACACGGCGTACAATCGGTGAAGCGTATAAATGGAACCCCGATGAAACAGACGCCTATATTAAAGAATATTGCGAGTGCGCTTTTTATTATTTTGTAGAGAAAATGACCACTTCAGAGGCAGCCGCAAAAAAAGAAACCTGTAAGGATTATCTTTCAATCTTTGATTATCGTTCCAGGAAATATAATAATGAGTTGTACGAATTAAATATTCCCGGAGCATGGAAATCATTTGCCGGAAAGGCATTGCTTATGTGGGGCGAGAGCGATTACATATCTTCTAAAGAAGACCATCAGATAATCACTCAAACAATAAACACTTATCATCCGGGTAATGCGGAATTTGTAACTGTGAAAGCTACAGAACACGGAATGAAAGACGCTATAACCTTTCAGCAGGCACAAACTGCCCCGGGTAGTTACAATCCTGTTGTAGCCGCTCAGATTTTGCAATGGTTGGCACAATCCTGAATAAATATTTTATGAAAAATAAAAATTATTTGCATTCCGTAATTTTTCTTGTCCTTATTATCTTTTGCAATACACAGGCACAAATAATTACTTTTAATAAACTTTGTACGGATTTTATTAAAGGATACAATGAACTTGACATTCCTGCAACCGATTTGGATTATAAAGTCAATTTCTCCGGTATTAAAAGCAAAGATGAACTTCATAAACAGGAGACCTTTTTTCTTAATTATTCCAAACAACTTTCAAAGCTCGATATAAGAAAATTGGGTGTTGAAGAAAAACTGCGTTACCACCAGATTAACTACGAGGTAAACATAAACCTTGAACGTATTCTTTTGGAGAAAAAGTGGAATTTGGATGGCAGGAAAACGCCCGATAACGGGTTATATCAATTAAGCAACTATAAAGACTGGTATGCTTATTATATTAAACATTTTACCAGCGTAAATATAACGCCTGAAGAAGTTTTTGAAATGGGAGAAAGTGAAGTGAAAAAAATACAAACAGAAATAAAGAAAATTCAGACCTCCTTGGGCTATATTGATGAAGATAGTTTTTTCAAATACTTACAAAGCGATACTTTTTATTTGAGCGACAAGGAGCAGATTTTAAACGCATACGCCCAGATAGATCAAACCGTAAGGAAGAATCTTTATAAATTATTTCCTCAAATTGATATACCTCAAATTGGTGTAATGGAGTGGCCCGATGCAACGGCAAGCACTCCTCCGGGTATGTATTTGGATAAGGCAAACAACCCCTATGGAAAAGATATTTTTCAATACAACTTTTACAGGCAAAAGCATAACACGCGCGCAATGGAATGGTTATATATGCACGAAGCTATACCCGGGCATCATTTGCAGTTTGTGATGAGAAATACCAATTCCGATAGTTCAATATTAAGAAATAATTTTTTCTATTTTGGTAATGCCGAAGGTTGGGCTTGTTACGTTGAAGATTATGGTAAAGAAATGGGTTTGTATCAGAATAATTATAGCTATTTAGGTAAGTGGCAATGGGATTTGGTGCGCTCAGCACGTTTAGTAATGGAAGTTGGTATACATTATTACGGGTGGAGCAGAGAAAAAGCCATGCAATATTGGAAAGATAACATTAAAGGACAGGATGAAATTGCGGATCGCGAAATCACGCGCATTACTAATTGGGCGGGACAGGCTCTGTGTTATAAAGCAGGCGCGCTTACAATGAAAAAAATAGTTAAACAAAAACTGAAGCAGGGGAATTCAATAATTGAAGCGCATCAGTTTCTTTTATTGCACAGTGATTTTCCACTGGAGGTTTTATTAAATTGGGCTTAGATAAGAGAACTACAATCAATTCTTTTTTTTAAATATCATTTTTCGGAAATCATTTGTAATACGCGTCCCACAATTTGTTTCTGAATTTATTTGTCGGGTCAAGTTGTTTCTTAAGCGTAAAGAATTTGTCGGAAGTCGGGTAGGCTTTAAAAAATTGTTCTTGTGTTGCATAGATTTGATAAGGCAGATAATAAGTGCCGTTGCATGAAATTGCCGCGTCAATAAGTTGTTGTGTCCAATTTTTAACAAGGTCTTTGTTTTTTTGTTTGATACCTTGTTTGTAATAAAGTACAAACGCGAAGACTTCCGTTTTTGCCCAGGCCAACAAAGAACCCGGATCTTCTTTTGCATGTCTGATGGATATGTTCATTACATTTACTTTGTTCTTTCTCAGAATGTCCGTCATTAACGGATAAAAAGAATCAAATTGATCAACGGGAACAAAATACTCCTGAAGAACATAGGTTGATTTCTTCCTCGATTTTGGTTCCAGTTCAAGAACATCATAACTTGCCTCATAATTTCTCCACTCAACAGGTTTGCCCTTGTATAATAAAGGGTCAATTACATGTTGACGCAACCATTTACCTGATGGAAATCCGGAAATTACTTTAAAAGCAAATTTGTTGAATTTATATTTTTTACTATTTGGTTTTAACCTGTAGTTTACCGTGACATCTTTTTTCGTTTCCCTGTAAGATATTTCTCTTATTTTTTTATACCCGTTCGGATAAATATCTGCATTATGAAAAATAATAGTAGAGTCGCTTCTTATATTGTCAACAAAGAACCGGCGATATTCTTTAATTGAAAGAACTTTGTCGGTTCGTTCAACTTTAATGTTATCAGTTAACATTAGTGTAGCCTGGGTAATTACACCCAATCCGCCGTAACCGCCTATTGCACCAAAAAAAATTTCTTTATTTTCCGTTGGGCTTGCTGTAACCAGATCTCCGTTAGCCAACACAATTTTTATTTGTTTTACCGATAAAATAATCGGACCCTGCCCGATGTATCTGCCATGAACATTTACACTTAACGAACCTCCAACGGTGAAATTGGCATAAGTCTGCATAATCCGAACGGACAGATTATGCGAATCGATAAATTCCTGAATTTTCCGCCAGGTTATACCGGTTTGAACTGTGATTTCTTTTTCAGATTTTGAGAAATGCAAAACGCTGTCAAAACCTCTCATGTCTATTTGTAACGCCTGTTCGGTGGCTGTCTGACCGCCCATGCTGTAACGCCCGCCTCCAATTGAGATAGGCCCGTTATGAGTTTTTACAGCATTAATTATTTCTTCGGTTGTTGTAGGAGAAAAGATTGCACTTACCTTAATCGGATTTAATTGTGTGATATCATTAACAATTTTCGATGTGTCTTGTCCGACAAGGTGAACACAGAAGAGATTTAGAAATAAAATAATAACAAAACAACGTCTTAATGTGTATACCCTGTTGTTCATTTTGTTCGTAATTTTCGGAAATTAATAATCAGGCTCCTTTTTTTAATTTCATCAAAAATTCTTCTTTGTTTTTTTTCGCTATTTCTGCGACCGATCCATTATTCATTTCTGCAAAAAGGCCATTATTGCTGATGAACTTTACCACTTTTTTTAAGTTAATTACATGTGAATTATGACATCGGTAAAACAAAGTTGGGTCTAAGAATTTTTCATACTCCTTCATGCTTTTTGAGGCTAAATGTTTAACACCGTTGTCTAAATAAATCGTCGTATAACTTCCTGAAGCCTCAAGTCTTACAATATCTTTTGGTTTTATGAAGATAATCCCATCTTTAACTGACAATTCAATTGTATTTGGATAGATAACAGAACTCTTATTTACTTTTCCGGTAACACGATTTAAACAATTTTTTAAATCTTCCACGTCAATCGGTTTTAACAGATAATCAAAAGCTCCCTTTCTCAGTGCTTCAATTGCATATTCTTTATGTGCTGTCGTAAAGATTATTTTTACCTCTATTTCCTTTATTTGTTCCAATACGTCGAAACCGTTATATCCCGGCATTTGAACATCTAGAAAAACAACATCCGGCTTTTCTTGTAGGATAAGTTTTACGGCCTCTAAGGCGTTGTTGGCTGTTTTTACAATGCTCACATCCTTACAATGTGCGGTTATCAAAAATTCGAGATTCTTGATAGACTTACTTTCGTCGTCAACTATAATTGCTTTTATCATATTATTAAAATAGTAAAGGTGTTCTAATAATTACTGTAGTGCCTGCTGATTCGCCATCTTCGGATATTTTATCTATAATTTTTACTTCCAGACTAATGTCGAGCGACTTACTTAAAATGTCAAGCCTGTTTTGAGTAATTTCCATACCAAGAGACTTCTTTTTTATTTCATTTTTTTTGAAAGCAGCAGCAGTTTTTCTCCCAATCCCATTATCATCAATTTCGATAATTAAATTTTGGCTCTTTGTATAAACATTAATGAGTAATTTTTTTTCTCCCTTTTTCAGGAGTAAACCGTGCCAAATGGCATTTTCAACATAAGGTTGTAGTATGAGTGAAGGTATTTTTATTTTTTCTTGTGTAGTACCTGAAGATACATTTATCTCATAACTAAAGGAATCATCAAAGCGTAACGATTCTATTTCAATATAAAAACGAAGCGTCTCTATTTCTTCTTCAAGGGAAATAAGCTCATGCATACTTTGCTCCAGCACGTTCCTTACCAGTTTTGAAAACTTTACCAAATATTTATTAGCTAAAAATGGTTCGTTAGATAAAATGTAATGTTGTATAGAATTTATGGCATTAAAAATAAAGTGGGGATTCATCTGACTTCTAAGAGCCTGCATTTCCATCTGACCCAATTGCTCCTGCAAATCTGATTTTTCTTTACTTCTTTTTCTTATAAGTGAGATTCTCCATCTAAAAATGACCGACATGAGGATTATCATTGATACAGATATTGTTGTAATAAACCACCAGGTTTTCCAAAAGGGGGAAGAAATAGTGAAATATAAATTGAGTCTTTTAGAACTAGGGATTCTATCATTATTAATGGCGTAAATGATCAGATGATAATCTCCGGGCGGGAGAGTTGTATATTCAATTTCACTATTTTTAGTTATTTTCCAATTATCGTCAATCCCTTCCATTTTGTACAGACATACAATGTCGTTGCTTAACCGGTAATTGATAGCCGTAAAAGAAATTTTTATGAAATTTTGATCGTGTTTTAAAGAGAAAATTGTGTCGGAACTCCGAAGCGTATTATTTATTAAGACGGAATTCAGATAAATATCCGGAGGAGTTTGGTTAAGAAACTCTTTAGTGATTGGAAATTCGATCAAACCTTTGTCGCATGCCACATAAACTTTTTTATCATCTGTGCTTATCGCATTCACAATATTACCGGGTAAACCATCTCGTTCATTTATGTTTTTAATTTTTAATTTTGAATCAATGCGTAAAACACCTTTATTGGTGCTGATCCATATGTTATTATGCGCGTCCTTAGTAACATGCTTGATAGAGTATCCTTTTATGTCAACCAACAACCGATTAATCGCATTCAATGCATCATCTACAATAAGTATTCCGTCTGATTTATAAATAATTAAATTTTTGCCCGGGCTTAAATTTACTATTGAAATGATACTTTTGTTTTCAATAGTTACAGGTGTTGAGAGTAATTTGTTTTTTACGAAATTATACTTTATCAACCCTCTTTCCGTTCCAAGCCAGAGTATACTATCATTTGCCACGTAAATGCTGTTTATTTTTGCCTTAAAACCGGTTTGGATTTCAATATCCCCCGTTCGGCTGTTTAATTTAAATAAGTATGCTTGTTTTGATACCCAAATATTATCCTTATGGCAACTACTGCTGGCATTTATTCCTTGCAAAGTTGGAATATAATTTATTTTCCAATTTATCGCATTTAGTAAAAAACTGTTTCTGCCGAAAAATAAATATCTGCTTTTGCTTATAGGCACAATGCTTTTTATCTGATTGACCATATCTTGCCGCGTATTGCAGTTTAGAGTTTTAATTATTTCTCCGTGTTGTCTTATAAACAGGCTCCCCTTTGCATCTATGCAGAAAATATTTTTTTTAAAAGTATCGCAAAAAACATAAGCTATATTATCGCTTAAACCAGTGGTGCTGTTTCCAAGCATTACATCTCTGTGCGGAATGTAATATATCCCGTCATTTAAGGTGGTAATCCAATAGGCCCCTTCATGATCCTGCATAACTCTGCCAACGGATTTGCCTTTTAAATAAATTTCAGGATGCAAAAAGGTGGAATCGGAATTTTTATAAAAGAAAAGACCGCCATCTATAGTACTAACCCAGTAATTATGATGTCTATCCTTTAATGCTGAAAGAACAGAATAATTCAAAGAAATCTTTTTTTTAATAATCCCATCTTTATACTCTCCAACGACATTGTCGGCACTTACCAGAAAACTATGGTCATATTGTTTATAGCATGAAACCCTGTGCCCATTGAAAAATCCGGAAGAGTCCGTCATTTTGGCTATCGACTGGTTATTTTTTAGAAAGACCATACTTCTTGCTTCTTTTTGCAAAAAGAGACTTGTAGACCCCGTTATGAGGCCTCCCTTTTCTATTTCTATAGAAAAAAATTCATCCTTTTCTGTCGGTCTGATCAAGCGAATATTTTCTTTTTTATAAGGGGGTACGATTTTAATATAATCATCAGACCGAAAGTATGAAATATAAATTATGTTCTTTTTATCTAAATAAATACATGCGGGGATTTCCATTTTTTTTAATTGAGATAATGTATCGTTGCACGGTATAATATGTACGCTGTCTTTTTCGATAAAAGCCAATTTATTACTGTAAGTATTGAACCAGGCCCGATTTTTATCATCTTCACAAAAAAGAAAAACAACATTATCAGGCAGCCCGTTTTCCGTTGTAAAATTCTTGTAATTTTTTCCGTCAAAGCGCCAAATACCTCCATCTGTGGTAAACCATAAATAATGTTTGCTGTCTTCAAACACACTGTAAATATCATGAGCCTGTATGCCATTAGGGTGTTGTATTTTGCGCATAAAAATTTGTTGAGCTTTACCTGTGGTATTACAGAGAATAGAAAGAAAAATAAAGGCAAAAACTCGCTTCATGATGGTAGCGAAAAGTACTACCAATTATTTACATACCCAATTTTTTGAAATTCCCTGGCAGGTATAAATTAATAATGCCCTACAAAGCAAACCTGATTAAAAAATGGAGAAGGAGCTTAAAGAAATAATGGAAGAAATAGTTAACAGAAAGGGATTGTTGAGTTCAGCAGCGAGAATGTATCTTAATGATGAAGAGAATGCACGGCAATTTGTTCTGGAAATTAAGGAACAGGTGCCTTTAATCAAAACGCATAAAATGTGGGACGAAGAATTAATAAAGCATATAGAAGTTTTTTGCGATGGAATTTAATTAATTTCTTGTTGGCGTTGGATAACATAACCTTTTTGCCATTTAAGTAAGAAAAGTCTTTACTTCTCATTACCCCTTCCACAAACTGAAATGCACATTTTACAAAATAAAGGTGCAAACCTACAAATTGTCGCTTGACGGCTATAGTATTTAGTGTGATATTGTCGATAAATTATTTTGATTTGAAAAAATTGTGTTTAATACTTTTCGCACTGGTTTCTATTGACAACATCGGATATTCGCAACCACCAATAATATAATAGGTATAATAAATAATACATTGTAGAATTAAATCAATTTATATGAAAACAATTTTGCTTATCTCAGACCTCCTCTCTATAGTGAAGAAAAAAGCAGTTTTTATTTTTCTAATTTTTACTGCCTCAAATCTGTGCGCCCAAACAGTTCCCGGATTTTATTATTGTAGTCAAAATGTGGACATTTGGACAGAAGGCTTTCGGGCAACTGATAATAATGCAGGTTATGGCTTTTATAAAGCCGACATTCAAGAATTAAATAATTTAAATATCCCAATCCCCCCTCTTTACACTTACACTTATACCGCAGCTCAGGGTGTTGCCGGCGGGCCAGCTCTTGGTAGTTTAGCCGGATTAAAAGTGGATAAAAAATACCAAATAACTTTTTCTGTAAAAAACCTTATTGGAGATCCTTGGTCTGCTCCGGGGCCCGTGTGCTCATTTAATACCGTCAATAAAAGACAATTTCTTTATTGCGGCAGTGCCAACGTGAATATTAACGCAGACGGAACAGAAGCTTCAGATAACAACGTCAGTTATCAGTACTACAGGTTTGAGTTTTCACAGGACGCTACTTTTTCTGAACACGCTGTAATAGGCTCTCCGCTGTCAAACAAATATTCTATTGAATTAAACCCTTCCAATAAAAGCACTTTGGTTGCTCCTGCCCTTGACAATATAATGGGCCTACAATATTTACACAGCTATTATGCCCGGGTAAAAGTAAAAGAGGGCTTGCCTGATCCATGGTCCCTTCCCGGACCGGTATGTACTTTTACCACCTATTGCCCGGGTACACCCATAACGCCTAAATATTACTGGCAAATGGAGCCCTCTCAGAAATGCACGACAATGTGCAATACATCTGGTAACGATGATTTTATTGATGCCATAAGAAGCCAGGAATTAATTGCATATCCTAGTATTAGCATGGCCCCTGGTCAGGTAGGTTTTGCTAAACAGCAAAACCTTTTTTCTTCATCTGCTTCATACGGATATTGTACGGTAAGTGGAACCAATTGTGTAAATTATGTACATGATTATAGTAACCCCATTACTTCAACCAATGGTACATCAAGTACAACCTTAACAAAGGGTCTCACTTTTGAGTATCTTATAAAACCGGATCAAAATAAAAGTTGGACAACGTTTCTTGTAAATTGCGGATCAAATAGTTTAGGTGGTACATTACCCTATTTTTATATTTCACCATATGGCGTTGCGTTTAATTTGTATGATAACACCAATAACTTACTAGGAGCTATTAGCACTCAATTTGGGCTTTTCCCTGGTTTCTTTTCGAGTAACTATCTCGTAGATGGGAATTGGCATCACCTGGCTTTTGTTTATAATGGAACCAATGCAAGAATGCAAGTGTGGATTGACGGAAAATTATCTCCATATCTTGATATACCCACTACTACTACCGGTTCGGGACAGGTGTATTTTCCTAACGACTTTGCTTTTGGAACCACAGTAGCTTCTACCAATTTTGAGGGGGCCTGGGATGAATTTGCTGCCTATAATGTCGCATTACCACCTGAAATGATTTATCAGCATTATCAGGATATGCTTAAAGGAAACCATTACAATTACTGTACTAACTATACCCTTGCAGATCTTCCGGCTCAGCCACAACCTGTTTGCCTCCCTCTAAGTTCAAATAATTTTGCTCCAACCGGTATATTGCAGGAAGTACAGTTAAAATCTTTCCCCCTTCCCCGGTATCACCGGAATAATGGATTAAAGCCCAATTTCCCCTGGGCCGATATCAGGTTTTTATCGCTTGCTCCCACTACTACAACTCCTTTCCCTTCCTTTAATAATGCAAGAGCCCTGGATATTAACCTGGAACGGGCAAAAAAATGGAACTATTACCTGGAATTGCTGACGCCTTCTTTCGCTGCCAACAATGCCGGGGTAGCAGGCAGTATGGCCGATTCACTTGTGAAGCAGGCCAATGCTAATCCAAATTTCCCAAGCTCTACCATAATTTACAGAAACTGGAATACAGCTCCGGCAAGCGTTAATGCATCTAATCCGACATCAAGTACAAGCGCAACCACGCTTAATGGAATGAATGCCTGGGGTGATAGTGTAGCCTCAAATAATGTTTATATGAATCTTGTAAAATATATGTCTCGCCCGTTACAAATAATAAATGAAGATGATGAAAGTTTTGTGGCTACAGTATTTGATGGGGCACCCTGGATGCTGCCTACAAACACCTGTGGGCAGATCCAATATAAACTGGACAGCGCTTACGTCAAAGGCCTGTTGAATATGAGTAATTATCCATCATTTACCAACGTTATTCAAAACACACAATACTCCAAATACCGCGAAACGGGATTTAATCCACATGAGTTCCCTGATTGGAAATACACCCGAAATAATACAGCCTGGAAACATTCTACCATCGATATTTATCCCCAAACCCCTAAATTCTGGTATACGGGAGGGCTTAGCGGCGGCAATGGGTTTTATCAGTATGAAAAAGGGCGCGCTAATGAAATAACTTTGGGAGATAACTTAAGCTCTCCTTTTGTTTCTGCAGGCTGGAGTGTAAATGAAGCGGCAAACCTGAGGCCAGCCCAGTATTTAGGGCTTTTAAAAGCGATAGGTATTTTAGGAGCTGAATTTTATTACGTAGGCTATTTTAATGAATGTCAGTCGAAATGTAAAACAGTATTTGATAATGGTACTTCTGATGTATGTACCGCCACTACCTGCGCGTGGCCCAATGCTACCTACTCGTATACTCCTCGCGGAACCCAATATGTTATAGACCCGGGAGGCCCCAACGACCCGGCCGGCTATATTTACCAGATAGCCATGCCTTCCTACGCCCAGGCGATCACCTCCAGGTACGAACATATATTGAGGAACAGCTTTTTGACGCAGGGCATAAATGCTGTTTATTACAATACCACACAGTTCAGCTATACACTGGGGAATAAATTGGTTTTTGCAAGGCAATATACTCCCAACAATAACCTGTTTATCATTTATGGGTCTATTATGCAGTATAATAATTGTACAGGTATTGAACCCGACGAAGAAATACAAAACATAAATCTAAGCGGGTATTCAGGTCCGCCTGCCGATGAGCTGACATTTAAGATCAGAAGGCAGGGAAGCACGTATGTATACGACCGAAGAACCCCGGGTAATTTTATTTTTTATCAACTGGACCGTTGGCATGAAAACACGTACCCCTATTACTGGAACAAAAACTTCAATATTGAAGCGGAGTTATATGATAATAACAATAATATAAGCAATAATTATATGTCTCTTAAAACCGAGGTTCCTGTAGGTGCAATTTTTGGCGATTACACTAATTTTACTACATATATTCACTATCCTACGGGTTCAAATAAAAAATCCGAATATGATTTTGAACCAAGGAATACAACAGCTAAAGGAACA
>Ga0210400_10004330_pt1 | contig 12318 bp, 9 predicted proteins | sample IncBWH26MmetaG_FD_155456 | JGI IMG/M metagenome (GOLD analysis project Ga0210400, IMG submission 155456) | Forest soil microbial communities from Barre Woods Harvard Forest LTER site, Petersham, Massachusetts, United States - Inc-BW-H-26-M | ecosystem: Environmental > Terrestrial > Soil >...
CACGGTCGTGGCGGTGCGGCGGTAGTCGTCGATCGGCACGCCGGTCTCGGTGGCGAGCGCGGCGATCTCGGTGCGGATGTCGCCGATCTGGCCGTTGTCGTTCTCGGCGAACTTGGTCCAGCGGATGCCCAGCGCCTTGACCTGATCGGTCCAGTCGGGACGCATTTCCGAGCCGAAGTAGGCCTTCAGGAACTCCGAGCGACTGATGCCGTAGCTGTCGGCCAGGCGCAGCAGGCGGCCTTCCAGGCCCATCAGGCGCTTGTTGATCGCGTAGAGCTGTTCGACCAGCGCCTCGATCCGATTGTTGTTCAACTTGAGAGTCTTGAGGTGCTGGACGATGGCGCCGGTGGCGGCCTGATAGGCGGCGCGGTCCTTGTCCGAGAGGTCGTCGCCCTTCAGGCGCTGGTTGACCAGCTTCTCCTGCAGCATGCGGAAGGCCTCGAACTCGACGGCGATGGCGTCGAGGGTGGCCATGACCCCCTCGCGGAGCTCGGCCTCCATGGCGCTGATCGTCGGGCCCGCGCCGTCGTCGAAGTCGTCGTCGCTCTCGCCTTCCGGCTGGCCCTCGACGGCCTCGGCCTCTTCCTTCTCTTCCTGCGCCTCGGCCACCGCCTCGACGGGCAGCGCCTCCACGCCGGCGTTCTGGCCGCCGTAGGTCTGCTCGAGGTCGATCACCTCGCGCAGCAGGATGCGGCCCGAACCGAGCTCCTCGCGCCAGACCATGATGGCTTCGAAGGTCAGCGCGCTTTCGCACAGGCCGCGGATCATAGTGTCGCGGCCGGCCTCGATGCGCTTGGCGATGGCGATCTCGCCCTCGCGGGACAGGAGCTCTACCGAGCCCATCTCGCGCAGGTACATGCGGACCGGGTCGTCGGTGCGGTCGTAGGCGGCTTCCTTGGCGGTCTCGACCACCTGGGACTCTTCGCGCACGGCCACTTCGCCGCCGCCCTCGGCGTCTTCTTCCGCCTCGACGACGTTGACGCCCATCTCCGAGAGCATGGCCAAAGTGTCTTCGATGGCCTCGGAGGTCACTTCCTCCGACGGCAGCACCTTGTTCAGCTCGTCCATGGTGACGTAGCCGCGGGCCTTGGCCTGCTTGATGAACTTCTTGACCGCGGCGTCCGTCAGATCGAGCAGCGGCCCGTCGCCACTGGTGGTTTCCGGCGTTTCGGCTTCGGCGGTGGTGGTGCTCATCTAGGTCTCCGAAATCGGCGTCGAGCCCTATGCAAGGCTCGGGCCGAAAATGGTTTACGGCGGTCGGACAAAGCCAAGGCCCTTAAGCCCTATGACCCGTCTCGCGCCCAATTCGTTCCGTTGCGACAACTGCCCTGCAGTGCGCCGCGCCTCGTTTCCAGACGCTGAACGGTTCCGCCACGCGCGATCGCCCGCGAAGGAACCCCCTCACGGCCGCGGTGGCGTCGTCCAGCGCCGCCGGCGAACCGGCGAGGAGGCGCGACCACTGGGATCACCGCGCATCGAGGGAGGCATCTCGATCTCTGACGAGGGGCGCGCCCGATAAATCGCGGCGGCCCGAATCGATACCTGTCACAGCGCGCTAAATCCGCACGAGGCCAGATGGCGTCGAAGAGGTCCCGAGTCAAGGTTGCGAGGTGGGCGGAGCAAGGCGAAGCCCTTTGCAGACGCAGGGAGGGCCCCGGCAATTTATTGACTTTATAAGGCTATTTTGTCGCAGGCGCGCAATGCGCGGCCGGCGGCTCAATCCTCACCCGCATCGCGGGTGAAGAACTCCCCGCCGGCCTCCGTGGATTTCGCGGCGGTCTGCCGCCTGCGCACCCGCGCGACGACCTCGGCCGCGCCCGACAGGGCCCCGTCCCCGTCCCCATCCGCGTCGGCGTCGGCGTCGGCGTCGGCGTCGGCGTCGGCGTCGGCGTCGGCGAGATAGGCCGCGATGACCTCCTCGCTGTCCAGGTGCTGCGCCGCGTCAAAGATCCGGGCTTCCCGTCAAACCTCCCGAGCGGGCGCCTTGACTAGGTCCAGCTAAACTCTGCGCCGATAACCGGCGAGGTCTTCCGACGAAATCTGATCCCCAGGTACAAGTAGATAGTGGGTCTCATCCACGACTCGGACCTGGTCGCCTTCGAGCGTTAGCTCGAAGATCGCGATCCGATCATCGTCCATGAACTGGGTCGCAATCGGTCGACAGATGAGGTCCGGAAACTTCTCGGCGCAACAGGCGAGATCCTGCTTCGCCTGCACGGAGCCGAGTTGATCGTTGCCGCCTTTCGCCTGGACCGGAAGGACGTAGTGCGCTCCATGACGGTCGATACCGACGTAGATTTCGTCGATTTCGATCTGTCCCACGCCCCTCACCGTCGTGCGCAAATGATTCTGGAGGGAATAGGTCGTCACGCCGAGGAAGATATCGATCAGCCGATTGTAGCGAACTTTGGCGAGCAGAGCCTGCTCGTCGCTAAGAGCGTAACGAGCGATTATCTCCGGCGTCGCGTCTGGGACCTTGACAGTAACTAGCTCTCGGTTCGGTACGATCCGGTTGATGGGAACAAGCGCGAAGCGATAAAGGGCGCGGCCAGCGCCCTCTATAATCCATTCCAGCCCCTCGGGTTGCGTCGCCAGGATCGTCTTCGGCATCGGTGCGCGGTATCGAATGCTGTAGAGTACATCGCCTAGGTTCTTCGGGAGCTTGATGTCGAGCTCGACGGCCGCCCGCTCCAGGTCCTCACGCTCGAAAGTAAGAGAAGTCTTCCCCTTACGGTAGGCTCCGTATCCCTTGCCGAAGAAGACACGCTCGACGAGTGCGGCGTATCGGTTGAGCTTTGGGTTCGCCATCCCTATTCCGCTGCCACGGCGGCGAACCTAGCCATGCCAGCTTCGACCTCCGCCTGGCTCCGCTTTCGCGCACCACTTTTTTGATCGCGACGACCAATGGGCTTCTCGACATCCCAGTAGTGCGAGGCTTGGCTCACAGTGAACTCCAGGAGTTGCCGATTACCAAGTTCAAGAACTTCTCGCGGTCGTTGCGGGGCTAGGCCCATTGCCTCGAACAACGAGGCTCCGATTGCCCTGGCCAGTGGGGGAGCGACTGCGTTCCCAATCTGCCGCGCCCCGTGCCATTTCGTGACGTGGAATCTGAACCAGTCGGGAAAGCCGTGAAGGCGGGCCATCTCACGAACAGTCACGCACCGCGCGAATAGGTAGTGCACGGGTCGAGGGCTAGTGAAGGCGCCACGAGCACCGTCAGTACCGGCGCGCAAAGTGTTTGAGACGCCGCCGGGAGCAAGCTTGAAGAACCGACTGATCGGCTCGACATCGCCCTGCGCTGTCGCAGCAAAACGGCGACGAGAAATCGAGGTGTGATCGGTCCTCGCACTGGACGTCATACGACCGGATTCCCATTTTCGGCGGTGTCCGAAATGCCAATGCTCCGGACGCACGCACCTCAGCTCGGCGGCGTATTCGCTGAGCTCACCCCACCAACTCACGGGTGTTTCGTCGCCGCTGTTCAGCAAAGGAAACGACTCCGCGTCCGGAATGTCGCCCAGCGCGTCAGCGCAGGACGGCCCCTCTGGCAGACGGCCTTTGGAGCCAGCCGCTCGCGACGTCGGCGCAGGATAGTTCGGCAAGGCCTCACCGATTTTTGCCCCCAGCAGGATCAGCCGTTCCCGGTTCTGCGGCACGCCATAGTCCGCTGCGTTGAGCACCTTCCACGGAATCCGAACACGGTAGCCTGCGGCCTGGAACGCCCGCACCAGTTCCTCAAGGAAGCGCCGATGCTTCCCGAGCGTGAGCCCCTTCACATTCTCAAAGACGAAATAGCGCGCATCCAACTCGGTCACGATCCGCACGAATTCCTGAACGAGCCGATTCCGAGGATCGTCTAGGACGCGGTGTCCGATCAGGGAAAAGCCCTGGCAGGGAGCCCCGCCGACAACCACATCTACACGTCTGTCACCAAGGCCCGCTGCCTTGCGAATCTCCGCGCCCCTCAGCCCCACGACCGACCGGGCCAAAACCGCCGCCTTTGGGAAGTTGAAGGCGTGGACGGCGGCGTGCACGGGATCCAGCTCCACCGCAGCCGCAACGTCAAACCCTGCCTGCTCGAACCCCAGGCTCATCCCACCGGCGCCCGCAAATAGATCGACGACGACCGGCCGTGTCATACGAATCCTCCTCGGCTTCTGCCACCGACCCCGCACGATTTACCGATTCGGAGAGTCTTCGTTGGCCGCATTCCGTCGCGACGCCTTTATGGCATACTCCAGTTGTTCTGCAATTGTTCCGTCGTCCGTGATTTGGCACTGCCAGATCGTCAGAACCTCCCATGTCTGTTCGCGCAGCTGCTTCTCATTCCTCCGATCCCGCGCGCGATTGGCTTCAATCTTAGGCAGCCAATAGTCCGGACGACTCTTCGGCGGCTGTCCCTTGGCGCATCCGTGGCCGTGCCAAAAGCATCCGTGCACGAAGATCGCCACGCGCCATTTCGGGAGCACGATATCGGGAGAGCCGGGAAGATCCTTTCGATGTAGCCGGAACCGGAAGCCAAGTGCATGCAGCGTTCGCCGGACCTTCGTTTCCGGACCGGTATGCTTCGTTCCGACCGATTGCATGATCCGTCGGCGCTGATCGGGTGTGCGGGTGTCGGCCATAGGTGAAGAACAACAGTGAGCCTTGATGAACTCCGAACAAGGCTCCTTTTCGCCTACTCCGCTTTAGCCTTTGCAAATGCTCTCGCGTCGTGACCCACTCGCCCTTTTGGGCGTAGGCTCCGCGGCGCCCGGGAGGCCGCCAGCCATGATCACGCTCACCGTCAACGGCAAACGCCACGACCTGGATGTGGAGGCCGATGCGCCCCTGCTCTGGGTGCTCCGCGACGAGCTGGGCCTGACCGGCACCAAGTTCGGCTGCGGGATCGCGCAGTGCGGCGCCTGCACCGTCCAGGTGGACGGCAAGCCCGTGCGGTCCTGCGTCACGCCCGCCGGCTCGGTGAAGGGCCCGATCACCACCATCGAGGGCCTTTCCGCAGGCCTGAAGCATCCCGTCCAGCAGGCCTGGCTCGCCGAGGATGTGCCCCAGTGCGGCTATTGCCAGTCCGGCCAGATCATGGCCGCCGCCGCCCTGCTGGCCGCCACGCCGAACCCGACCGACGCCGACATCGACGCCAAGCTCACCAACATCTGCCGCTGCGGGACCTATCCGCGCATCCGCAAGGCCGTGCACCGGGCCGCCGCGGCCCTCGCCAAGGGAGCCCGCACATGAACGCGATCCCGCTCTCCCGCCGCGCCGTCGTCTTCTGTGGGCTTTCGGCGACCGGCGCCCTGGTCATCGGCGTGCCGGCGGACGCCCGCGCGGCGATGCAGCCGGCGGCGATGGCCGACGGGACCAACCCGGCCAAGGAGATGACCGCCTTCCTGGTCATCGAGCCCGACAACACCGTCACCATCCGCGTGCCCCACGCCGAGATGGGCCAGGGCACCTCGACGGCGCTGGCCATGCTGGTGGCCGAGGAGCTGGAGTGCGACTGGGCCAAGGTGCGGGTCGAATACGCCTCGGCCAACCGCAACGCGCGCGCCGACGGCAAACTCTACGGCCGGATGCAGACGGTTGGCTCAAGCGGGCTCCGCACCTCGGTGGCCATGATGCAGCAGGCCGGCGCCAGCGCGCGCGAACGCCTGCGCCTGGCCGCTGCGGACCACTGGAAGATCGACCCCGCCGACTGCGCGATCGCTTCCGGCAAGTGCGTGCACAAGGCCTCCAACCGCAGCCTCGACTACGGCGCCCTCGCCGCCGCCGCCGCGGCGGTGCAACTGCCCGCCGAGCCGGCGATCAAGACGCCCGACAAGTACCGGTTGGTCGGCAAGTGGACGCCGCGCCTCGACACCGCCGCCAAGCTCGACGGCTCGGCGAAGTTCGGCCTCGACGCCCAGGTTCCAGGCATGGTCTACGCCGCGGTCTGGTCGGCGCCCGTCTTCGGCGGCGCGCTGAAATCCGTGGACGACACCGCGCTCAAGGACCTGCGCGGGATCGTCGGCGTGGTGAAGCTGAAGGACGCCGTCGTGGTGGTCGCCGACCGCTACTGGCGCGCCAGGAAGGGCCTCGACGCCCTGAAGGTCGAATGGGACGCCGCCGGCTATGGCGGGGTCGACAGCGACGGGCTGAACCTCGCCTACCGCGAAGCCCTCGACAAGCCGATGGCCGCCGCCGAGAAAAAGGGCGACGCCCAGGCCGCCCTCGCCGCGCCGGGGGCCAAGCTGGTGGAGGCGGTCTACGAGGCCCCCTTCCTGTCGCACTCGCCCATGGAGCCGATGAACTGCACGGTGGCGCTCGCGCCCGACCGCGCCGACGTGTGGGTCTCCACCCAGGCCCCCATGGCTGTGCTGCAGATGGCCGCCAAGGAAGCCGGCCTGAAGCCCGAGCAGGTCTATGTCCACAACGCCTTCGTCGGCGGCGGCTTCGGCCGGCGCGGCGGGGCGCACGACGAACTCGTGCAGGCGATCGCGGTGGCCAAGCAGGTCGGCAAGCCCGTCAAGCTGATCTGGTCGCGCGAGCAGGACATGCGGCGCGACCGCTATCGCCCTCAGGCGGCCGTGCGCTTCCGAGCGGCGCTGGACGACGCCGGCAAGCCCCAGGCCTTCCAGGCGCGCATCGCCGTGGGCTCCCTGCTCCGCGGCGGCAATGGCCCGCAGGAGGTCCAGGCCAGCGAGCCCATGGCCACCGAGTGCATCCAGAACAGCTTCTACGCCTTTCCCGCGCGGGACATCGGCGTGCTGCTCAAGAACAGCCACGTGCCGGTGTCCTTCTGGCGCGGCGTCGGCTCGTCGCAGAACGGCTTCTTCATGGAGAGCTTCATGGACGAGCTCGCCCATGCGGCCGGCCAGGACCCCTACCAGTACCGGCGCGCCCTGCTGGCCGAGCGGCCCGACGCGCTGGGCGTCATCGACGCCCTGGCCAAGCAGTCCGACTGGGGACAACCCCTGCCGAAGGGGCGCGGGCGCGGGATCGCCATCCTCGAGGCCTACGGCAGCGTCTCGGGCCAGGTGGTGGAGGTCACCGTTCCGCAGGACGGCAAGCTGAAGATCGACCGCGTCACCTGCGTGCTCGACCCCTATCACGTGGCCAACCCGAACACCGTCGCCCAGCAGATGGAGGGCGCGGTGATCATGGGCCTGACCGCGGCCCTGTGGGGCGAGATCACCATCAAGGGCGGCGCGCCGGTGGAGGGCAACTTCAACACCTACCGCATGGCCCGCATGGCCGACACGCCGCCGCGCATCGACGTGCATCTGGTCCCCAGCGGCGGCTCGAAGTGGGGCGGCGTCGGGGAGCCGGGTCTCGGACCGCTCGCGCCGGCGCTCGCCAATGCGGTGTTCGCCGCCACGGGCAAGCGCGTGCGCCGCCTGCCGCTGAAGCACGCGGACCTGACCTGGGCGTAGCTCTCTCCCTCGCGCTTCGCGTCGGGGAGAGGAGGTTAGTGCGGCAGGACTGGTGAGGCAGCCTCTTGCGGGTGCGCCCAGTCGCTGGCGACCAGTTTGCGCAAGAGGTCGCGCTCGGTCTTCAGGCTGATCAGAGTCGACGAGTCGTGATCGCGGTCGAGGTCGCGGGCGGCGGCTTCGACGGCGCGCTCCAGGGCCCCCAACTGCATGAGGAGGTCGAAGGCCTGACGCCAGAGGTCGCGCGCGCGCTCACCGGTCGCCTCGAGGAACGGCGCGCTGACCCCGGCGCGCCGAGCGTCTTCCTCCAGGACGGCGAGACTCGCCGGACCAAAGCCGCGGGCGCCGAGCTCGCGGATCGCGGCGTCGAATTCCATGCCCTCGGTCTCATAGCGCAGGCGGACCAGCTCCTGCGCCAGGGCGTCCAGCTTCTCGTCGCCGAAGCCACGCGCGCCGACCAGCTCGATCTTCTCGTCGATGACGCCCGGATCGCGCACGGCCGCCAGCGCCAGGGCCGCGGCCAGCGGGCGCGGCGAGGCCCGCAGGCGACGGCTAGCGTCCTTGGCTTGGGGCGTGGCGTTGGCGTCGGAAATGCCGCTGGGATTGCGGCGCTTGTCCCAGCGGGCGCGGGACATCTCGCGGGCTGCCGCGCCCACGGTGTAGACCGGCGCGCGGGTCGGCCAGAGCTGCTCGAAGCGGCCCAGCAGGTCCTCCTTGTAGGCCTGGGCGAGATCGGGGTCGGCGATGGCGGCGGCGAGCTTGCGCAGCCGCGCCTTCAGCGCGGTCTTGCGCTCCGGCGTGTCGAAGGGTTCGGCGTCGCGTTCGCGGACGAACAGGGCCTCGGCGAAGGGCGTTGTGCGGGTGAGCTGCGCCTTCAGCGCCGCCGGCCCCTGCTCGCGCAGCACCTCGTCGGGGTCCTTGCCGCCCTCCACGAGCGCGAACTGGAAGCTGCGGCCGGCGCGCAGCAGCGGCAGGGCCCGGTCCATGGTGCGGAACGCCGCCTGGCGGCCCGCCCGGTCGCCGTCGAAGCACAGGGTCGGCTCCGGGTGGTGGCGCCAGAGCATCTCCATCTGCTCCTCGCCCAGCGCCGTTCCCATGGCCGCCACCGCCGGGATCCCGCCGCGCTGGCAGGCGATCACGTCCATGTAGCCTTCGACCACCACCAGGGGCAGGTGCTCGTCCGCGGGCGCGGCGGCGATGATCTTGCGCGCCTCGGCCAGGCCGTAGAGCTGGTGGCCCTTGTGGAAGACGCTGGTCTCCGGCCCGTTCAGGTACTTGGCGCGGGCCTGCGGATCCATCGCCCGGCCGCCGAACGAGACGATCCGCCCGCGCGCATCGCCGATCGGGAAGATGATCCGGTCGCGGAACCGGTCATAGGGCGCCCCGCCCTCCTCCGGCGCGATCAGGAGGCCGGTTTCGACCAGCTCGCCGGGCCGCGCACCCTTGGCCACCAGATAGTCCTTCAGGGCGGTGCGGCCGGGGGGGGAGAAGCCCAGGCGGAAGCGCGCCCAGTCCTTTTCCGGCAGGCCACGCTTCTCAAGATAGGCGCGGGCGTCGCGGCCGGACGGGCGACGCAGCTCGGCCTCGAACCACTGGGCGGCCAGCTCCAGCCACTCGGAAAGCCCCTGGCGAACCTTGTCCTGCTCTGCGGCGCGCGGGTCGACGGCGGGCAGCGGCACCCCGGCCTCGGCGGCCAGCCGCTCCACCGCCTCCACGAAGGTCAGCCGCTCGGACTCCTGGAGGAAGGAGATGATGTCGCCGGTCTTGCCGGACGAGAAATCGAAGAACTGGCCCTTGTCGTCGTTGACGTAGAACGACGGGGTCTTTTCCTTGGTGAAGGGCGAGAGGCCCACGTACTCGCGCCCCTGCCGGCGCAGCTTCACCGTCTTGCCGATCACGTCGGAAGGGCGAAGGCGAGACTTGATCTCGTCGAGAAATCTTTCGTCGAAGCGGACGGCCATTGATGTCTGTTACGCGGTCCTCGTGGACCCGTCGCAGGCGCCGGTGGAGCGAGTGGTCGAGCCCAAGGGACAAGCACCACGAAGCCCGTGAACAGGCTGTGGATGTTCCATGTTTGTTCTTGCCGGATTCTCTCGGTGAGTCAAGGGTGGGGGCGGTTGGCGGGCGACAATCATGCGACGGGTTGAATTGACGCGGGCGACCCGAACGCCGATGTTAAGGCCCTCTTTCGCGCGTACTGATTTGGGGGATGGGCGCTTGATCATGTGGCTCCGTCTCGCGGGCGCTCTGTTGGTGACCCTGTTCGCCATCGGCGCCCTGGAATATTTCGGCGTCAGCCGGTTGCTCGGCGGCCGCGCGCCGGACGACGCCCCCGCCGCGGCCTATGCGCCGGCCCGGGAAATGTTCTGGGTGATGATCTTCTTCGTGGTCATGGCGACCTCGCTGCTGGCGGCCGCGCGCCGTTGGGCGGAGCACCTGAAGCGGGCCATGGCCGCCTCGCCGGGCCGCCGGCGCGGCTGACGGCCTACCCCAGCCCTCGGACCCAGGCCGGCAACTCCGCGATCGACGCCAACTCGGCGAAGCGGGCGTGGCCGGTGGGCGTCTCGGCCATCTCGTGGGCCCAGGTCAGCGGATAGGGGATGTGGGCGGCGAAGGCGCCGGCCTGCAGCGCCGGCAGGATGTCGGAGCGCAGGGAGTTGCCGCACATGGCCGCCTCGGCCGCGCCGGTCCCGTGGCGGGCGAACACCCGATCGTAGGTCGCCGCGTCCTTCTCGCTGACGATCTCGACGGCGGCGAAGAGCTCGCCAAGGCCGCTGGCCGCCAGCTTCTGCTCCTGGTGCAGGAGGTCGCCCTTGGTGATCAGCACCAGGCGGTAGGCCTGCGACAGCTCGGCCAGGGCGTGCTGGACGCCGGGCAGCGGCTCGACCGGATGGCTCAGCATCTCGCGGCCGGCGGCCAGGATGTCGGCCACGATGCGGCCGGGCGGCTCGCCGCCGGTCAGCTCCATGGCGGTCTCGATCAGCGACAGGGTGAAGCCTTTCACGCCGTAGCCGTAGAGCGACAGGTTGCGCCGCTCCACCTCGGCGAGGCGCGCGTCGAGGACCTCCGGCGCGGCCACCTTGGCCATCAGGGCCCGGAACCGGTCCTGGGTCAGACGGAAGATCGTCTCGTTATGCCAGAGGGTGTCGTCGGCATCGAGGCCGACCGTCGTGATGCGCATGGAGCGCCTCATAACAGCGCCCGGCGTTCGTTCGAAGCCTGCCCGAAGCGCGGCGCCGGCGCCCAATCGTTCGGCGCCTGCCGCCCGCCGCGCCGGAAGCGGCCCGCCTTGAGGCCGCGCGACTTGGCGTTGTGGAAGATGGGCGCCGGGTTGAGTCGAGGCGTTGGGTATGGCGGGGGGACGTCTGGCGGGGGTGTGGGCGCGGATCGTCCAGGCCCTGGGGCGCGGGTCGGCGGCGGCCGCCCGGGCCGAGACGAGGCTCGCCCGCGACCGCCTGCGCGACGCCATCGAAGCGATCCCGGAGGGCGTGGTCTTCCTGGACGCCGAGGGGCGCTACATCCTGTGGAACCGGCGCTATGCGGAGATCTACCACCGCTCCGCCGACCTGTTCCGGCCGGGAGCCCGGCTGATCGACACCCTGCGCGAGGGCGTGCGGCGCGGCGACTATCCGGCGGCGATCGGACGCGAGGCGGCATGGCTCGCCGAGCGCGAGGCCATGCTGGCGGCCGGCGCCGGCGAGCGGCACGAGCAGCAGCTCGCCGACGGGCGCTGGCTGATGATCGAGGACCGCCGCACCTCCGAGGGCGGCTCCATCGGCCTGCGGGTCGACATCACGGCGCTGAAGGCCCAGGCCGAGGCCCTGCGCGAAGCCCTGGCCCGCGCCGAGGCGGCGAGCCGCGCCAAGAGCGAGTTCCTGGCCGACATGAGCCATGAGCTGCGCACCCCGCTGAACGGCGTCTCGGGGCTCGCCCAGGCGCTGGAGGCGACGGCGCTGGACGAGCCCCAGAGGGCGCTGGTCGCCGACATCCGCGCCTCGGCCGCGGTGCTGGAACGGCTGGTGCACGGCCTGCTGGACTACGGCGAGGCCGGCCAGGCGCCGTCCGCCACCTCCGCGCCGGAGCCGCCCGCGAACGGCGTCCCGCCCATGCGGGTCCTGGTCGCCGACGACAATCCCACCAACCGCAAGGTGGTGGAGCTGATGCTGAGCGCGGCGGGCGTCCAGCCGACCTGCGTGGAGGACGGCCTGCAGGCGCTCGAGGCCTGGCGCGCGGGCGCCTATGACGCGGTGCTGATGGACCTGCGGATGCCGGTGATGGACGGACTGGAGGCGATCCGCGCGATCCGCGAGGCCGAGGCCCAGTCAGGCCGCCGACGGACGCCGATCGTTGTGCTTTCGGCCAACACCTCGCCGCAGGACCGCGGGGCGAGCGCCGCGGCCGGCGCCGACGGCCACATCGGCAAGCCGGTGCAGGCCGAGGAACTGCTGTCGGCCCTGAGCGCGACGCTCGCGGCCTAAGCCACCGCGCAGGGGGCGTGGGCCTTCACGACCCGCTCGGTCGAGGCGGGATATTTGGCCAGCATGGCCGCGGGCCGGATCGGACGGGCCACGAGCTCGCCGCCGCAGTTGGGGCAGACGCCGCCGAGCCGCGCCTCGGCGCAGTCCGCGCAGAAGGTGCATTCGAAGCTGCAGATGCGGGCCTCGCGGCTATCGGGGGCGAGGTCGCGGTCGCAGCATTCGCAGTTGGGTTTCAGGATCAGCATGGCCCGATCATGCGCCCGCCGGCGCTGCGACGGAATGACAGGCCTCCCGCAGATTCGGCCAACTAGGTCGTGGACTCATAAGCTCTGAGCCAGAGTCGAGTTGAGGCGAGGAGCACGGCGGCAAGGAAGTTCCTGGCGAGCTTGTCGAAGCGCGTGGCGACACGGCGGAAGTGCTTGAGTTTGCAGAAG
>Ga0210400_10004331_pt1 | contig 12317 bp, 12 predicted proteins | sample IncBWH26MmetaG_FD_155456 | JGI IMG/M metagenome (GOLD analysis project Ga0210400, IMG submission 155456) | Forest soil microbial communities from Barre Woods Harvard Forest LTER site, Petersham, Massachusetts, United States - Inc-BW-H-26-M | ecosystem: Environmental > Terrestrial > Soil >...
TGCCGCACATGCGCGGCACTGAGGTTGCGCGCCGGCTGTCGGCTTCGCGTCCGGGAATGAAAGTGATTTTCATGTCGGGATACACCGAAGGCGAATTCGGCGCAGCGCCCGGCGAAAATCGCGGACCTGGAACCACGCTCCTGCAGAAGCCCTTCGAACTGGATGTGCTTGCCGGGAAGCTCCGCGAAGTTCTGGAAGCGCGCAGCCGGCGCTAGGAAAAGTAGCGCCGGCATTCTGCCGGCTGTCGCGTGGGCGTCTCGCCCTCGCACTCGGGCGGGCAGAGACGGTCGCTTCGTTCTTGTCCCTTATCGGCGGTAGAAGGCGCTTGCTGTTGAGTAGACCACCACCAATCCCAGCAACAACACTGCGCCTTCCACGCGCGTCGACCAGGCATGCAGCGCGTCGAACTCCGCGCGTGCGGGATTATCCAATGGGACGGTCGTGAAGTCGGCGACCTGCGCGCGCAGTGTGTCCATGCGCGGAATGATCCAGAACTGCGAGACCAGCGTGAGTCCAAGCATCAGGCAGATGAGGATGTGCCGCGCGGCGAAAACATGCGCGGTTCCGTCGGCGAGACGACTGTAAAGCAGGGAACTGCCCAGAAACACTATTCCAGAGAAGATGGCGATCCAGTGCAGCTTGCTGAGAGATCGTCCGACGATATTTCCGGCAAGATGCGTGTTGGGCAGAACTCCCGGAGCAAACACCGTCGGCGCCAGCACAAACGCGAAGAACATCAGCCCGCCGATCCAGGCGACGAGCGAGAGTAGCATTAGGAAGCGAAGGAACGACATGGCGGAGATTATAGTCGGGCCAAACCCGAATCAGTCTTTGTCACTTTTCCTGCGCAGAATCCTCCACGCGATTCGAGGCAGGCGGTAGAAAACCCTCAGCCAGATCCACGACCAGAACCGCAGATATTCCCAGACTAGCGGAGTTAGCCGTCGCCACGCAAGGCCAGATTGCGGCTCCTTATGAGCGAAGTATCTGAGGGTTTTGCCGTCCCAGGAAACCGAAAACCTAGGGGTATATCTGAGCGTGTTCAACCGTGGGAATGTGTCGCCAACCCTGCGAAGAAGAGGCTCCACCAGAAAGCATTTGCCATCTTCGAAGTATTCGACCCACGCGTGTCCTGTTCCATAGCGTCCGTGTCGCCCGAACACAAGGCGCACATCAAATCCCATGTCGAACATCTGCCGCCAAGTCCAGAACGCAAAGTCCTCGCAGTCGCCCTTCTTCAGTTTTTCGAACTCATCCGGAGGCTGCCAATACTCCTCTTTGTCGAACAGCTTCTTGTCGGAAACGTATCTACAACCGGCCAGAAATTGTCGAACGTCACGTATGGTTGCACAGGTCACAGTGAGAGGCTGGCTGATGTAGCGACCCATGGGAAATGTGGGACGCGGACCTTTGCGTCGAAGAAACGGCTGCGATACTTGTCTTCCGGTGGAGTCGTAGGCTTCTGGGATAATTTCAGCGATCACGGAAGCCGCATTCTCTCACGTCCAACGAAAGAAGCAACCACAGAGGAAAGAGAAACTGGAAACTACTCTTAAACAGGCACCGCAACGTTCTCGATGATCTCTTTCAAGACCTGATCCGATTGCTCGGACTTTTTCAGGGTCGAGGCGTAGAGGCCGCTGACGACGATGCGGTGGGCGAAGACGGGAACGACCAGCGGCTTGATGTCTTCGGGAGTGCAGAAAGTGCGGCCTTCGAGGAAGGCCATGGCTTGCGCGGCGCGGTAGAGCGCTTGCGATCCGCGGGGCGAGACGCCCAGCGAGAGGAATTCCGACTCGCGCGTGCGGCGGACAATTTCGAGAGCATAGGTTACGAGGGAATCGTCCACGCGAATCTGTTTCACCGCCTGCTGCATTTCGAGCACTTCCGCGCCGGTGAGAACGGGGCTCAAGTCGTCGAGGTGCGCGGCGCCTGCTTCGGAGCGCAGGATCTGGCGCTCGGCTTGCGCGTCAGGATATCCCATGCGCACGCGCATCAGAAAGCGGTCGAGTTGCGACTCGGGCAAGGGATACGTGCCGTGATGCTCCACCGGATTCTGCGTCGCGATCACCAGAAATGGCTGCGGCAATTCGTAGGAGTGCGCGTCGACTGTGACCTGGCCTTCGTTCATGGCCTCCAGCAGCGCGGATTGCGTCTTGGGCGTGGTGCGATTGATTTCATCCGCCAGCAGGACGTTGGTGAAGACCGGGCCGCGCTTGAATTCGAACTCCTGATCGACCGCCGAATAGATCGAAATACCCACAACATCGGAGGGAAGCAGGTCGCTGGTAAACTGCACCCGCTGAAAGGTGCAGTCGATGGCGCGGGCGAGCGCCTGTCCGAGCGTGGTTTTGCCCACGCCGGGAACGCCTTCGATCAGCAGGTGTCCGCGGGCAAAAATGCTGACCAGCGCGAGGCGGACAACGTCATCCTTGCCGCGAATCACGCGGCGAAGAGCCTTTTCCAGTTCAGCGGCTTTATGAGAAACAGCGATAGCGGTCTCGGGCGACATTGTTTTCGATTCTACTATTGTGCGCCGCGAAGGGCGGAGTTACCTACGTCACTGCAGCTCTTGGCTCTTGGCCTTTGGCTCTTGGCTTGTAGCTTTTCGCTCCCGCGATTTCCAGCCGACGAATTTAGAACGTTTTCACAGTGCGAACTTGCGTTCGCAACCTACGCGATTGAAAGGACCGGATCCAAGCCAAAAGCTAATAGCCAAAAGCCAAAAGCGTTCTCACTGCGTAAACTCCGCGGGCCTTCCGGTCAGGCGCTCGATGCGCTTGGCAATCGGGGGATGGGTTGAGAACAGGCCGCCGAAGTTGATTCCCAGGAGCGGCTGAATAATAAAGAGGTGCGCGGTTGATGGACTGGCCTGCATCGGAATGCGGCGCGAGTAGGCATCGAGTTTTTGCAGGGCGCTGGCGAGGGCGTAGGGATTGCCGGTGAAATGCGCGCCGGTCGCGTCGGCTTCATATTCGCGCGAGCGCGAGACGGCGAGCTGAATCATGGTTGCGGCGATGGGGGCGACGATCAGCATCAACAGACCGGCCAAGCCTCCGCCATTGCCGCGATCGCGGTCGCGGCCTCCGTAGCCGCCGAAGATCATGGCCCAGCGGCCCATGCTGGCGAGCATGGTGATTGCGCCAGCGAGCGTCGCGGCGACGGAGCTGATCAGGATGTCGCGGTTGTTGACGTGGCCGAGTTCGTGGGCGAGGACGCCTTCGAGTTCTTCGTCATTCAGTAGACCCAGAATCCCGTGGGTCACGGCGACCGAGGCGTGTTGCGGATTGCGTCCGGTGGCGAAGGCGTTGGGCGACTCGGTGGGGATTACGTAGATCTTCGGCATGGGAATGCCGATTTTCTGGGTGAGGCGTTCGACGGCGGCGTAGGCGCGCGGCAGTTCGTCGCGCGTGACGGGCTGAGCCCGATACGCGGCCAGCGCGATCTTGTCGGAGTAGAAGTACGAGACGAAGTTCATGACGGCGGCGAAGGCCAGCGCCAGGAACATCCCATTCTGGCCGCCGAAGTAGCGGCCGAAGAACATCAGCAGCAGCGTCATCGCGGTCAGGAGGAACGCGGTCTTGAACATGTTTCCCATAATTTTTGGTGGAACTACTGTATTGGATGTTACGCGGAGTGGGGCGATGCAGGGGGGCCGCGTTAGGAAAAATTGCCTCCGGGAGTTGGGTACCCCCCTCCCCCCGGTCTCTTAGAATCATCGAGTTATCGCGGCAATAATATCCTTGACTAACCCACGAATGTCTGCTATCTTGCTGGATATGGACGCCAAAGGTAAGCAGCCAAAGACCTTACAAGACGCAATCCAGTATTTCAGCGACGAGCAGGTCTGCATTGATGCCGTTGCCGCGATGCGCTGGCCTGACGGAGCGTATTGCCCTGCCTGTCTCACCAAAGAGCCTTACTATCTCAAGACTCAGAAACGGTTCAAATGTCGTGAGTGTAGACGCCAGTTCTCGGTCAAACTCGGAACCATCTTCGAGGATTCGCCTTTGCCTTTGCAGAAGTGGCTACCTGCAATGTGGATGCTGGCCAATTGCAAAAATGGCGTTTCGTCTTGGGAGATTCACCGCGCTTTGGGGATTACCCAGAAGTCAGCTTGGTTCATGCTTCACAGGCTCAGACTCGCAATGAAAGGCTACGATCTGGGAAGTAAGCTCGGCGGGAAAGATGATGGCGGAGCCGTGGAAGTGGATGAGGCGTTCTTTGCCCCAAAGCCGAAGAATATGCACCGTGAAAGGCGCGAACGATATCGGCGCGAGAATGCCAGTCCCAGCGGTGGAACTCACAAGACTATCGTGATTGGCTTGCTGGATCGTGAGACTAACGAGATTAGAGCGAAGCGCATTCCAGACGTAAAGCGCGAGACCTTGCAGGAGCAGATTCTAAAGAACGTCAAGTTTGGTTCTAGGGTTTATACCGATGATGCCGTTCCCTACAATCGCCTCAATTGGCATTATGTCCATGAAGTCGTAAACCATGCCAATGAATACGTGCGCGGACAGGTTCACACAAACGGCTTGGAAAACTTCTGGAGTCTGTTCAAACGGCATCTTCGCGGTACATACGTTGCCGTAGAGCCGTTCCACTTGGATCGCTACTTGGATGAACAGGTTTTCAGATTCAACAATCGTGGCAACAAAGAAGTGCCGATGGACGATTACGCACGATTCCAGAAGGTTCTAGGGCAGGTTGCACACAAGCGCCTTACCTATGCCGAGCTAACAGGCAAGGTGGGGGAAACGCCTTTCTAATTCCCGTCGCTCGAAGCGCGGTCCTAAGCCTAAGAACGGGGTTTAGGGCCGCGTTTCTTTTGCCCTGCACGCTCCGCCTGGTATTGCTTCTCGCGCTCTTGCAGATCAGTCTTTGAGACTGTGAGCACATGGCGCAATCCAGTCTCGAATTGCTGGTACTTTTGCGCTGGTGTCGTGTCGGTGTCGAGTTTAGACTTCATGCGCTCATCATACTCGCTATGATTGAACACCTTCAGTACGTGTTTTCTTGCAAGCATTGTTCATGGCCCATCCGGCTCCTAGCGCAAACGCTTGGGCAGCCATTTGGAAATCCAGCGCACCGATCCATCCGTGTTGATTCTGTAGGTGCTGCATGTTCTCATTGCAGGCATGTAGCCAATTATTCACTTCACAAAAATTCCCTGGATTATGACCCTCTGGGGCGAGCGGAAGTGTCGGCCCCCTCGAAAGAGACGGTTGCCGTAGTACGGCTAGGATGCGTCGAGGGAAGTTGTAAAACTCCCCTAGAAGTCTTCGCAGCATGGAGCGCGACCACCACCGTCGAGGAGCGTTCAGCCGACATAAAAACTTGGCTCTGGGATGGCTTGCACTGCCCGCAGGGACATGAAATAAAGGCTCCCCGGAATTGGATTGGCGATCCACCTGTCTGCTAGACCCCTTGCTCTCTAATCATTTTTTCGTAGGCTACTCTCCCAGCCTTTTCTATTTCTGAAAATAATTCAGCATTCATAAGCCTTAACCGGAGAGTTGCTTTCCAATTTGTTAACAGTTTCAACAATAGCTTGGAATCCGGCGAATTGGGGTCCGCCAGTTTTGCGAGAGCAGCCCGATAAATCCTGTTCGCTAATAGATCAGCCGCCTGAAGGCCCGGAGTTTCTTTGGCTGGCGGATTCAATAGAGTCCCACCTAGTCGCTCTCGCATTGCGAGGTCTATACGATCATCAATCATTAGGAATTTATAAAGTTCCGCTGCGTAGCCCTGGAATGTTCTGTCGATGCCCACGAAGTAATGGACTTTTTCGGCATTCGACAATTGAGCGGATTTTAGGGCACAAAACTGAAACGGCAGGTAGTAAGGCTTACTTGGACACCCGCTAGTTTCGAGCTTGCCATCGGGCTTGCTGAACTTAGCGCCAGTGAACCACTGTCGGCTTTCCAGCGGGAGCGCCAGAAAATCATCGACTACGATTGCATAGCCAATCGGGAAAATGCGATTCCGGAGGGTGCATTGAATCAGCCGTTCCAGAAATTTATTAGCTTTGTCATCTGACCAACCTACATATCCATCGAGTCGCTCATGTTTGTCATCCCGACCGAAAAATCGCTTCGCGTGAAAACCCTCGCCTTTGATCTCAGGGTAATCCAGAAGTACTTTATTCCATTGCCCCTCAAATTTCCGCCATGCTATTTGAGTCCCGTAATAGCCAGCTACTACGCAAACTTTCGCCCCGTCGTGAATGCCGCTTTCATCGAAATACGCTTCCATCATCACAAACCGATTCCTCCAGCGCCTTCCCCCACGGGGATGCACGAGAGACGCCAGAATATCCATCTGACTTCTCTTAGCAGGTGCATTTCGCTTGGGGGAAATACACTTCACCGCTCACCCCCAACCTTACTCTCTAGGTCTTGGGTTAGGCAAGTATATTTGTGCCGTTATCGCCAAACCGGCGGAAAACCTATGGGGCTCAATAAGTTACGGGTAAAATCTTGCGGAATAAGGAGTTAGGTGGGGTTGGTGGCTGGGGCTCACTGTGGGGGTAGGACTTTTTCCTGCGGGTCGAAGCGCAACGCGTTTTTTAGAGCTTACAGTCTCACACTGGTCAGGGAGAATTCCCTGAAACCGAGGGGCTGGGACAATGGTAGGGATCTTTCGACTGCACATGCCGATTCGGCCGGGCCGAATCGGCATGTTCCGCTCAAGATGACAAGGGGGTTTTGTGCTGACTGGAACCGAATGATTTTGTTGTCCCAATTTATTGTCCCAATTTTGTTCATTCAATCTTGTTCGTCACAGGGTTTTCAAGGTTCGGAAACCGGAGAGATTCGGTTCGCGCTCTCGAACAGGCGGGCTGTGATGGCGCCGAAGAGGAAGCCGCCTACGTGGGCGAGGTAGGCCACGCCTCCGGTCTGCGCGTGGGCTACTTGTCCGGCATTGAAGAGCTGAGTTAGGAACCAGAAGCCGATCAACAGTGCGGCCGGGATGAATGTGATCTTCACAAAGATGAAGATGATGAGAATCGAGCGAATGCGGTCGCGAGGATAGGTGACTAGGAAGGCGCCCATCACGGCGGCAATCGCTCCACTCGCGCCCAGGTTGGGGACGGTGGAGTTGGGGCTGGCTGCGACTTGGGCTAGCATGGCGACGATTCCGCCGACCAGGTAGAAAACGAGGTAGCGGGCCCGGCCCATCGCGTCTTCGATCTCGGGGCCAAAGGCCCATAAGAAAATCATGTTGCCAATGATGTGGGACCAACTGGCGTGCATGAACATCGCGGTGAAAATCGTGATCCAATGGTGGCCGGAGAAAATTTGGGCGGGGACGGCCGACCACTGGGTCACGAAGTCCTCGCCTCCCATCAGTTCACGCACAAAGACGAAGGCGTTCACCAGGATAATCAGGATGGTAATGACGGGGACGCGGGTGGGGCGCCGGGACGCGTCGCTCAGCGGAATCAATCCGCCCATGTCGGTCTTCCTCCGTTCTCTCAGCTCGACTCAGGCCTCGCTGGGGCACACCGATCAGAGTGTTCTGTGCAGTAGAAGCCTCACTCACGAAGCGGCCTAAAAGATTACTCTAAAAGGCTCATTTTTTGAAGTCGAGTTGAAGCAGAATTTCGCATTTTTTGCGGGTGCTAAGAACGGAATCGCGTCCTCACAATTTCCTGGTTACGCTTTCTGCGATTCGCGTTTCAGGGCGCGTTGGAGAGTTTGGTCCAGGGCTGACTTCGCGGTCTCGTATTCCTGGTGGGTGATGCGGCCTTGTTGGCGTTCGACTTCGAGTTGGAAGAGTTCTTCTTTCAGGGCTTCGAGCAGCATGGAGGACGAAGCGGGGGGGCGCGCCCGAGTTTCGCCGGCGCGAGCAGGCCCTGCGGACTCGCGCGCTGCGGGGACTTCCGCGATTTCGTAGCCTTCTTCGCCTTCGTCCTCGTAGGTCATGGAGGCAGGGCCCTTGCCTTTGGCGCGGGCGGCGCGGTTGGCGGCTTGCTGGCGCGTGGCGACGAAGACTCCGCCGAGAATCAGGACGGCGGCGAATCCGCCGAGGATGTACCAGCGATATTTCTGCAGCGGGTCGGGAGCGTCGATGGGCGGGCCGAGGCCGCCGCCGGGGCGGCTTTCGGGCTGCGCTGCCTGAGCGCCTTGGCTGGGCTGGCCTTCGCTGGCTTCTTCCGCTGGCGCTGCCAACGTGCCTTCGCCGCTTAGCTTGAATGCCAGGGGCTTGCCCTGATCCGTGTTGGAGGAAACTTCGACGTTGGCGTCGGGCTGGCCGGGGTAGGGTGCGACTTGAAAATTGGTGCCGGGCGCGGCGGAGAATTCCATCGTCTTGGGCGCGATGGCGACGAAGTGTTCCAGGGGATAAATGCTTTTGGGATCGATATTCACGCTGCCGGTGTAGGGAACGGAGTAGACCACGCTGAAGCGGGTTTCACCGGGGCGAAGCGGAAAGAGAAAAGCGTAGCGATTCTTGGCGTTCGCGCCCTCGGGAACGGGGGCGGAGTTCACGGGCTGGCCGCCGGCGGTCATGGCCTGGCCTTCGCTGACGGTCGCGCCATCGGGGACGTAGAACTCGAGGTTGTGCTCGTTCATTTGGGTGAGCGGCGGTTTGGAAACGTTGTTCACCGCGAAGGTGCGCTGGACGTGGAGCTGGCCCTGATCTGCCTGGAAGGTCATGATGTCGGCGACGACCTGGATGCCTTCGACTTTTTTGGCGACGTCGTAGACTTCGACCTCGACGGAAGTGGTTCCGGGAGGGGCCATGCGGTGGTAGGTGACTTCCTGGTGGATGACGCGGATGAGATGCGGGCCTTGGCCGTCGAGCTTGAAAGTGAAGTTGCCTTTGGCATCGGTCTTGGTGCGGCCGGCTTCTTCCATGCCTTGGCCGAGGCTGAGGAGGACGACGTCGTCGCCGGCGGAGGGTTTGTTGGTGGTGGAGTTTTTGACGCGGCCGGTTAGGGTTTGGGCGGAGGCTAGGGTGGTGAGGAGAAGTGCGAGGGCTAGGATGATTGGGATGCGGGCGCTGGTTCTCCGTGAGAACTCCCCGACGCGGCGGTTGGTGACGCACGCAAACACGGGGTCCTTCGACTTCGCGGGAACTGCGCTTCGCGCACTTCCCGCTACGCTCAGGATGACAGGGGGTTGGGGTTGGTTCATAGTTTCGCTTTTCTATCTCACTTTTCTTGGTGCGGCGGCGGCTTTGGCTTCTAGTCTGGCGATTTCGGCCAGGAGGGTGGCGGCTTCGTCTTGTAACGAGGATTTCAGGGACTGGTAGTCGGAGTCGGGCATTTTGCCGGCTTTGAATTCGAAGTTCAGGTCGCGGAGATTTTCGTAGACGACGTCTTTGCGCTCGCGGAGGTAGGAGGCGCGCGTTTTTTTTCGGCCCACGGAGAAGGTGCTGGGGAAAAAAATGTAGTAGAGCGCGGCTACGGTGGCGAGCAGGCAGCAGGCTAGTTCGAAGCTCATAGGTCAGTATCCTTGCGGGCTTGATCGCGGAACTGTTCGAGTTCGGCGCCGCGGATGGGTCTCAGGCCGTCGGCAATCGCGGGTGTGGGACGATTCTTCCACGCGTTGATCACCATCACGACCAGCATGAGTCCGAGGGCGAGGGCGGCGAAGGGAACGATCCAGGCGGTGCGGTCGAAACCGGTGGTAGTGGGGGCGGCGAGGACGGTGGGTCCGTATTTCTGCACGAAGGATTGTTCGACCAGGCTGTCGCTGTCGCCGCGGTTGACGGCTTCCAGTAATTCGTTGCGCATGCGATCGGAGTCGGGGCAGCCCACGTGATTGCATTCCAGAAGAATCTGGTTGCAGCCGCAGATGCACATCATCTGATGGCCGAGTTCGTTGAAGCGGGAGGTGGGGTCGCCGGCGCCGGCGAAGGTGGTGACGGCGAGGGCGAGCAGGGCGCAGTGCAGGAGTCGGCGGTGGGGTGATGTTGTTTTCATACGATACGTCATTCGATGCGCGGATTGTGCCGTCCCTCCGGGACTCGGTTCCTTTTTTCCTGCTTGACCCAGCGCTGGAAGCGCTGGGCTAAATTCTTTCGCCCCTGCGGGGCTGGTTCATTTTCTGTCTGGCTCACCCACGGCTTGCGCCCTGGGCTTTATTCTTTCGCCGCTTCGCGGCTAGTCTCCCGTTACTGCGGGGACAGCTTCTCGGCTTACTAACCTTGCGGCTGGGATACGGACGGGAGCTGGGGCATTCGGGATCAGAGCCAGCACCGTGCCGCCGAGGATGATCCAGACGCCGAGCCAGATCCACATGACCAGCGGGTTGAGATGGGCTTTGATGATGGGCCGACCGCTCTCGTTCTGACCCTCATAGACCAGATAGAGGTCTTCCTTCAGAGTCGAGCGGATGTCCGGCTTGGTGGAGGCCTGACGGCTGGCCTTGTAGAACTCGCGCACCGGGGTCATGGTGTCGATTTGTTTGTCGCCTTTGTAGACGTCGATGACGGCCCACTCGCTGGCTTTGTTGGGACTGTCGTCCTGGGTGTAGGAGCGGCAGACGAGGGTGTAGGAGCCGATGGTCATCTTGTCGCCGTAGTCCATTCCTTTGTCGGCTTCCTTTTCTTGATTGAAGGCGGAGCCGGCGAATCCGATGATGACGACTACGACGCCGAAGTGGACGATGTATCCGCCGTAGCGGCGGGTGTTGCGGTGCGTGAGTTGAACGATGGATGCGAACATGCCCTGGCCGGTGTGTCCGGAGATGACTTTGCCGCCGCGGTAGTATTCGCTGGCGATGGTGAGGGTGACCAGGGTGGCGAGGCCGATGGCCACCAGGGAATAGAAATATGCGATGTCCTGCCAGGGGCGCAGGCCGAAGGGAGATCCCCAGGACGCGGGAGTGATCATCAGGAAGGCCATGATGGCGACTGCGCCAATGCTGGGCCACATGAAGTTGCGCCTCAGGCTGTCGAAGGACGTCTTGCGCCAGGCCAGCAAGGGGCCAACGGCGGTCAGGATCAGGAGCAGCAGGGCGACCGGGATGGCGACGCGATTATAAAATGGCGCGCCCACAGTGACTTTGTTGCCTTGTACGATTTCGGAAATCTTCGGAAACCACGTGCCCCAGAGCACAGTGAAGCAGAGCAACACAAAAAGGAGATTGTTGAACAGGAAGCTCGACTCGCGGGAGATGAGCGATTCGAGTTTGTGCTCGCTGCGCAAGTGGTCTCGGTTCTTGATGAAAAAGAAAAGAAAGACTACGAAGCTGATGCATAGGAACCACGCGAACCATTCACCGATCGACGACTGCGCGAAGGCGTGGACCGAGGCGATGATGCCGCTGCGGGTGAGGAACGTTCCGAGGATCGCGAGCCAGAATGTGGCGAAGACCAGCCACATGTTCCAGACTTTCAGCATGCCGCGTTTTTCCTGCATCATGACGGAATGCAGGAAAGCGGTGCCGGCGAGCCATGGCATGAGCGAGGCGTTTTCGACGGGGTCCCATCCCCAGTAGCCGCCCCAGCCGAGCACGGCGTAGGCCCAGTGTGCGCCGAGGAAGATGCCGCAGGTGAGGAATCCCCAGGTGACCATGGTCCAACGGCGGGTGATGTGAATCCATTTTTCGCCTGGATACTTCATGATGAGCGCGCCCAGGGCGAAGGCAAAGGGGACGGTGAATCCGACGTAGCCCAGGTAGAGCATGGGCGGGTGGATGACCATCTCAGGATATTGCAGCAGAGGATTGAGGCCGCTGCCGTCGGCGCGCAGCGGGCCATCGAGCAGGCCGAAGGGATTGGCGGCGAAATTTACCAGCAGCAGGAAAAATATTTGCACGCCGGCGAGAACGACGGAGGCGTAGGCGAAGAGGCGAGGATCGGTCTTGTAGCGCAGCCGGAGGACGAAACCGTAGCCGGCGAGAAGGAGCGACCAGAACAGAAGAGAGCCTTCCTGGCCGGACCATAATGTCGCGAACTTGTAAGGAGCGGGCAGGTCGCGATTGCTGTGATGGAAAATGTAGGCGATGGTGAAATCGTCGCGGAAGGCGGCGACGACGAGGGCGACGGAAGCGAGGACGACGAATCCGAAAACAACGACGCCGGCGCGACGCGCGGTCTCGCCCAAGCGCTCCCAGTTCGGGTCGCCGGGAAAGAAGAGGGAGATCAGACCCACTCCGAACGAATATAAGCTCAGCGCCAAGGCGAGGAGCAAGGCAAAGCTGCCGATTTGCGCCATGTGGGAGAACCCCGATGTATTTTTTCAGAAACGGACGGTAGTGGCAACCGGGGCTCAAGCCCGGTATCAGAGGATGCTTTACGCGGCGCTGAAGCGCCGCTCTTCCACGTAGAAGCGGCCACGTAGATGCAGCCACATAGAAGCG
>Ga0210400_10004332_pt1 | contig 12316 bp, 11 predicted proteins | sample IncBWH26MmetaG_FD_155456 | JGI IMG/M metagenome (GOLD analysis project Ga0210400, IMG submission 155456) | Forest soil microbial communities from Barre Woods Harvard Forest LTER site, Petersham, Massachusetts, United States - Inc-BW-H-26-M | ecosystem: Environmental > Terrestrial > Soil >...
TGGGTTCGCGGCGTTTCGATCGATTCGCCATCCACTTTGATCCTCGCCGGCATTTTGCTCGGCGTGGTGAATTCCATCGTCCGTCCCATTGCCATCCTGCTGACCCTGCCGATGACCATCCTCACGCTCGGCCTGTTCCTGTTGGTCATCAATGCCGGCATGGTCGCGCTGGTCGCCTGGATGTTGCCGGGCATGCATATCGCGGGATTTGGCGCCGCATTCTGGACATCGATTCTGGTGAGTCTCGTGAGCTTCGTCGGTTCCTGGTTCGTGGGCGGCAAGGGCCGCGTCGAAGTAATCCGCAGGCGCGGCTAGGCCCGCGCATTTGCGACGCCGCTAGCGTGGAACCCGCTGCCGCAGCGGTGTCGATTCGCAACAACAAAAGGATGTCATGCAATACGCTCGCGTGTCGCTATGGGTAGTCTTGATCGGCTCAATCTTCGCGCATCGAGTCTGCGCCGCCGGCGACCCTCTCGGCCTATATGTAGGCGGAGCCCTGGGGGAGTCGAGCGTTAGGGTGGATGAGAGCGTGTTCGGCGGGCCGCCGGGATTTGATGCGCATCGTAATGCATGGAAATTGCTGGTGGGATTGCGTCCGATCTCTCTGCTCGGCGCCGAACTGGATTACTTGGATTTCGGTCGCGCAAGGTTCGTGGGACCGGTGAGTTCCTTGGGGACCGCGCTGCGAGGCGACGCGCATCCCAAGGCGACCGCACTGTTCGGCATTATTTACGCGCCCATCCCCGTCCCGCTGCTCGACGTTTACGCCAAGGCCGGCGTCGCTCGCCTGCAGACAGACGTGAACGCCAGTACGTACTGTGCGGTATCGCCCTGTGTCGTGACGGTGGTTGCACCGCTCGCGCTGAATCGAACCGATACGCGGCTCGCCTATGGCGCGGGCGTGCAGTTCAAATTCGCAGCCTTCGCCGGCCGGTTTGAGTACGAGCGCATCAATGCAAGCACCGGTGACCCGGACGTCGCATCCTTCGGGATTACCTGGAGCTTTTGAATAGGCTGAGGCCTCATTGTGTTTTCGGCTCCGCCAATGTTTTCGGATCGGTGAGGCTGCCGCCGGGCACCGTCAATATGCACACCCCAACGATGATGATTGCCATGCCGATGAGCTGCAAGCCCGACAGATGCTCATGCAGCACCAGCCATCCTAGGAATGCGGCGATGGCGGGATTCACGTAGCTATAGGTGCTGATGATCGTCGGCGTCGTGTGCATCGTCAGCCAGCCATACGCGGTATAGGCAAGTCCGGAACTCAAGAAAGTCAAATAGAACAGCGAAATGAGTCCCGGCGCATTCGGCGGCCAGTGCATCGAGTCGCCGCGCCCGAGCGCCAGAGACAGCAACATGAGGCCGCCCAAGAGCATCTGCAGCGCCATGAACATCATCGAGCTCAATTCCGTCGTGATGCTGCGGTAGTACAGCGTGCCCAGCGACCAGGATGCGCATGCGGTCAACACGCCCAACTGCGCCAGCGATCCTTTGGTCAATATGGGACCCTTGGGAATCAGCATCAGGACCGCGCCGATGAATCCGATCCCAAGTCCCAACACTGCCGATCGAGTCAGTGGATGCCCACGCCGCCCGAACACGCCGAGCCCGGCGATCCAAAATGCCGACGTGCCATTGAGCAATGCCACTTCGTTGCTCGGCAGGTATTGCGTGGCCCAGGTGTTCAGGCCGTTGCTGACGAATACCATGAAAAAGCCGGCGATCGTGACATGGCGCCACTCGATCAGACGGGTCGGCAAGCGGCCGCCGCCGTAGAGTTCGGCAATCAGCGCGAGCAGCACGCCCGCCGTGATGAAGCGAATGCCGGCGAACAGCGCCGGCGGCAGATTCGCGACTGCGATCTTGGTGAATAGGAACGAGGATCCCCACACCAGGTACACCGTGGCGAGGCAGAACATGACCTTCGAAGAGTGACGCGAGTCGCGCAATCTACGCCGCGCGGTGTGGAGTTCCGGCGCGGAAAATCCAATAGCAGCTCGCGCTCATTGCACGCCACCCATGAGTTTTTTCACCGGCCGGCTGATGGCCAACAAAATTGCGCCCAATCCCACGGTAAAATACACAATGTGCATGTACTGCCCCGGCATAGCCGCGACATTGTTCGCGTCGAAGTCGCCGGCAACCAAGCTGGCCACCAAGTTGCCGAGCGACATCGCCAAAAACCACATCCCCATCATTTGGCCCACGAAACGCTTCGGCGCCAATTTGGTGTAGTAGCTCAAGCCGACCGGGCTCAAGCACAGTTCACCGAAGGTGTGCAGCATGTAGGTCACGATCAACCAGTAAGGCAGCACCTTGGTGCCGGACGCGACGATCGAAGCCGCCGCGGCCATCACCAAAAACCCCGAGCCCATCAAGATCACACCGAAGGCGAACTTCGCGGGCGCGGAAGGGTTCAAGTTGCGCTTGGCCAGCAAGACCCAGAGCCAGGCAAAGAAGGGCGCGAAGATGAAGATGAAAAAGGAGTTCGCCGACTGAAACCAGGCCGAGGGAATGACAAAATGCGCCCAGCCGACCAAACGATCCGTATAGCGCTCAGCGAAAAGATTGAGCGATGAGCCGGCTTGCTCGAATCCGGAGAAGAACATGGCGCAGCCGACGAACAACACCACCAGCACGATGCCGCGGCGGCGCTCCTCGCGCGTCAGGTCCGCGATGAAGAAGTAGTACAGAAAAAACAACGCGGCCATGGTCACGATCGCATAGGCGACCGCTTGCGCGAGACTCACTGGATTCACCGGGATTACGCCTACGCTCACCAGCACCAAAATCAACAGCACCGCTGCCGCCGCAACGCCGAGCTGCCGCCATTGCTTCGTGCGCGAGGCAATACTGGGCTGCGAGTATGTTGCAGGCTTGTCGCCGGCCGCCATGGGCGGGACATAAGCCCCGGCAGTACCCAGGTGCCGTTTCGTCAGATAGAACTGCAGGACGCCGACGGCCATGAAAAATGCCGCGGTGGCGAAACCGGCGCGCAGCCCCCATAGAACCTGCGCCTCGGCGGTCACTAAGGGTCCCAGGAATGCGCCGACGTTGATGCCGATGTAAAAGATCGTGAAGCCGGCATCCAGGCGCGCCCCGCCCTCCGGATACAGATCCGCAACAATCGCGCTGACATTGGGTTTGAGCAAACCCACTCCCAGCACGATCACCACCAAGCCAATGTAGAACCCGCTCGGGCTGCTCGAGATCGCGAGCAAGGTGTTGCCGATCGTGATCGCAATGCCGCCGGCTATCACCGCGCGCTGCGCGCCGATCAACCGATCCGCGATCCAGCCGCCGGGCAGGCCCGCCAAATAAACGGCCGCGGTGTACAGGCCGTAAATCGCCACGGCAGTTTTATCGTCGAGGCCGAAACCGCCGGTTGCGACGGAGTGGACGAGGAACAACACCAGCAGGGCACGCATGCCGTAGTAGGTGAATCGCTCCCACATTTCCGTCATGAACAGCGTGGCAAGGCCGCGCGGCTGACCCAGGAAGGTGGCGGCCAACCTAAGCTCCGGCTTCGCGCTGCGCCTGCTCGGCTGCCTCTTTTTCGCGTGCCGCTATTTTTTCTTTGAGTAACAGACCGGCCATAATGATCCCTATTTCGTAGAGTAAGTACATCGGTACCGCCAGCGCACTTTGCGACACCGCATCGGGTGGCGTGACGAAAGCGGCAAAGATGAATATCCCCAGCAGCACAAAACCGCGGTTCTTTTTCAGCTTCTTGATATTGACGAAGCCCGTCCACACCAATAATACCGTAGCCACCGGCACTTCGAAGGCCAAACCGAAGGCCAACAGCAGCACCATGACGAAGTCCAGATAGGCGCTCATGTCGGTCATCATCTGCACGCCGTGCGGTGTGGTGGCGACGAAAAAGCTCAGCATCACGGGAAACACAGCGTAGTAGGCAAACGCGGCCCCGGCATAAAAAAGAATGATGCTGGATATCAGCAGCGGCACGGCCAACTTCTTCTCGTGCTTGTACAAGCCCGGCGCGACGAATGCCCATGCCTGATAAAGCACAATGGGCATGGCTACTCCGACGGCGAGCAGCAGCGCGAGCTTGAACGGCACGGTAAAGGGGGCCACCACGCTGGTCGCGATGAGGGACGCGCCGCTGGGCAATTTCTCGATCAAGGGTTTCGCGACGAACGTGAAGATCTGATTCATGTAGTACGCGCAAGGCACGAAACAGATGCCCACCGCCAACATCGCCTTGAGCAAGCGATCGCGCAGCTCCAATAGATGCGATATCAGAGTTCCTTCCGCGAGTTCCCCCGGTTCGCCCGGTTCGCCGGGCTCATTCATTGGCGGGTTTGTTATCGGGCGAGCTGGGATGCCAATCGGCGCCGTGGACGGTCGTCGCCGACTCGGGCGAGTAAGCAGCCGCGGGCGCGCTCGCGGGAGGCGGCGCCGCCACCTCAGGAGGCGTCGCGACCGGAGAGGGCGTCACGACCGGAGCGGGTGTGTTCGGCACGTACGAGGTGTCGAAGGAGGCGGGTGCACTGCTCGGCCAGGATTCGGTCTTGCTGGGGCCGTTCGATTTGGTTTGCTTCATCAGCTCTTCAGCGCTGACTTCGCGTTCCAATTGCTCGGTCAACTGGCGCGCCATGGCGCGCGCCCTCCCCACCCAGTTGCCGACCTGGCGTGCAACCTTTGGAAGTTTCTCCGGACCCAACACGATGAGTGCTATGGCCGAGGTGAGCAGTATCTCCGAGAACCCGACATCAAGCATGCGGCATCAGGCGTTGGTCTTGGGTGGTACCTTGGCGTCGCTCTCTTTCGATGCCGCGCTGGCGCCAAAATCCGCGTCCTTGTCCTGCTTGAGCTGCTTCGCGGCTTCTTCGCTTTCGCCATCGCTCATGGCTGACTTAAAGCCTTTGACCGCTGCGCCCAAATCCGAGCCGATGCTGCGCAGGCGCTTGGTGCCAAATACAATCAAAGCAATGGCCAAAATGACCAATAGCATTTTTGAATCGAACATCTCGTTTCTCCGATTCCACGTGTGACCAATTGGGCGCCAATGATACGCCAAAGATATTATGACATTTGACCGCGCCGCATCGCTGCGTGTTCGGTCGCATTTGGTGCTTTAATCAACTTTCCAACCAAATGGTTACAGGCCCGTCGTTGGTCAAAGACACCTGCATGTGAGCCCCGAACAAACCGGTTTCCACCGCCCCAAGCTCATCGCGCGCCGCCTGCACCAGGAACTCGAACAATCGGCGACCCTGCTCCGGCGGCGCGGCAGTCGAAAAGCCAGGTCGCAAGCCCTTGGCCGTGTCCGCCGCCAGGGTGAATTGCGGCACCAGCAACAATTGGCCTTTGACCTGGGTCAAGCTCAAATTCATCTTTCCGGCTTCGTCCGGAAAAACCCGATACAAAAGCAGCCGGGTAAGCAGTCGCTTGGCGCTTGCCTCGTCATCGGTCGGCCGAACGCCGATTAAAACCAGCAATCCTGGCCCGATGCTTCCCACTGCCTCGTCATCGATGGTAACTTCTGCTCGGGAAACGCGCTGCAGCAGGGCAATCATTCGCTGTATCTCCACTTTATCAGGAAATAAGGCCAGAATCCGGTAAGAATATTCCACTAACAGACTCAGGAGCGATTAGCTGCATGCATGCAGCCCTATAGGAGAAGATTTTGATCTGAATAGGACAAAAATGGAGAATCATAGTCATTTCAATGCCAAAACCTAAGCAAAAGTGGGACTTAAATACCGGGCATCCCCCGCGAGGAGCACAGCAGATTGTCTACATCCTACACAGAAAGCTTTTGGTCTAGCCATGACGGGCTTCGGCTCTATGCGCGAACGTACCCCGGCCCGGGCGCCTTAGGCGGGACGGTGCTCTGCCTGCACGGCCTGACGCGCAACAGCCGCGACTTCGAAGATCTCGCCCCACACTTGACGCACAGCGCGCGGGTCATCGTTCCCGACGTGCGCGGACGGGGGCGCTCCGCGCGAGACCCCAATCCCCAGAACTATCAACCGGCAATCTACCTTCAAGACATCATCGCGCTGCTCGACGCCGTTGGCGCGCCAAGGGTGACGGTGATCGGCACTTCGATGGGCGGCATGTTGGCCATGATGATGGCAGCGGGTTTCCGCAACCGCGTCGCCGCAATCGTGTTGAATGACATGGGACCGGAAATCGATCCTGTTGGCCTCGAGCGCATCAAGGGCTACGCAGGCCGCCTGCCGCTGCCAAAGAATTGGGACGACGCCATCGCCCAGACCAAAATAATGTTCGGCAACGCCTGGCCGAATCTTTCCGCCGAGCGATGGTCCTCGCTGGCACGCCGCGGCTATCGAGAAGATGGAAACGGCGTGGTCACTGTCGATGCCGATCCGATGATCGGCGAGATGCTGCGCGCGGCGCCCGCCGCGACCGCCACCCTATGGCCCTTCTGGAAGGGATTGCGCGGCATACCGATGCTGGCCATCCGCGGCGCGCAGTCCGACATCTTGAGCGCCGCCACCTTTGCCAAAATGAAAGCGGAAAACCCCGAACTCGTTCAGCTCGAAGTGGCGCAGCGCGGGCACGCGCCCTTGCTGGACGAGCCGGAGTGCATTTCGGCCATCGACGACTTTTTGACTCAACTGCATTAACGCGAACTGGTTAGGCATTCGTTGCGCGATGATATGAAAGTTGGACAATGCCGCTGGCAAAAGGCTTGGCGGTAACCAATCGGAGTGACTCGAAGTTGCACGAATGCGATGCAAAGAGCGGCACGCCGGAACCTAACAGAACTGGAAATACTGAGATTACATAGCGCGAGATAAGGCCCTCGCTGTGAAAGGATGCGGCCAGTTTCCCTCCTCCCATAAGCCATGCGTGCCGAACGCCCCGAGCATCCAAGAGCTTTGTTATTTCGGTCGGGGTCTCCGATGTGAGAGTGACGCTAGGATGAAGCACAGGCAATTTGCGGCTCGTAAAAACCCATGAAAGCTTATCGGGAGAGGGCCATCGACCAAGATGAAGGGCAAATTCGTATGTATGACTACCGAGCAACAGAGCGTCGACGGACGCGTGTAACTCGCCGACACCGCGATCCTCGCCCAAAGACCGGAATTGAGCCAACCAATCTACGCTTCCGTCGGGCGTTGCGATGTACCCATCCAAACTCGACGCGGCGGAATAGGTGATTTCAGGCATGGCGCTAGGTGACACGCATGACTAACAATAAGGGGCTTCCCCTTCCCGAGGCGGCACTGGCGTGCCAGGTTGAGCGACGCGTGTAGCCGTTGCATTAAACCGTAATTTCAACCCGGTTTCCATCTGGGTCCAATACGACGCTCTCATAGTAGCCGTCTCCCGTATGACGGGGGCCGTCCACGATCTCAAAGCCGTCTTGTTTGAGGCGGTTGGTCAATCTATCAACGCTTTGTGCCGAGCCCACCGACACGGCTAGATGCGCCAATCCCATCCGTTGGGCGCCGCGTTCGTGTTTCACAGGACTCAGCGTTGAGGTTTTCATCACCTCAATCCTCGCGCCTCCTTCCCTCGCGCCTCCTTCAAAGTTCAGGAAGCGAGATTCGAACCCCTTCGTCGGATTGACATACTTGTCCCCCGCGATGGCGCCGAAGTATTTTCCATAAAAGTCTGCGAGCCGCTCGAGGTCCTCGGTCCAAAACGCCAGGTGCTCAATTCGGGACATGCGCGGCCTTACGATCTTAAGGTTACTTGCGCCACAACGTGGGCGTAAACAGAACCAGGATGGTAAATACTTCCAGCCTTCCCAAGAGCATCGCCGCGGAGCACACCCAAGTCTGAAATTCCGTGAGCACGCCATAGTTGCTGCCCGGCCCCACCAATCCTAAGCCAGGGCCCGCGTTGTTGATGCAGGCGATGATGGCTGAGAAGGAAGTAATGAAATCCAAGCCGCTCGCCAGCTGCAGGAAAATCAGCGTCACGATGCTCATGAAATACAGGAACACGAAGGCCAGCACCGCGAAAACCACGCGATTCGCAATCACCGTGCCGCCGACTTTGAGCGGCCGCACCATGTTCGGGTGCACCAGCTGATTCAATTCACGATGTGCCTGCTTGGCCAGCACCAGCGTGCGGATCATCTTGATGCCGCCGCCGGTGGATCCTGAGCTGGCAACGAGGCAGCTCAAGAATATCATCCACATGGGAGCGAATATCGGCCAGCGCGAATAGTCCTGGGTGTGCAAGCCGCTGTCGGTGGCGATCGAGACTACGTTGAATATGGTATTGCGCAGGGCCGAGGGATAGTCGGGGTAGGTGCCCTTGTAGAACAAGAAAAGCGATATGCCGATGCAGCTGCCGGCCAGCACGCCCAAAATTGCCTTCGCTTCGGCATCGCGGAAGTACGCCTTGACGCCGCGCTGGCTCCACGCAAGAAAGTGCGTGGCGAAATTGAGCGCGGCCAAAATCGAAAAGGCAGTCAACACCATCTCGATCGGCAGAGAATTGAAATGGCCGATGCTGGCGTCATACGTTGAGAAGCCGCCGAGCGACAGCGCGGAAAAGCCGTGGCAAAAGGCGTCGAACCAGTTCATTCCCGCGAATCTCAAGGAGACGATGCAGACAGCCGTCAATCCGGTGTACACCGCCCAGAGCAGCTTTGCGGTCTGCCCGATGCGCGGCGTGAGCTTGCTGTCCTTCATCGGTCCGGGCATTTCGGCCCGGTAAATCTGCATGCCGCCGACGCCGAGCATGGGCAGGATGGCCACCGCCAAGACGATGATGCCCATGCCGCCCAGCCAGCTCAAAAGATGGCGCCACAGATTGATGGATCTCGGCAGGAATTCGAGTCCGGATAAAACGGTGCCGCCCGTGGTGGTCAGCCCGGAGGCGGCCTCGAAGTAGGCGTCGGTGAAATTGATGGGCAGGTAGTTCCACAGGGGAAAACCGGCCACCGCCGGCAATGCCACCCAAGTGAGCGCGACCAGCATCAAGCCGTCGCGGGTTTTCAACTCGCGCTTGAAGCGCCGCGTGGCGAGCCACAACAGCGCGCCGAGAACGAAAGTCGCCAAGGCGGAAATGATGAAGGAGCGCAAGGCTTCATCCAGCCCCCAGATCGCCAAAATCAATGGCGCCAGCATGGTCGCCGCGAACACCATCATCACGAGGGAGAATACATGGGCGACCGGCAGTAAAATGTCTTTCACAGAAAGGAGGCGGAGCCTTGGAATAGCTTTTCGACCGCTTCGATGTGGCGGCGATCGGTCAGGAACAGAATCAAGTGATCGTCGGCCTGCACGGTGGTGTCGTGGTGCGCGATGATGACCTCATCGCCTCGAACCACCGCACCCAGCGTCGTGCCCTCGGGCAGCGCAATATCCTCGATGCGCCGGCCGATCACCTTCGAGCTGTCGGCATCGCCATGCACCACCACTTCAAGCGCTTCGGCCGCGCCGCGGCGCAGCGAATGCACGCGCACCACGTCGCCGCGCCGCACGTGGGCGAGCAGCGATCCGATCGTGACGGTCTGCGGCGATATCGCCACATCGATGGAGCCGCTTTCGATCAGTTCTGCATAGGAGGGCTTGTTGATCAGCGCCATGACCTTGTGCGCGCCCAAGCGTTTGGCGAGCATGGCCGATAAGATATTCGCCTCTTCGGAATTCGTCAGCGCAGCAAAAATATCCGCGCTGTCGATGTTCTCCTCGAGGAGCAGTTCCTCGTCGGCCGCATCGCCGTGCAGCACCGTGGTGCTCTTCAGCTGCTCGGACACGCGGCGCGCGCGTTTGCCGTCGCGCTCGATGAGCTTGACCTGGTTCTTGCCCTCCAGTTCGATGGCGAGCCTAAGGCCGATGTTGCCGCCGCCCGCGATCACCACCCGCCGCGCGGGCGCCTCTTCGCGGCGCAATTCCTTCATCACCACGCGGATGTTCTCGCGCGCGGCCAGGAAAAATACCTCATCGCCGTCCTCGATGACCGTGGTGCCTTCCGGCTTGACGCTCTTGCCCGCCCGATAGATGGCCGCGACGCGCGCGTCGGCTGAGGGAATATGTTTGCGCAAGGTGCTCAAGGTTTGACCCACGAGCGGGCCGCCCTGCAGCGCGCGTAGGCCGACCAAGCGCACCCGGCCATCGGCGAAATCCAGCACCTGAAGCGCACCGGGATAACGGATCAGCCGAGCCACGTATTCCGTCACCAATTGTTCCGGACTGATCCAGACGTCCACGGCAACGCCATTTTCGCCGAACAGCCGGTCTCGTTCGGTGAAGTCGGCCGAGCGCACGCGCGCAATTTTCTTCGGCGTGCGATACAGGGTCCAGGCGATCTGGCAGGCCAGCATGTTGACTTCATCGCTGTTGGTCAGCGCCACGAGAATATCGGTGCTGGCAATGCCGGCGGCTTCGAGAATGCGCGGGCTCGACCCATTGCCGTTGACGGTGCGGATATCGAGCCGATCCTGAAGATCCCGCAAGATCTCTTCGTTGTGGTCGACCACGGTCACATCGTTCGCTTCCTCCCGAGAGAGGTGATACGCGGCCGTGCGGCCCACTTGTCCGGCGCCCAAAATGATGATTTTCACAGCGGCGTTACTCTACACGACCTCGAGATTGGCGTATGACAGCATCAGCCACTTCGTGCCCTGCCTCTCGAAATTGACCTGAATGCGGGCATGCGGACCATTGCCTTCGAAATTCAAGACCACTCCATCCCCGAACTTGGAATGCCGGACGCGGCTGCCCATGCGCATGTTGGGCGCGGGCGTCTCTTCAAGGGAACTCGAACGCTTGATGAATACCGGACGGGACACCTGCAATCGCGGCCGTATCTCTTCAACGAGGTCCGGCGGCAATTCGCCGATGAACCGCGACGGCTGGCCATAGGTATCGACGCCATAGAGGCGGCGTTGTTCCGCATAGGTGACGTAGAGCTGGCGCATGGCGCGCGTGGCGCCGACATAGCAGAGCCGGCGCTCTTCCTCCAATCCGGCGAGATCGGCCACCGAGCGCTGATGCGGAAACAGGCCGTCTTCCATGCCGGCGAGGAACACCACCGGAAACTCCAGTCCCTTGGCCGAGTGCAGCGTCATCATCTGCACACAGTCATCGTAAGGATCTGCCTGACCCTCGCCGGACTCGAGCACTGCGTGTGCGAGAAAGGACTCGAGCGGCGAGAGTTCGGCTTCCGCCTCGGTCTCCGGCGAGAATCCGCGAGCCGCGCTGACGAGCTCCAGCAGGTTCTCGATCCGGCCCTCGCCGCGTTCGCCTTTTTCTTTCTTGTAGTGTTCGATGAGCCCGCCCATCTGAATGACATGATCGACCTGCTCGTGCAGTTCCAGGCCGTTGACTTCGCGCGCGAGCTTGTCGATCAGTTCCATGAAGGACTGCAATGCCTGCGCGGCGCGTTGCGGCAGCACGCCGTGCGCGCATGCCACGGCGCTGTTCCACAACGAGGTTGCGTTCGCGCGTGCGCCGTCGCGCACCAGATCCATGGTTTTGGCGCCGATGCCCCGCACCGGCAGATTGACCACCCGCTCGAAAGACGTGTCGTCGGCGCGGCTCGCGATCAGCCGCAGATACGCCAGGGCATCCTTGATTTCGGCGCGCTCGAAGAAGCGCAGACCGCCATACACCCGGTAGGGCATGCGCGCATTCAGGAACGCTTCTTCGAAGACGCGCGACTGAGCATTGGATCGATACAGCACCGCGACCTCGCGCCGCGCGCCGCCGCGCGCCACCCATTCGCGAATGCGGTTGACCACGAAATCCGCCTCGTCGCGCTCATTGAAGGCGGCGTAGAGCTTGACCCGCTCGCCGTCTTCACCGCTGGTCCACAGCGTCTTGCCAAGCCGGCCGGCATTGTTGGCGATCAACGCATTGGCCGCCTTCAAAATCGTTCCTGTGGACCGATAGTTTTGTTCCAACTTGTAGAGCACGGCCGCCGGAAAGTCGCGCCGGAATTGATTGAGGTTCTCTACCCGGGCGCCTCGCCAGCGGTAGATCGAATTGTGCGTGACGACGCCGCCCGCGATGAAGTTATGGGTGCGCTCGACGTTGATGTCGTAGACCTCGGCATCGCAGGTCTCGTACTCGATGCGCTCCACCACGTCGAACCGCCCCGAATCAACCACCATGACCATACCGCTGCGGATGCTGGCCGCCGTAATGAAGGGCAATGACTTCTCGAGCATGTGACCCTGAAGGACGTAGCGGCCGTCGAGCCGTTCGCGGATGGCGCGTGCAATCGACATCAGTTCGCCGAAGTCGGCGCGCACGGTCTCGAAGCGCCAACTCGCGCCATGCGCCTTTGCGGCACTACACTCAAGACCCATGGCTTCAAGGACGGCGCGGTGCTTGGGCGAAACGCCCACCAT
>Ga0210400_10004333_pt1 | contig 12316 bp, 10 predicted proteins | sample IncBWH26MmetaG_FD_155456 | JGI IMG/M metagenome (GOLD analysis project Ga0210400, IMG submission 155456) | Forest soil microbial communities from Barre Woods Harvard Forest LTER site, Petersham, Massachusetts, United States - Inc-BW-H-26-M | ecosystem: Environmental > Terrestrial > Soil >...
CGTGCGGCGGCTGGCATCGGCCAGGGCCCGGAAAACGTCGTCCTCACTCATGCCGATATTATGCAACCAAATGGTTGCATGTCAAGCTGCGAAAAAGGGCCATGCGCGGGCATGGCCCTCGGCTGCGATCCGCGCTGCACTCAGCCGTGGTGGAAACAGTTGAGCTTGTTGCCGTCCGGGTCGCGGAAGTAGGCCGCATAGAACCCGCCGCCCCGGTCCCCCGGCGGGCCTTCGTCCTTGGCGCCCAGGCTCATGGCGACCTTGTAGATGCGATCCACCTGCGCCGCATCCTTGGCCGCCAGCGCGGCCATCACCCCATTGCCGACCGTCGCGCCCTTGCCATCGGCAGGTTTGATCAGAAACACCATCGCGGAATTCGGCGCACCCCAGGCGATGAACTTTTCCGTTTCCATGGTGCGCGTGGCGCCCACTTCCTTGGCGATTGCGTCATAGAAAGCGGCGGCCTTGGCGAGATTATTGGTACCGAGCGTCACATATCCGAGCATGAGCAATCCCCCTTCAGAATGAATGGAATCAAAAACGGTAGCACCCGGATCGGGTGCGGACAAGCGTCACCGCGGATCAGGCCGCGAAGGCGCTCAGCGCGGCGGTGCACACAAGTACGGCAAGGCCCGCCACCGCCAGCGAGAGGTGTACACCCACGAGGCTGCCGAGCAGTCCGACCGTGACGCCGCTGAAGGCGCGCATGCCGAGGGCTGCCATGTTGAACAGCCCGAGCACCCGGCCGCGGATCGCCGGCGGCGCATTCATCTGCACCAGCGTCTGCGCCATGCTGTTGAACGAGAGTTCGAACATGCCCGCCACGAACAGCACGGCCAGCGCAATCGGGTAGACATGCACCATGGCAAAGGTACTGATGGCGACGGCCCAGGCCATGGCCAGCAGCAGGGCTGTGCGCGGATTCGGCCGCAGCAGTGACCGGGACTCCAGCACAATGCCGGCCACCACGGCGCCGCAGGCGTCGGCCGCGAGCAGCATGAAGTAACTCATGCCCGGATCGCCGTGACCCAGGTCATGGGCGAACCCCGGCATTTGCGCCTGGTAGGCGTTACCGACAAAGAATGCCGCGATACCCGCCAGACTCGTGGCCAGGACGATGGCACGGTTGCCGGCAATGTCGCGGATCGTTTGAACGATATCGGCCAGGCCACGGACGGCGCGCTGCACCGGCGCCGCACCCCTGCGGAAACGCGGCCCGTACGGCGCCTTCCACAGCCACAGCACCAGCGGCAGATAGAACACGACGTTCAGGAATATGCCATGCGTGGGCCCCAGTACCAGCATGATGAGACTGCCGACCGCCGGGCCCACGAGCACGCCGAGGGTGCGCGCGGTGGCATTCAACCGCACGGCACTGGGGAGCTGTGCGCCACCGGCGATGTCGTGCAGCAGCAGCTGGCTGGAGGTCTGCCAAAGCACGCCCGCGAGCCCGTGCACGATGAGCAGGATCACCGCGTCCTGCATCTGCAGGCTGTCGGTCAAGAAAAAGTAGCCCCAGCCGAGCGAGCAGGCCATGAACATCGCCATGCCGCACTGGATCAGCCGCCGCGGGTCAAATCGGTCGGCCAGCGCGCCGGCGGCCACTGAGAACAGCAGGAAGGGCGCCCAGTGCGAAATGACCGCGAAGCCCGCGAGCGCCGGGGAATGGAACTTCTGAAAGGCCATCCAGTAGCTGATGACGTGCTCGATGTTGTCGGCCATCATGGCCAGCACGTAGGTCGTGAAGTGCGCGCGGTAACCGGGGTTCTGCATGGCCGCGAACGACAGGCGCGCCGGCCGCGCCGCTTGCGGCGAACTCAACTCATTGGGCACTGCTATCCCCGGATGTCGGCGGCGGCCTGGCGCAGGATGGCGGCGATGCGCAGCTGCTCAGCGCGCGCCGCGTCGTGCTTGGCGGCGAGCGCCAGTTTCAGATCGTAGCGGGCCACCTGAAGTTCCGGGGCCGCATCATCGCTGCGCGGCTCATCGTCACCGGCGGCGTCGGCCACACGGTGATCGGGCTGCATGGCGCGGCGGAACTTCTGCATGCGCCGCCCGATCTGTTGCAGCTGGGCCAGCAGGGTTTCGAGGTTGGAGCGGTTGTCGGCCAGATGCTTGCGGCCGGCCTCGGTGGCGCTGTAGAGCTTGCGGGTGCCCTCGGGGGCCACGCTGGCATGGCCGATTTCTTCCAGATAGGTGAGGGCCGGATAGACCATGCCTGGGCTGGGGGTGTAGTAGCCACCCGAGCGTTCCTCGATGGCCTTGATGAGCTCGTAGCCGTGGCCGGGTTTCTCGGCCAGCAGCGCCAGCAGCAGCAGCTGCAGGTCGGATGATCCGAGCTTGCGGCCTGGACCGAGTCCGCCCCGACCGCCGCCGCCTGGCCCGAACCCGTCCCCGAAGTGCGGTCCGAAGCCAAAGAAGCCGCCGGCATGGCCGCCGTGGCGGCCGGCATGATGATGATGAAAAAAGCGCATGGTGACTCCTCGAGTCATTCTTAAGTCGCATTGTGCGATCTAATTAAGATATATCGTAAGTATTTTAGGACTACGGGTCAAGTGGTGGTTTCGTGCTTGGGCTAATGTGCGGCCATGCCGCTTGCCGATGCCGATTACATGCGTCTGTGCCTGCAGCTTGCGGCGCAGGCACAGCAGCAGGATGAGGTGCCGGTGGGTGCGGTGTTGGTGCTGGGCGAGCGCGTGATTGCGCAGGGCCGCAACCGACCCATCGCCACTCACGATCCCACCGCGCATGCAGAAATCGAAGCGTTGCGGGCGGGTGGCGCGGCGTTGGGCAGTTATCGGCTCAACGACACCACGCTGTTCGTGACGCTCGAGCCCTGCGCCATGTGCGCGGCGGCCATCGTGCATGCGCGAGTGCGTCGCGTGGTCTTTGGCGCCTGGGATCCGCGCGCCGGTGCGGCCGGCAGTACGGTCGACATCTTCCGTCTGCCCGGACTCAATCACCGCGTCGATGTGTTCGGCGGGGTGTTGAGCGAGGAGTGCGGCGCGCAGCTGCAGGCGTTCTTTGCGCGGCGGCGCTGAGCGGCCTTCAGGCCGCGGGCCGCCCGACCCAGGTGGCATCCGGATTATCGGTTGCCGGCTGCACCTGGCTGGCGTTGCCGGGCTGCCATTCCAGCAGTTTGAGGAAACGCTGGATGCGGTCGACGAACTGCGCCGGTTCGGCGCCGCGCGCAAAACCGTGTTTGAGGCGGTCGTACCAGCTCTCATCCGCCAGCAGCGGCAGCTGTTCGCGCACGTCCAGCCAGGAATCCGGATTCTTGCCGCGCATCTGCGCGAGTCGGCGGGCATCCTCGACGTGTCCATAGCCCACGTTATAGGCCGCGATGGCCAGCCAGGTGCGATCCGGCTCGGGAATGTGTGCGGGCACCTTGTCGCGCACTTCCTGGAAATAGCGCGCACCGGCCAGGATGCTCTCATGCGCATCCCCGCGGTCCTCCACCCCCAGTGAATCGGCCGTGCCCGAGGTCAGCATCATCATGCCCGAGGCGCCCATGGAAGAGTGTGCATCCGGGTCCCACTTGGACTCCTGGTAGCCGATGGCCGCCAGCAACCGCCAGTCCACGCCGGTCTGCTGCGAGGCTTCTTCGAACCAGGCGCGATACTGCGGCAGGCGCGCCGCGAGATCCTCATGGAACTGCAGGGTATCCTCATACGCCAGGAGACGATTGTCCTGCGCCGGGGTCGCCAGCAGCAGGCTCAGCAGTCCTGACTGGCGCGAGGCGTCGATGAAGCGATTCACCGCGGCATACAGATCCGGATCGGTGTGCCGCACCACCCATTGCACCGGACGGGTTTCCGGCAAGGTGAACGCCGGGACCACGTCGGGATACAGGTGCCGCGCATAAGCATATTCGTTGGCATCGACCACGGCGTAGTCGCCGACGCCGTTCTGGATATCCTGCAGCGGGTCCACGGCATGCGTCGCGACGGGGATCCAGCCCAGATTCGGGAACAATCGGATCTTCAGCCGCCGCAGCATCTGTTCCTGCGGGCTGCCCGCCCGGACCATGAGGTGCAGGGATTCCAGATCGGCGACCGCCGGATGCGCCTCGCCTCGCCGATAGACGACCAGCTGGGGAACCTGGTCATACACGGCCGCGGGATCGCCCACCCGTGACCAGCTGCTGTCGGCCGTAAGTTGCGCTGCAGCAATGTCGGCACGACCCGCCGCGAGCTCGGCACGCATCAGCGCCGGGCTGGCGACGGGGTAGATATACAGGGCGAAACCTTGCTGGCGGGCAAACTCCTGCGCCAGTCGGAATTCCAGGCCCTCGGTCCCGCGGGTGCCCTTGGTGTAGGTGGTCGGACCCTCCAGGGTCACCACGCGCAGCTCGCCCTTGCCATGCACCGGGTTGACGGATCGCGGCGGTGGCGAATAACTGGCGGCGACCAAGGCCGTCAAGGCTACGGCAGCCATGACACAGCGGGTCACCTGTCTGCCCTTATAGAACCGGTAGAACGAGTCCATGGTCGACAGTCGACTCATTGGGACCTCACTTCATGCCATCAGGTTGGGCTAGAATACCTGCCCCCGCGCCAGGTGCGGGCCGCATGCGACAAAATTGCTTTGCGTTATGTGAATAGCGCTAGCGTATAGCATTGATTTAAATACATTTCTGCGCAGATTGAAGCCCACGGAGAGGTGGCAGAGTGGTCGATTGTACCTGACTCGAAATCAGGCGTAGGCGCAAGCCTACCGTGGGTTCGAATCCCACCCTCTCCGCCACTTATGTGAAGATCCGACCCGATAGCGCTGCGTATACGGAGTAGTCGATGCTCGAAGATGCCGTGACTCGGCTGGCCGCTACGCCCGCGGCACCGCAGGCTTGCGATTTGCGGCGCATCGGGGTCCACCCGGACTTCTGGTATCCCCTGGCCTGGGGCGATGAGCTGCAGGCAGGCAAGGCCCTGGGGCGCCGTTTCGCGGGCGAACCCATCGTCCTGTACCGCGGCCGGAACGGGCAGGCCTACGCCCTGGAGGATCGCTGCGCGCATCGCCAGGTGCCCCTGCACCTGGGGGTGGTCTGTGAAAACCACCTCAAGTGTCATTATCACGGCTGGTCCTATAACGGTGCCGGGCAGTGCGTGGACGTGCCCTATCTGGGCAAGGAGCGCCTGCCCAATGGGGTGCGCAGCTACCCCGTCCATGAGGTCGACAATCTGCTGTTCGTATTTCCGGGCAATCCGGCGCTGGCGGAAAGCCGCAAGCCGGCCGCACTGGGGGCCTTCGCCAACAAGGCCTACAAGACCCGGCAGCTGAACCGGGAGGTGGCCTGCCACTACACCTTCATGCACGAGAACCTGTTCGACATGAACCACCAGTTCATGCACCGCAAGCAGATGGGATCGATCACGGCGAAGTGCCTGGGCCGCGACCATGGGGAGGACTGGGCGCAGGTGGAATACAGCTTCAGCCGCGCCGGCGGTGGCAAGTCCGCCGGGGAGCGCGTCATTGTGGAGCTGACCCGCAACCGCAAGACCCAGAAGAAGGCCGACTTCTCCGATCACATGCGCATCCGCACCGACTACCCCTATCAGAGTCTGAAGGTCTGGCTGGGTCGCAACATCGACTACGATAAGGACGCGCCGGTGCTGTCGGTGTGGCTCGGCTACACGCCGCTGGATGCCGAGCAGCGCACCAATCGCACCTTCGGCTACCTGTCGGTGAAGAAGCCGCCGGTGCCCGGCGTCATCCACCTGGTGTGGCCGTTCGTCACCCACTTCACGGAAAACATCTTCCGTGAGGACAAGGAAATCGTGGAGTTCGAGCAGCGTGCCCACGATGCGCAGGGCGCGGACTGGAACAATGAAGTGTTTCCGCCGATCCGGGACCTGCGCGCGGTGCTCGCGCGCTGCGGTAAACCGCAGCCCTGACCGATTCGCCTGATCAGGCCGGTTCGCGGATGCAATAACCCGCGCCGCGAATGGTATGGATCAGGCTCACCTCAAAGCCGCGATCGATCTTGGCGCGCAGCCGGCTGATGTGGCTCTCCACCACATTGGTGCGCGGATCGAAGTGACAGTCCCATACTTTTTCAAGCAGGGTCGGGCGGTCCAGCACCGTGCCGACATTGCGCGCCAGGAACGCCAGCAGGCGAAATTCCCGCGGCGGCAGCGCCAGTTGCCGGTCGCCGCGGCGCACGCAGCGCGTCAGCAGATCGATTTCCACGTCCGCGACGCGCAGCAAGGTTTCATGATTGTGTGCCAGAGCACCGCCTCCCTGATGTCGGCCGCATTATATGCGGAACGCATATTGATTGGGGAGGGATCCGGCTCAGTGCGAGCGGCTATTTGCTGCGCTGGTGCGCCGGTTCCTTGTCCGCCTGCGGCGAGTTTTCCTCGTAGGCGGCGCTGAAGGCGTCCAGAAACACCCGCGGCAGCTCGCCATCGGCACGCGCCGCGATGCTGCGATAGAAGTCGTTGTACAGCTCCCAATTGCGCGCACCGCTCTCAGCGATGCCGCGCGCCCGGCGGCCGAAGCGTGATTCCAGTTCTGCCGGCTCGAGCCTGGCGACGAAGTCCACGAACGCGGCGCGCAGCGCATCGAAGGTCGCCCGATCGTGCGCCTTGGCGCGATCGATCACCTCGCGCAGCCATTGCACCGCATCCAGCCGGCGGCTCTCATGCTGGCTGAGGATCTGCACCAGCAGGTCCTCCACGCCGGCACGTGCCAGGGAGGGACGCGGATCATCTTCATCGGGGGCGAGGTCGATCTGCATCGGGCGCAGCGTCTCGCTGCGCGCACGTTCCAGATCCTTCAGTCCGACCAGGGCCTCGCGCACCAGCTGGCCGGCCAGATGCAGCAGGCGGCCCTGCAGCTCCGGCGCAAAATGATCGGCCGCGATGCCGGCGCCTTTGCAGAATGCCGCCAGGCCGCTGTTGGCATCGGGCGGCACGGCCGGGCTGGCGGCGATGCGCCGGTCCTGGGCCCGGCCCGCCGCACGGGCCAGGCGTTCGATGCGCCGGGCAATGGCCCGACGCTCGGTGTCACTGTCGGCGAGCCCGGCGCTGAGCTCGGAGGGGGCCGGCGGCGGTCCCGGGGCCAAGGGCGGCGGTGCACGGTAGGGTCGAACCGCGGCGGCGGGCAGCGGGGACACCGGCTGGCCGTAGGCATTCACGGCCAGCGGGCGCTGGTATTCCTCGCCATCCTGTTGCAGCAGATCATCCAGGTCCAGCGCCGCGCCCAGATCGGTTTGCGCAATCTGGCCCAGTGCCGCGAGCACCTCGACGCTATTGGCGGAAGTGTGGACCGCGACGCTGCTGGTGACCCCCGCAAAGGCAAACGGGCCGGACAGCTCGCCGGGGCCGTCCGCAATGGCCGGACCCGCAGTGACCGCCTCCGTGCCGGGCGCCCGGGATTCCACCATGGCGACGACCTGGTATTCGCCAAAACGGATGATGTCCCCGTTCTGCAGCACATGGGCGCCGCGCTTGGCCACGGGCCGGTCGTCATCATTGATGAAGACGCCGTTGGTACTGGTGTCCTCGAGGATGTACAGGCCGTCGCGGTAGTGGATCCGCGCGTGGTGAGCAGACACATAGCGCTGCGGATCCGGCAGCACCCAGTCATTATCAGTCGAGCGGCCAATATTGCCGCCCGCGCCGTCGAACACCGCAGTACTGCGGTCGCCGAGCAGCCTGCGGTGATCACTTATTATGCGAAGTTGCAGCGCCACTGGCGCCCCCGTTAGGACAAATACACCCAGTGGGCCGCTATTGGCCGGTGGGTGGACATATAATCGCGCCCCAAAGTAGCAAGATCACCCCCCAGTACCCATGGCATCCAGTCACATTTTCAAAGTCCAGTTTCTGAATCAGGGCAAGGTTTACGAGGTTTATGCCAAAAAGGTCACGCATGGCACCCTTTTCGGCTTCGTCGAGATGGAAGACATTGTCTTTGACGAGCGCGCCAGCGTGGTCGTGGACCCCAATGAGGAACGGATCAAGACCGAATTCGAGGGGGTGAAACGCAGCTTTTTGCCCCTGCATTCAGTGCTCCGGATCGACGAGGTCAAGAAGCAGGGCACGGCCAAAATCACCGCGCTCGAGGGTGGCAATGTCACCCCTTTCCCCGTGCCCGTCTATTCTGCTCCGGCGGGTGAGCCGCCGTCGCGCAAGTAGGTTGCCGCGCTGATGCTTGAGCTTCAGGGCAGGGCGGCCCTTTCGGACTTCCGTATCGCCAAGCTGCTGTCCCGCCTGCAGGTCCTGGAGCCGCGGGTGCAGGGCGTGGCGTCGTCGTTCGTGCATTTCATCGATGTCGCGGCGCCCCTGTCGGCAAGCCAGCACGACCTGCTGAGGAAACTGCTCACCTACGGCCCGGTGATGGAGTTGCCGGCGGCGGCCGGACCGCATCGGCAGGCGCTGCTGGTGCTGCCGCGCGCCGGTACGATCTCGGCGTGGTCCAGCAAGGCCACCGACATCGCCCAGGTGTGCGGGCTCACGGTCGTGCGACGCCTCGAACGCGGCATCCGTTACGAACTGACGGCGTCGCAGGAACTGGATCGCAACGCCCTGACCCGGGTGGCCGCCGTGTTGTTCGACCGGATGACCGAAATGGTGCTCGCCGATGCCGGAGAGGCCGCGGGACTGTTTGCCCACCATCCGCCCGCCGCCGTGCGCAGGATTGCGCTGCAGGGCGGCCGCCAGGGGTTGGAGGCTGCCAATGCGCAGCTCGGGCTGGCGCTCACGGCTGATGAGATCACCTATCTGCTGGAGGCATTCACGCGACTGGGGCGTGATCCAACCGATGCCGAACTGATGATGTTCGCGCAGGCCAACTCGGAACACTGCCGCCACAAGATCTTCAACGCACGGTGGATCATCGATGGCGCGCGGCAGCCGAAGTCGCTGTTCGCCATGATCCGCAACACCCACGAACGGGCGCCGCAGGGCATCTCTTCGGCCTATCGCGACAATGCGGCGGTCATGGAAGGGTCGATGGGTGCGCGCTACTTTCCGGATTCCGATGGCGTGTATCGCGGGCATCGCGAACCGATCGACGTGCTGATGAAGGTCGAAACGCACAACCACCCGACGGCGATCTCGCCCTTCCCCGGGGCGGCCACCGGCTCGGGGGGCGAGATCCGCGATGAAGGCGCGACCGGAGTCGGCGCCAAGCCCAAGGCCGGTCTGGCGGGTTTTTCGGTCTCGAACCTCCTGATCCCGGGCTTCGAGCAACCCTGGGAGCATAGCTTCGGCAAACCCGAACGCATCGCCTCGGCGCTGGACATCATGATCGAGGGGCCGCTGGGGGCCGCGGCCTTCAACAATGAATTCGGGCGCCCGAATATCTGCGGCTACTTCCGCACCTTTGAAATGCAGGCGGCCGATGACGGTCCGCAGCGCTGCCGCGGCTATCACAAGCCCATCATGATCGCCGGTGGCCTGGGCAATATCCGCCGCCGGCATGTGCACAAGGGCGAGGTGCCGCTGGGCGCGAAGCTGCTGGTGCTGGGCGGTCCGGCGATGCTGATTGGCTTAGGGGGCGGCGCCGCATCCTCCATGGCCAGCGGCAGCAGCCATGCCGATCTGGACTTTGCGTCAGTCCAGCGCGGCAACCCGGAAATCGAGCGGCGCGCGCAGGAGGTTATCGATCGGTGCTGGGCACTCGGCGATCACAATCCCATCGCCCTCATCCATGATGTCGGCGCCGGCGGCTTGTCGAATGCCGTGCCCGAAGCGGTCGCGCACAGCCAGCGCGGCGCGCAGATCGATTTGCGGGCCATCCCCAGCGGCGATCCGGGCATGTCGCCGCTGGAGATCTGGTGCAACGAGGCTCAGGAGCGCTACGTCATCGCGCTGCAAGCGGATGGTCTGGAGCGTTTCGCCGACATCGCCACGCGCGAGCGCTGTCCGTTTGCCGTGATCGGTGAGATCGATGACAGTGGTCTGCTGCAGGTGAATGATCTGCTGCTGGGCGGAACACCGGTGGCCATGCCGATAGAGGTGCTGCTGGGCAAGGCCCCGCGCATGCAACGGGAAGTCACGAGCAAGACGCCGGCCGCGCGGGACTTCGATGCGACGGCATTGGATCTGCGCGAAGCCATTCTGCGCGTGCTGCGCTGTCCGACCGTCGCCGATAAGACCTTCCTGATCTCCATCGGGGACCGCACGGTCGGCGGCATGATCAGCCGTGACCAGATGGTCGGACCCTGGCAGGTTCCCGTCAGCGATGTCGCCGTCACGGTCGTTGACTATCAGGGCCACGCCGGTGAAGCCATGGCCATGGGCGAACGGACCCCGGTGGCGGTACTGAATGCACCCGCTTCCGGTCGCCTGGCCGTGGCCGAGGCCATCACCAATATTCTGGCCGCCGATGTGGCCGGTCTGGATGAGATACGCCTGTCGGCCAACTGGATGGCGGCCTGCGGCGAACCGGGCGAGGACGCGGCGCTGTATGCCACGGTGCGCGCGGTGGGCGAGGAGCTGTGTCCGGCGCTCGGGATTGCGATACCGGTGGGCAAAGACTCCCTGTCCATGCGCACCAACTGGCAGGAATCCGGTAACGCTCGCAGCGTCGTGGCACCGGTATCGCTGATTGTTTCGGCCTTCGCCCGGGTGGGGGATGTGCGCCGAACCCTGACCCCCGTGCTGCGCAAGGGCCTCGGCCCCTCGTCTTTGTGGCTGATTGATCTGTCCGGCGGCCGGGCGCGGCTGGGTGGCTCGGTGTTGGCGCAGGTGCATGGCCAGATCGGCGCGGAGACCCCCGATCTGGATGATCCGAAGCTCTTGATCGCGTTGTCGCGGGCCCTGCCGAAGCTGCGTGCGGCCGGTTTGCTGCAGGCCTACCACGACCGCTCCGATGGGGGGCTGCTGGTCACGATGCTGGAGATGGCCTTTGCGGGCCACTGCGGCTTGGACATCGATGCCGCCGCGTCCGGCAAATCCGCGACCCTCGCGCACCTGTTCGCCGAGGAACCCGGCGTGGTGGTCCAGGTCACCGACGCCCACCGCCCGGAATTCCTGGCGCTGCTGGATGAGCAGGGACTGCTGGCGCATACCCGCCGGGTCGGCGCGCCGCGCACCGACATGCTGATTCGCGTGGCCGGTGCCGGTGAGAACCTCGTGGCACCCTGGAGCGAGCTGCGCCGCGCCTGGTCCGAGACGTCCTTTCGGATGCGCCAGCTGCGGGATGATCCGCAGTGCGCGGCCGAGGAGCTGGCGGCGCAGATCGAGGTGGCGGATCCGGGGCTGAGCGTGGCATTGCCCTTTGATCCGGAGGAAGACATCGCCGCGCCCTGGATCGCGACTGGCGTGCGACCGCGCATCGCCATCCTGCGCGAGCAGGGCGTGAACAGCCAGGTCGAGACGGCGGCCGCCTGCGAACAGGCGGGCTTCGAGCCTCACGATGTGCACATGACCGACATTCTGCTGGGCCGCCGTACGCTCGGCGAGTTCAAGGGTCTGGTGGCCTGTGGGGGCTTCTCCTACGGCGATGTGCTGGGCGCCGGGGAGGGCTGGGCCAAGTCGATCCTCTTCAACGGCGTGGCGCGCGCGCAGTTTGAGGCCTTCTTTGCGCGGCCCGACACCTTCACGCTCGGCCTGTGCAACGGCTGCCAGATGCTGGCGGCGCTGAAATCACTGATACCCGGCACGCAGCTGTGGCCGCGCTTCGTGCGCAATCGGGTCGAGCAGTTCGAGGCGCGGTTCAGTCTGGTGGAAATCCTCGATTCCCCCTCCGTGCTGCTGCAGGGAATGGCCGGATCGGTACTGCCGATCGCGGTGGCGCATGGCGAGGGCCGCGCGGAGTTTGAATCCGCGCAGCAGCTGGCCGAATGTGAGCGCAGCGGGCTCATCGCCTATCGCTTTGTGACGCATGATCGGCAGGCGGCGCAGCGCTACCCGGCGAATCCGAATGGCAGTCCCTTGGGCATCGCCGCGCTGGCCAATGCAGACGGCCGCGTGACCATTACGATGCCGCACCCGGAACGTTCCTACCGGAACGTCCAGAATTCCTGGGTGCCTGATGGCATGGGGGAGTGGAGCGGCTGGATGCGCATGTTCCGCAATGCGCGCCGCTTCATCGCATGACCTGCGGCCGCTGAGAACTAGGCTTCCTCGTCCATCAGCACGTTGCCACCGTGCGACCAGCGCGCGAGCATCTGCTCGAGCTGTATCTGGTCTTCGTTGGGAAACTGCTGCAGCACCTGACCCGTCGTCGCATTGGAGATCTGTGCGATGGTGTAACCAGAGCCCGGATCCACCTTCAACGACAACACCCGGTCGACGCTGGCCAGATGGGCATTGATGTTCGCCAGGGCGGCCTGCACGGCCTGTGGGCTGGGTCGCGGAGCCGA
>Ga0210400_10004334_pt1 | contig 12310 bp, 11 predicted proteins | sample IncBWH26MmetaG_FD_155456 | JGI IMG/M metagenome (GOLD analysis project Ga0210400, IMG submission 155456) | Forest soil microbial communities from Barre Woods Harvard Forest LTER site, Petersham, Massachusetts, United States - Inc-BW-H-26-M | ecosystem: Environmental > Terrestrial > Soil >...
CAGATTGGGCGAACAAGGTAGCGCGGCGATTTTCCGGCACCAAGGCAAGGATTGGATCTTCTTCGTTAGCGGCGTCACCCGTAAAATACGCTCGGGTAGACAGTCTCTTGAGGAGTCCTCGTCCAAGAACCGATACATTGATATGCGGTGCCTGAATCGTGCCATGAGGCCCGGGTACTCTGCCGGGCTTGATCGATTCAAACGTGCACGATCCATCTTTGTCGGTTGCTTGCCTTCCAAAGCCACCGAACGCCGTATCAACAGGGGCGCTGTGATTCTTGTAGTTTCCTTCGGCGTCAGCCTGCCACACTTCGATCATTGCGTCCGGAACAGGTGCCCCCTCGCCATCGAGCACACGAAAAGTGAGCCACACGCGCTCGCCCTTTACACCTTCGCCCGCGACGCACGAAATGCTCTCCCGGTCCGTGAGGCCGAGGTGCAGGTACGGACCCACCGTCTGCGAAGCTGTTGGCGTCAGATCCAAGCCTATTCCTCGAAGGGCGTCGATTCAGGCCCTCGCAGCACGATATCGAAACGATAGCCGAGTGCCCAACCGGGCTTGGTCGTTTCCAGGTCAAACTTCGAGACCAAACGCTCTCGCGCCCTTTCGTCCGGAATCGACTGCACAATGGGATCGTAGGCAAGAAGCGGATCCCCGGGAAAATACATTTGGGTGACGAGCCGTGTGACCAGGGCTGGTCCGTACAACGAAAAATGGATGTGCGCCGGACGCCATGCGTTGTCGTGATTGCCCCACGGATAAGCGCCGGGCTTAACCGTCACGAAGCTATAGCATCCGTTCTGGTCGGTGAGAGTCCTGCCAGTGCCGGTGAAATTCGGGTCAAGTGGCGCGGCGTGGTCGTCATTCTTGTGAGCGTATCGTCCGGCAGCATTGGCCTGCCAGATCTCAATCAAACTGTTCGAGAGTGGCCGTCCATTGCCATCCAGTACCTGCCCTTGTACGATGATGCGCTCTCCCAAAGGCTCGCTTTCGTGCTGCATTGTGAGGTCGCTGTCTGTGGGGGTAATGTCGGAATCGCCAAAGATTGGTCCTGTAGTTTCGGAAACTGTATGGGGTAGAAATATCAAGGGCTGAGACGGTGCACGCAGCCTGGTCGCGCGATAGCCGGGATAAAAAGAGGGCGGCTGTGTGCCAGGCTCATGCCGGCGGAAGGCCGAGATTGGCGCAGACGCGATCTTCCCATCGGGGGACTGATTGATCTTCTTTACCATCAAATAGCCCAGCGTCCTCTCCCGAATTCTACAGGTGAAAGGTCCGTTCAGTTCATCTCAGCTCATCGGAAGCCCAACGTAATTTTCCGCAAACGACTGTGCAGCCGCGCGCGAACTGGTCAGGTAGTCCAGATCGGCGAGTTGCCTGTGTTCTTCAAACCTATCGTTCCCCGGAAACTTGTGCAGCATGCCCGTCATCCACAGCGAAAACCTTTGCACCAGCCAAACTCGCCTCAGACATCTCTCCGAATAACCGTCGAGAAGCTGAGTAGCGCCGGAACGGTAGAATTCCGCAATCGCTTCAGCCAGGATGCGAACATCCGCCACGGCTAGATTGAGTCCTTTGGCCCCGGTGGGAGGGACGATGTGCGCCGCGTCCCCGGCCAGAAAAAGCCTGCCGCACTGCATCGGCTCGACGACGAAGCTGCGCATCCCGGTAATCCCTTTTTGCAGAACTGCGCCCTCGTTCAGTCTCTCTCCATCGCGAGTGGAGAGCCGCCTCTGCAATTCCTCCCAGATTCTCTCATCTGGCCAAAGCGCTAAGTCTTCGTCGGGAGCGCATTGGAGATACAAGCGGGTGATCTCCGGAGTCCGCATGCTGTGAAGCGCGAACCCGCGCTCATGGTAGCAGTAGATCAGTTCTTCGGAAGAAGGGCGTGCGGCAGCCAGTATGCCGAGCCAGGCAAACGGGAAAACTCGCTCGTGCAGTGTCAAAGCGTCTGCGATGGTTGGGCGGCACACGCCGTGAAAGCCATCGCAACCCGCAATGAAATCACATTGAATCTCCGAGGGCTCGCCATCATCGCGAAATCGAATCTTGGGAGCTGCGGAATCAAAGTCGTGAACGCTCACATCCTCAATCTCGAAGCGAATCTCCCCTCCAGCTCCAAGCCGCGCGGCGATCAGGTCTTTCACGACTTCCTGCTGAGCATAGATGGTGATCGAGCGACCTGTCAGATCCTTGAAATCAATGCGATGACCCCGTCCGTTGAAGCGAACTTCAACGCCATCATGAATCAGCCCTTCCCGCTTCATGCGATCGCCGACGTTCATTTCTTCGAGCAGTTCAACCGTCCCTTGTTCCAGGACTCCGGCTCGCACGCGCTGTTCGCAGTATTCTCTGCTTCGGGCCTCAATGACGACTGAATCAATACCTTGCAAATGCAACAACTGCGAAAGCACGAGCCCCGCCGGCCCTGCTCCCACAATCCCAACCTGTGTCCGGATTCTCATGATTTCTTTCGCCGCGACTTCCCGTGGATCTGGTCATCTTTCCGGTCATTCTTCCGATCCCCGGAAAACCTCGCAATCACGTCTTGCGGCACAGGTTTGCTCTCAATCTTTTCCTTGTCGAGTGGAGATCGGACAGCCCAGACCCGCGTCTCAAGACACTCTACTGCTAATACTTTCTTGTTGAATAACCTATGGCGGACGCAAAAGCTGCTACGACGCCATTCGGTGATCTCGGACTCGACTATCACAGAGTCGGAGAATCGCGATGGCGCCATGAAAGAGGCGCGCACATCTACCATCGGGATGCCAATAATCTGGTATGTCTTCAGCATCTCCCGTTTGCGCAAGCCAGCTTTCTTGAACAGCGCGGTGGTACAAGCGTCGAAATATGAGAAGTAGCGGGGAAAATGCACGATCTGCGCGGGATCGCAATCGCCCCACTCAATCGTTATCGTCTTGCGGCTAACCACTTTTTTCGTCTTGCTCACCAGTCCTCGCATCTTTGAGGATATATCAAGCAATGCGCACTCAAGGAGCAGACTATTCCGGTCCGTTCTCGATTACTTCCTTCATATTGGCAAGACCAGCTTCGAAATGCTTCCCCATCATGCGATCCATGTTCACGAAAATGCTCGTGAGCCTCATGATCAAGAGATTTGGACCATTCATGGTCCAGGTCACTTTTGTTGAGTTTTCCTCAGCCTGTAGAACGAACTCATTCACATTGCGCGTGACAAACGGTTTGACCCAATCCACTTGAACCGTAATCCTCTGCAGCGGTTCCGATTCGGTAATCAACATACGCCCTCGGCCTGAGCTGCCAGAGCCGGTCCAATCTGAAACCGCCCCCACACCGATCGCCGATCCGCTGTACGTTCTTTTCATGCTGGAGTCTTCTCTGTCCTGAGGCGCCCACCGGGCCCAGTTGTGGAGATCGTTGATGAGCGGAAAAACCCTGTCGGGCGCGGCATCGATTCTGATCGAGCGCTGAATGCGGAAGGTTCTGGGCTTCAGAGCGGCTAATACAACGACAAGTGCAATCAAAACACCGACGCTGATCACAATTTTCAGAATCATGAATCGCTCCGCGACGCTTGCTCCCTGAATCTATGGCGTGGAAAGAATAACGCGAACAGCACTGCGATTGTCGCTCAAGTTGTGCACTTGGAATCTAGAGAAGCCATGGCCGCCGAGGGGGAACGTAGACCGTCAGGCTAAGGCTTCGCGGCGCCGCTTCGTTGCAGTGAAAACTGTGTCTTAGGATCCTCGGCCGAAGCGCGCCCAGCCCAAATCCAGGCGTATCGACTGAGCAGAGCTCCCGCGAGAAAACAAATCGCGGCGGCGTGGCGTCCGGTGGGCAGGGAGCCCCAAAAGATGCGTAGTAGAAGCGCTAGTGGACCTTCGAGGATGCCGGCAATGCGGAACGTTACACCAGAGCGACCATGATGGAGAGGTGCGTCTACTTCCGGTTTGTGGGCTTCGAAAAATATCTCGAAAAGCGTCTCGATTCCGGAAGCTACAAATCCAAGAATGTGCGTTGCGGGGATCAGAAATCCTGCTAGTTCGAGAATGGCCGACGATCCACCCAGACCCGAAGTAAGAAAGTGGGCGGGAAGAATCTTCCGATTCTGAACCCATACGGGGATAGCTGTTGCTCCGATTAAGACTCCGGTATAGGCAGCGAGCAGCAACCCGGTCACAGCGCCTGAAGCTTCGCCGGCCCAGCGAGCGGCCATGATCAGGGGATGCCCGTATCCGTGAATGATCAATTCATGCGCCAGCAAAGCCGGCGTCACACAACCTGAAAAGCCAGTGAGTATCCAAGCGCCGAGAGACATCGGGGAACGCCACTTGAAAACTCGCAGCATGTTCAGAAAACGGGCTGGTCTGCCAAGGTCAGCGATAAGCAAAACCGGACAGACCGCCGCGCCACAAAATCCAATCCACAAGAGGACGCGAATAAGCGACAGGTCGCTCCCAAAGAGTTGCGCAATGAAAGCCATACAGCCCGAAACCCCGGAAATTCCGCCAATAAAGAAATAGAGAGGCACCTGCCAGGTCCACACAGGAGGCTTCAGGGCAGGGAGCCCGTAATAGCTGTCTCGGCCCTCAATTTTCGCGTGCGATACAAGCTTCTTGCTCACGTCAGAGTTTTCTGCCGCGAGCCGTTTTATTTCCTGAAGGCGCTCTTCGGTAATACCTGGTTTTTGTACAGGCGTCATGTCGACAACCGATTTTGGATTGTATGCACGGAGTGAAGAATCACCGCCATGAGAAAGCAATGCAAACCACCGCGAAAAGAATCGCGGAGGAGACAAGGGCCGAAGTCCAGGCGCTCTTCAGGTATACCGTCGGCACTTCCGGTGCTGGCGGCAGGTTGTAATTTTCTGGTTCCCCGAGGATTACAAAGAAGGCGTGAATTCCGCCGACACTGGTTTCTTGCGGGTCGTAGACGCGGGCGTCCGAGTACCCGCGCTCTTGCAATTCCGCAACCCGCCTCTTTCCGCGCTCTCTTAATTCATCCAATGGACCAAATTGAATCGACTGCGTCGGACACGCCGTAGCGCATGCCGGCGCCAGACCGGCTTTTTGCCGGTCGTAGCAGAAAGTGCACTTAAAAGCGCGGCCATCTTCCGGCCGCTTTGCAACCACTCCAAACGGACACGAGACTACGCAGTAGCCGCACCCGTTGCAGATATCGGGTTGAACAAAAACAGAACCAACCTCAGTCCGAACGATGGCCCCGGTGGGACAGGCCTCCAGACAGCCGGAGTTTGCACAGTGCTTACAAACATCCGAGAGGAAAATCCACCGAAACGGATCTTGCGTATCGGCCAGCTGCGGTCCGGCAACCTGGGGTTGCTCGAGAAACAGCACATGCCTCCATGTGGAGGCGCCGAGCGCTTGCGTATTGTCGTAGGACAAACCGCTCCATTCCATCCCATCGGCGGGAACATCATTCCATTCCTTTCATGCGACTTCGCAGGCTTTGCAGCCGATGCAGATCGTGGCGTCCGTCAGAAAAGCAGTCTTCGTCATGCGGAAACCTGCGACGACTGGTTTTGGAGTTCGCTGAACCTCTCCGTATTTTCCGAGCGCCTTCCGCGTAGGACCGCACAGAGCAACCCTTTCGTTTCCATGATGCGAACGTTTGGCTCCTCTGAGATGGCGATCAGGTCGTTTCCGACATCACCTTTCACCAGGCCGGAATAGCCCCAGTGGTACGGCAGGCCCACCTGTTGTACTGGTTTTCCGTCAATCGTGAGAGCTTGCATCCGAGGGGTGACCAGAGCATGCGCTTCGATAGCACCGCGCGCCGTCACGATGGTGACCCACTCTCCCGGCACAAGGGAAAGTTCCTGCGCCAGTTCGACGGAAATCTCGCAGAAAAGCTCGGGTTGGAGTTCAGCCAGATGCGAGAGAGTGCGCGACATTCCTCCCGCCGTGTGATGTTCGGTGAGACGGTACGTCGTGAGTACATAAGGGAACCGGCGATCGGGCGAGGTTGCATACTCGTTTCCGGGGCGTGTCTTGCGCTCGCCAACCGGATTGGACTGGCGATCCGGATACATTGGATTTCGCACAGGCGACTCCAGCGGTTCGTAGTGCGCCGGGAGTGGCCCGTCATTGAGTCCGGTAGGAACCCAGATCCAGCCGAGCCCGTCGGCGTGCAGGATGAACGGCTTGTCCCCTGCGAGTCCGGCGTCTCCCTCGGCATTTTCTGTAGGCTGATAGTCGGGTCGCTTGGTCGCGACAAAATCCGGAACGTCAATTCCTGTCCATTTTCCGGTTGCCGCGTCCCACCAGACTAGTTTTTTTCGCTCGCTCCATGGCGTGCCGTCGGGCCGCGCAGATGCACGATTGTAGAGAATACGCCGATCGGACGGCCACGCGAATCCCCAGCCATGCCCATAAAAATCTGTTGAATCGCGTTCGTTCGCGCGGTTCCGACCACGCTCAGGGAAGACGCCCGAATAAATCCAGCACCCGCAAGCTGTCGAGCCATCAGCTTTCAGCGCGGTGAATCCCGGAACCAGTTTCCGGTCGGCAACCGTGTAACCGTTCATTTCCTGCAGGATCTCCTCGGCTACGGGTTCTTCATGTGCGCCTTGCGTTGAATAGTCCCAAGTTAAGGCGTTCAGTCCCGCGTTGCGCGGTCTCGGATCGCGGCGGGCCTTTTCCTTTAACAAACGACCCAGATGGAAAATAAATCCGTTTTCGCTCCGGCTATCTCCTGGAGGATCGACTGCTTTCTGCCGCCACTGCAAAAGTCTTTGGGTGTTCGTAAACGTGCCGTCTTTTTCAGCGTGCCCTGCGGCAGGTAGCAGGAAGACCTCCGTCTGAATATCTTCCGTACGAAGTTCGCCGCGCTGCACTTCGGGCGATTCATACCAGAAGGAGGCCGTTTCGGTTTCTACCATTTCGCGGACGACGAGCCATTTCAATTTGCCCAGCGCGCGTCGCTCCATTCCGGAATTCGGTCCTGCCACGGCTGGATTCTGGCCCATCACAAACAGACCATCCATTTTGCCGTCCATCATGTCCAGCCAGTAGCCCTGGTGCGAGTGGTCGCCTGTGACGCGCGGAATCCAATCGAAGCCAAAGTCATTTTCGGCAGTGGCAGCTTCTCCATAATAGGCTTTCAGCAGGCTCACAATGTACTTGTCGAAGTTGTTCCACCACCCGGTGCGCGGTTTGTACTTCGCTATGAAATTCTCCAAAGTCTTCGATTCGTCGCCAAACTTCGGCATGTTCAAATAGCCAGGAAGAATGTCATACAGGGTAGGGACATCGGTCGAACCTTGAATCGATGCATGCCCTCGCAAAGCAAGGATGCCTCCGCCGGGCCTCCCCATATTACCCAGCAAAAGCTGCAGAATGGCCGCGCAGCGTATCATTTGCACTCCGGACGAGTGTTGGGTCCAACCGAGCGCGTAGCAAATGGAACCTGTTTGATCCGGTCCGGAAGCCTTACAGAATGTATCGGCGGCGTGCAGGAACGCATCCTTGGAAACGCCGCAAAACCTCTCGACCATTTCAGGGGTGTGCCGGGCGAAATGCTTCTTTAACAGTTGAAACACACATCGGGGATGCTGCAGCGTTTCATCCTTGTGGTAGTGACTCAAGTCAGGAGCTTCGCCAGAGTTATTCTGCGGCCCGGCGCCATGCTGACCATGCCCACCTCCCGCACCTTCGGCGGACGTCTGCTTTCCGCCGTTTCCGATATCTGCCACGCCCTCGTACATCCAGGTCGAAGGATCGTAGTTCTTCTTCTCTTCATTCCATCCCGAAAAAACTCCTCCCAGGTCCTCCGTGTCCTTGAAATCCTCAGGAATGATAATGGCCGCATTCGTGTAGTGCACCAGGTATTCGCGGAAATACAATTCGTTCTCGAGCACGTGCCGAATCAGGCCGCCGAGAAACATAATGTCCGATCCTGCGCGCAGCGGGACCCAGATGTTGGACATCGCCGAGGTACGGCTGAAGCGAGGATCAACGTGGATGACTTTTGTGCCCTTCTCCTTCGCGTCAATCACCCACTGAAAGCCAACAGGGTGATTCTCCGCCATGTTCGAGCCCATAATCAGGATCGCGTCGGCGTTCAGCAAATCTTTCGGTGCGCTCGTTGCTCCGCCTCGTCCGTAGCTTGTGCCCAGACCGGGCACGGTGGAGCTATGTCATATCCGCGCCTGATTGCTGATACACACCATGCCCAGGCCGGCTGAGAACAGCTTCTTGATCAGATAATTTTCTTCGTTGTCGAGCGTGGCGCCACCCAGGTGTCCAATGGCCGTCGTTTGCATCAAGCTCTGACCGTCTCTGGAATCAACGAAGCTGTGTTCGCGGCTATCCCAAACACGGTCCGCTATCATCTCCATCGCCTTGTCGAGGCTGAGGTCTTGCCAGTGCCTGGAGAATGGAGCGCGGTATTTGACCTTGGTGAGCCGCTTCGAGTGGGTTAGAAGCTCGAAGCTATCCGAACCCTTCGGACAGAGCCGCCCGCGCGAAACGGGCGAAGCGGGATCGCCTTCAATGGAAATCAAGCGGTTGCCGTCGTGGAAAACAAGCTGTCCACAGCCCACGGCACAGTACGGGCAGACGGACCGTGCAACTTGCGCACCTTTGTTTTTCGGCTGTAGCGTCCGCGTCCGTTGGCTCATGGCTTCGGCGCCCGTGCCGTCGCCTCCCTGGAACAATTGCTGCAGCACCGGCCAGCGGAACGCCAATTCCTTGATCAATTTCGACTCCTCCAGCCGACGCTGTGGATTCTTTCACTATCCACGGCCATTGGACAACTCAGCTAAGCTCTACTTCGTTGACTGCGTCACGGGAGCGGTTGTCGCCGGGGGCGCCTGAAACAACGTCATCGAACTGCGCAGCGTATTGTAGACACCCCATCCGAGCGGAACTCCGACCAGCAGCCACGCCAACAGAATCGTGGCTGCCGATGATTGTTTCGTATTTTCTGGCATGTGGCTCTCTCCCTAAAGTTTGTGTGAAGTAAATATGACTACTTTTCCGCCAGCCAATATCTCTGATCTACCGGTCGAACCAGGAAGTTGGCGATGAACCCCACGACCAGAAGTGCAGCCATCACATGCAGCACGGTCTGATAAGCGCCTGCCTTGTCAGCTCCGTGTTGAATTTGATATTCACGCATATAGTTCACCAGGACGGGGCCGAGAACGCCGGCAACGGACCATGCAGTCAACAACCGGCCGTGGATCGCGCTGACGTGATGCGTCCCGAACAGGTCGCGCAAATATGCTGGGATTGTGGCAAAACCGCCCCCGTACATGCTGAGCAAGATCACAGAAATTGCGACGAAAAGCTTTACGCTGTCAAGGTGATCCGCTCCGGTCATTGGCAAGAAATAGTACAAAACTGCCCCAAGGGTAAAGAAGATGAAGTATGTTGGCTTTCTCCCAATGAAGTCAGATGTAGATGCCCAGAAGAACCGTCCGGCCATATTGAAGAGACTTAGCAGCCCAACGAAACCGCCGGCGGCAATGGGGCCTATGCTTCCTCTGAACAACTCTTGAATCATCGGCGACGCCTGTTCCAAAATGCCGATTCCAGCCGTTACGTTGGTGCAGAGCACGATCCAGAGCAGCCAGAACTGCGGCGTCCTGAATGCCACATTGACATCCACGTTGTGCCTTGTGACAAGTTTCATTTCCCTGACAGGCGCACTCCAGCCTTCCGGTTTCCAGCCCTCCCGGGGGACACGGATTGTGAAAACGCCAAACATCATGAACAGGAAGTAGAGCGCCCCCATCACGACAAAAGTCTTTCCAACTCCCGTATCTGACGGCGTGCGAAAAACCGCCATCAGCTTGATTGCAAGAGGTGAGCCGATCATCGCTCCGCCTCCGAATCCCATGATGGCCATCCCCGTCGCAAGACCCGGTCTATCCGGAAACCACTTGATGAGCGTAGAGACCGGCGAAATATAGCCAAGTCCAAGTCCCGTTCCCCCCACAAATCCGTAGCCAAGATAAATGAGCCAGAGCTGATGCGAAATAACTCCAAAATAAGAAATAAAAAATCCAAAGGCGAAGCACGTGGCTGATGCGAACATCGCTTTCCTCGGCCCGGCTCCTTCCAGCCATTTTCCGAACGTGGCGGCGGAGAGACCCAGCATCACAATGGCGAGCGAAAAGATCCATGCGACCTGTGTCTGCTTCCAATCTTCCGGAAGCGATTTCGTCACGCCGAGGACTTGCGTCAACGGGATTTTGAAAACGCTGAAGGCGTAAACCTGGCCGATACACATGTGAATGGCAAGAGCCGCAGGCGGGACCAGCCATCGGCTGTAACCGGGATGTGCGACGGATCGTTCTCGATCGAGGAAAGACAGCAAGCCATGTGCAGGCTCTTTGATTGCGACCAGAGTTGATTGCATGCTAGCTCCTAATTCATGCAGCTCCTATTCATGCGGCTCCTACTAATTGATGTCGCTGCGCCGGCCTTCGGCACGATTATTTTCTGGGAAAACGCAACTGCTGGAGCGAGTGGATCCCGATAGGCGAAACGCCCGTCGGGTTGAGTAGAAATGTCAGGAGATTCAGCAACCTTCCAAAGTCCGGGTCATCCATAGGAAGAACAAGGAGAGCCTGGCATGAAAGCTCGTATCGACTACACGAATGTTTCGGAAGCGCTCCGGGGTATGTATCAACTCGAGCACTATATCCACAATTCTGGCCTGGAGGAATCGCTGGTCCACCTGGTGAAGATGCGCGCCTCGCAGATCAATGGGTGCGCGTATTGCCTCGATATGCATTCGAAAGACGCCCGCGCCCTCGGCGAGACCGAGCAGAGACTCTACCTGCTCGACGCGTGGGAGGAGTCGCCATTTTACTCCGAGCGCGAACGCGCGGCGCTCGCCCTAACCGACTCCGTCACCCGGATCACAGAAGGCCATGTGCCCGACGCGGTCTTCGAACGGGCACGAGCGCATTTCGATGAACAGGAGCTGATCGCGCTGGTGTTTACCCTGACCACCATCAACGCCTGGAACCGCCTTGCGATCACGATGCGTACCGAGGTGGGCCACTATCAACCGAAGGCCCGCCCGGTCTCCCGAGTCGCTTGAACATCGCGGCAGGTTTGCCGCCTCATAGTTTTATCGATAGGAATTGGTCCGCCGTATGGCTCTATAATCCGCGCATGGCATCCTTGCCCCATGGCTTCGGAGAACCTGGAGACGTAGAGGACATTCGTCTTGTCGTCGACACCATTCCTACGTTGGCATGGTCGGCTGGTCCTGACGGCTCGGCAGACTTTTTCAATAAGCGCTGGCTGGACTATACGGGTTTATCTGCAGGGCAAGCTTTAGGCTCGGGATGGCAGGTTGCGATTCATCCCGACGACCTGCCACGAATGCTGGAAACATTCAGGGAAGCTTTGAATTCTGGAAAACCGTTCGAAGTGGAGGGGCGCTTCCGTCGCTTCGACGGGGAATTTCGCTGGTTTCTATTTCGCGGTAGTCCTCTGCGCGACCGACCGGGGAAAGTGGCGAAGTGGTACGGAACCAATACCGACCTGGAGGAGCGGAAGCGTGCTGACGATGCTCTGCGGAAGAGCGAGGAGCGGTGGAGATCGGTCTTTGAGAATTCTGCAATCGGGGTTGCGCTGACTGACCTGACCGGCCGCTTTCTGGCCACCAATCATGTCTTCCAGACAATCGTGGGTTATACGGAGCAGGAACTGCTCACCGTTAGTTTTCTGGATTTAACTCATGAGGAATACCGGGAAGCCAATTGGGCGCTGATCACCGAGTTGCTGGAGGGAAAACGACGACAGTTTCAGATCGAGAAAAAGTATGTGCGCAAGGATGGCAGTTTGATTTGGGTAAGCAACAACGTTTCTCTGGTGCCGGGCACGGAGAGGGTACCGCGATTCATCATGGCGCTGTCCGAGGACATCACCGAGCGCAAGCGCGCGGAGCAGGCTCTTCAGCGAAGCGAGGCGTACCTGGGGGAAGCGCAAAGACTAGCCAAGACGGGCAGCTGGGCCTACGACCCAGCCACGGAGCAGTGTATTTACTGGTCCGACGAAATGCGACGAATCTTTGGATTAGATCCTCAAAGCAGCCTTCCGGATCGCGAAGAGTTCCTTCGACTGGTACACCCTGAAGATCGCGACAGATTTAACCAACGGATTGAGAAGTCACGCCGCGAGAAATCCGATTTTGTGCAAGATTACAGGGTCATATTGACTGATGGCACAGTGAAGTACATCCACGGGATCGGACACCCGGTTCTCGATGAAGCCGGAGATACTATCCAGTACGTTGGTACTGACGTGGATGTGACAGAACGCAAACGCGTCGAAGAGAAAC
>Ga0210400_10004335_pt1 | contig 12309 bp, 8 predicted proteins | sample IncBWH26MmetaG_FD_155456 | JGI IMG/M metagenome (GOLD analysis project Ga0210400, IMG submission 155456) | Forest soil microbial communities from Barre Woods Harvard Forest LTER site, Petersham, Massachusetts, United States - Inc-BW-H-26-M | ecosystem: Environmental > Terrestrial > Soil >...
CGACCCGCGCGGGCGGCCGACCGTGTTCGCCGCCCTGCCGCCGGGGCTGCCGCGCCTGATCTCGGTCGGGCGCCTCGACCTCAACTCCGAGGGCCTGCTGCTGCTCACCAACGATGGCGAGCTCGCCCGCGCCCTGGAGCTGCCGTCCGGCGGCTGGCAGAGGCGCTACCGCGCCCGCGCCTATGGCCGCATCGACCAGGCGCGCCTGGACACCCTCAAGGACGGAATCACGGTGGAAGGCGTCCGCTATGGCGCGATCGACGCGAAACTGGACAAGGCGAAGGAGGGCCCGACCGGCGCCAACCTCTGGCTGACCCTGACCCTCGCCGAGGGCAAGAACCGCGAGGTGCGCCGCGTGCTCGAGGCCCTCGGCCTCACCGTCAACCGCCTGATCCGCCTCGCTTACGGTCCCTTTGCCCTGGGAACCCTGGAGATCGGCGCGGTCGAGGAGGTCGGCCCCCGCGTGATCCGCGAACAGCTGGCCGGGTTGGTGTCGCCCCAGAACATGCCCACCGGCGAGCGCCCGTTGTTCAAGGCCGCCGGCACGGCCAGCCGCCGCGCGGCGTCCGCCAAGGCCGCCCGGGCCGCGGGCGAACCCCCGCCCCCGCCGATCACCTACAAGCCCGGCTGGGCGCGGCCGAAGAAGAAGCTGATCGGCGCCGGCGCCGCGAAACCGCCGCGAGGACGAAAAAGCCCCGGAAAATCGCCGCGTTCGCCTAACTGAAGTGGGCCGAGAAGTCCTGGGGTCGGCTCACGTCTTCCAGCCTCACGCCCGCCAGCCGCCGGAGGGGACCCACCCGGGCCACCAGTTCGGTGATCAGGATGTAGCCGCCGATCAGCGCCAGATCCTCGACCAGGGAGAAGGCGGACAGGCTGGTCTCCTCGGTCTGCTGGAGGCTGAGGGGCTGCAGGAAGAGGACGATCAGCATGTTGTTGACGGCGTGGACGCCGGCCGCGAATTCGATGCCGCCCAGGCGCAGCGTCATGTAGGCGAGGCCCGCCCCCATCAGGGCGCGGGTGAGGAAGGCGTCCGGATTGAAGTCGAGGTGCATCGCCGAGAAGGTCAGCGAAGTGACGCCGATCAGCATCGCCGGCCGGCGCAGGAAGGCGCCGGTCTGGCGCAGCAGCCAGCCGCGGAAGAACAGCTCCTCGGCGGCCGCGGCCGGCAGCAGCAGCACGGCCGAGAGGGCGTAGGCGACGCGATCGCCGGCCAGGGGCGAGACGCCCAGCACGGGCGGCGCGGCGCCGCCGGCGACCAGCAGGTGTTCGGCCAGGACCACCGGGGCCATGGCCGCCGCGGCCAGGGCCATGGCGACGCCCAGCAGCCGCCAGCGGATCCGCGGCGCGGCGGTCACGTAGGTGTGCAGGGGTCGGTGAACCATGACCGCCGCGAAGGCCACGAAGACGACCAGGAACACCCCGTCCACCGCCGTGGCGAGGACCAGTCGCAGCACGCTGAGACCGGGCGCGATGGCCTGGGGGTCGGCGATTGCGCGGGCGACTTCGGCCAGGGCGGCGGCGCCCCGCGTCCCCTCGCCGATCAGGATCGCGTAGGCGACCATGACCAGAAGCATGCCGCAGGTGGCGGCGACCAGGCCCAGCACCAGGCCGCCCACTACCGTCGTGGCCAGGCGCGCGCCGTCGCGCTCGCGATCGTCGATGCCGGCGAGGAATGCGGAATCCGCCAACCCAGCCCATACGCCCGGCGCACTCATGGAGACTCCACTTCCCTCCGGCCTTAATCTTCCGCCACGCGAGGCGAAATCCAAAGGACAATTCATGCGAATCGTGGCGGGCGCGCATCGAGGACGCTCCCTTGTGGCGCCGAAGGGACACTCCACCCGCCCAACCGCCGATCGCGCCCGCCAGGCCCTGTTCAATGTCCTCGAACATGCGCCCTGGAGCCCGGGTCTGGCGGGCCTGCGGGCGCTCGACCTGTTCGCCGGGTCGGGGGCCTTGGGCCTGGAGGCGCTGTCGCGCGGCGCGGCCTTCTGCCTGTTCGCCGACACCGATCCGGCCGCCGGCGCCGCCATCGCCGCCAACCTCGCCACGATGCGCCTGGAAGACCGCGCGATCGTGCGCCGGTGGGACGCCGCGCGGCTTCCGCACCGCCTCTCCTCCCCCCTTGGGGGAGGGGGACCCCGAAGGGGTGGAGGGGGCGACGTTGCGAATGCCTCGCCCGGTCGGCCCCCATCCCCGGCTTCGCCGGTACTTCCCCCAGGGGGGGAAGAGACAGGCTTCTTCGACTTGGTTTTTCTCGATCCGCCCTACGGAATGAGCCTCGCCGAACCGGCGCTTGCGGCGCTGGCCGCCGGCGGCTGGCTGTCGCCGGGGGCGCTGGCGGTCGTCGAACGCGGGGCGGAGGAGCCGGGCCTGATCGCACCGCGGTTCGCGGTGCTGGACAGCCGGACTTGGGGCGCTGCGCGAGTGTGGTTCTTGCGGTTCGCGGAGCAGTAAGCCTCAGCGCCGACCGAACAGCCGCTCGATGTCGGCCAGCTTCAGTTCGACATAGGTTGGCCGGCCGTGGTTGCATTGCCCCGAATGGGGGGTGGCCTCCATCTCGCGCAGCAGGGCGTTCATCTCCGGGGCGGTCAGCTGGCGGCCGGCGCGGACCGAGCCGTGGCAGGCCATGGTCGAGCAGACCTCGGCCAGGCGCTCGCCGAGGGCCAGGGGCGCGCCGTTCTCGGCCAGGTCGTCGGCGATGTCGCGCACCAGGGCGGCCACGTCCGCCTCACCCAGCAGGGCGGGGGTCTCGCGCACCAGCACCGCGCCGGGGCCGAACGACTCCAGGGCGAGGCCCAGGTCGGCCAGCTCGTCGGCCCGGGCACAGACCCGCTCGGCCTCGGCGGGATCCAGCTCCACCACCTCGGGTAGCAGCAGCCTCTGGCGGGCGACGCCGCCCCGCGCCAGCTGGGCCTTCATCCGCTCATAGACGAGCCGCTCGTGGGCGGCGTGCTGGTCGACGATCACCACCCCGTCACGGGTCTGGGCGACGATGTACGTGCCGTGCACCTGCGCCCGCGCCGCGCCGAGGGGATAGTCGGGCTCCTCCTCCTCCACCCGCAGGGCGGCGGCCGGGGCGGGACCACCGAAGTCCCCGGCCGCCGCGGGAGTCGCGGATGTCCAGGCCTCGGCCCGCGCCGAGAGTCCGCCGAGGCCCGGCAGCCGACCGCTGGGCGCCGCGGGCCAGCCGCCCGCCGTCCAGGCCGAGAACCCCACCGCCGCCGCCGCCGGCTCGCGCCGGAAGCTGCCGAGGGCGGCGGAGGAGACGGTGGTCGAGGCGCGGTGTCCGGCCCCGGCCAGGACGTGGCGCAGGGCTCCGATGATCAGGCCCCGGACCAGGGCGGGATCGCGGAAGCGCACCTCGGCCTTGGCCGGATGCACGTTCACGTCCACCAGGGTGGGATCGAGGGTCAGGTAGAGCGCCGCCGCCGGATGGCGGTCGCGGGCGAGGAAATCGGCGTAGGCGGCGCGCAGGGCGCCGTGGAGCAGGCGGTCACGCACCACGCGGCCGTTGACGAACAGGTACTGGTGGGTGGCGCTGCCCCGGTTGTAGGTCGGCAGGCCGGCGTAGCCGGTGAGCCGCACCCCCTCGCGCTCCTGGTCGATGGAGAGGGCGTTGTCGGCGAACTCCCGCCCGAGCACGGCGGCGAGGCGCGCCAGCCGTCCCTCCGGCCCGGCCGCCTCGGCCGCCAGGCGCAGGGTGCGGCGGCCGTCGAGGTCGAGGGCGAAGGCCACGCTCTCGTCCGCCATGGCCTGGCGCTTCACCGCCTCGGCGATCGCCATCGCCTCGGCGCGCTCGGACTTCATGAACTTCAGCCGCGCCGGGGTCGCGTGGAAGAGATCGCGCACCTCGACCCGGGCGCCGTGGGCCTGGTCGAAGGGCGAGGGCGCAACGTCGCTCACCGCGCCCCCGTCGACGACGATGGCGTGGGCGGCGCTTTCGCCCCGGGCTCGCGACGCGATGGCCAGCCGGGCGACCGAGCCGATCGACGGCAGCGCCTCGCCGCGAAAGCCCAGGGTGGCGATGCGCAGCAGATCGTAGGCGCCGTCGGGGCCGGCGGTCAGCTTGGAAGTGGCGTGGCGCTCGATGGCCAAGGGCAGCTGGTCGCGGGAAAGCCCCGCCCCGTCATCGGCGACCAGAATCCGCGACAGCCCGCCGCCATCGGCCTGCACCTCGATCCGCATGGCCCCGGCGTCGAGCGCGTTTTCCATCAGCTCCTTGACCACGCTGGCCGGGCGCTCGACCACCTCGCCCGCGGCGATGCGGTTGATAAGCTCCGGCGGCAAGCGGCGGATGGTCATGGGCTGAGTATACGCGGCGATTCCCCGGAAAGCTCGCGCCCCTTGCGCCGCGGAATGTCGCGCCGCACAAGCGGCGATCCTGTGATTCGGGGGCTCCTCATGTCGTTTCTTCGCCTCGCACCGTGCCTGGCGCTCAGCCTGACCGTGCTCGTTGGCGTGACGCGGGCCGCGCCCGGGCCGGCCTTTTCGCCGGCGCCGGAGTGGCGGCTGCTGGGCCCTTTCCGCGGCGGATGGGCGGAGATGATCGAGGGCGTCCCGGGCCGACCGGACAGTTTCGTGTTCGGCGCGGCGGGCGGCGGCGTATGGCGGACCGACGACGCCGGCCGCACATGGAACCCTCTGTTCGACAAGGGGCCCACGGCGCCGATCGGCGCGCTCGCCATTGCGCCCAGCGCGCCGGACACACTCTATATAGGCTCCGGCCAACCCGAGCCGCGCTATGACATAGCCGCCGGGGCCGGCGTGTTCAGGAGCACCGACGGCGGGCGGACCTGGAAGAGCCTGGGGCTCGAGAAGACCGCCCACATCGGCCGCATCTGGGTCAGCCCCACCGATCCGAACCTCGTGCTGGTGGCGGCGGTCGGTGATTTCTTCGGCCCCAGCCCCGAGCGCGGGGTCTACCGGTCCGCCGACGGCGGCCGGACCTGGACCCATGCCCTGAAGATCGACGCCGACACCGGCGCGGCCGATCTGGCCGCCGATCCGCGGGACCCGAACACGATCTTCGCCGCCGCCTGGCAGGCGCGGCAATACCCGTGGCAAAGCTACTTCACCGAGGTGGCGGGGCCGGGCAGCGGAATCTGGAAGTCGGCCGATGGGGGGGGCAGCTGGACGCCACTGGGCGGCAAGGGGTGGCCCGCCGGACCGCTCGGCCGCATCAGCCTGGCGGCCACCCGCACCGCTGCGGGACTCCGCCTCTATGCCGTGGTGTCGTCCAAGGAGGCCGGCGGCCTCTACCGCTCCGACGACGGCGGGGCCTCCTGGGTGCTGGCCAACGCCGAAAAGGCCTTCACCAGCTACTACGCGAGCCGCGTCACCGTCGATCCAACCGATCCGGACGTAGTCTGGCTGGTCGGCCAGTCGGTGCGCCGCTGCTCGGACAGCGGTCGCGCCTGCGAGATCGTCAAGGGCGCGCCTGGCGGCGACGACTACCACTTCGTGTGGATCGACCCGGGGCGGCCCGACCATATGGCCGTGACCAGCGACCAGGGCGCGCAGGTCAGTGTCGACGCCGGCCGCACATGGTCGAGCTGGTACAACCAGCCGACCGGCCAGTTCTACCACCTGGCCGCCGACGAGCGCTTCCCCTACCGGATCTATTCCGGCCAGCAGGACAGCGGAACCGTGGCGATCGCCAGCCGCTCCGACTACGGCGCCATCGGCTGGCGCGACTGGACGCCGGTGGGCGGCGACGAACGCGACTTCGACATCCCCGATCCCGAAGACCCCGACATCGTCTACGCTTCGGGCCTCGGCGGGCGCCTCAGCCGCTACGACGCCCGCACGGGCCAGTCGGCGAACATCGCTCCCTACCCGATCTCCACCTACGGCCAGCGCCAGACGACCACCGAGCATCACTTTGTCTGGGTGACGCCGATGGCCGTCTCGCGCACCGGTCCGGTGACGCTCTACATGGGCGGCGAGGTCGTGTTCGCCTCCACCGATCGCGGAAACCACTGGTCAGTCATCAGCCCCGACCTGACCGGCAAGACGCCCGGCGCACAGCGCTGCGACGGTGATGTCGCCGTGGCCGACGCCAAGGCCTGCGGCTACGGCGGCATCTGGGCCCTGACGCCCTCACCGCGCCATGCCGGCGAACTCTGGGTGGGAACCGATGACGGCCTGGTGCAACTGACGCGCGACGGGGGGGCCCATTGGGTGAACGTCACGCCGCCGGGGATTCCCGAATGGGCCAAGGTCACCGCCATTGACGTCTCGGCCCTGGCCGACGGCGTCGCCTACATCGCGGTGGACAACCAGCGCCAGTCCGACCGCCAGCCGCACGCCTTCGTCACCCACGACTACGGCGCGACCTGGAAGGACGCCGCTGGCGACCTGCCGCCGGGCCACTTCGTCTCGGTCGTCCGCGCCGACACCGTGCGAGCCGGCCTCGTCTTCGCCGGCACGGACGTCGGGGTCTACGTCTCCTGGGACGACGGCGCCCACTGGCGCGCGTTGCGCGGAAACCTGCCCACGGCCTGGGTCCGCGACCTCCTCGTACACGGCGACGACCTGGTCGCGGCCACGCAAGGCAGGGCGATCTGGGTCCTGGACGACCTGGGCCTGCTGCGCCAGTCGGCGCCGGGCGCGATCTGGCCCGGTCCCCACCTGTTCGAGCCCGCGGCGGCGGTCCGTGTCCGCGCCAACGCCAACCGCGACACGCCGATGCCGGCCGAGGAGCCCGCCGGGCGCAATCCGCCCGCGGGCGCGGTGATCGACTACTGGCTGCCCACGGCGGCCAAGGGGCCGGTCACCCTGGACGTCGTCGACGCCTCCGGCGTGCTGGTCCAGCGGCTGACCAGCCAGGCCGCGCCCAGTCCCCGCGCCGAGGTCTATTTCGCCGCGAGCTGGCTGCATCCCGCGGCGGCGCTCGAAACCTCGGCCGGCCTTCACCGGGCAGTGTGGAACCTGCGCTGGCCGCGGCCGCCGGCGATCGCCTTCAACTATTCGATCTCGACCGCCGCGGGCGCCGACACGCCGGTCAGCCCCCAGGGGCCCCTGGCCCTGCCGGGCGACTATTCGGTGGTGCTCACCGTCGACGGGGTCCACAGCCGCGCGCCGCTGCGCCTGGTCCAGGATCCTCGCTCGCGCGCCGACCCGGCGGATCTGGCGGCGTCGCTGGCGTTCTCGCAGGTCATCGCGGCGGATCTGGCGCTGGCCCGGCGCGGCTACGGCGAGATCGCGGCCGCCCACGACGGCATGGCGGAGGCCTTCGCGAGGTTGAGAGCGGCCGGCGGCGATCCGGCCCTGCTCGCCCGCGGGGCGTCGTTCGTGACCCAGACCGAGTCGCCCAAGGCCGAGCGGGGCTTCCAGGAGGACGCCAAGGTCCTGGCCAGCCTGGAGGGCGATCTGGAGAGCGCCGACCTCGCGCCCACCGAACCGCAGCGCATCGCCCGCACCCGCACCCGGGCCGACCTCGACGCCCGCTGGACGGCCTGGACGGCGCTGCGCGATCGTGAGCTGCCGGCGCTGAACGAGGGCATGGCCCGCGCCGGCCTTCCGCCGGTGATCATTCCGCCCGAGCAGCGGCTGCCCATCACCCTGCCTGAGGGCGGCGAGGACCTGCCATAGAGCAGGTTTCGTTTCGCCGGAATTGAAGCCCTGATCCTTCAGGCCTTGGGAGCGTGGCAGGCCAGGGCGCGTCGGTGGAGCAGGCAGACGGCTGCGGTCCGGTCGCGGGTGTCATAGAACCGGCCGACCCAGTCCTCCCCCTGCCGGTCGAAGACGAAATAACCGAAGCGGCCCATGGTGAAGAGTTCGGCCGACAGGCCGTCGACCCGGGCCGTTCCCGCGGCTGGTGGCGGGGCGTCGTCGAGGTCGAGAGTGTCGCCGCCGGTGCCGACCACCAGCTGCGGCGGCCGGGCGCGTCCGAAGCTGACGCTGGTGAAGTTGTGCACGTGCCCGGAGAGGATCAGGCCCACGCCCGCGAGATCGTGGGACTTCACCGCCTCGCGCTCGGTGGCATTGACCAGGCCGTCCGCCAGGAGATCGCCAAGACGCGAGGAGTTCCAGATCGGGCGATGGGTGACGATCCAGGCGCCGTCCGGTCCCCGCTTCACCGGACCCAGGCGGGCCGCGAAGCGCGTCACCTTGTCCGCCGGGGCGGTGAAATCGTCGGTGTCGGCGCTGTCGACCACGAACAGATCCAGGCCGCCGAGATCGACGGCGAAGGTGTCGCTCTCGGCTGGGCAGGTCTTGACCGTCGGCGCCGCGTCGAGCTGGCGGAACCAACCGGCCCCGCCCCTCTTGCAATCCTCGTGATTGCCCCGGGTGAACACCCAGGGAGCCGCCGCCAGCAACGGGGCCGCGGGCTCGAAGAGCTCGGCCTTCCAGGTGGCCCATCTGTCGCCGTACGGACTTCCCGCGCAGCCGGCGTTTCCCGGCGGGCAAGGTGTCTCGCGATAGTAGTAGTCGCCCACGTGGATCACGAGGTCGGGCTTGCGCGCGGCCGCCAGGGCCGCGATGCGGGCGAAGGGCCAGCCGCTCGGATCCAGGCAGTTCTGGACTGCGCCGCCCTTCAGCCGGCATCCGGAGTCGCCTAGAATCACCAGCCGCACGGGCCGCGAGCGAGGCGTCCGCAACGCCAGGCCGTCGACCAGGATCCGTTGAGCGCCAGGGTGAAGCCTGGCGGCGCAGACGCGGTTGGGAAAGGCTTCGCCGGGGCCGGCCCGCTGGAGCATGGGCCGCGCCACGCCGTCCACCCGTACCGGCGGGCAGGCCGCCGCCGGTGTGACCAGCCGGACCTCCGCGCCACCCGCCGTCATCTGCACCCAGGCGACCGGCGCGGCCCGGGACCCGGTCCCGAACGCCAGGGTCAGGGCCAGGAGCATCCATCGCGGGGCCTGGGCCATATCCGTCGCGCCTTCACAGGAGCCGCCCGGGCGCGGCTGCTCGGTCGGTGCTTAACGCACGACGACCGGGAATACGATGGCGCGTTCCGGGTCCCTCCGCGGCGGCGGCCTGTGGAACGGCTTTTTCATCAAGGGTGTTTCAACCTCGCGACGTAGACACTATCTGGCTGACCCGCGGGAACGAATCCGGTCCCGGACGGCGCGGGGGCGCGCCGGAAAGGATCCATCATGGCCCATACCGCCTCGGTGAGGCGTTTCATCGTGGGCGCCGCTGTTGGGGCCGCCGGAGGGCTGGCGGCCCTCGCTATCGCCGCGCCGGCCGCTGCGACCAACGTCGAGGTGGCGGTGACCGGCGTCGCCCGGGCGCGCGGTCACGTGCGGGTGGAACTGTGCACTCGCGACACCTTCCTCACCCAGGACTGTTCCTACCAGGGCGCCGCCCCGGCAGAGGTGGGGACCACAGTGGTGCAAGTCCCCAAGGTGCCTCCGGGCGTCTACGCCGCCCAGGCTTTCCAGGATGAGACCGACCAGGGCGTGATTCACCAGAACTTTCTCGGCGTTCCGCGCGAGCGGGTGGGTTTTTCCAATGATGCGCCACTGCGCCTTCGCGGACCGCGCTTCAAGGACGCCGCCTTCCCGGTGGGGGACGAGGTCCAGCGGATCACGCTGCGGCTGCGGCGGCTGTTCGGCGGGAGGCGCTGAAATCGCCGGGCGCCCGCTCCGCGGCCCGCTCGACGGCCGCCTCGATCGTCGGAGAGAACCAACACCTGGGACACATTGGGCCCGGCGAAATACGTCAAATATGGCCGGTTCATGTTTCCAATCCCGCGCCCCAGACGATTGTTGCGGTTCCGTTTCAACGATAGAGCCGTGACCGCGGGCCTCGCCAGGAGGGCTTTTGCTCACCGCGCCGGGGGGCCGTGGGCGACCCTGAAAATTTCTTGTTAAAATTCGCTTGCCTTTTTTAAGGAGCGTTGGCATAAGAATGACGGAATTGGGGCGCGCGCCGCTCAACGCGGTGGTCGCGGGCGAAAAGGAGCAGCAATTATGACGATGAACGCCAAGATGCTGGCCGTCGGCGTTGCGCTAGCGACCAGTCTGGTCGCCGCCAGTCCGGCCTCGGCTCTCGTGATCTCCAAGGACCTGATGGGTGGGACCGGGACCGGGAACACCTTCACCCCGGCGTTCACGCTGGGCACCATTCCCGCCGAATTCCTGTTCGAAAACAAGCCTCATTGCGCCGGGGTCAAGAACGGTTGCACTTACGATTTCATCTTCCACCTGTCGGGACTCGGGTCGGGCGATACGACGACGCTGCAACTCGCCGCTCAGGCGCAGATGGGCAACCCCGGGCATGCGGTGGCGGAAAACATCAGCTTCGACGTGTTCAGCGGCGCGCCCGGGGCGAGCGCCTCGCTGCCCAGCGACGGGAACTTCCTCGGCTTCTCCGATAACACGTCCCCGACGGCTCCAGTGATTACACTGAGCCTCGGTAATGGCGACTACTTCCTGCAGATTTCGGCGTCGCAAGTCGCCGTAAGCGGCGAAGCCTCCAGCGGTTCGCTAACGGAAACCGCGACCGTTCCCGAGCCGGCCTCCTGGTCGCTGATGCTCCTCGGCGTCAGCGCGCTCGGCGCCACTCTGCGCCGCAAGCGCCTGGCCGCCACCGCGGCCTGACCGGCGCAGCCCTGTCCTGACGACGCCGCCGGTCTGCCGACCGGCGGCGTTTTCATTGCGGGCCTGACGCGAGACGCGCGCCTCAGGCGCCTTCCATAGTCTCGCCTGTCACGCGCCAGGCGCCGTCCAACCAGGCCAGGATCTCCCGAGCCCCTGGGTGGTCGACGCCGGAAAATCGAGCCCGAAGGCGGCTCTCATCGTCGCCCAGCCGATCCAGGCCCACATCCTGGAACGTCGACAGCCGCCGGCCCACCAAGCCGGCCAGCTCCGGCCCCAGCACCCGCAGCGCCGCGCGATCGAACGCCGCCCGGTAGTCATAGGCGTCACCCAGGGCATAGGCCTCGGGTAGCGTGAGGGCGGGGATTCGGGTCAGGACAGGCTGCAGGGCGGGATTGATCGCGTGGCCGCTGAGGTGGGCCTCGGCCCCGGCGAAGCGACCGGTGAACGCCCGCAGGTGCAGGAAGGGTGACATCCGAGGGCCGTCGTTGACGGGATAGTTGTCCCACAGCAGGAGTTTGCGGCGTAGCTGCTCGGCCACGCGCGCCAGGTGACAGGACCGCAGCTCGATGGAACACACTTCGGGGCCGGTCCAGAACACCTCGATCGCCGGGTCGAGCGCCTGGCCGAGATCCTCCAGATAGCGGTGGGGCCGCGATCCGAAGAACCGGTCGAGGGCCGGATCGTCGCTGTAGTAGGTCGGGCAGACGATCAGCCTTCGCGCCCGCGTGCGCGCGCCGATCCAGTGCAGGATCCCGGCCTGGCTGGCGGCCAGGCGCGGGAGGTCGCCCCGCATGTCGTCGAACAGGATGGCCAGATGGCGCACGCCCAGATCGTCGAATTGGGCGAGCTTGCCGGCGAGCGCCGCCTTGGCCTCGGCGTCGAAGTTCCGGTAGAGCTCGAACGGGCTGAGGCCCACGCCGAAATCCACGCCCAACGCCTCGCAATGGGCGGCGAAGGCTCGCAGCGACTCGACCGCGGCGGCCGGATGGAGCTCCCGCCAGCGCCGGCGCAGATAGGCGTCGGCCTTGGGCGCATAGATGAAGAACTGATAGCCGTGGCCAGCCAGAAAGGCTGCCGTCGCCGTCCGCTCCTCCCAGGACCACGGCCGCCCATAGTAGCCTTCGATCAGACCCAGTCGGACATCGACCGGTGCGGCCATCCTCACGCCGCGGCGGAAAGGCGCGCGGCGATCGCCGGGAGGACGACGGCCGGCGCCTGAAAGCCCCGACTGATCGCCACATAGGTTCCATCCGCTTGCGGGCCGAGGATCAGCGTGGGAAAGCCGCGGACCCCCGCCCCCTGCGAAATGGCGTAGTCGCGCCAGGTCTCCTGCTTGACCGCCTCCGAGCCCAGTTCAGCGGCGAAGGCCTCCGGCTCGTGGCCGAACTCGCTCGACAGCTTCGCGAGCACCGCCGGATCGGTGACATCCAGGCCGCCGGCGTAGAACGCCCGCTGCACCGCGTGGAGGAACGGGAGGGCCTGGGCCGGCTCCAAGCCACGCATGAGCACCACAGCCCGCGCGGCCGGATCGGTATCGTAGACGAAGCCGGGTGCGTCCAGGCCGCTCGGCCCGAAGGGCTGGCCGGAGGCGGCTGTCACCTCGCGCCAGTGGCCGCGCAGCTCGGTCTTGGCCGCCTCCGTCATCGGTTCGGTGGTCCCGGGCCTGAGGCCACCCATCACCAGCCGGATCGGCAGGGTGTCGCCCCAGTTATCGCCGATAGCCTCGACGACCGCCGCGAATCCCCAGCACCAGGAG
>Ga0210400_10004337_pt1 | contig 12308 bp, 6 predicted proteins | sample IncBWH26MmetaG_FD_155456 | JGI IMG/M metagenome (GOLD analysis project Ga0210400, IMG submission 155456) | Forest soil microbial communities from Barre Woods Harvard Forest LTER site, Petersham, Massachusetts, United States - Inc-BW-H-26-M | ecosystem: Environmental > Terrestrial > Soil >...
GAGGGTTTCCCATCCGCGAATCGCCGACGGAGAAATCCCTACCAGACGGGCTACGTCACCGATTTTGAGATAGACCTGTGCGCCGCTCGACATGAGTTCCCCTATGAATTTTGGTAGAAGCGGGGGAAGCACTTTCCGCTTGACAGAAGGCTGTGGAGTCTCTAACCTTGCGCGATTATAGCAAGGTTTGTGTTTCGCGCAACCTGATTCGGATGGTTGAATTGGGATCGTTGATTCGGATCGTTGAATTCGGATCTAAGTGGAATTGCCCCCCGAGAACTGGAGGATGTGTCCATGCCGTCGTCGAGATCGTCCCGGATGTCCAACTGGTTCGTCGTCTTGAGCCTGTGCCTGATCTGCTCCACGCTCACGTCTGCCCAGAGCACAGGCGGACGCATCCTGGGGCGCGTTGCGGATACCAGTGGGGCCGTGCTGGCCAATGTCGAGGTCACCGCCGCCAATGAGGCAACCGGAATCACTCGCAACACCAAGACGAACGCCAGCGGAGATTATGTCTTTCCCGAAGTGCCGGTCGGTATTTACACGCTGACCTTTGATCTTTCCGGATTCAAGACTAACGTGCGTAAGAGTGTCACGCTGGATGTGAACCAGGTGATCACCCTGAATATGAGCATGCAGGTGGGCGCGAGCAAGGAAGTGGTCGAGGTGACCTCGGAGGCGCCGCTGGTGGACACGACCAGCACGCAGCTCGGGGCCGTCGTGAACGACCGCGCCGTCAGCCAGTTGCCGCTCAACTCGCGCGACACTTACCAGTTTCTGCAGTTGCAGCCGGGCGTTATGTCGACCGTCGGATCGAGCAACTCGATCGTCTATGGCAGCAACAATGCCGGTGCAGTCTCGGTCAACGGCGGGCGCGGCCGTTCCAACAACTTCAGCGTGAACGGCGGCGACGCCAACGATCAGTTCGTCAATCTGCCGACGGTGCAGCCATCGCCCGACAGCATTGAGGAATTCCGCGTTCTCACCAACACCTTTGACGCTGAATATGGCCGCAACTCGGGCTCGGTGGTCAACGTGATTACCAAGTCCGGCACCAACAGTTTCCATGGGAACATGTATGAGTTCTTCCGCAACAAGGTGCTAAATGCGAATGCCTACTGCCTGTCCCCGGACGGATGCTCTAAGCCGAAGTTCAACCAGAATCAGTTCGGTGGAACCTTTGGCGGGCCTATTAAGAAAGATCGTACGTTTTTCTTCACCTCCTATGAGGGTCGCCGAATTCGCCAAGGGATCCCGTCGCCGCTAGTGTTCGTGCCGAGCGATGCGGAGCGTCCAAGCGCGACTCAGCCTTTCGCCGATTTTTCCGGTTCAGGACCATTCAGCGGTTTCCTTACGAGTGACGCCATAGCGCAGACGATGAACAGCCGTCCCGCCTGCGTGACCGCATTGGGGGGGCCGGTTCCGCTGCCGTCGGGTCAAGGGGGCCAAGTCGCATGGTCCAGCATTTTCCCTGGCGGGGACGTTATTCCTCTGGCGTGCATGGATCCGACTGCTGTCGATTTGCTCCAGTTTGTTCCTACCTCTTCATCGGGCGTTCTTCAGACCACTCCCGTACAGCCCGAGCGCGGTGACCAGTTCACCGTCAAGTTCGACCACAGGATCAATGACAAGCAGAACCTGAGCATTTACTACTATTTCGACGATCACAAACTAGTCTCGCCGTTCGCGCAGTTCCAGGCCGCCGGCGCGAACGTGCCGGGGTTCGCCTCTATCACCGCTGAGCGATTTCAACAATGGAACATCAGCCATACCTGGACCATCAGCAACAACACGGTGAACGAGTTCCGCTTCAACTACAACCGCGAGGCGCAGCGTACGTTCCAGCATCCGCAGCGCACGTCTTCGGTGCAGGACTCCTGTCCTACACCCCCGTCATGGTTGACCGATGTGTTTACTTCGATCCCTTGCTTTTCGGACGGTACTCCAGCAAACGCCACGGGCATTCACCCCGGGTTGGGAGCCCAACACGAAGGTCTACCCTTCATTCAGGTGAGCGGCGGATTCACCATAGGGAACAATGGCGAGGGGGAACTGCCTCAGGTGGGCAACTCGTTCCAATGGTCTGACAGTGTGAGCAAGATTGTCGGAAATCACTCATTCAAGTTTGGTGGCGATGTTCGACGCCAGCGTTTTGACCAGACTCTGTATTTCGATGTCAATGGCGAATTCTTTTTTGACGGCAGCTCAAGCAACACCACTCAATCTAGTAGCCCATTTCCAGATTACCTGCTCGGATTGCCGGGTTCGTACGGGCAAGGCTCCGCGCAGGTGGAGAATGTCCGCAGCACTGCGCTCTATCTATTCGCGCAGGATAGCTGGAAGATTAAGCCCAACCTGACCCTAAACTACGGTCTGCGCTGGGAACTCAATACCCCGATCGCCGATGTCAGCAAGCACGTACAAACCTTCCGTCCCGGGCAGGTGAGCACCATTTATCCGTGCGGTGACAGCGCCAATACCGACTGTAACTCGATGACTCCGGTTGGGCTTGTGGTGCCGGGAGATAAGGGCGTATCCAATGCCTTGACGCAGACCTATTACAAAGCCTTTGCCCCACGCATTGGGATTTCATGGAGTCCGGGGACCTCGGGTAAGACCAGCATTAAGGCGGGTTGGGGACTCTTCTACAACCCGATCGAGCAGCTTGTTCTGGAGCAGTTCAGCGCCGAACCGCCTTTCGGTGGAAGTACCTTCCCCGTCAATACTTTTTTGAATACACCTTTCCTCGATCAGAGCGGGAATTTCTCTTACCCCAACCCGTTTAACGGCATCCTAAATCAACCCCGCGGCCAGCCCGTCGACTGGGGGGTTTTCCGTCCTATTTTGCTATTCGGACAGTTTCAGCCAAAGATGCGCAGCCAGTATTCGGCGCAATACAACCTCACCATCGAGCGCGAGCTGACCAGAGATCTGAAGTTGCAGGTGGGCTATGTGGGATCGCAGGGACACCGCCTTCTGGCGACGCATGACATCAACTACGGAAATCCGCGGACGTGTCTGGACATCTTTGCTTTGGCGAGCCACAATGCCAGCAATGTTTCGTCGTACGGAACTTCTTCTTCCTGTGGGCAGTACTCGGCGGACAATCAATTCACGGTAACGCTTGACCCAACCGTGGTAAATGATCCCACCGATCCCATCTCGACGTTCCACATGCCGAATGGAACCACGATGGCACTCAATGGGCAGACTCTGAATTTTGTCGGCCTCCGCAAATACTCGTCTCCGCAGTGCGATCCGACAACCGGAACTGGTTGCCCCGGCGATCAAGTTCCTGTCTTCAGCAGCATCTTCGCCCAGGATACGATTGCCAGTTCGGCATACAACTCGTTACAGGTGTCGCTCGACAAACGTTTTGCTCACGGCCTACAGTTCACGACCGCTTATACGTTTAGCAAGTCGTTTGACCAAGCGTCCAGCTTCGAGGGCATCCTGAACCCGATTGATCCGCGCCGCAGCCGGTCGCTCTCAAATTTCGATGCACGGCATCGGATCGTTTTCAGCTATTACTGGGAATTGCCTTTCCGCAAGTACAGCGGCGTGACTGGCAAAATTCTGAACGGCTGGGCTCTCTCCGGGATCACGAGCTTCCAGACTGGCTTTCCCATCCGCATCACTTCATTGGCGGACAATGAGTTGATGTACAGCTTTGATTTCGAACTCCCCGGCGAACCAAACCAAATTGCTCCGTTCCGGACCTTGAAACCGCAGACGCACGGCAACTATTTTTTCGATCCCAACAGCTTTACGGAGAATGCCTCCACTCCCAACAATCCGGCCGACCCCAACTCGCCTCCGAACTGCTCTAACCAGAAAGTATTCGGATGCTACGATCCGTCGCTATTTGGGAGCCTCGGTAATGCTCCGCGTACCATCTGTTGCGGGCCGCACATCAGCAACACCGACTTTGCGATCCTGAAGACCATCTCGCTATCCGAAACCCGGCGCATTGATTTCCGCGCAGAGTTCTTCAACATCTTCAATCACACGCAGTTCTTCAACCCGGACGGGAATACCTCGGATGGCGGGCAATTCGGTCAAATCAGCCAAGTCCGCGATCCACGGCTGGTACAATTTGCTTTGAAGTTTTTCTTCTAGTTCGAACCCGGGCGGTTCACCCCCGCCCGGGCCTAATCTAATGGCCGATCTGGCCTGAGTCTTTACTGGAGATCACGATGTACCCCGCATTGCAAAAAGAGCTCGACACGTTCGAGCGCCGCACTCCGAAGTCCGCCGAAGCGCATAAGAAAAATTTGAAGCGCCTACCTCTCGGCGTGGCCAGCAATTATCGCGCTTACGATCCGTATCCGATCTTTGTGTCGGAAGCGTCGGGCAGTAAGTTCCGCGATCTCGACGGCAACGAATACCTCGACCACAATCTATGTTTCGGCGCGCTCGTGGCCGGACACTCGCATCCGGCGGTGATTAAGGCGGTGGAAGCGCGCCTGCACAAGGGCACCATGTACGGTATGCCGCACAACATGGAGTGGGAACTGGCCGAGGAAGTCTGCACCCGATTTCCGCTGGAGATGTGCCGCTTCGGCAATAGCGGTACGGAAGCCACCATGCATAGTATTCGTCTTGCCCGCGCGGCTACGGGGCGCGACAAGATCATCAAGTTTGAAGGCGGCTACCACGGGCTGCATGATGCGGCGCTGGTTAGCGTGAAGCCGCATCCGCCCGCCGACGATTTCGGCGATATCAAGAATCCGAAAGCTGTGTCGGCTGGGGCAGGCGTACCTAAGGCGAGTATTGCGAACGTGCTGATTGCCACGTTCAACGATCTGGAGACGGTGGAGCGGCGGTTCAAAGAGAATCCGAATGAGGTGGCGGCCATTATTCTGGAGCCGATCATGATGAATGTCGGCCTGTGCATGCCGCAGAAAGGATTTCTGGAAGGTCTGCGGACGCTCTGCGACAAGCACGGCGCGCTGTTGATCTTCGACGAAGTCAAGACGGGCGCGAAGCTCAGCTGGGGCGGAGCTTCGGAATACTTTGGCGTGATCCCGGACATGATTTGCCTGGCGAAGTCGATTGGCGGAGGATTTCCGCTGGCGGCTTTCGGCGCGCACAAGCGGGTGATGGGCCTGATCTCAGACCACAAAGTTTTTCATGGCGGAACTTACAATACGAATCCGATTTCGATGGCGGCTGGGATTGCTACTTTCCGCGAAGTGCTTACTCGGGCTAACTACACGCAGATCGAGAAGCTTAGTAATAAGCTGGTGGATGGATATAAGAAGACCGTTGCGAAAGTTGGTTTGCAGGGGTACATCGCGAGTGCGGGAGCGAACGGAGCGCTGATGTTGTATCCGAAGGAGATTCGTAACTACCGCGATTGGCTGCCGGTTGACGTGGACCTGTGGCGGCATTACTGGTTTGGCATGGTGAATCGCGGCGTGATGTGCCAGCCTTACTGGTGGGACGAGCAGTGGACGATCTCCGTGCAGCATACCGAGGCGGACATCGATCAGCACTTGGCGGCGTTTGCAGATGTTGCCGAATCGCTGGCGCCGGCGCAACACGAGCGGCTGGGCGCGGTAGCAACACACTGAGTCAGATCGGGTCATCTCACCATCGGGCCATCTGAAACCGATCCGCCGATGGCTTGGTGACCCGATTCTAGCAAACTAGACGATGTCCACGACCGGCGACAACCAGCCACACTTGAAGCGCGTCCTCGGACGCTTTGACTTGGTGTTGCTGTTTGTTGTTGCCGTATTCAACCTCAATGTCGTACCTAGCATTGCTGCCAATGGGGGCGCGACCGTCTGGCTGTGGATCATCTCGCTGCTTCTGTTTTTCTGGCCGCAGGGGATCGCGGTGATCGAACTCGCACATCGCTATCCCGGAGAAGGCGGCGTGTACTTGTGGGCGAAAGAAGTGTTCGGCGACTTTCACGGTTTTCTCTCGGGCTGGTGTTACTGGACTAATAACATGCTGTATGTGCCGACGGTGATGCTGTATTTCGTGGGAGTAACAGTGTTTGCCATGGGGCCGGGCCACGCGGCGCTTGCTGACAACAAGAATTTCGCGATGGCCGCTTCCGTGTCGCTGCTCGTGCTGCTCACGGTGATGAACATTGTTGGGCTGGGAGTCGGGAAGTGGCTAAACAATGTCGGCGCCATTGGAACGTTTATAGCGGCGGCGGTTCTGATTGGCCTGGGATTTACGGTCTGGTCGCGTTTTGGCACAGGAGTAACGGCTGCTGATTTTCGGATTCCGGCGGATCCCAGGTTTGTTCTGAATTCGTTCGGCGTGATTTGCTTTGGCTTGGTCGGGCTTGAACTGGCGTCGGTGATGGGCGACGAAATACGGGATCCGCAGAAAACATTGCCGGGCGCCGTGGCGTGGGGTGGCATGATTTCCGGGCTGCTTTATATCGGAGCTACGCTCACGCTGCTGGTTGCGGTCGGCAAGAACGATATCAGCGTGCTGCAGGGCATTGTGCAGGCGGTCAGCCATATGGCGGGCAAAGTTGGCGTGGCCTGGATTGTTACTCCGTTCGCGTTGATGCTGAGTATCTCGATTGCAGGGATTGGCTCGGCCTGGATGGGCGGTTCGGCGCGCATTCCATTCGTCGCCGGACTTGATTCCTACATGCCGTCGTGGCTTGGCCGAGTCCATCCGAAATACCGGACGCCGCATGCCGCTTTGATCGTGCAGGCAGTCGTCTCGCTTATATTGATCGTCATCAATTTCTATGCTTCGGGCGGGGTGCAGGAAGCTTTCCAGACCATGCTGTCGCTGGCGGTGGTCCTGCAATTGGTGCCGTTCTTGTATGTTTTTGCGGCGCTGCTGAAGTTTGCTTATGGTGGCGACTTGGCGGGCGTGCGCTACAGCCGCGGCACGCTGATTGTTTCTGGATTCTGCGGCTTTGTGACTACGGCGCTTGGAATCGCGTTGGCGTTCTTTCCGGCCAAGCAGATTACTTCGGTCTGGAGGTATGAAGCGAAGATGTTCGGCTTCACGCTGTTTTTTCTTGTACTGGCGGCATTTTTCTTTTTCGTTTATGGGCGGCTGAAGCCGCCGCAATTGGAGGCGGCAAGACCTACGTAGGGATTGACGCACTCGTCCGTCCGGTCGAGCACGGCTCGACTGACGGCTTGGGCTGACAGGGCGGCTAGGGCGCTTGCCCTTCCCGGACGAATGCGTCCGGGGCTACGTGAGTCGTGGAGGAGTTATGACTCGTGGAGTTACTACTGACGTGAAGACTTATTCCATGCTGATTAATGGCGAGTTTGTAGCCAGTAAGTCGGCTAAGACCTTTCCGGTGTACGATCCGTCGACCGAGGAAGTGATCGCACAGGTTCCCGACGCGAATGCGGACGACGTTAACCGCGCGGTTGCGGCTGCCAAGGCGGCATTTGAAGAAGGTCCGTGGGCGGCCACTACGGCGCAGGAGCGGGGACGCGTTCTCTTCCGTCTCGCTGATAAGGTCCGGCAGAACCTAGCCATGCTCGCCGAACTTGAATGCCGTAACTCGGGCAAGCCGATTGTGGAGGCGGAGTTCGACATCAACGACGTGGCTACTTGCTTTGAATACTATGGCGGGCTGGCCACGAAGGTCGTCGGCTATGTAAACCCCGTCCCCGATAATGCGATGAGCCTTTCGCTGAAAGAGCCGATGGGCGTTGCCGGGCAGATTATCCCGTGGAATTACCCGTTGATGATGGCTGCCTGGAAACTGGCCCCGGCGCTGGCTGCAGGTTGCACATGTGTGCTCAAGCCGGCCGAGCAAACGCCGCTTACCGCGCTTGAACTGGCGAAATGGTTCGACGAAGTCGGCCTGCCGAAGGGCGTGGTGAACGTGATCACCGGTTTTGGCGAGACTTGCGGGTCGCCCCTGGTCAAGCATCCGGACGTGAACAAAATTGCTTTTACTGGCTCGGCCGCGGTTGGCAAGATCATCGTGAAAGAGGCTGCCGATACGGTGAAGCGCGTGACGCTCGAACTCGGCGGCAAGTCTCCGAACATCTTTTTTGCCGATGCCGATTTCGAAGCCGCCATCGATGGAGCGCTGTTCGGCGTGTTCATCAATCAAGGAGAAGTCTGCTCGGCCGGCAGCCGGATTCTGGTGCAGAAATCGATTTACAACAAGTTCGTGGAGGCCATGGCCGAGAAAGCGAAGAAGATCAAGATCGGCCCTCCGCTCGAGCGCGAAACTAAGATGGGAGCCTTGGTGTCGAAGGAGCAATACGACCGCGTCTGTTCATATCTCGAGATCGGCAAGAAAGAGGCCAAAGTAGCCGCTGGCGGCGGGCGGGCCGATAAGTTCGCCAAGGGGTACTATGTGCAGCCGACTATCTTCTATAACGTCGATAATAACGCCCGCATCTCGCGCGAAGAAATCTTCGGTCCGGTTGCGGCTGTGATTCCGTTTGATGATGAAAAAGACGCGCTGAAGATCGCGAACGACACGCCTTACGGGCTGGCTGCTGCCGTCTGGACTCGCGATATTTTCAAAGCCATGCGGGCGGTGAAAGCGTTGCGCGCGGGAATCGTGTGGGTGAATCACATGCAGCCGACTTATGTGGAAGCGCCTTGGGGCGGATATAAGCAGTCGGGCTTTGGGCGCGAACTTGGGCCTTGGGGGATTGAAGAATATCTGGAGACCAAGCAGGTTTATATCAACTTGAATGAGGCTCCGATCGGATGGTACTGACGGGCTGCCGGGACCGGCGCTTTTTTGGCGCTGCGGACAGAGACGCGGCGAGCGCGTCTCTACAATACAGCACGGGGCATTCACAGTGCGGAGCATTCACAATACGGAGCAGTAGCGGATAACTGAGAACGAATTATGTCTACCATTCAACTGTGCACATCCATTCCCGGGCCGCGGTCGCAGGCGCTTATGAAGCGGCGCAATGCTGCCGTTGTGCAGGCGGCTTATCACGCTACGCCGGTTTTCGTTGCTAAGGCGGAAGGGGCGGTGGTCGAAGATGTTGACGGCAACCGGCTGATTGATTTTGCCGGGGGCATCGGATGCCTCAACACCGGACATCGCGCTCCGGCTGTGGTCGAGGCGGTGCGCCGTCAGCTTGATCGCTTCCTGCATACTAGCTTCAACGTGCTGCCGTACGAGAGCTATATCGCCGTCTGCGAGAAACTTAACGCGCTGGTGCCGGGCAAGGGACGGAAGAAGACCATACTTGTGAACACGGGTGCGGAAGCGGTCGAGAATGCCATCAAGATCGCGCGGTGCTACACGAAGCGGCCGGCGATCATCAGCTTTGAGGACGCGTTCCACGGGCGCACTTATATGGCGATGGCCGCGACCAGTAAGACGCATCCGTACAAGGCGGGATTCGAGCCGTTTCCGAGCGAGGTGTATCGGATTCCGTACGCGTATTGCTTCCGATGCTCTTACTCGTTGACATATCCGTCGTGCGATGTGCATTGCGCGCGGCACATCGAAGACACGTTCAAGCGGGTCGTGGCGGCGGAATCGGTGGCGGCGGTGATCGTCGAGCCTATCCTCGGTGAAGGTGGGTTCGTTACTCCGCCGGCGGAGTTCTATCCAACGCTTGGCGCGATCTGCCGCAAACACGGCATCCTGCTGATCGCTGACGAAGTGCAGACTGGGTTTGCGCGCACCGGCGCAATGTTTGCCTGCGAGCGATTGGGATTGGAACCGGATCTGGTTGTGATGGCCAAATCACTGACTGGCGGGCTGCCCATGGCCGCAGTCACGGGACGCGCGGAAATCATGGATGCGCCTGGCGTTGGGCAGCTTGGCGGGACGTTTGGAGGCAATCCCGCGGCGTGCGAGGCGGCGCTGGCCGTGCTCGACATCATTGAAAAAGAAAATCTTTGCGCGCGCGCCAACGTGCTTGGCGAGCGGTTCCGCAAGCGCGCGGCGAAGTGGCAGGCGCAGTGGGAACTGGTCGGCGATGTCCGGGGACTTGGCGCTATGCAAGCGCTCGAACTCGTGCGCTCGAAGACAACCCGCGAACCGGCTGACGAAGAGACCAAACAAGTGTCACAATACTGTTATGAGCATGGCCTGGTGTTGATCACTGCCGGATCGTACGGCAACGTGATTCGTCTGCTCATGCCGTTGGTGGTCACCGACGCGCAGATGGATGAAGCCATGGACGTGCTCGAAGGCGCGCTGGCTTATGTTGCCGAAAAGAAAGGCGCGCTGACGGCACAGCTCACTTAGGAGAGCCGCTCTTCGGCAAGTTTAGCCCAGGCTGTCGGCTGTCCTGCCGGGCACAGCTCGGTAAGTTCTAGTCCGCAGTTGATTCGTTAGCCGGGCTCGCCCGGGCTGGACGGCCGAGGGCGGCCGTCCCTACGTGATTGTTTGCGATTGCGAAAGGTAATTTATGAATACGACTGTCGCTGCACCTCCTGCCACCAAGATTCCTCAATTTATTAATGGCCAGTGGGTCGAGTCACACGCCTCCGAATGGCTGGACGTCGTGAATCCCGCGACGGCTGAAGTGCTGGGGCGCGTTCCGATTTCGGATGCGGCTGAGGTTACTCGGGCGATTGACGCGGCGCAGGCTGCTTATCCTGAATGGCGGCGCACTCCCGCCGAAGATCGCATCCAGCCGCTATTCAAGCTGAAGATGCTGCTTGAAGAGCATCTCGACGATTTCGCGCGGACCATCACGCAGGAAAATGGCAAGACGTTAGTGGAAGCGAAAGCGGAAATGCGGCGCTCCATTGAGAACGTCGAAGTTGCCTGTGGTATTCCGATGATGATGCAGGGCTATAACCTGGAGGACGTGGCGCGCGGTATCGACGAGACCATGATTCGCCAGCCGCTGGGGGTGGTGGCGGCGGTCACGGCATTTAACTTTCCGGGCATGATCCCGTTCTGGTTTCTGCCTTACGCGATCGCCTGCGGGAATACGCTGATCGTAAAGCCTTCTGAGCGCGTGCCACTCACTATGAAGCTCGCATTCGAACTGCTGGAGAGGACGGGGCTGCCGAAGGGCGTGGCGAACCTGGTTAATGGCGGCAAGGTTGCTGTTGATACGCTGATCGATCATCCGGCGGTGCGAGCGATCAGCTTTGTCGGTTCGACACCGGTTGCGCGGTACATTTATGCTCGCGCAGGCGCGAATGGGAAGCGCGCCCAGTGCCAGGGGGGCGCTAAGAATTACGTCATCGTCCTGCCGGACGCCGACATGCCGATGGCTACACAGATTATTTCCGACAGCGCTTTCGGATGCGCGGGACAAAGGTGTCTCGCTGTCTCGGTCGCTGTGACGGTGGGCGAAGCGCAAAAAACGTTTCGCGATTCGATTACTGAATCGGCGGCGAGCCTGCGTGTGGGCAATGGACTCGACGAAGGCGTGCAGATGGGGCCGGTGATCACGCGGCAGAGCAAGGAACGGGTGCAGAATCTGATCGGCGTCGGCGCGCGAGACGGGGCGAAGGTCGTGCTCGACGGACGTAATCCCAAGGTCGCGAAGTACGAAGCTGGAAATTTCGTGAAGCCCACCGTGCTCGACGACGTTCCTGCTAGCAGCGAACTGACTAACACCGAAATCTTTGGTCCGGTGCTCAGCCTGGTTCATGCCAGCAACATGGACGACGCCATGGACATCGTGGCGCGCAGCCCGTTTGGCAACCAGGCATCGCTGTTTACGTCGAGCGGGGCGGCGGCTCGGCGCTTTCGCTATGAAACTCCGGCGGGGAATATCGGAATCAATATTGGCGTCGCCGCGCCCATGGCTTATTTTCCCTTCAGCGGATGGAAAGACAGCTTCTTCGGTGTAATGCATGCACAGGGGCGCGACGCCATCGAGTTCTATACGGAGAAGAAAATTGTGGTCGAGCGATGGGCTAAGGAACACTCGCGCAAGTTCTGAGCTTCCTTCGTGAACTTTTGTGTCCTTGGTGGTTCACGCTTTTTTCTTACCACTAAGGACACTAAGATATTCACGAAGGTACACGAAGGGAAACATGAGGAGTTATTGTAGATGACTACCGCGACCGTCAATCCTGCTATGACCGGCCAAGAAATTGTCGATCTCACGAAGAGACACACATTGTTTGAGTGGTCGGCACAATCGAAGGTCGATCCCATTCCGGTGGCGCGGGCTAAGGGCATTTATTTTTGGACGCCGGAAGGGAAGCGCTTCATCGACTTCAACAGCCAGTTGATGTCGGTGAACATCGGACACGGCGATGAGCGCGTTATCCGGACTATTAGCGAGCAGGCATCGGTGTTGGCCTATGCGAATCCGTTCATGGCGACGGAACCGCGGGCGCGGCTGGGGGCGAAGCTGGCCGAGATTACCCCGGGCGACATTGATACGTTCTTCTTTACG
>Ga0210400_10004338_pt1 | contig 12306 bp, 6 predicted proteins | sample IncBWH26MmetaG_FD_155456 | JGI IMG/M metagenome (GOLD analysis project Ga0210400, IMG submission 155456) | Forest soil microbial communities from Barre Woods Harvard Forest LTER site, Petersham, Massachusetts, United States - Inc-BW-H-26-M | ecosystem: Environmental > Terrestrial > Soil >...
TTGATTAGCAGGCCAAGCGTCCAAACGCTCTAAGGGGGCGTGGAAGGCTTGGCGCAGATCCGGAGAGGCTAAGCCGGAGTAGGCCGCCTCAGTTGGCGGCCTGTTCGAGTTGGCCGACGACAGATGGTGCTCTCGGCTACATTGGCTCGCTCGGGCAGCATGGTGCTCTCTTAACGCTTGGCTCGCTCGCATGGGCTGGTGCTCTCGCAGAACTTGGCTCGCTCCACCGATATGGTGCCCTTTGTCCACGGCTCGCTCATACAGCCTGGTGCTCTCAAGTCCATTGGCTCGCTCTGGATCGTTGGTGCTCTCCCGTGCATTGGCTCGCTCGCGCGTGCTGAGGTGCCGCGCTCGATCATCTCGCTCTGCCTCGACCACACCATCAAGAGCGACGATCAGGGCGCGGTCTCGCCGGTGACCGGCAGGCACCACGATCAGGACCCGCGCATCGGCGAGAAGCGCGAGGCCCTGCAGCGGCTGGCCGATGAGATCAGGCGCACCGTTGACAGCCCTGTCGAGGCTGAATCCGTCGATCTGGAACAGCGCCTCGCGGCCTGACGTTTGTCGTTCGCGATGGAAAGCCCGCCCGGTTGATCCGAGGCGGGCTTTTGGTTGTCTGCGACCCCGGACGCACTGGCACGAAAATGACATGCCGAAGTAGCCGCTGCATGTCCGTTCATGGGGTGAGCAGACCTCACGCCGACAACCCAATTTGGTCGAGAATGACCCTCTTCGGACATGTGCCCCTTGTGTGGGCGCTGTGATATGTTGCGGCGTGTGGTAGACTTTCTGTTCTCCCGGTCCAACGGATAGCGTTAAATCCGGGGCGCCGCCATGCAGCAGATTGCGGATTGGCTCAAAAAGCTCGGCTTGTCCGAGTATGCGCAGCGCTTTGCCGAAAACCACGTCGATTTTTCAGTACTTCCCGAACTAACCGATCAGGACCTGAAAGACCTGGGCATTGTTCTGGGTGATCGACGCAAATTGTTGCGCGCGATAGCCGATCTGAACGGCATTGAGAAAATTCAATCCAACCCGACTGAGGCGGCAACAACGCCTGTGGCCCCACAACCACAGGACAGCGCAGAGCGCCGCCAAGTCTCTGTGATGTTCGCGGATTTGGTTGGTTCAACCGCGTTATCCGCGCGAATGGACCCGGAGGACTTGCGCGAGATCATTTCGGCCTATCAGAGATGCGTCACCGAGACCGTCCGTCGCCTTGGCGGGTTCGTTGCGAAGTACATGGGCGACGGGGTCCTAGTTTACTTCGGGTATCCCCAAGCAAATGAGGACGACGCAGAGCGAGCGGTACGAGCTGGACTTGAACTGATCGCGGCGGTCAGCGCGCTGAAGGCTCCTGTTTCATTGCAAACTCGCGTTGGCATAGCCACTGGGCTGGTCGTGGTCGGCGACCTGATCGGCTCGGGTGAAGCGCAGGAGCGCGGCATCGTTGGCGAGACGCCGAACCTCGCAGCCCGTCTTCAAAGCATTGCCGAGCCAGACACGGTGGTCATGGCCGAAAGCACGCGCACGCTTCTTGGCAATCTGTTCGAGCTAGAGGACCTCGGCGCGAAGGACTTCAAGGGTATCGCCAGACCGGTGCGGGCCTGGGCGGCGCTGCGGGCGAGTTCCGTGGCAAGCCGCTTCGAGGCGCTGCACACGGCGGGTCTGACCGCGCTGGTCGGGCGGGAAGAAGAACTCGAATTGCTTCTTCGGCGCTGGTCGAGGGCAAAGAGGGGTGAAGGCCAGGTGGTGCTGCTTTCCGGCGAGGCAGGTATCGGGAAGTCGCGGCTTACTGCGTCGCTCATGGAACGCCTCGTCAGCGAGCCGCACACGCGCTTGCGCTATTTCTGCTCTCCGCAGCACACCGACAGCGCCCATTATCCAGTGATCGGTCAGATGGAGCGCGCCGCTGGATTTGTTCACGACGACACCCCGCAAACGAAGCTCGACAAGCTCGACGCGGTGCTGGCCGACACCTCGACCCGGATGGAAGACGCGGCACTATTCGCCGAGATGCTGTCGCTCCCGAACGACGGACGTTATCCGGCGCTCGATTTGGAACCACAACAGCGCAGGCAGAAAACGCTGGAAGCGCTCACCACGCAGGTGGAGGCATTGTCGCGGCAAAACCCCTTGCTGATGATCTTCGAGGATGCGCACTGGACCGACCCCACGAGCCTGGAAACGTTCGGTCGGGTCGTCGATAGGGTTCGTTCCCTTCCTGTGCTGCTGATTCTGACGTTCCGTCCAGAGTTCGAGCCGGCCTGGATCGGACGGCCATACGTGACGGCTCTCACCATCAATCGGCTGGCGCCGCGCGACATCGAGGCCATGATTGACGGCGTCGTCGGCAACAAGTTCATCCCGACGGGCGTCCGGCACGACATAATTGAGCGCACGGACGGCATCCCGCTGTTCGTGGAGGAAATGACCAAGGCAGTGCTGGAAGCCGGGAGTGAGGAAGAAGCGCAACGGACTGCCGCGACTGTGCCGCATACGGCTTTGGCAGTCCCCGCAAGCTTGCAAGCCTCGCTGATGGCGCGGCTCGACCGGCTGGGTCCTGCTAAGGAGGTGGCGCAGATTGGCGCAGCGATTGGGCGAGAGTTCTCTTATGCCCTCTTGTCCGCGGTCGCGACAAAGCCCGAGCCGGAGTTAGCGTCAGCGCTCGACCGTCTCATAGGGGCTGGCTTGTTATTTCGTCAGGGTGTTCTGCCGCACGCAAGCTATCTCTTCAAACATGCCCTGGTGCAGGACGCGGCTTATGGCAGCCTGCTGCGCGAGCATCGCCGTACGCTTCACGCCCGCATCAGCCAAGCGCTCGAAAGCTACTTTCCGGACATCGCCGATAGCCAGCCCGAGTTGGCGGCGCGGCACTACACCGAAGCTGGTCTGATTGAGAAGGCTGTATACCTTTGGGGCAAAGCTGGGCAGCGGTCGCTGGAGCGCTCGTCACTCGTCGAAGCAATAGAGCAACTGACGCGCGCGCTTGCCCAGATCGAAACCTTACCGAGTTCGCCGGCGCTACGTCAGGAAGAAATCAAGCTTCAGGTCGCGCTAGTCCCGCCGCTTCTCAACGTCAAAGGTTTTGCTGCGGCTGAATCTAAGGCGGCTACAGAGCGTGCACGTTTACTCATCGAACATGCTGAAGCTCTCGGCGAGCCCCTCAAAGACCCTCTGTTGTTATTCTCAGTTCTGTTCGGCGGTTGCGTCGCCAACTTTGTCGGATTCAACGGCGCCGTGCTGCGCGAGCTTGCGGCGCAGTTCCTGGCGCTCGCCGAGAGCCAGGGTGCAGCAGCTCCGCTTATGGCTGGGCATTCCATGATGGGTGTTGCCTGTGCTTCGGCGGGCAAGTTCCTGCGAGCCCGAGCGCACCACGATCAGGCACTGGTGCTGTACGATCCCACTGTCCATCGTGCGCTGTTAACTCGGTTTGCTGCACAAGACCAACGAGTTGTGGACCTATCGTTTCGTTCTTTGACAATGTGGATGCTTGGCTACCCTGACGCCGCACTGGCAGATGCTGAGCGCGCGCTGCAAGAAGCACGGGAGATCGATCACGCTTCTACGTTGATGTTTGCGCTGTGGTGGACAGGTCTTATGAAAGCGTCATGTAGATGTTACACAGCAGCAAATGCGTTGGGTAAGGAACTTGTCGCGTTGGCGGATCAGAATAGCTCTCCGACTTATAGGGTCGCCGGAACACTTGTGCAAGGTAGCGTGCTGGCTCTTACTGAGAAATCTGCGCACGCAATTGAAGTGATTACGGGCGGGCTCAGCGCACATCGCTCAATGGGAACGACGTTTTTGCAGCCATTCTTCTTGTCATTAATGGCGCTCGTTCATACTGCACTCGGCCAATCAAGCGAAGCATCGCGCTGCATTGAAGAAGCGATGGCTATCATAAAGAAGAGCGAAGAACGTTGGTTCGAGGCGGAGGTCAATCGTATCGCGGGCGAAATCGCGTTGATGGCGCCAGAGCCTGACGCGGCGAAGGCGCAAGAATGTTTCGAGCAGGCCCTAGCTATCGCGCGCGCGCAGCAGGCGAAGTCCTGGGAGCTACGCGCAGCGATGAGCATGGCGCGGCTCTGGCGCGATCAGGGTAAGCAAGATGCGGCCCGCGAGCTTCTCGCTCCGGTCTACGGCTGGTTCACCGAGGGCTTCGATACACTCGATCTGAAGGAAGCGAAGGCGTTGCTCGATGAACTGCACGCCTGACCACCAATTTCGAACCACCGGCGTCCTGTCGCACTGGAGATCAGATTTGCGCCAATGAATTTCCTCGAATTTGTTGCGATGCATGAGTCCGTTCGTGGCACGAAACGGACCAGTCGTCCCGGTCTGACGATGTCCGTTCATCGGGGTAGAGCGGACTCTCCGCGAATGGCTCACCACTTCCGAGTGGGGTGGAAAGCCGACTTTGGGTGAAGCCATGGCGAACGCAGTAGTCGCGCCGCTTCCGGACCCTCACCCTCGCCGATTAGTTGCCCTTTCAACTGCAGACCTTCTGGTTGGCGACAAGACAACGCTGTAAGATGATGCATGCGGCGTTTACCTCAGGGGGAGAGACTTTACAGCTAATGCGTGGCTGGATGCGAAGGGCTGGAGCATGATTTGGAATTCAATTCCCATCATGACCACAGTCGATGTCCTGATCATCGCTGTTACCGTCTATGCGATCTGGAGCTCTCGACTGATCGGTCCCAGCAAACGACCGTCGGCCCCAAAAATCGGCCTGCGGTGGATCGCCTTAGGACTGCTGGCCGTCTGTCTGTTTTATTTTACTGATCTCGCGTCGATGCACGTCCTGCCCATCGTTACGTCGATGGAAGAATCAATGGAGCTTATGGACACTCTCCATCGCAATTTCAGTTGGCTGGTCGTTCTGTTCGCCATTATCGCTATCTCGGTGGGATTTATCGAGCTCAGGCGCACACAAATCGAACTGACTGAAAAGAACGAACTGCTCGCCGACCTGTCGTCCAAATTGGCCAAATTCCTGCCGCAGCAACTGTATAATTCGATCTTCACCGGCACGCACACGACCGGAGTCGCCGCAAAGCGAAAGAAACTGACGGTCTTCTTCTCGGACATCGTTAATTTCACCGAGACTGCCGAGAGTCTCGAATCCGAGGAGCTGACGAATCTGCTCAATCAATATCTGACCGAAATGTCCAAGGTCGCGCACAGTCACGGCGCTACAATCGACAAGTACGTGGGGGACGCGATCATGGGGTTCTTCGGCGATCCAGCGAGCCAGGGAAACAAGGAAGACGCCATCGCCTGCGTCAAAATGGCGATCGCCATGCAGCACCGGATGGGGGAGCTCCAGCTTAAATGGCTGGATCTGGGCTCAGAAAAGCCGTTCAAGCTGCGCATCGGGATCAACACGGGTTTCTGCACCGTCGGCAATTTCGGCAGTGAGGACCGGATGGACTACACGATCATCGGCAACGAGGTGAATCTGGCAGCGCGGTTGCAATCCCATGCTGAGCCCGGCGGAATCCTCGTCACTCATGGAACAGCGTCCCTCATCAAGGATACCATTCTGACCGAGGAACAGGAGCCTGTCTCTATGAAAGGGTTCGGTCGCCCAGTAAGGGTTTATCGGGTTGTCGGCATCAACAATGAGTCGGAACAGGACGGCCGTATCATCTGAAAGAAGCACGATGGCCTTCGGCTGCTCGTCGATCTCACTAGGGGCGACCACGCCGAGACTTTTGCGACTATGGTAAAGATGCTTGCCGAGGCTGAAGGGTTGATCAGTATTTCTGAAGGCGACGTCAGGCGATTAAGCAAAATCGCCGCCGCTTTTCCCTTTCGACGTAAGTTAGTGCCCGGTCGGCGATCCTTTTTTCGGCTTTGCCATAGAGGGTGATCTTGACGGAAAAGCCGGCCACGGTGTTGTCGCGGATCACCTGAATCCCGGCGATGGTCTCACAACCTGGCCAATGCCTGAGTGCCTCCAGGCATTCCTTTCGTAGGGCACCGTAGCTGATTTCGGTTCTTATGAGCATGACCATAGGCCAGCGCCCCGCGAGCACTGCCAGCGATCTTGTTCAGAAGATCATAGGCAAAAAGTAGCCCGAGCGAAACGGGGCCTTTTTCTGACCGTCCAGCGGGTTTCGCTGGGGAGGCGCCGATGACGATTGCCATGCTTGAGGGGAGAGAGGATAGCGCCACCTTCGACTTCCGTTGTTGGCAGATTGTGTTGCAAAAGTCGAAAATCGAACGATACCGAAAATCTCGCAAAAGCTGATTGTTAGACGCCTCTACCGCTGCAATGCTCTGTAGCGCTGATACGAACGGCCGTGGTCGTTTTTGTACGAAACAACGAGGTCCCTCACATCGCCACATACGAAACGCATCAGCGGGCCTAGGAAATTTCGTTCGTCAGCCCAAAAAGACTTTTGCAACAATATCGGCACCTTTGAGACATGCCGACCGATACTGCCGATGTCTGTTCACAGGGGAAGACCGGAAGTGACCGGCGCGCGGTCAAAGTGGCGCTTTTGACCCATCTGTATGGACCGGCCGTGCGTTGCAAGCCGAATGTGAGTAAATGGAGGGGGTTGGTCTTGCGCATCTGTATCCGGCCCTTGCATGGAGCGTTTGTGCTCCTGGCCATCATGGATATCCGCGCGCACCCGATCTCATTCTGAGAAAGGCCCTGAGAGGCCGCTTGGGTCACCAGATCACGGGTACGACGGCGAGACCGTTTCTCCATTTCCTCAATCCAACTCGCAGACCTCGGCGGGTATCTTGTCGTCTTGTTAGTTGACGCGCGCTTCGTAGCTGCGACCTTGTGCCAACAGAGTCCAAGCGATCCGCGCCAGCTTATTGGCGAGTGCGGTTGCCAGGACGTTATGGTGTAAGCGTTGTGCCGCAGCGGTGAGCCATAACCCAAAGCTATGCTTCGCCCAGTTTGCTGGCCTGAGCAAAATAACGCGGGCACCCTGCATTAACATCGTGCGTAGATAGCGATTGCCGCGCTTGGTGATGCGCCCGAGGATCGTCCGATCGCCGGTCGACATTTGCTTCGGTACCAAGCCGAGCCAGGCGGCAAAGTCACGGCCCTTGGCAAAGGCGGCGCCATTGCCGATGGCCGCTACCATGGCGCTGGCGATGAGCGGGCCGATGCCCGGAGCGGTCATCAATTGGCGGCAACTCTCGCTGCCATGCGCCAGAACCTCGATCTCTTCGGTGATGTGTTGGATACGCTCATCAAGACGCCGCCAATCGCCGCTGAGATCTTCTATGATCCTGATCATGCGAGGTGACAACACGTCGCCGCGTTTAGCCAGGATGTCCGGAAGCTGTTGGCGGAGGAAGCGAAGCCCCTGACGTACCGCAATGCCGTGCTCCAAGAGAAAGCCGCGGATCTGATTGATCACAGCCGTTCGTTGGCCGACCAGGCGAGATCGCACCCGGTGCAGTGCTTGTAGATCAAGCTGATCGTCGGTCTTCACTGGAACGCAGCGTGTCGACGGCCGCTGCACAGCCTCCGCGATCGCGTGGGCGTCTCTGAAGTCGTTCTTGTGGCCTTGCCGGAACGGCTTGGCATAGGCGGGCGGTACCTGCTTTACGTCATGGCCGAGCGCAATTAGCTCGCGAGCCACGTAGTGCGTCGCCATGCCAGCTTCGATTCCGATCAGGCACCGCGGCACATTGGCGAACCGAGCTACGATCCGGCCGCGGGCGATCTTCTCCCGCAAAACGATTGCCCCCTTGTCGTCGAGGCCGATCAAATGCAGCGTATTCTTGCCCGTATCGATGCCGATGGTGTGTGCGCCCGTAGCGGCTGTCTTATGGGACATAGCGATGTGCTCCTCGTGCTTCTAAGCCCCCCGCTCATTCTCTGAGCGGTTCTGGGCGGGAGCACGGCCGGTCCATCCCATTCTGAGAGTTACCAGATCGAACCAGTCAGTACATTAGTGGACACCAAGAGCGACTGACTTTGACGAGATTTTTGCCCCTTTCCGACTCCAAGCCGATACTATCCGCCGGAAGCACCCGAGGGGGCGGACATGGGGCGAGACACAAAAACTGTCGGCAAACCAGGTAAAAAGCGACGCCCCACGGGAGCGACAACCAAGCCCCGCCGTGCGCCGAAACCTAAGCACGCCAATAGGTCCTCGGTGGTCAATCGCGAATCCAGGGTGGCCAGGCTCACCAGGGAACTGCGGGAGGTGCAGGAGCGGCAGACCGCAACAGCCGGCATCCTGCAGATCATCGCCAGCTCGCCGTCGGATGTGCAGCCGGTGTTCGATGCGGTTGCCGACCGCGCCATGACGCTGCTGGATTGCTGGAGTGTGATCGTGACCCGCTTCGACGGGGAATATGTGCAGTTCGGAGCCGCACGCGGCGCCTTGCCCGATACTGAGCAGTTCGTCCGGCAGCGTTACCAATCGATGCGGCCCGACCGGGCCTCCCTGCTGGGTCGCAGCCTGCTGGAACGCACCGTCGTCAGCATTGTCGACGCCCAGGCCGAACCGGACCCGCAACTGCGGGACTACGCACGCAAGCGTGGACTCCGCGCGGTCCTTGTCGTGCCGCTGCTGCGCGATGACAGGGTGGAAGGCGCGCTGGTGCTCACCCGCGCCGAACCCGGCCTGTTTGCCCCGCGCGAGATCGAACTGGTCCAGACCTTCGCCGATCAGGCCGTGATCGCAATCCAGAACGTTCGGATGTTCACCGAAGTTCGGGCGAGAACCCGCGACCTTTCGGAGGCGCTGGACCAGCAGACCGCCACTGCCAACGTGCTCAAGGTCATTAGCCGCTCGGCGTTCGATCTACAGGCGGTGTTTGACACCCTGATCTCTTCGGCCGTCGAGCTCAGCGGCGCCCTCAACGGCACAATCTGCCTTCGCCACGGGGACGGATACCGCTATCTCGCGACAGCAGGCATCCAAAGCGACTTCGCCAAATGGCTCGCCGACCATCCGCCGACCCCGGGCCCGAACTCCGGGGCCGGGCGCGTGCTTCTCTCCGGCCAGGTCGTATGCATTCCCGACATGCTCGAGGATCCAGACTACGGCGTGCCTGCCGTCATGTTGAACAGGACCCGCTCCCTGCTCGGCGTGCCGTTGTTGCGCGACGACCGGGTGGAAGGCGCGCTGTTGCTTGCCCGCGCCGAACCCGGCAACTTCACCACGCGCCAGATCGAACTGGTCCAGACCTTTGCCGACCAGGCCGTGATCGCAATCCAAAATGCGCGTCTGTTCGACGAGGTCCAGGCGCGAACGCGCGATCTCACGGAGTCGCTCGATCAACAAACGGCAACGTCGGAGGTTCTGGAAGTCATCAGCGCCTCGACTGGTGAGTTGGAGCCGGTTTTCCAGAAGATGCTGGGGAATGCGACCCGCGTCTGCGGCGCCAATTTCGGTGTGATGAGCCTGTATGAAGGAGACAGTTTCCGCAACGTCGCGCGCTATAATGTGCCGACGGCATTCGGCACCTCGCCCCAGACCTTTCGGCCTCATCCCGAGAGCGCCATGGGCATGATGGCCCGAACCAGGCACTCTGTTCAGCTCGAAGATATGAGGACGCACGCTCCCTATCTTGAGGGTAATCCCACCGCCATTGCCATGGCCGATCTCGCGGGAGCAAGGACCCTTGTGGCAGTGCCGATGCTCAGGGAAAACGAATTGGTCGGCGCGATCGCAATCTACCGGCAGGAAGTCCGGCCCTTCACCGGCAAGCAGATCGAACTCGTCGCCAACTTCGCCAAGCAGGCGGTGATCGCCATCGAGAACACCCGGTTGCTAAGGGAATTGCGCGCCCGTACCGACGATTTGAGCGAGTCGCTACAGCAGCAGACCGCCACCGCTGAAGTGCTGAAAGTCATCAGCCGGTCGACGTTCGATCTACCAACCGTCCTCAACACGCTGGTCGAATCAGCAGCGCAGTTGTGCGACGCTGACAAGACGCAGATTCTACGTCCCACCGGCGAGGGCGCTGGATTTTACTCTGCTGCCAGCTGCGGCCATACAGCCGCATTTGACGCCCACATGCGAACTCTGGCTTTTCCAGCGGGGAAAGGCAGTGTTGTCGGTCGCGTGCAGTTGGAGGGTAAGTCGGTTCAGATCATTGATGTGTTGGCCGACCCCGAATACACGGCGCTCGAGACCCAAAGATTGGGCGGTTATCGCACCCATCTTGGTGTTCCGCTGTTACGTGAAGGAAGTTTGGTCGGTGTTCTTGTCGTTAGCAGGATCACCGTGCGTCCGTTCGAGGCTAAACATATCGAGTTGGTTGAGACCTTCGCGGATCAGGCCGTAATCGCAATTGAGAATGTGCGGCTGTTCGAGAGCGTGCAAGCGCGCACTCGCGAATTGGCAAAGTCGCTGGTGGATTTGCAGACGGCACAGGACCGCCTGGTTCAGACGGAGAAGCTTGCCTCGCTCGGCCAACTCACGGCCGGCATAGCGCACGAGATCAAGAATCCGCTCAATTTCGTCAATAATTTTTCCGCGCTATCGGCAGAATTGGTCGGAGAAATGAAGGACGCGCTTTCGGATATCAATCTCGATAAGAATAAGCGGGAAGAATTGGACGAGATCGCGCAAATGCTGAAGGACAACCTCGAAAAAGTTGTTCAACATGGCAAGCGCGCCGACTCCATCGTGAAAAACATGCTGCAGCACTCCCGTGAAGGGTCCGGAGAGCATCGTTCCGCTGACATCAACGCGATAGTCGATGAGAGCCTGAACCTCGCTTATCACGGTGCCCGAGCAGAAAAGGCAGGCTTCAGTATCGCTTTGCAACGCGATCTCGATCCGTCCGTCGGCATCGCTGATGTCTATCCGCAGGAGATCACGCGGGTGCTGCTCAATCTGATAGCGAACGGATTTTACGCCGCGACGAAACGCAAAGCAGAAGCCGGCCATCGCTACGAGCCAACGCTTTCTGTTACGACGAAGAACCTCGGAGATAAGGTTGAAATCCGTATTCGCGATAACGGCACCGGCATCCCCGCTGAGGTCAAAGAGAAAATATTCAATCCTTTCTTCACGACCAAACCCTCGGGCGAAGGTACCGGGCTTGGCCTGTCGATGAGCCACGACATCATCGTAAAACAACACGGCGGCAGCATCGATGTCGAGACGGAGCCCGGACTCTTCACTGAGTTTAAGATCGTATTGCCGCGCAAAAGCCAAAGATGATTCGCCAGACCCATTTCACGGGCTAACCAGCGGCTAATTTGTTGCGGTGCATGAGTCTCCTGCTGGCACGAAACGGTCATGGCGGTGCAGTCACCGCATGTCTGTTGTCGGGGGCAAAGCGGAAGACATCTACTCGGGATGAGTATTTCGCATTTTGGACCCATAAGAGACATGCGGTAAGTGGCGCGGCATCTGGTCGGGATATGTTCTAGGTGGCCGACCTGTTGCTATTGAGCACGGGCTGGCGACACGGGTATTGAATGAATTAACGCAATACGCATTGTCACGAGGCTCGAAGCGGAGGTGCGTGAACTGAACGAGTATCTAGCTCGACAGCACATCGAGGGTGCTGACGCCGAGTACTGATCCCTTTTGATTTTGGGAGTGGTGGGTTTAGAGTTTGGACAAACGGTAAGAGTCGGTTGTTAAGCCCGCGCCGTCCTAGTCATGAGCGCCTTTGCTTCCCGTTGCCTCGTCGCATTTATTCTCGTGCAGCTAATCAGCGTTCAGTCATTCGCGAAAGGCGGCGGCCGATTTGGGCGCGGCGACGATCGCTATAATCGTGACAATATCGAGAGCCTTCCACCCGAGATTCGCAACGTGATCTTTCATCTGTGCGGTAAGCCAATGGCGCTACATACCTTCGCCAGCTACGCCGACAATCTCAGCGGGTCGTGCTGCACTTCGAACATTTTTACTGCGAAGCGGGCAACAATTGTTGTGGCCCGTCCGGATGCCTGCATCAAATTTATGTTTCCTCAGCTGGCCATTTCAGGTCTTACGAAGCTACTACGCCCCCGCAGGGGATTTAAACAACGCTGCCTGGGACCGCCGGATCGAAAGCGACCGGAACCGCGCTACCTTGCCCCGGTAGTATTGCTCCTTCCGCTGCGTTGCCGTCGCCACGGAGACGATAGCGCCAAGATGGCCCGGCCCCACCAGCCGCTGAGGTGAAGGTCGACGAGCGTGAGGGTCATGCTGAGTGGACCAATGAAGTCGATATCGATTCACAAAGGGCTTCTCCTGCTCCTGGCGCTCCTTTGGACGGAATCCGCTAGGGCACACGGCATTGCCGGCAACCGTCCCGGGCCTCAGGCTAACTGCACGGGCCCATGATCATCGCAATGATCACCGTGCGCAT
>Ga0210400_10004339_pt1 | contig 12305 bp, 11 predicted proteins | sample IncBWH26MmetaG_FD_155456 | JGI IMG/M metagenome (GOLD analysis project Ga0210400, IMG submission 155456) | Forest soil microbial communities from Barre Woods Harvard Forest LTER site, Petersham, Massachusetts, United States - Inc-BW-H-26-M | ecosystem: Environmental > Terrestrial > Soil >...
TTTCCACTTCACATAATCCTCCCGAATTATCGAAGTAAAAACGCTGTATCCAGCGGCCTCGACAGCCAGGAGTATTATTTTCTTTATGGGTGCGTCAGCAGGTATGCCTAGTACGAAAGGAATTAGGAAGGCGATGCAAAGCAACAGCGTGTAGAAGACAGTTTGATGAGCCTTACGCGGTTGACCCATACTGCGAAAGCTAGCTGCCGCCACCAATGCGCCTGCGATTGGACCTAGAAGCAACGCAACATAGCCGGCAACCTTCGGTCTCCACGGCGGTTTGGTGCCAGCAAGAATGGTCTCGATGGCATTCGACGATACAATTTCTTGGCTCCTACTTTCAAAGTTCTTCTCTGCCACCGGCACACCGCTGGCCAATCAGATGGATACCTGGCAATCAGCCGTCATCCTATCATGTCATGCACTGGCTTCTGCCATCTGTCCGTGGCTTGGCGGGCGCAGCCTGCCTACCCGTCAGGCAGGGCAAAGGAGGTGGGAGCTTGCCGGAGGCGAGGGCGTCGAGGGCGCGGAGGCGGGCGGTGAGTTCGGCGTCGGTGAGGCGGCGGTGGCGGAAGAGCCAGCGGAGGAAGTCTTCGGCGGGGGTCTGCCCCTTTTTCGAGTTGCAATCACGACAGCACGAAACGAGGTTGCGGTAGGAATTGCGCCCCGACTGGGCTTGAGGGACGACATGGTCAATGGTCCGTACGAGGACGGTAAGGCAGAAGGCGGGGCGGGCGTCCGGCAACGCGGAAACATTTCGAAATTCTAGCCGTTACAGGAGGTACAAGGGGGACTAATGAAATCCGAATCGGCGTATGTGTTTACGTTGGCCGTTCTCTTGACTAGTTCAGGGGCACACTCAGGGGGGCAAGATCGACGAAAACCTGCGAAGCTCGCCCTGGACAAGCTCGAACTCCACAACGTCAAAGCAGAGACAGTTACGTATCTAGGCCGCGGCGCCATGCGGGTGAGTGATGCCGGTCCACAGGGTCTGGATGATGCTGGCCGTTTCGCCGTCGTTCCCGGAAGCTCCTTTCAGGATGGCACCATTGAAGTGAACTTGAGCGGTGACACTGTTCCCGATGCGCCATCTGGGGCGCGAGGCTTTGTCGGCATTGCGTTTCGCATAACGGCGGACAGGTCCCATTTCGAGTGCTTCTACCTGCGCCCGAAGAACGGGCGAGCTGAGGACCAATTGCAACGGAACCATTCCGTGCAGTACATCTCCATCCCCGGATTCGGGTGGGACAAACTCCGGTCGGACACTCCTGGAAAGTATGAATCGTATGCCGATTTGATCCCCGGCCAGTGGACGCAAGTGAAAATCCAGGTCGCTGGATCGCGCGCGCGACTCTATGTCAACGGAGCGGAACAACCTGCGCTCATCGTGAGCGACCTTAAGCAATCATCCGTGAACGGTGCAATCGCCCTTTGGGTCGGGCCGGGAACCATTGCTCATTTTGCAGACCTGAAGGTCACGCCCTGACTGTTCTCAGACGCCCCGACTGACAAACTGGCGCACCTCCGCCTCCGTGTGTCGCAACCAGATATGCCGATCTGAACACAGGTCCGCGAGCCACCACAAAGATGATGCAGAATTAAAGAAAGCCCAAGTCCTGGCTTTCTTTTTGCAGACGACGCGCAAAATGCCATTCCGCAGCGATCATCGTCAATCGACCCTGGGCCGAAAGCTCTTTGTTGTGGTTTCTCTCTTTGTCTGCATTGTCGTGTCTGTTTTTTTTCTCGGGGCCTTCCGTTCCATGATTCTGTCTTCGGTGCGTGCCTACATCCAGGGTGAAGATTATTGGTCAAAAGGCCAAAAAGAAGCGGTGATCAGCCTGATGCAGTACGCCAGCTCGAGATCCCAGGCGGACTTCCAGGCGTACCTGAATGCCATCCGGGCGCCCCTGGGGGATAAATTTGCCCGCATCGAGCTTGAAAAACCCAATCCAAATATGACGATCGTATATCAGGGGTTTACAAGGGGCCAGATCAATCCGGAGGATATCCCCGGCATGGTCCGCTTGTTTCGCTGGTTTCACGATTTCAGCTTCATGCGAGTTGCCATTGCTGATTGGACCGCTGCGGATCATGAGATCGACAATCTCACGGAGCTCGCAGACCAGCTCCATGCGGAGACATTTTCAGACCAACCAAATCCGCTAACGGTGCGGCGCGTCCTCGAGGAAATCGAAGCGTGCGACTCGCGCCTCACTCTTACGGAAAATCACTTCTCTGCGACGCTGGCAGAGGGCGACCGCTGGACCCGTAATTTGCTCAACTTGCTCACCGTGGGAACCAGCGCCCTTCTCCTAGTCTTAGGCATAGGGACTTCCCGGCACCTGCTCAGCAACGTTCGCCGCTCCGAGGAGAAATACCGCCGCCTTTTCGATTCCGCCAGTGACGCCATCCTGATTATAGATTACGAGACCGGTATCGTTCTGGAGGCGAACGCGCGGGGCGCCGATCTCTTCGGAATTCCGTCCGAGCGCCTGGCATTCGTCCCGGAATCTTCTCTCTTTCCCGATGGCGAAGGCCAGCAGTACGGCAGAATCTTCCGGGCGGGGCTTTCGGGTCGCGAGTCGCACAGCGTTCAACTCAAAATCCGGAGGGCCGACGGGCGTTCCGTTGAAGTGGACGTCAGCGTTCGCCGCATCGAGCTCGATAGCCCGCGCCGGCCTGTCCTTCTCGCCATCTTTCGCGATACCAGCGAACTCAAGCGCCTTAACCGAGCGCTTCTCGCACTCAGCCGCTGCAACCAGGAACTCGTCCGCGCAACAAACGAACCCGAACTCCTCGAACGCGTTTGCCAGATCATCGTCAATACCGGCGGCTATCGTATGACCTGGGTCGGATTCCCCGAGCAGGACCAAACCAATTCTGTTCGTGTTGCCGCGCAGTTCGGCGATACCGGTGGCTATCTTGCCTCCGTGCAAGTGTCTTGGGCGGACACGCCGGAAGGCCGCGGCCCCGTCGGGGTTGCAATCCGGACCAGCGAGATTTGCATCATTCACAACACTCTGCAGGACTCGCGCTTCGCATCCTGGGCCGGACGAGCCGCGAAGGAGAAGTTTTTGTCCGTAATTGCTCTTCCTCTTTCAGGAGAACAGGGCGTGATCGGCTGCTTGGCAATTTATTCGGAAGAAGAAGATGTCTTTGACGCTGAAGAAGTGACGCTGCTCCGGGAACTTGCCACCAATCTTGCCTACGGCATTGCGACCCTGCGCATCCGGTCCGAACACGAACGCTCCGAAGCGGAAGTCCACTCGCTCGAAGAACAGCTTCGCCAGGCGCAAAAAATGGAGTCGCTCGGCCGGCTGGCCGGCGGTATCGCGCACGATTTCAACAATCTTTTGACCGTCATCCGCGGCTATGCGGAGTTGGCTCTTCCCATCAAGCCCGGTGATGACGGTCTCCGCCGCAAACTGACGGAAATCATGAAGGGCTCGGACCGCGCGCAAGCCCTCGTCAGCCAATTGCTGGCTTTCAGCCGCAAGCAAATCCTCAAGCCTGCGGTCCTCGACCTTAACCAGGTCGTCCTGGAAATATCCGACCTTCTTCCCCGCCTCATCGGTGAGGATATTCATGTTGAGGTTCAGCCCGGTCGAAATCTCCGCAGGATCATGGCGGACCCCAATCAAATGCAGCAGATCTTGCTGAATCTGGCGGTGAATGCGCGCGACGCGATGCCCGCGGGCGGAATACTCCGCTTCCAGACGGAAAATGAAATCCTGCCGGTTACCTCGAAATTTGAAAAAATCACCGAAGGCGTTCTCTTGACTGTCAGCGATACTGGAAGCGGTATTCCTCCGGAACTCCTTGGGCGCATTTTTGAACCTTTCTTCACAACCAAGGAACGTGGCAAAGGGACCGGGCTTGGACTCGCCATGGTCTATGGAACGGTTTCACAGAGCGGCGGACGAATCGAAGTCGATTCTGGGCTGGGCCGAGGCACGACGTTCAAGATTTACTTTCCGGCGACAGAGGAACTCGTGTCTGCTTCGCCGATCGAGAACCGGGTTATGCCGCTAAAGCCGGCGTGCGGCACGATTCTATTGGTTGAAGACGAGCCCAGTCTGAGGGAACTCATCTCCGATTATCTCGGCGTCGCCGGCTTTACCATTCTCACGGCCGCGAATGGCGCCGAGGGTCTGGCGAAAGCCAAGTCTCATAAGGGCCCGATTCATCTCGTGATTAGCGATGTCATTATGCCGGTTATGGGCGGCCGGGAGATGGCCGACCGGCTGAAACTCTCCCGTCCGGCTACTCCGATTCTATTCATGTCCGGTTACACCGACGATGCCGCCATCCGCCGCGGCGTTTCCGAACATCGCGACCATTACCTCGAAAAACCTTTTGAACTGAACTCCCTTGCCCGCAAAGTCAGCGAAGTCCTCAACTCCGACTCGTAAAACCACTCGCGCTTAGCCCGGCGCCTCTTCCGCAGAACTGTTCAAGAAGGGCGGCGCAAATAATAATAGTGCCAAGCAGATTTATGGGGTGACTGCCAACTTACAGTTTGAACAATTCGCGCATGCGCTTGATCTGCGAGCGGCTTACGGGAATTTCCGTCTGCTTCTTGTCGTTCATTTTCAACATGTAGGTGGAGTTGAACCACGGCACGACTTCCTTGATGTGATGAATGTTCACCAGAAACGAGCGGTGCGGCTTCCAAAATGATTCTGAATCGAGTGCTTCGCCGAGCTCTTCGAGCGTGCGGTAGTTCGAACTGCCCTCGACATTGCGGGCCATTACGGAAATCGAACCACGGTCAATGGAGGCCCAGATCAAATCTTCGCCGTCCACCAGGAGCAATTTCTGTTGCGCCTTCACCAGTATTTTCACCGGAGGCGAAGAACTCGGTTTCGCTGCGCCCAGCTGGCTAACCAGCTGCTCCAGCCGCTCGGTGGCGGAAGTTTGCGTCTCCAGCATCTTTCGCGCCCGCGCAATCGCCTTGGCGATGCGCGCCTTGTCGAACGGCTTCAGCACGTAATCCACGGCGTTCACGTCAAATGCCTGCACCGCGTACTGATCAAACGCGGTGGCAAATACCACGTGTGGCATTTTCATCTTGCGCTCGACGATCTTTTTCAGGACGCCGAACCCATCCAGCCCGGGCATTTTCACATCCAGAAACACCAGGTCGGGCGCATGCTCCTTGATCAGCGACACGGCCTCCACACCGTTCTTCCCCTGTCCGATCACATTGATCTCGGGGAACCCCTTTAGCAAGAAGGCCAGCTCGTCCCGGGCCGGCTTCTCGTCATCCACAATGATGGTGTTTATGGACATCCAGTAGCGCAGGCTTCAGCCTGTGTCCCCCTCCACGGTGATCCCAAACGCCGAGTATAGGCGCACCGCGACTCCGCAAGCAAACAAGTCTCGAGCCCGGTTCGACGTGGCGAATTTCCTTTTTCCCGGTATCATGTGGCACGAGAAAATGGACCAGGAAAATAAAAAATGAAAAAATCTTCTGTAACGCCACACGCAAAGAAAGCAAAAGTTCTCAGCAGCACCACAATCTACGAAGGCCTGGTCTTCGGGATTCGCCGGGACGAGGTTATCGAGCCAAGCGGCGTTCGAACGATCCGCGAAGTCATCACCCATCCGGGTTCCGTCGTGGTCCTTCCCGTTCTTCCCGACGGGAGAATCCTGCTCATCCAGCAGTACCGCCACGCCGCGCGGCAGTATCTTTGGGAGTTGGTCGCCGGCCGCATCGATGCCGGCGAAACACCCAAAGTAGCCGCGGCCCGCGAACTTATTGAGGAAACGGGTTATCGCGCAAAGCGTTTTCGCGTTTTCCTGGACATTTTCCCAACCCCCGGCTTCCTGGAGGAACGCATGTTCATCCTCCTTGCAGAGGGCCTGACTGCCGGGGAAGCCGAACCCGAAGAAGATGAGAAAATAATTTCCCGTACCTATAATCGCAAGCAACTGGAGGAGATGATCCGCAGCGGAAAACTGCGTGACGCCAAGTCCATCGCCGGAATTCTCTATTATTTCCGGTTCCTCTCCCCGCAAAAGCGCTAATCCCACTGGTCTAACTGAATCGTTCTTGTAGAAAGATAAACAAAAATTTATCTTCGCCACAAAACGTTGCTATAAAACAGGAATGTTCTATTGACTCGAACTTCGATTCTGCTACACTCCGCGCCATTCGTAACGTCGTCAGGATTATTTGCCTGGCGGCGTGGTGCAAAATCCCGAAGACCGTGTCAGGAGGGCAAGCGAAGTGCAAGGAACCGTGAAATGGTTTAACAATTCCAAAGGATACGGCTTCATCGGGCGCGATGATGGCCCAGACGTTTTCGTGCATTATTCCGCGATCGCTGGCGATGGCTATCGCACGTTGCAAGAAGGAGACCCAGTCGAATTCGAAATCGTTCAGGGACCGAAAGGCCCGCAGGCGGCCAACGTCTCCAAGGCCGGTGGCTGAAGCAATAAGCACTCATTTGGCCGACAGAACGCGCCTCTGTCGGCCATTTTTTATTTAGAGACGACCCGGGCGAGAGGACATTGCCTCAACGGGGCGCATGCGATTTCGCCGGCTCTGCTCGATAAATTGTGGGATGGCTAGGGATTGCGGCGCCAATGCCGGCGCCTCCCGCCAACCCAGCCACCCCGCCGATACCGACCGCGACACCCCGTCCTATACCACAAAAGTTGAACGAACCAGTCGAACTGGAGCATCTCGATGCTGCCGCGCCGATTCCCGCGCCCGCTCCCGCGCCGACGACTCCCAGGATAAGCGCATTGCGGAGCCGGTGGCTCTTCTCGAGCCGCGTCACGCGCGCGACGCTTTCCTTGCGAATGCCGATGTCGTTTGATCCTTCGCGCAACTGAATCGCTTCCTCGGTGACCGCTGAGAGAGTGCCAACATGCTTCTTCATACCAGTCTCAATCAGCTCAATCTTTTCACCAGAGCGAAGACCGTAAAGCGCCTTCCAATCGTCTTTTGCGTCCTGAGCACGAAGCGAGCACGGAATCAGAACCAGACAACACGCCAACGCAGCATTGCGCATATTCATTCCTCGCTTCTTTTTGCACATAAAGTTACCTAGACTCCTTTTGACACCGAAAACGGCGAAGATGGTACGTCCCGGCAAACCGGTTTTCAGTGCTTGTTTTCATGCGTTGCCGTATTGTTGCTGCTGTTCGCGTTCAGCACGAATTTCTTCGCCATCGAGAACTCCAGGGGAATAAGGGCGTCGGCCGCCCCGGGCAACGTAAATGGGATGAACGACAGGATTGGCCCATTCCCCGCCGCCTGAGAGCTGGCTACGAATCGTTGCTTCGGCTTGTCCCAGCGCAACGAGAGCAAGATTTCCTGACCTTCGGCGACAATTCCGAGAGAACTTTTCCCAATGAATTGCCCATTCGCCTGAAGAAGAACAGACACCTTGAACTCGTTCGAGCCGGCGACTCTCTCGAGAATCAGGAAGACTTGCACTGCCAAGTAACGACTTGTGCTGTTGTCTTTCAACGCAAACTCCTTCCGCAACGAATTTGGGACCACTGGGCGGCTGCGGCAATTGCCGTTATGCTGTTCGCTGCAACCGCCCAAACTCTCACCCGTCTCGATGCGAAACTGCGCCTACAGAGCGCTATGAGTCACTGGCCGATGTAGACGTTGTCGAACGGCGTGTCTACGATTACGGTAGGGGCACGTTGTCGCCAGGGAGCAGGTTGCCGCATTGCACGGTAGCGGCATTGGCAATGTTGGCTCCGCCTGTTATCAACGAATTCGAATCGCAGAACAGGTCCGTCCCATTCCCACTGATCTGGGTCAAAGGATTCGACCCCGTCACGGCGACGGAGGAGAGGTTGGCCACAACCAAACCGCCGTGAGCGCTCCCTGTAATGCTTGAACCGGCCAAGCTCGCATGAGAGTTGTTGCTCACGAAGACGCCTTGGCCTCGACTGCCGGAGATGATTAGGTTGGCGTTAACGTTGAGCGTGCTGCCGTCGGAAACGTAGACGCCCCCAGTGTTCCCCCCGAAGGGCTGGCCCGGATTACTGATGCGGAGCTTGGTGTCGCCCAGGCTGAGCGAGGAGCTGCCTCCAACCAAAACTCCCAAGAAGTTGGTCCCGGCGGGACTCTCGATGACCACATCCGTCGGCTGAGTGATTGGGAAGTAGGAGTTAAAGCTTTGAATATCAACGCTCCCGTGTGCCCCGATGCTGATGCCATTCTGCATGTTGCGAATGGTGGTGCTTTGCATAGTGACGTGTCCCGAGCCGACAAACAGGCCCTCATGGAAGGGCCCGCCTGTTGTGTTCTCAAACAGGGAGCTCTCGATGTGCACGTCAGAGACGTCGACGACGCCGACGGTGGCAAACCCGGGGTCGCGGGCGGTGACGCGAGCGAGCGACACCTGGCTGGTCTCGTAGACCAAGATCCCAAACGCGCTGGGGCCGTCGACGGTCAGGTTGCGGAGTTGGACATCCGAACTGCCCCGTCCAATGCCGATGTCCCACGCTGCGGATGCTCTGGAGTGAATGGCGAACCCGTCGATGGTGATGCTGCGCGAAGCCTCGATCAATAAGACCTGAATAGGGAGGCCGTTGCTTGGATCCGTGCTCGGCTGCTGTAGAGTGGCGCCCGGCAGCCCTTTCAGGGTAAGGCCTTCGAATCCCTTGACTTGGACGAATTCGGTGCAGGTTCCCTTCACCAAAACGGTGGCGGGGGAGTGCTTGTTCAGTCTGGAGAGGGTGCTATTGAGCGACTGACCCTGGTCGCAGTTCACGACGACTGGATCAGCTATATCATCGCTGCCTGTGACGGTCTGGGCATTTGCGCCCAGCGCGGCCAAACCAGCCATGACCAATAGAAAGCAGATGCGCTTCATTGTAAGCCTCCTAATGAATTCAGATTTTCGAATACGGACCCGTGTGCTGCAATCGCCCAAAATCCAGCCATCGCAAATGCGAAACTGCTTCTACCGGAGCGTTACATCCGCCCGCAACAGCTATTTGGTCAAAACATCATTAAATAAGACTTCCGATTCCGCAGATGTTCGTATGCCAACGCAATTTGCGGGGTACACGTAGGCGTTTATGTTCCGGGACGGCGACGCGGCCGCCGTTGTATCCGAAATGGCGTACGGCATGACTTGTTCGGCAAAGGTTCCGTAGGCGGGCCGGAAGAGACGGATAACAAAACGGTGGTTCGGCTGGTCCCAGAGCAGTTCGACTCTGACATGCTCGCCAACATTCACTGGCCCGAGATCAACGTGGTCGAAAAATTGACCCTGGTACTTCAGGAACCCGCCAACCAAGACGACGCCGGACGAATCGGATGAATAACGGTCGAGCTGCAAGTTCGCTGTGACATCGTTGTCCGAAGTGCCACCTCCACCGTTAAAGAAATTTCCGTAAATCAGTACTTGTGCGTGTCCACCACCTCCGCCAAAGCCCGGATTGGTGCTGCAGGCGTCCGCAGTTGAGCGCCGAACAGTCAAGTCCGTCGCAATGTCGGTGACGGAGTTGGAGGCCAGAGTAAGACCAGAAGTGCCGAATTGCGTACCGTCGTTCGAGTCCGTGGCTCCATAGGCGCGAACGCGCAAACGAAGGTGGTCGTCTTGGATTTCGCGGACGCACTCCATCACGGTCCCGCCGCATTGCCACTGAGCGAGCCATTTTGAAGGATCAAGGAATCTACTATTGTCGAAATTATCGTAAACCTGAAGGCCCGAATTCGACTGCTGCGCCAACCCCGGCATAATGACGGCCATAGCGCTGCCCACGAGCAGGCAAAGCATCGTCTGCTTAGGCCCTGGTTTCAAGTACTTCAGATTGCGCCTCATTGTGAACCTCCCTACATTTTGCTGACAAACCCGAATCCGATGTGAAGCCTACGGAGCATTCCCGCGCAGGGCAAGCGACAAGGAACGACAATCGCGTGCACAGGAGAAGTGTCGTGCTTTGACGCTGCCTTGGAAGCCAGGTCAGGCTTCGCACAGGGGTGTTGCGAACCGTAATCCTAAGTACTCCAATGCCAGAAACAAGTGATCCGAAAGGACTACCTGCCGGAGAAGTGCTAAGCCTCTTTGGGAGAGGGGGTTGTGGCCTGCGAAATCACCCCATGCGGCGGAGCGAATGAATCCCTTCACCTTTCTTGGGGCGAGGGATGGCTCTATAATGCCCTGCCATGGACAACAAACAGATCGCCCGTATTCTCCGTGAAACTGCGCAACTACTCGAAATTGATGGCGCCATTATCGGCCGGTATCGGAGCTACGAAAAGGCCGCGGAACTGATCGACGGCCTGCCCGAATCCATCGAACAACTCGCGAAGGAACCGGAAAAGCTAAAAGAACTACCGGGAATCGGCGACCGCATGGTCGAGCACCTGCAGGAAATCGTGAAGACCGGCGACTACGCGCTGCGGAAGAAGCTGCTCAAGAAATATCCGGCGAGCATCCTGGACTTGTTGCAACTCCAGTCGCTGGGCCCGAAGAAGGTCGCTTTCCTGTGGTCCACTTTTAAAGCCGGCACGGTCGCCGATGTGGAGAGAATCGCAAAAGAAGGAAAACTCCGGGACCTCCCCGGCTTTGGCGAAAAAAGCGAACAAAATATTCTCAAAGCGGTGGAAGTCTTCAAGAAGTCCAGCGGACGATTCCTCATCAACACCGCCGAAGCCTCGGCAGCCGCGATTGCTTCACACATTGAAAAAGCGGGAAAGGCGGTCGAATCCGTGACACCGGCGGGATCGTTACGGCGGGGGAAAGAAACTGTTGGCGATCTCGACCTTCTCGTCACCCTCGCGGATGGCCACACGTCGCAGAAGCACGTGGACGCGCTGGCCAAGCACATCCTGGCATTTCCCGGCATCGATCAAACGCTGGCGCACGGAGAAAACAAGGTCAGCTTCACGCTGGAGAACGGGTTGCAGGTCGACGTTCGAATGCTCGAAAAAGAAAACTTCGGCGCTGCCCTGCTCTATTTTACGGGGTCAAAAGAGCACAACGTGGCCCTCCGCGGCCGCGCCAACGATATGGGACTCACGCTCAATGAATATGCGTTGGCAACATTGAAGGGTGAAAAGCGCGTCGCGGGGCGCACCGAAGAAGAGATTTATTCGAAACTCAAGCTGGATTTCATCCCGCCCGAGTTGCGCGAAAACACCGGCGAAATCGCCGCCGCCGAAAACCACAAACTGCCGCATCTGATCACGCTGAAGGACATGAAGGGCGACCTCCAGATGCACAGTACGGCCAGCGACGGTAAGAACTCGATTGAAGAAATGGCAGAAGCGGCCCGCGAGCTCGGCCACCAGTACATCGCCATCACCGACCATTCAAAAGCTGTCACGGTCGCCAACGGCCTGGACGAAAAGCGGATGGCCGCACACATCAAGAGAATTCACGCGGCCAATGAAAAAGACCTGGGCATCCGCGTTCTGGCGGGGGCGGAAGTGGACATCCTCAAGGACGGATCGCTCGACTACTCCGACGAAATCCTGGCGCAGCTCGACGTGGTGGTGTGCTCGATCCACTCTTATTTCAACCTCGACCGCTCGGCCATGACGGAGCGCATGCTTGCAGCAATCGAAAACCCTTATACGCAGATCATCGCCCACCCCACCGGACGACTATTGCTCCGGCGCGATCCCTTCGATTACGACATGGAAAAGGTGCTGGATGCTTGCACCAAGCAGGGCGTCGCCATGGAGTGCAACTCGTATCCCGACCGCCTTGATCTGAAAGACGTTTATCTCCGCATGTGCAAGGAGCGCGGCGTCAAGGTGGTGATCTCGACCGACTCCCACAACACTGCCAACCTCTCTTTTATTCGTCACGGCGTCACCATGGCCCGTCGTGGCTGGCTGGAGAAAAAGGACGTCATCAATACCCTACCCACCGCTGAGTTCCTGGCCGCGCTGCGCCCGAAGTCAGGCTCTCCCGCGCGGATTGCAGGAAAAAAGCACGCTGCGAGACGCGGGTGAGACGGCACCGGCGTTCACTCGGCGATGGAGCTTGCCCATCCTGCACAAATGTGCCCCCGCGCGTCGGGCGTGGGTTACGCGGCATAGTTTATGGGGGTGATGTTTGCTTGCGCGGCCTGCAACGGTATAATCCCCCGGTCCCGCTGAAAAGAGTTAGAGGCCCCTCATGCAACGGCGAACCCCCTTCCTCGCGGTCGTTATTCTGGTTATCCCTATATTGGCTGCCTGCGGCAGCAGTACACAAGTTGCACCGCCGCCTGGTCCCCTTTTCACGACCACACCCGGAACCCAGGCGGCCGAAGGTGTCGCTTACACGTACCAGATTGCCGCGACCGACCCGGGAGGAACCGCGGTCAGC
>Ga0210400_10004340_pt1 | contig 12304 bp, 6 predicted proteins | sample IncBWH26MmetaG_FD_155456 | JGI IMG/M metagenome (GOLD analysis project Ga0210400, IMG submission 155456) | Forest soil microbial communities from Barre Woods Harvard Forest LTER site, Petersham, Massachusetts, United States - Inc-BW-H-26-M | ecosystem: Environmental > Terrestrial > Soil >...
TTTCTTAAGAATATCCATGAAGTTCAGGGTCGAAGATTCAACCACCGTGATTCAACCACAAAGATATCATCGAAGCGCGGGGCCAGAGTTGCAAGGGCTCCAGCGAACGAAACGTGATCAAATCGCAGCCCGGGACGCTGGTTAACCACTCCCTTAATAGCCCGTTCGAGCCATTCCCCGGTCCCACCTCTCAGGTTAGTCTGGTTGTGAGCAGACTTCGGGGGAGGGCTGTTCGACAAACGTCCCATCGACTCTTTGAGTCATGGGACGTTTTGTTTTGCTGACAGGATCAGGCCGGATCCACGGCAAACCGGCGCGCCATCGGGTGCCGTCGAAAAAGACGTCCTTCCGCTCCTCAGTGTGCCGAGGAGGTCGCAGCTTCCAAATTGTCGGCCGCTCTACCGATCGCCGCAGCGACATCTTCGAGTACCTTCCCGACGCCTGGCACCTGAGCTTCGGCCTCTGTCCATTTCTTCTCGTCCATGTATTCGCGGACGGCGGCGATGGGTTTGGCGCCGTATCCGGTGTAAGCGCCGGGCGCGTACACCTGATGCTTGAACCACGGACGCTCCGGGAGTCCTCGTTCGGTCAGGAAGGTGCGCTGGATTTTCAGAAGATCCGTGTTCAGCAAATCCAGGGTCTGTGGCGAAAGTGCGGGCGCGTCCGCGGCCAGGGCTTTCGCCACGGCAGCCTGGTAGCGCTCGGCGCTGTGCTTGATGGATTCCACTCCATTCTTGAGAGGAGCGAAGTTCATATAGGGCGGCGTGGTTTCCTGCGGCGGGGGAACAGAGGTCTTGCGTGGATGGGCTACCGCAGAGAAGACTCCTTCTTTCAGCTCGAGGTTGCGCTCGGTGATTTCGTCCTGTTTTTCCTTGAGCTGCTTTTCCAGTTCAGTCACATATTTGCCTATGGTTTCGGCCATGCCTGTGTATTCGTAGGGGATGATGTCGGCATCCGCCATGCGCATCACGGTCGTGCCGCCGGTCTGTGCCAAAGCGCGTCCGTAGGAGAAATCGGTGTCGACGAAGTGGGTATACCAATAGAAATCGTCATAAACCGAATGGTAGGCATCGGCGTCGTTTTCGCCGCCGTAACCGATGTTCAGCGCTGAGATGCCGGCGTGGTCGAGGAACGACGCGTAGTCCGAACCGTCCCCGAGTGCTCCGATGGTCAGCTCCGAGCGCTTGCGAATCTCCGCGCGCTCTTCCTGGTTCTTGGCGTTGGCGATGCGGGAGAAACGAGCCCGTTGCCAGACGGGAATGTTTTTCTCGGGATCCTGAATCTCGCGAACGATGTCATTAGTTAATTTTTCGAGATCGTGGGAGCCGGAGCCGCGAAAGAATCCCCGGCCGTTGCCGTCGGAATTGATGTAGGCGGCGGCATGTTTTTGTAATTCGTCGCCGTGAGTTTCCACCCATTCTGTGGAACCGAGCAGTCCAGGTTCTTCGCCGTCCCAGGCGCAATAGATGATGGTGCGCTTCGGCGTCCATCCTTGTTTATGCAGCTCACCGAGCATGCGTGCTTCTTCCAGTTCGGCGGACATGCCGGAGAGGGGATCGGCGGCGCCGTTGACCCAGCCGTCGTAGTGATTGCCGCGAATCACCCATTGATCGGGCGCGCCGGACCCGCGCAGGGTTGCGATGACGTCATTGACCGGCTTCATGTCCCAGTTCGATTTAACTTTGAGATGGACTTTGGCAGGGCCGGGGCCGATGTGATACGTGAGAGGCAGACCGCCCCGCCATTTTTCCGGAGCGACCGGCCCGGCGAGCGCGGAGAGAAGCGGCAGAGCGTCGCCCCACGAAATCGGGAGCACGGGAATCTTTGTAATCGTTTTGGCTTCGCTGATGGGAAGACGCTTGGCATCCGCGGTCGCGCCGACACCGGGGGTGAGAGGATCGCCGGGATAATCGGTGTCCATGACGCTGCCGCGCTGCACGCCTTCTTTAGGTCGCCAGCCGCCCTTGGGATAATCGTCCCCTTGAAAGTAGCCGTCATCTCTGGGGTCGGAATAAATGATGCATCCGATAGCGCCGTGTTCGCCGGCAACTTTCGGCTTGATGCCGCGCCAGCCTTCCCCATAGCGCGCAATCACGATGGCCCCTTTCACGGAAATTCCGAGGCGATCGAGTTGTTCGTAGTCTTCGCGGTTGCCGTAGTTCACATAGACCAGCGGGGCGGTTACGTCGCCGTCGATCGAGTACGCATTGTAGGTTGGAAGCTGCTCCGACGTCTGGTCCGATGTGGGATCGCCGGGAACCGCAGGCTCCTGCAACTTGGCGCGGAACTTCGTGGGTTCCAGAAGTTCGACCACGCGTTCCTTGGGCGTGGGGAACAGGACAGAGAAGGTTTCGATGTGCGCGTCGAATCCCCACTCTTTGAATTTGGAGAGAATCCATTCGGCGTTGTCTTTGTCGTAAGGGGAGCCCACGTGATGCGGGCGAGCGCTCATGCGGCGCATATTTTCGCGCACATTGTCGCTCACAATGCCGTCCTGAAATTTCTTCTCCCAATCGCGCTCGGGGCTGGAGGATTGTGCGGTATATCCCGAGAATTGGGAATGAGCGCCGGTTTTCGCCGGCGTGGTTTGCGCGAAAGTCAGATGTGCAATGAAGAAAACAATGCCAATAGAAATAAGGGAGCGGATGCGCTTCAAGCGGGCCTCCTGGGATTTGCGTTAGATCGAAGCATCTTGTTTGTGAGAATTGGAATTATAGAGCTTGAAACGAAACATCCAGACATGAAGATTTTGTTGAGTATTGGGGGCTGACGGGCTTATTGTGTACGTCTCCGGAGGAACCGACCTTTGCGAACCACCACGCTCGTCCTTTTGCTTGCATGTTGTGTAGCCCCACTCTCAGCCCAGAAACACCAAACCAAAACGAACTCGGAGCCCGCGCCCAAGCCGGCGGAATCGGCGAAGCCTGCGGATAAGGACAAGCCGGCGAGTGACGCGGAGCCCGATGAGAATGCATACCAGGGACCGTGGAGGGGGCTACAGTACCGGCTGGTCGGGCCATTTCGCGGCGGGCGCGTGGTCGCAGTTTCAGGCGTGACCGGGCAGGATGACGTCTACTATTTTGGCGCGGTAGCGGGAGGAGTGTGGAAGACGACGGACGGCGGCCTCAACTGGAAACCGCTTTTTGACAAGACGAAAGACGCGTCCCCGGCGATCGGCGCCATCGCTGTTTCCGAATCGGATCCGAATGTGATTTACGTGGGCACGGGCGAAGCCTGCGTTCGGGGCAACATCGTCGGAGGAAACGGCGTGTACAAGTCGATCGATGCCGGCAAGACCTGGACGTTCGCCGGCCTGGGCGATACCCACGCCGTCGGTCGCCTGATCGTGAATCCCAAGAATCCTGATGTAGCGTTCGTGGCAGCGCTCGGGCACCCGTTCGCCGACAACGAGCAGCGCGGGATTTTCCGCACGCGGGATGGAGGCAAGACGTGGGAGAAGGTCCTATATAAGGACGCCAAGAGCGGGGGCATCGATCTGGCTTTCGATCCCAACAATTCCAATATTTTGTTCGCCGCGTTGTGGCAGGTGAAGCGCACGCCCTGGAGTTTGGATAGCGGCGGCCCGGGCAGCGGCCTTTACCGTTCCATCGACGGCGGCACGACCTGGAAGGAATTGAAGGGACACGGCCTGCCGGAAGGGATTCTCGGGCGGATCGGCGTCACCGTTTCCGGGGCGAATCCCGATCGGGTGTGGGCGGTGATTGAGGCCGAGAAAGGGGGAATCTATCGTTCCGATGACGGTGGGGATTCGTGGCATCTGTTGACCGACGACCACCGCTTTCGTCAGCGCGCCTGGTATTATTCGCACATTTTTGCCGACCCCAAGTCAGCCGAAACGGTCTACATCCTGAATACAGGCGTGTATCGGTCCAATGACGGGGGCAAAACTTTCAACCAGATACGCGCCCCTCATGGGGACAACCACGCCCTGTGGATCGATCCTGCGAACCCCAAGCGGCTCATCAATGGAAATGACGGAGGCGCAACCATCTCCACCAACGGCGGCGAAAGCTGGAGCAGTCAGGGCAACCAGCCCACGGCGCAGTTCTACCATGTCACCACCGACAACCGGTTTCCGTATTACATGTATGGCGCGCAGCAGGACAACTCAACCGTAGGAATTGCGAGTGCGAGTGCGGAAGGCGGGATCGATCGTCCGGACTGGTACGACGTGGGCGGCGGCGAGAGTGGATACATCGCGCCGGATCCGACCGACCCCCTGATCGTCTATGCCGGGTCGTACGGCGGGGAGATCACTCGCTACGACCGGCATACGCAGCAGTATCAGTCGATTAATCCGTGGCCGGTAAATCCCATCGGATGGTCGGCGGCCGACGTCAAGCATCGATTCCAGTGGACGGAGCCGATTGTTTTTTCACCCCACGATGCGAAGACGCTGTACTTCGCTGGAGAAGTGTTGTTCAAGACGACCGATGGAGGAATGAGTTGGGCGATCATCAGCCCCGATCTGACGCGCAACGACAAAGCGAAGCAGGCCTCTTCGGGTGGTCCGATCACGAAAGACAACACCGGCGTTGAAGTGTACGACACCATCTTTTCGGTGGTCGAATCACCGGTACAAAAGGATTTGATCTGGGTCGGGACCGATGACGGGCTAGTGCAACTGACTCGCGATGGCGGCCAGAAGTGGGAGAACGTCACTCCCAAAGAAATGCCGGAATGGGGCACAGTCAGCATGATCGAGGCTTCTCGGCGCGACGCCGGCACGGCGTATCTCGCCGTCGAACGACACAAGGCGGATGACTTTGCCCCGTATGTGTTCAAGACCACCGATTTCGGAAAGTCATGGACGAAGCTGGTGGCGGGAATTCCGGCGAATGATTATGTTCACGCCGTCCGGGTCGATCCCAAGCGTCCGGGGCTGCTTTTCGCCGGAACCGAACAAGGGGTCTACGTTTCGTTCGATGACGGTGGACAATGGCAGGCGCTGCAAATCAATCTCCCGACTACACCAGTGAACGATCTGATCATCAAGAACAACAACGGGAACAACGATCTTCTGCTGGCGACGCATGGCAGGAGTTTCTGGGTACTGGATGACATTACAGCGTTGGAACAGTACGACGAATCGGTCCCGAAGCAGGACGCGCATCTTTTTGCGCCGGCGGCCGCCAATCATACGGTATTTAGAGGGTCGGGTTTTGGTCGGCAGGCAAATGTTGGAAAGAATCCTCCTGCGGGCGCAGTGATTGATTACTGGTTGAAGACTGCGCTCAAGAAGCCGGAAAAGAAAGACGCGGCGGGTTCGACCTCATCCTCATCGGATTCACCGGCGAAGCCGGAGGCCGGCAAGGGCGAAGGAGAGAAGAAGGAAGGCGAGAAAAAAGAGGAAGCGCCGAAGATCACGCTGGAAGTCCTCGACTCTTCCGGAAAAGTGATTCGCAAATTCCCCAAGAAAGAGGAGCCCGCGGGAGACGAGGAAAACCCCTTCGAGCGCAATCCCGGTGCGGGCAATTTGCCTGCGGACGCGGGTCTCAACCGCTTTGTATGGGATTTACGCTACGAAGGAGCAACCAAGGTGCCGCGTGCGCCGCTGTGGGGTGGGGGCACGGATGGTCCGGTGGCTCTGCCCGGTACCTACCAGGTGCGACTGACGGTGCTCGGCAAGAGTTACACCGCGCCGCTGGAGATCAAAGCCGACCCGCGGGTGAAGGTCAGCCAGGACGATCTCGCGAAGCAATTCGATCTGCTGCTCAAGATTCGCGACAAGGTCACGGCAGTAGACGACGCGATCATCCAGATGCGAGACCTGCGGGACCAGATCAGCGTCGTCAACAAGCGCCTGAAGAACGATCCGCGGGAGACCACGATTGCCGACGCCGGAAAAGCGCTGGATAAAAAGATGACCGTGGTGGAGGAGGCCCTCATCCAGACCAAAGCCAAGAGCGGCCAGGACGTGCTGAATTTTCCGGTTCGCTTGAACAACGATCTGGTGGCCCTGAGTGGCGTGGTAGGAAGCGCAGATTCGGCGCCGACCAAACAGTCCTATGAAGTGTTCGACATGCTCACCCACTCCGTCGACGAACAACTAACGAAGTGGGAGGCCATTGTCGCGACCGACGTCGCGGCTTACAACAACCTGGTCAAGCAGCAGGAGGTTCCCGCGATTATAGTGACCCAGCCTGAGTCGTCACCCAAAACTGGCCACTGAATCACCTGAAAACCGGCCAACGAAGGCGGCGTATCGGATATCGACACCCGCGCGCGTGGTCGCGGCGGATAAAATAGGGCACTGAAAAGACGGCGTTGGCCCCACAGCTTCGGCAATGAGTGCTATGGGGATATTTCAACAGTTGAGGCGTTGAACGTGCATCCGAACGACCCGCTGTTGTTGCCACTGTGCTACAGCTTTTGCTTAGCGACGCTGTGGATCGAAAGGCCACGGCGCATGGTATCAATGTCCCACTGGCTCAAGTCAGCTCCCACCGGAGTATTCCCCAGTCCGCCGTGCCCGTTAAGATCGACTTCATCCCAAGCTGGGAAAACGTTATGGATGCATTCGTGGAAAGCAAGTTTGGCCTGCTCCAAAGGTTGTAGGGTCTTGGTTCCGGTATGAGGAGGCTTAAGAACGACGGTTTGATAGATCTCGGAGCAAATTTCGCGGTGATGCATGGTGGTGTGCCCACCGGCATACTCACTTATGCTCGCTAGCTTCTCCTTGCCCCAGGACTGAACGATGTAAGAGCTGGGGTCTCTGTTTGGGACGAAGTGCACCACCACATTGTCAGATGCTGAACCTGTGCCCCAGCTAACCGTGGCACTGTCGGAAGTTCCGTTGAAAACTCGCGTAAAGAAACCTTGCAATGCACTCTGGATACCCCCTTGCGAAGGGTTTGGCTGGGTCGTGTGATCGCACAGTTTGATCGTGTAGTTGGACATCGAACCCCCCATTGTGGACCCGGCTGAGGTCCCAGGCCGCTTTAGCGCCCGGAGAGCGTCTGAGCTTGGATCGACTCGTGCCTAGGGTAGGTTGGTCGACTACCCTTGCATCCACATAGCTGATAGTGACGAGAAAAAGGAAAACGTTTTGCGCGATGGCACGGAAGACGTACCACTCCGTTCGGCGAGTCGTGGGCACTACCCCGGCAGTCGTTCGAGGGAAGGGCAGATGAGAAGCAAAACTCCGACCTATAATAGTTGATAGAAGCACCCACCTGTGCCGACGCCCACGGAATTGACGGAGATCGCCGTCCGGCTTGGACGTGACAAGAAGCGAAAGAACGCAATTGCCGCACTGTTGTGCGGAGTCGTACCTGCGACGCTGCTCAGCTTCTATTCTGGCGCTGCTGCCGGTTTGAAGCGCGGGCTTCTTGGCTTCGTCATCGGCCTGATCGTCGGTCTGATCTGGGGTGATGCTTTCGAATACGTTTACCATCGCTGGCTGCTACACCGGCCTCGCAGCCCGCTAGGAACTGGACATCACGAGCACCATGCGCAGATCGGTACTCCCGAGCAAGCCGAACACGTGGCGCTCATCAGCTCCCCACTGAACATCCTTCTCTTGTACGTGATCAACGGCGTTCCAGCATTTCTGCTTGCTTTCCGGATGGGCTTCTGGGGAATTCTTTCCGGCGTCTTCATTGGTTGGACGGTCTACCTGATTGTGACGGAAGAGATCCATTGGCGTATTCACATGAACGGCTGGCTTCCTCCCGGACTTCGGTTTGCTCGGGCTTATCACATGAGCCATCACGACATTCCGAACAGCCGCTATAACATATTTTTGCCGCTCTTTGATTTGCTGTTGGGAAGCGCGGGGCGGGGAAGAAGCAAAGTGCCTTTCCAAAGTGCAGGAAACTAGGCCCGTACGTATTACTCACCTCCTTTTCGATAGCGGGGCCACGCAGCTATTGCAGCTTTGCATACTCGGCTTTGGCTTGCTTGAAGATAGGGACGTCGGGGTCCGCGTCCTTCCAGAGCGTAAGGAATTCCTGATAAGCGGATTTCGCTTTGGCTTTATCCCCCGAGAGTTCGTAAGCCCTCCCCAATTGCAGGTGCGCCAATGCGCCGATGGGATCGCTGATCACGATCCCTCGGTGATCGAGAATTTTCCGGAATTCCCCGGCGGCCTCGGCGCTTTGATGTGCGGCCAGATAGGCAAGGCCACGGACATAGGCTGGGTAGAGGCTGCCCGCTCCCAAAAGAAATTCAGAGCCGCCCTCAACGGGAGTTCCGCCTTCATAAGAAATGGCGGTTTGAACCAGCTCGACAGCCTTCGCGGGCTGGTTGTGGTTCAACGCCAGGAGTGCGCGGATTGTCGGCACATACGTGAATCGGACGATCGTGTCCTCGGGGAAGCGCCCGGAGAGATCCTCCGCCAGTCCTTGAGATCGAGAAGCAGCTCCCGAGAGAGCAAGCGCAAAGGCCGCTTCATATTCCACATCCCTGCTCTTTGAAAGCGCAAGTGCGTCCGCAGCTCTCTGCCTTGCGGCCAATACATTTCCGCATAGGGCCTCCCGCATCGCGGCATCTGCGTCGTAAAGTGCCTCGGTATCCCGTCGCTCCGCCTTCCGAGCCAAATCCGCTGCCCGCCGTGACATCTTCCTGGCCTCTTCCAAATGACCGGAATAGGCCGATACGAAAGCTTCGGCGTTCGACATCCAGTCGTCCACGCCGGGTTTTTCCCGAGGCAGAGCGGCTTCCCGCTCCATTCCTGTCTTGTCGTCTTTCAAGAAGGCAATGATGTATCGCTGGACATAGAAATCGGGGATATCAAGTTTGCGCTCGGACGCTCGTTGAAGAGTCTTCTCCGCTTCAGCAGTACGCTCCAGCGCCAGGTAGCTGCCGGCCAGAAGGCTGTATCCTATGGAAAAGTCCGGGTCGATACCGAGAGCTATCTTGGCTTCCTCGACGGACTCTTCACGTTTGCCGAGCGAAGGATAGATTCCACCTGCCAACAGCCCGTGGGGCAACGACGCACGAGGATAGGCTCGCACCCACAAGTCGCAGATCTGTTGCGCCTTCTCCAGGTCCCCCGCAACCTGCAATTCGTAGGTAAGAGAAATGAAGAACCTCTCCTGGTCGCTGGAGTGATCCCGCAATTGATAGGCCTTGTTCGTATTCTGTGCGGAAAGGACGGATTCCCCGATGTCGCCGTACATGCGCCCGAGGGCCGCGTAAGCGCTCGCAAAGTTGGGATCAATCTCCGTGGCGCGACTGAAAAAGGGCAGTGCGGCCGCCGAACCCGTGGAAGAGACAACCTGCCAGCCGGCGCTGTAGGCTTTCAAGGCTTCGAGTGAGGGCGTCGTGGCTTCGGCGAGCGGAACGTCGTACTTCTTGATCGTGGTGAGTGATTCGCCGACTCGGGTTCTGAATTTGCTGGCTATTTGGCCAAGCGCATCCAGAACGTCCTCTTTTCTCGCCGCATGCACCTGTTCCTCAGCCAGAACGTCTCCGGTTCGGCAATTCGTTGCGCGCAGCCCCAAAACGTATTGACTCCCGAGGCTTGCAATCGAGCCGTCCAAGACAGCGGCGCTTGCGGTTCGCTCACAGATTTCCCGGGCGATCTCAGGGGTAAGTCGGGCATCGGCTGGCTTGCCCATCAGCCTCAATACTTGCTGGATGCGCTCTTCTGAGATGAGGCTGAGAAAAGGTGACTGCTCCAGTTGCACCGCCAAGCCTTGCCTCAGCGTTCCGTCAAACACGGGATCGCCGGTCGTGTTACTGAAGTCGGCAAGGACAATCGTGTCTTTGTCCGTGAGCTTCGGTGTACGGCCGAGATAGAAGTACGCCAATGTTACTGTTGCCAAGACCGCGACGGCCGCAACTGCGACTGCGAGCAGCTTTTCTTGACGAGTTCCAGTCGGCCCCTGCGAAGGCATTGTGGCACCAGACAAATCCGGACCCCGGGCTTGATGTTCTTGTGCCCCCGGTTCCCTGACAGGTGCTATGAAGCGATACCCCCTCCCACTGACAGTTTCAACGAATCTAGGTTGTTCAGGATCGTCCTTAAGAACCTGCCGGATTTTGCGGATGGCCCCGTTGATGCTGTTGTCCGTGTCCAGGAAAACGTCTTTGCCCCAGATTCGCTCCACGATCTGATCTCTGGTAACAAGCTCCCCACGATGTTCGACGAGAAACAGCAACAACTCCATGGGAGTGGGTTCGAGCTTGAGCACGCGCCCGGCCCGGCGTAGCTGGTAGGCGCTTAGGTCGACTTCGAAATCCTCGCCAAGCTTGAGACAGTCGTGGGCCTGCCCCGGCTTCTGTGTCATGCATGGCCCCCATGCCGGATTTGCTGCAGTCTACACGACTTGCCACACTACAACCAACCCGCGCCTTTTCAATCGCTTGCAAGCACAGGAAAAAATAAGCGAATCAACAGGCCTTCACTATTGTTCTCTTCACACTTTTCCCACATCGTGTCGTCGCGACTCAGCCACTGGGAGCACCGATCCACTGAGGAGTGCTTTGCCTTTCGCAAACGAAGATGGCTGGGGTGGCCAAAATCCTGTCGAATTCTGGAGGTTCCTCTATGAAGATCCGCAAGACGTTTCAGACACGGTTTGTTTTCGCCGCGTTCCTCGCGGCCATCCTGGGTTTCTCTAACGCTGTTCAGGCACAGCAGAATTGGGCCGCTACCGTCGGGGGTCAAAGCGCAGACATGTCCAAGCAGGCGGCTGCGTTTCTCCCCAACGAAATTTGGATCCATGCCGGCGACAGCATTACTTGGACGTTCGCCAGCGCAGACGTTCACTCGGTTACGTTCTTGACTGTCGGGCAAGTCTATCCGTTTGACTTCACCCAAGGGTGCCCTCCGATTACGCCCAGCGGATTGCCTTTCGATGGCTCCTCTTGCGTCTCCAGTCCGCCTTTGGTGTTGGGCCAAACCTATCAGGTTGTCTTCCCCAAGGCGGGTAACTATGAAATCGTCTGCCTGGTACACGCGCAGATGTTCGGTACCATTCACGTGCTTGACGCAACCCTGCCCCTGCCTTACGACCAGGCGTCTTATGACGAACAGGCAAAGGAACAGGTAAAGGCGTTGCTGGAAGACGCGGATCTCCATCAGCACCACGCCGAGCATCAGCACTCGATCGGAGATATGTTCTCCGCCAAAGCAACCTCGCACACGAAGTCCGTAACTGCAGGGGTGGGCGAAATCGCCGCAACTGCTGGAGGACAGCAGTCGTTTTCCTTGGTGCGCTTCATCAACGGCACCGTCACGATTCACGCCGGCGAAACCGTGGAGTGGACCAATCTGGATGCGGAAATCGGGCACACCATCACCTTTGGCACAGTACCGCAGGATCTTATCGATCCATCGTGCAGTCCCAACTGTGTGGTGAGCACAGATCCGGACGGCGCGCTCCACGTGACGATCACCAACACGCAGCAAAACGTACACTCCGGGCTAATCGCGGCTCTACTCGAAGATGAGCCCGGCTTTCCGCAGGGGCCAGTCGCACCACCGACACGGTTCCGCATCACATTCACGACGCCCGGAACTTACGCCTATGTCTGCGCGTTTCACGACAATCTGGGCATGGACGGCACGGTGATTGTCTTGCCCTGAAGACACCGGGCCGTCCAGTGCAAGCTCTAGCTGAAGGACATCCGGCCCAATCGCAGGTGTCCCGTGGCAACCGAAAATGATTCAAATGGGCTGCGTCTGAACCATCGGGACCGAAGCACCCGACGCAGCCTCAATACAAAGAGCAAGGTACGTAAGGAGCAAATCGACCCTGTGGTTCGCCTATGTCAACCGTCCTGATCATTTCGCAGCGCACAAGATCCTGGTTGCGCCCAAAGCGTTTCCTGTGGGGCACTCTCGGATTGATGCTCGCCTATGTCCTATATCACGATGAGAGTTTTCTGGTGCATCCAAAGGATCCGGCGTGGCAGCACTACGAATCGTTTAAGTGGTGGCTGTTGCCCCATGGAATCGCCGGTGCGTGCGCTCTGCTACTGGGTCCGATGCAGTTCTCCGACCGCCTGCGCGATCGTTTCAGGCGGTTCCATCGTGTAGTCGGCCGAATCTATGTCGCAGGTGTATTCGTGGCCGCGCCACTCGGCTTTTACATCCAGTACTTCCAGGAGCGCATGGGCAATCCCCGATCCTTCAGTATTGCCGCAGCAGTGGACGCCGCGTTGTGGATGACTACTACCGGGATTGCCATGGTCTTCATTCTCCAAGGGAAGGTCCTGGAGCACCGGCAATGGATGACTCGCAGCTTTGCAGTCGCACTGGTTTTCCTCGAGGGCCGAGTGATCGGCGGTGTGACCGGATGGGAGAATCTCGATATCCGTGCCACCGAAACCA
>Ga0210400_10004341_pt1 | contig 12304 bp, 12 predicted proteins | sample IncBWH26MmetaG_FD_155456 | JGI IMG/M metagenome (GOLD analysis project Ga0210400, IMG submission 155456) | Forest soil microbial communities from Barre Woods Harvard Forest LTER site, Petersham, Massachusetts, United States - Inc-BW-H-26-M | ecosystem: Environmental > Terrestrial > Soil >...
CCCCACGCGTGCATCTCGGGCAGGCTCACGTACGGCCCGGCCCCGCGCGCGAGGTTCCAGCCGAGCTGCACGTAGTAGCCCAGGTCGAGCGCGTGGGTCGCGAACGTGAAGTGGCGGGTCACGGTCACGAACGAGAACAGGAGCGCGTAGGCGGCCACGCCGACCGCGACCACCCGTCGCGGGCGCCACGTCGGCAGGGGGCGCGGCGCGAGCCAGACGCGCAGGGCCACGAGGCCCAGGGTCAGCAGGAAGAAGTGCTCGGGCCGCCACGGCCAGTGCTCGCGCCGGCCGGTCCACAGCACGAGGGCGCCGCCGAGGGCCGCCGCCGCCAGCACGGCCGCGACGGCGAGGAGGCGGGCGATCACCGGTCGCGCTGGTACCGATGCACGATCGAGGCGAGCCGCCTCGATCGCTTGATGCCCGAGCGGTGCAGGAGGTAGCGCGAGACCACCCAGAGGATCTTGAGCCCGTAGACGCAGGAGGCCGCGAAGCTGGCCGAGGAGGCCTCCGGGAAGTAGCGCACCGGCACCGGGATCTCCGCGATGCGGAAGCCGGTGGACACCACCTGGGCCACGATCTCCTGGTCGAACACGAAGCCGTCGGAGTTCATGCGGAAGTTCACGTCCTCGAGCACGCTCCGGCTGAACGCGCGGTAGCCGGTGTGGTACTCGGACAGGCGCAGGCCGAAGGCGAGGTTCTCCACCCCGGTGAGGAAGCGGTTGGCGAGGAACTTCCACCACGGCATGCCCTGCTGGACCGCGGAGCCGCCCCCCGCGAGCCGCGAGCCCAGCACGAGGTCGGCGTCGCCCTTCACGATCGGGGCGATGATCTGCGGCACGAGGGTGGGATCGTACTGGTAGTCGGGGTGCACCATCACCACGATGTCCGCCCCCGCCTTCAGCGCCTCGGTGTAGCAGGTCTTCTGGTTCGCCCCGTACCCGTAGTTGCGGTCGTGCACGAAGATCTCGAGCCCCAGGTCGCGCGCCACCTCGAGGGTGGTGTCGGTGGAGCCGTCGTCCACCAGGATCACCAGGTTGACCGCGTCCTTCGGCAATTCCTCGTAGGTCATGCGAAGGGTCCGCCCCGCGTTGTAGGCGGGCATGACCACCACCACCTTGGGGGCGACCTTCGGGCGCTCGATCTGGGGCGGCCGCTCCATCAGGCCGCGCCCGTGAGGCGGCACACCGCCACGAACTGGTAGGCGAGGCCGCCCGGCCAGATGCGGGCGGCGCGGGCGCTCAGGCGGTGGAGCCCGCGCAGGCCGGCGCCGTGCCAGCGCGCGGGCACGACCAGCGGCAGCGGCACCGGGGTGACGTGCAGCTCGTCGAGCGCGAGCCCGGCCGAGCGGAGGAAGGCCACGAACGTGCGCCGCGTGAAGAAGCGCAGGTGCGTGCGGTCGAGGATGCCGCGGTCCGCGTAGTCGAAGCGGCCGGCCAGGAGCGAGAGCCGGATCCAGAGGTGCGCCACGTTGGGCACCGAGACCACGACGGTCCCCTCGGGGGCCAGCGTGCGGTCGAGGGCCACGAGCGCGGCGCGCGGGTCGCCGAGGTGCTCCAGCACGTCGCCGTAGACGATTGCGTCGAACGGACCGTGGAGCAGCGGTGGGGCCGCCTCGAGGTCGGCGACCACGACCTCCTTGCACCGCCCCTGCGCCCGCGCGGCCAGGACCGGATCGCGCTCGAGCGCGGTGACGTTCCAGCCCTGGGCGGTGAGGCGCTCGGCGAGGAAGCCGTCCGCCGCGCCGACGTCGAGGGCCTTCCGGCCGCGCCCCTCGCCGAGCCGGCCGAGGATCACCGAGTGGCTCGAGTGGGGATCGTCCTTGAGCCGGTAGATTGGGAGCCGGTAGATCGGGTCGCTCATGCGCGTCGAGGCGCGATCTCGCCTGCCATGTCTGTCCGCCTGGCGGTCAGGATATCACCCGGGCCCACCGGGCCGGTTCGAATAGAGCCGCCGCCCGCCGCCCTCGACGAGCAGGTGCACCTGGCCCGGCGGCAGCTCGTGCACCACGCTCCGGGCCGGGGTCAGCGCGGTGAGGAGGAACACCCGCCGGTCGCCTCCCCACGCCCGGGCCAGCGCCTCCCCGTCCCAGAAGACGCCGCGGGCCTCGGGGAAGGTGGAGCCGAAGGCGAGGTTCGACTGCAGCCCGTTGACGATTTGCACGCGCCGGTCGAGGCGCAGCAGCGCGGACGCGCTGTTCTCGAGCGCGCCCTCGTGGGCGAGGATGTCGCCCGGAGCCGCCCGCAGCAGCATCGCGTCCGTCATGACCCGCACCGAGCGCGCCCGTGAGAAGAGGGTGAGCCCCTCCACCGAGAGTGGGAGGAAGGCGAGCATGCCGGCGAGCATCGCGCCCACCCCGAGCCGCGGCAGCCGGCGCCAGGTGGCCATCGCGAGGGCGGCCGCCACCAGCCCGAAGATCGCGCTGATGCTTCCGAAGAGCGGGCGGAACTGGCCGATGAAGTCGGTGGCGACCGGCTGGCCCTGGGCCGCCATGTTGCGGGCGGAGACGTCGGCGAGCGATACCGCGCCGGTCGAGACCCCGAGCACCCCCCGCCAGACCAGGAGCGCGGCCACCGCGAGGCCGGCCACCGTGAGCAGCGAGGGGACGAGCAGGGTGAAGGAGCGCGGGGCGCCCGCGGGCCGCTCGATCGCCTCGTCCCAGAGGCGGGCCACCAGCAGGGCCATGGCCGGGAACGCGGGCAGGCCGTAGTGCGGCAGCTTGAACGGCGAGAGTGCGAAGACGCCCAGGATCGACACCACCCAGATCGCGAGCAGCGCCCAGAGCCGCGCCTGGGGTGTGCGCCACGGCCGCGCGAGGACGCGCCACACCGCCAGCGGGAGCGCGAGCACCCACGGGAAGAAGCCGGCCCCGGTGATCGCGAGGAACTCGAGCGTCGAGAGCGACACGTCCTCGTCGGGGAACACGCGCTGCCGGGTGACGTTGAGGAGGTGGTTGTCGACGATGGTGTACCAGAGGAAGCCGCGGTGCTGGAGCTCCACCGCCACGTACCACGGCACTCCCACCGCGAGCAGGAGCAGCAGCGCGCGCGGCGGGAGCCACTGCCGCCACGCCCGCCCCTCGCCGGTGAGGCCCAGGAAGAGCGCCACGATCGCGATCGGCCCGAGCGCGCCCAGCAGGTCCTTGGCGAGCACCGCGAGGCCGAGGCTTCCGTAGGTGAGCAGGAGCGGCCACCGCCCCTTCCCCAGGTACGCGAGGATGAAGCCGTAGAGGCCGAGCAGGATGCAGGCGACGAAGAGCAGGTCCGGCTTGACCATGCGGCCGAAGAGGAACATCTCCAGGTTGGCCGCGACCATCAGCCCGGCCATGAGGCCGACGCGCGCGGAGGCGAGCCGGGTGCCGATGAGGACGGTGAGCACCGCCACCGCCACCGCGGAGAGCCCGGAGACGAGGCGGGCCGCGCTCTCGGTGGGGCCGAGCCATGCGAAGGCGCCCGCCATCAGCCAGTAGAGGAGCGGCGGCTTGTCGAAGTAGGGGACCCCGTTGAGATGGGGGGTGATCCAGTCGGCGCCGCGCAGCATCTCCCACGCGATCTGGGCGTGGATGCCCTCGGGCGGGTCGAGGAAGGGGGCGGCCCCGAGGCGCCCGAGGAAGAGGGCGGCCGCGACGATCGCGACGGCCAGCGGAGGGGTCAGCAGAGCCGTCCGCCGCCGCGGCGGCGGCTCACCGCTCGACCCGGACGATCGCCTCCTTGGGGAGGCGTTCCAGGAAGCGGCCGACCGCAGCGTCGAGATAGCCGCGGTCCTTCGACTCGAGCGTGACCTTCACCTTGTACTCCGGGTTCGAGAACTCCGGGTACGAGCCGAGCAGCAGGTCCGGATGGCCGGCCAGCAGCTCGTTCAGGTGATCGGCGAGGGTGCCCTCCCCCATGCTCACGTAGACGCAGCAGAGGTGGAAGGGCGCGTCGCGGAATCGCTCCTTGAGCGAGTCGAACTTCTGCCGGAAGATCTCGGGCACGCCGGGCAGGATGTAGATGTTCCGCACCACCACCGCCGGGAAGACGAGCTCCCCGTCGGCGGTCAGCTCGGCGCCCTGCGGCACCTCCGCCATCTTGAGGCGCGCCTCGTTGAGGCGGCCCTTGAAGTAGCCCTCCAGCACCTGGACCAGCCGTGGCTCGCGGATCACCGGCACGTCGAGGGCGCGCGCGACGCCCTCGATGGTGACGTCGTCGTGGGTGGGGCCGACCCCGCCGGAGGTGAAGACCACGTCGTAGGCCGCGCTGAACGCGCGGACCTCCGTGGCGATCAGGTCGACCTCGTCGGGGATGACCGTGATGCGCCGCACCTCGACGCCCAGGGCGCGCAGCTCGCGGCAGAGGTAGGCGGCGTTGGCGTCGGTGATCTTGCCCGAGAGGATCTCGTTGCCGATCAGGAGAATACCCGCCGTCTTCGCCATAGGCGGTCCACATCGTAGCACGGACTTCCGCCGGGACTCCGCGGTCGCCGGCTCCGGCGGCCCGTCACTTCTTCCGGATGGACTCGGCGCGGGCGTCGGGCTGGTAGTCGACCGCGTAGCCGCGCTGCTTGAGGCACGCCCACGCCTCCGCTCGTCGCGCTTCGGTCATGCCGGCCTCGACCGCCCCCAGCACGACCAGCCCGGCCGGGTCGTACAGCCCGCGCTTGAGCCCGCAGGCCTGCAGGTCCGCCACCACGCCCGCGAGATCCGGGGCGCTCGCGGGCGGGCTGATCCGGTGGTCCCAAGGCTTGACGCTGTAGCCGCGGCTAAGGGCGCAGGCGCTATACCGGAGCTCGGCGGCCGGCAACGGCTCGTTCGGCCCCTTCGTGCTCCTCGTCCAGGATTCACAGGCCGCGTCGTCCTGCTTGAGCAGATCGACGGCTTGCCCCCGAAGCGGATGCACGTCGACCTCGTGGCCGAGGGAGCTCAGCGGCACCGCGGGGCTCGCGGCGCAGCCGGCCAGCGCCGCCATCACGAGCACGACCAGGACCGGAGTCAGGACTGCTCGCATCGTCGGGTCTCCTTGTGGGGTCCTCCGTGTACGAAGGCAGTGGATCCATGATGTCCCGGAACGGTCCGGGGGCGTACGCGAAACTTCTGCTAGAATGGGCCGGGCTCGAGCCGATGAAACCTCTCACGCGAGGAGTGGGATGAGCACGGACGCCTCTCCGATCACGCTGCGCGGCTGGGCCCTCGTCCTGGGCGCGTCGTCCGGCTTCGGCGCGGCCACCAGCCTGGCCCTCGCCCGCGCGGGGATGAACGTGTTCGGGGTGCACCTCGATCGCAAGTCGACCCTGCCCAACGTGGAGCGCCTCGCCGGTGAGATCACCGCGCTCGGGCGCCAGGCGCGCTTCTTCAACGTCAACGCGGCCGACGAGGAGAAGCGGGCCGAGGTGGCGAGCGAGATGGAGCGGGTGCTGCGCGAGCGCGACGAGGTCGGCCAGGTGCGGGTGCTGCTGCACTCGCTCGCCTTCGGGACCCTGAAGCTCTTCGTCGCCGATCCGATCAAGGAGGCGGTGACCAAGGCCCAGATGGACATGACCCTCGACGTGATGGCCCACAGCCTCGTGTACTGGACCCAGGAGCTGGTGGGCCGCGGCCTCATGGGGCGCGGCGGCCGCATCTACGCGATGACCTCCTCGGGCGGCGCGCGGGTGCTCCCCTTCTACGGGCCGGTGTCGGCGGCCAAGGCCGCGCTGGAGTCGAACATCCGCCAGCTCGCCGCCGAGCTGGCGCCCCACGGCATCACCGCCAACTCGATCCGGGCCGGGGTGACCGCGACGCCGGCGGCCCAGAAGATCCCCAATTATGAAGAGTTCTCCCAGCAGGCGGCCCGGCGCAACCCGCATCGCCGGCTGACCACCACCGACGACGTGGCCCGGGCCATCGTCGTGCTGAGCCATCCCGACACGCACTGGATCACCGGCAACGTGATCGGCGTGGACGGCGGCGAAGAGATCGTGGGCTGACCCGCCGATGCCCGAGTGGCTGGGCGTCTTCCTGCTGGGGGTGATCGAGGGGATCACCGAGTTCCTGCCGATCTCCTCCACCGGGCACCTGCTCCTGGTGGAGAACGCGCACCTGCTACCGGGTCAGTCGGACCTCTTCAACATCACGATCCAGTCCGGCGCGGCCCTCGCGGTGCTCGCGGTCTTCGGCGGCCGCCTTCGCGACCTGCTCGCCCGCATCCGCGAGCCGGAGGCGGGCGGTTACCTGGCCAAGCTCCTGCTCGCCTTCGCGATCACCGGCGCGGGCGGGCTCGCCATCAAGCGCCTGGGCTTCATGCTGCCGAAGGAGGTCGCTCCGATCGCGTGGGCGACCCTGATCGGCGGCGTGGTGATCCTGCTGGTGGAGTGGGGGCTGCGGGGCCGCGCGGGCCGGACCGAGGTCACCTGGGCGGTCGCGGTCGCGGTTGGCCTGGCGCAGCTGCTCGCCGCGGTGTTCCCGGGCACCTCGCGCGCGGCCTCCACCATCATGATCGCGATGCTGCTGGGGCTGGTGCGGCCCGCCGCCACCGAGTTCTCCTTCCTGGTGGGCGTGCCGACCCTTCTCGCGGCGGGGGGGTTCGAGACCCTGCACGCGCTTCGCCACCCGGAGGGGCCGCCCACCAAGTGGGGCATGCTGGCGCTGGGGACGGTGGTGTCGGCGGTGACCGCCTTCGTGGTGGTGCGCTGGCTGCTGCGCTGGATCCAGACCCACAGCTTCGTGCCGTTCGGCTGGTACCGCATCGCCCTCGGCCTCTTGATGCTCGCCCGCTTCGTCTGATTGGGGTCAGGTCTTACATTCCGACATTTTCGTGACCCGGCGGAGCTTCGCCTCGCGCGAACAAAATGTCGGAATGTAAGACCTGACCCCTATTGGTACTGGCGGAGGATCTCGAGGAAGGTCTCCACCACCTTGGGGTCCCAGTAGCCGGCGTCGGTCTCGTGAATCAGGAGAGACACCGCGTCAGACCGCGAGAGCGCCGCCTTGTAGGGCCGCTCGGTGTGGAGCGCGTCGAAGACGTCGACCACCGAGATGATGCGCGCGCCGAGCGGGATGGCCTCGCCCTTGAGCCCGTCCGGGTAACCCGAGCCGTCCCACTTCTCGTGGTGGTGCCGCATGATCGGGCGCACCAGCTCCATGCTGCGCAGCCCCAGCACCAGGTCCGAGCCCGCGCCCGGGTGCGCGCGGATGCGCTCCTGCTCGATCGGATCGAGGGGCCCGGGCTTGAGCAGGATCCCGTCGGGCACCGCGATCTTCCCGAGGTCGTGTAGGTAGCCGCCGAGCCGGAGCGCCCGCACCATGTCGTGGTCGAGGCCGAGGGCCTCGCCGAGGGCCACCGCGTAGCGTGACAGGCGGTCGCAGTGGCCGAGGGTGTAGGGGTCGCGCGCCTCGATGGTCAGCGCCAGCGTGGTGATGACCACCTCCGCCCGCTCGAGTTGGCCCAGGAGCAGCTTCACCCGCAGCAGCGCCGCGAGGCGGGTGCGCAGCTCGACGAACTCCACCGGCTTGGTGAAGAAGTCGTCCGCCCCCGCCGAGAGCCCGGCTACCCGCGCCTCCAGGTCGCCCACCGCGGTGAGGATCACCACCGGCATCAGCTCGTAGCGCGGGTCGGCCTTCAGGCGCGCGCACAGCTCGATGCCGCTCATCGCCCCCAGGTGCACGTCGGTCAGCACCAGGTCCGGGCTCACCACGTTGAGCGCGTCGAGGGCCTGCTCGGCGGAGGCCGCCATCAGCAGCCGGTAGCCGAGGGCGCCCAGCAGCCCCGAGAGGACCTCGCGGATGTGGGGCTCGTCCTCGACCACCAGGATGGTGGGCCGCTCCGGGATCGCGCCCAGCGAGAGATCGAGCCTATCGGTCATCGATCGCCCGTGCCATCCACGCCAGCACGTCCTTGAACGGCTGCTCCCACCCGTCCTCCAGCATCAGCATGTGCCCGTGGCCGGCCGCCTCCTGGTACTCCGAGCCGTAGCGGCGCGCGATGCGGCGCTGGAGCGCGGCCGGGGTGATGCGATCGTCCTCCGCCCCCACCACCAGGGTCGGGCAGCGCACCGCCGCCGCGTCCACCGCGATTCCGCCGAGGGCCAGCTCGCGGGTGGCCCGGCCCGACTCCGGCCCGAAGCGCGGAAAGGCCCACTCGCGCTGCTCGGAGCTCATGCGGTTGAGACAGAGGGCGTCGGCGTGCGCGCGGCTCACCGTGAAAGCGCGCCCGGTCAGGATCGCGGGCACGTAGCGGATCGCGCGCGCGAGCACTGGCCATTCGACGCTCACGATCCCGCGCGGCGGCGCGCTGGTCATGAACACCGCGGCCGCGACCCCGCCGCCCTCGGCCGCCTTCTGGGCGATCAGGCCGCCCATCGAGTGGCCGACCAGCACCGCGTCCCCGAGCTCCCCGAGGCAGCGGCGGACGTCGTCGACGTAGTCGAGGAAGGACACGCGCTCGAGCCCGCCCGGGGCCGGGCTTTCCCCGTGGCCGCGCAGGTTGACTGCCCACGCGTCCCAGCCGGACTGGGCCGCCGCGTAGAGATAGTTGCGCAGGTACCAGCTCCCGCCCCACATGCCGTGGACGAAGAGGACGGACCGGGAGTGGGCCCGTCCCGCGGGGGCGGCGTGCTCGAGGACCAGGTCGCCGATGCGCTCGCTCACGGTGAGGACGGTATCTTACGCCAACCGGGAATCCCGCGGGGGGTGGTCACGGAGCGGGGCGGGCCGATCAGGCCGCGGCGTTGAGGCGGACGGTCTCCACCACCAGGCCGGCGGTGAGCACCAGGTCGCGCACGTCGACCCACTCGTTGACGGTGTGGATCTCGCGCATGCCGCAGGCGAGATTGGCGACCTCGAGCCCGCGCTCCGCGAAGACGTTGGCGTCCGAGCCGCCGCCGGTGGAGCGGGTCGGGCAGGTGCGGCCGGTGGCGACCGCGGCCCCCTGCACCAGGCGCACGATGGAGGCGTCGTCGCGGACGTCGAGCCGCGAGTACTGACGGTCGACCTGCGCCTCGACCCGCGCCTGGTAGCTCCGATCGCCCACCCGCACCGAGTGCCGGCGCACCGCATCGTCGAAGCAGCGTCGCATGTGCTCGGTCTGGGCCTCGAGCTTCTCCACGCTCAGGCTCCGCGTCTCCCCGCGCACCGTCACCATCGCGGGCACGATGTTGGTGGCGAGGCCGCCCTGGATGAGCCCCAGGTTCGCGGTGGTCTCCGCGTCGAGGCGCCCGAGCTTCATCGCCGCGATGGCCTCGGCCGCGATCCGGATCGCGCTCATCCCCTGCTCCGGGCAGATGCCGGCGTGGGCGGGCAGCCCGTGCACCGTGAAGGCCATGCGGTTGGCCGCGGGCGCGCGGGTGATCAGCTCGCACACCCCGTCCACGTCGAGGACCAGCCCGCGCCGCGCCCGCAGCCGGCCGGTGTCGAAGTGCTTGGCCCCGAGCAGGCCGTACTCCTCGCAGATGGTCAGCACCACCTCGATGTCGCCGTGCGGGATCGACTTCTCGCGGAGCACCCGGATCGCCTCCAGGATCGCCACCACTCCCGCCTTGTCGTCGCCGCCCAGCACGCTGGTGCCGTCGGTGCGGATCACGTCGCCCTCCACCACCGGGTGGATCTTCTCGGCCGGCCCCACCGTGTCCATGTGGCCGGAGAGCAGGAAGGGCGGCGCGCCCGCGGTGTTGCCCGGGAAGCGCGCCAGGAGGTTGCCGGTGTTGCCCTCGATCTTCTCCCCCGCGCCGTCGACCTCCACGCTGGCGCCCATCCCTTTCAGGATGGCCTCCAGGCGCCGTGCGATGGTGCCCTCGCGCTTGGACGGGCTCGAGATCGACGCGAGCTCGAGGAATTCTTCTTTCAGGCGGGCCGCGTTGATCATGGAGCCGTCCTCTGGGACGCGAGATGGTGGAGCAGGAAGCGCCGGCTCTGCTCGAGGGCCTCGCGCCGGTGGTCCGGATCGGAGAGGCGGTGGTCCGCCCCCGCGATGACGTGGAGCGCGCGCGGCTCCGCGGCGCGCTCGAAGAGCCGCCGCCCGTGGGCGGGCGGGACCACCTCGTCGCGGTCGGCCTGGATGACCAGCACCCGGGCCACGCCCGCGGGCGCCTCGTCCCGATCGCCGCGAAGGACCTCCGCGACGAGGGCCCGTCCCGCCTGCTCGGGGTCGGCGCCGGGGAGCTCGCGCAGCGACACCGGCGCGTTCCAGGTGACCACCGGGAGCGGCGCGCCGCCCGCGCGGGCCGCCGCGGCCCAGAGCGCCACGTACCCGCCCAGGCTCGATCCGAGCAGTCCGAAGCGGCCGTTCAGCTCGGGCAGCTTGGCGAGGTGGTCGAGCACGCCCTCGAGGTCGGCCACGCGCGTCTCGATGGTCGCGTCCTCGTGGCGCCCGCCGGACTCGCCGCTGCCCCGGAAGTCGAAGCGCGCGAGGGCCAGGCCCGCCGCGGGCAGCTCCCGGCCGAGGAGGAGGTACTTGTCGCTGTCCTTGGAGGCGCCCATGCCGTGGCAGGCCACCACGCAGGGCCAGGGGCCGGGCCCGTCCGGGAGATGGAGCACCCCCGCGACCTCGGCGGCGCCGACGGTGACGCGGAAGCGGGACTCGCTCACGCCCAGACGAGATCGAAGAGGCGGCAGGTATTGACGGTGAGCTGGTACGTCGCCTCGTCCGCCGGCAGCCGCTTGATCTTGGCCACCTCTTCCGCGACCCGCGCCACCAGCCACGGGCCCGAGGTGACGTTCTCGAACTCGCCCTGGTACGGCCAGGGCGCGTCGCTCTCCACCAGCAGGGACTCGATCGGCACCGCCTCCACCATCTCGCGGTCGCGCGCCCGGTAGACCACGTCCGGGGTGACCGAGATCAGGTAGCCCGCGTCGACGATCTCGCGGGTGACCTCGGCGCTCGCCTTGTGCCAGTGGAACACCGCGCGCTCGACGCTCCGGCGCTTCAGCGCGGCCAGCGCGTCCGCCGCCGCGCCGTGGGGCGCGTGCAGGATGACCGGGAGGTCGTAGCGGAGCGCGAGGTCGATCAGCCGGTCGAGGCGCTCGCGGCCGAGCCGGCGGACCGCGTCGGGATCGGCGGCGCCGCCGAGGCCGTACCAGGGCAGCCCGATCTCGCCCACCGCGACCAGGCGCGAGTGGTGGGCGTGGATCTGGGTCTCGACCGCTTCCAGGTCCGCCGGAGTCAGCGTCCACTCGGGATGGAAGCCGAGCGCGGGCCAGACGCCCTTGCCGTTCTCGAGCGCGGCCTGCAGGGTGCGCTCGTTCGTGGCCGCGTCGCAGCCGACCGCCACCACGCCCCACACGTCGTGCTCGGTGGCGCGGATGATCGTGCCCCGGACGTCCGCGAAGGCCGGATCGTGCAGGTGGCAGTGACTGTCGATGATCATGCCGCGCGGCGTCTCCTCAGGCGCCCGCCACCGTCATCCGCCCGATGAGGAGCGTCGGCGCGCTGGTGCGGTCCCGGAATACGAGGTCGTTTCCCACTCCCTCGACGGCGTGCAGCATGTCGAGCAGGTTGCCGGCCACCGTGATCTCCTCCACCGGGTAGGCCAGCTCGCCGTTCTCGATCCACATTCCCACCGCGCCCCGCGAGTAGTCGCCGGTGACCCCGTTGACCCCGAAGCCGATCAGCTCGGTGACGTAGAGGCCGTTCTTCACGCTGCGGATCAGGTCCGCCGGGTCGCGGTCGCCCGCGGCCAGGTAGAGGTTGGTGGTCGACACGCTCACCCCGCTGCCGTCGCGGGCCCCGTGATGCGTGGACGGCAGGCCGAGTTTGCGCCCGCTGTAGGTGTCGAGCAGGTAGGAGCGGAGCGTGCCCTGGTCGACGACCACGGTGCGGCGCACCGGGAGCCCCTCGCCGTCGAAGGGGCGGGAGCCGAGCGCCCCCGGCACGGTGCCGTCGTCGACGATGGTGACCGAGGGCGCCGCGATCCGCTCCCCGAGCTTGCCCACCAGGAAGGACGCGCGCCGGTAGAGCGCCGGCCCCGACGCCGCGCCCGCGATGTGCCGCACCAGCGAGGCGGCCATCTCCGGATCGAAGACGATCGGCACCTCGGCGGTCTTCACCCGGCGGGCGCCCAGGCGGCGCACCGCCCGGCCCGCCGCGATGCGGCCGATCTCCTCCGGGTTGTCCAGGCGCGCGCGCCGGCGCGTCACGTGGTACCAGGAGTCGCGCTGCATCTCCGCGTCGCGGGTGGCGACCGGGGAGGCCGAGAGGCTGAACGAGGAGGTCGCGTACTCGCCGGAGAAGCCGTGGCTGGTCGCGTAGGCGTAGCGGGCGCGCCGGTCCCCGAAGTCGCCGCCCTCCGAGTTGGTGATACGCGGGTCCGCCGCGAGCGCGGCTGCCTCGCAGCGCCGGGCCAGCTCGATCTTCTCCTC
>Ga0210400_10004343_pt1 | contig 12303 bp, 6 predicted proteins | sample IncBWH26MmetaG_FD_155456 | JGI IMG/M metagenome (GOLD analysis project Ga0210400, IMG submission 155456) | Forest soil microbial communities from Barre Woods Harvard Forest LTER site, Petersham, Massachusetts, United States - Inc-BW-H-26-M | ecosystem: Environmental > Terrestrial > Soil >...
CTGACACCGGTTCCGCTCTCCCGCGCCGATCTCGGCTACCACGGATTCCCGCTGAAGATTGAAGGCACGCCGCCGGGGAACGTGGAATACGTTTATGAGAAGGTCAGCGCAACCGGGCCCTACACGCGGCCCGTGGGAACCTATACGCGCTACGGGGACGTGCTGCCGCTGCTGACCGCGCTGGACGATCAGTTAGCGGTATTCGGCTCGGGCGACGAGGTTCGCCTCGACTTCGATCCATCGAAGTTGCCTGCGCTATCTCAAGGGTGGGTGCGCGATTACTTTTTCGCGGCCTACGGCTATGAGAAAGATATGGACTTCTACGCCGCCGAAGGCAACTTCGTGGCTCCGCTGCCATTCCTCCGGATGGGAGACTATCCGTATCCGCCGGGCAAGTCGTTCCCGCTCGACGATGAACACGTGAACTATCTTCTCGAATACAACACGCGCCACATGTCAGGCAACGAGCAGCCGGGATACTGGTTCGACTACAGGAACTAACGACGGCTTGGATAAGGGCTATAGAATCGTTTTAATATTGACACTTCAGCCCTCCGCATAATCCAATAGGCGGACCCATGGAAACTACTTCTGCCGCCTCTGTGTCTTCTGCGCCGCGCCTCCGCCGCACGCTCACGCTTTGGAACCTGATCCTCTACGGCGTGATCGTTATCCAGCCCGTCGCTCCCATGTCGGTGTTCGGCGTGCTCAGCAATCGCGGCCGTGGCCACGTGGTGACCACGATTCTGATCGCCATGGTTGCGATGCTGTTTACCGCGATCAGCTATGGCAAGATGGCGCGTGCGTATCCCAGCGCGGGGTCCGCCTTTACTTATGTGGGGCAGGAGATCAACCCGGCGCTGGGCTACGTAACGGGCTGGAGTATGGTCATGGATTACCTGCTCAATCCGATGATTTGCATTATCTGGATCAGCCAGCAGGCACACGTGTTTGCTCCCGGTGTCTCCTATGGGGCATGGGCGGTTTTTTTCGCGCTGGTGTTTACGGCATTGAACGTTCAAGGCGTGAAAACCTCGGCTCGGGTGAATACGGCGCTGGCCGCGGGAATGGCAGTGGTGATTGCGATCTTTTTTGTGGCGGCGGCGCGCTATATTTTTGGCCATCCGCACGATGGTTCGGCCTTCTTTACGCGCCCCTTTTACGATCCGGCGAGCTGGAATACGAAGGCGGTGCTGGGTGGGACCTCGGTTGCTGTGCTCACCTACATTGGTTTTGATGGCATCTCGACGCTCTCGGAAGAGGCCGAGAATCCGCGCCGAAACATCCTTCTGGCAACGGTGCTGGTCTGCGTGGTGATCGGGATTTTGTCAGCCTTCCAGGTGTATGCGGCTCAGCTTATTTGGCCGGCCTCTGAACCGTATCCGAACATGGACACGGCTTTTACTTTTGTGGCCGGACGCGCCTGGGCGCCACTGTTCGCGATCGTGGGGTTCACCCTGGTGGTGGCGAACTTTGGTTCGGGGATGGGCGCGCAACTGGGCGCGGCGCGGCTGCTCTACGGCATGGGACGAAGCAATGCATTGCCGAAGTCGTTCTTTGGCGCAGTCGATGCCAAGCGGCGGGTTCCGCGCAACAACGTTCTTTTTGTTGGCGCACTTGCCTTGGCTGGGGCTTTTCTGCTTCCGGCGCTCGCCGGAGCGACCACAGGCTATGATCTTGGTGCGAACCTGCTCAATTTCGGCGCGCTGATCGCCTTTATGGGCGTTAATGCTGCGGCGTTCGTCCGCTACTATTTGCACGAACCAGAAAAGAAACTTGGCAACCTGGCTCCGCCTGTTCTGGGGTTCATCATCTGTTTTTTCCTGTGGATTAGTTTGAGTCCGAAAGCGCTGGTTTTTGGGACAATCTGGATGGCGGTGGGAATCGCCGTGGGCGCGTGGAAGACGAAGGGCTTTCGCGGGAATCTGGTGGACTTCGAATTGCCCCCGGAAGAATGAGCATTGGGTAACTTGGCAGTTGAGTAATTGGGTAATTTGAAACCGATCGGCCTGATGCCGGAGGACGGGATGCTTGGATCTACCAAGATCGTTGCTTTTGTTCCCACCAGAGACGCCGGGAAGGCTCGCACCTTTTACGAAGGCGCATTGGGGCTGCGCTTTGTGAGCGATGACGGGTTCGCCTTGGTTTTCGACGCGAATGGAATCATGGTGCGGGTGGCGAAAGTTCCGCCGCCATTCACCCCGGCGCAGTTCACTATTCTGGGATGGCAGGTCACCGAGATCGAGAAGGTGGCGGCTGGACTGCAGGGGAAAGGCGTGCAGTTCGAGAGGTATGGATTTTTGGAGCAGGACAAGCTTGGGATCTGGACTACGCCGACGGGGGAGAAAGTGGCGTGGTTCAAGGATCCCGACGGGAATGTCTTATCGGTGTCCCAACACGTCTGACCGAATTACCCAGTGACGTCACTCTACGTTCCAACCGGTGACCTCTGTTGCCGCTTTCGCTGTCCCCAGATCGCCGCTGCGGTAGGTGGCGGTTACTTCTCGCTTCTCGCCGGGAAGCAGCGAGATGTAGTTGTCTTCCCAGACTACCGGCAGGATCTCTTCGCCTTTCGCGCCTTTGTTCACTTTCAACTTCACGAAGAAGGCCAGGCTTTTGCTGGGATTCTCGATGGTGACATGGGTGATCGAATCGTCGCCTTTGCCCTCGGTGCGGCTGGTAACTTTAAGCTTTAGCTTAGGAAGTTGCGCCAGGGCGGTGTAGTCGGCGTAGGAGTCGGTGGGAGTCATCCACCAGTTGGATTTGGCCCAGTCGAGCGTTTCCGGTTTCGTGGAGAGCCAGTAGAAATTCGAGCCGACTAGTTTTCCGGTCGAGTCGTTTAGCCGCAATGCTACGAAGTACACGGGGCTTAGGCCATCCACTTCGGGCAGCGCGAGTATTTTCACGGTGCTGTCGGCGGGGGCATCGAGAGAGTCCTGGTGGGAGAACTTCTCGGTCATGTCGAGGTTGTAGATCTTAGTTGTAAGCTTCAGGTCCTTGACATCGTCGTACTGGCTGCTGACCACCCAGATGGAATGATCGTCGTAGCCATACACCGGGTGCAGCGGCTCCATGGCGCGCTTGGCGCCGAAGTAGCCGCCGGCGGGGCGCAGGTAGTAGTCGTAGAGATGCCAGATCATTGAGGGCCAGGCGTTGTTCAGCATCCACTGGATCACCCCGGTGGACTGGTATTTGTTGCGGCTGTAGGCCTCGTACATGGCGCGCACGCCTTCGTAAGTTTGCAGCTGCGACTTGGCGGCGAAGTCTTCGACGCTGTCCGATTTGCCGTAGCGGTTGGCGAGTGCATCGCTGAAGACCTGGATGGTTTTGAATTCTCCGCCACCTGCATGATAGTTCCATACTTCGTCGATGGGCCACAGGTGGTCTTTTCCGACCATGGCGCGAATGCTTTCAAGCGGCGGGACGGCCGGTCCCATGCTGGTCTCGGTGTTGAAGCCGTAGGCGCCGCCGCAGCCGCCGGGGTTGCACAGTTTGCGGTTAGGCTGACCTGCCGGAGTATCCTGCTCCCAGTAGCTGGGAGCTATATATTCATAGGGTCCCGACATCTTGACGCCGCTGTCTCCGGTGACCGTGGTGGCCTTGCCGGTGGCCGAGGAGACTACGGGGTTCGGCCACAGGAGCTGCTTTTCGATGTCCAGATACATCTGTTCGACATCGGGCGGAGGCGGGTTATCGCTGCCGTTCAGCCACATGACCAGGCTGGGATGGCTGCGCAGGCGGTAGATCTGATCGCGCAGGGATTGTTGGGCGATTTCAAAATCCTGGGGTTTCCAGCGCGGCCAGCGCTCCCAGAAATCGCAACAGCACCAGCCGGCCATTACCAGAATTCCCTGATGATCCGCGAGATCGAAGAACTCCTGGGTTTCGAGTTTGCCTTCGAGGCGGACCGTGTTCAACCCCATGTCGCGCACGTAACGAAATTCGTCCTGCAGGCGCTGGGAGTTTTCGCGGAGCATCATGTCGGGAGTCCAGCCGCCACCACGGATCAGGATGTTTTTGCCGTTGATGTGGAAGGCGCGTCCGCCCGTGGCGTTCACTTCCGAAGTTACCTGGCGAATGCCGAAGTGGCTTTGGGAATGATCGCTGGCCTTGCCATTGATCTCAAATGCCATGGTCAGGGGATAAAGATTCGGCTTGCCCATCTGCGCGGGCCACCACAGACGCGGATTGGCGAAGACGAGTTGGGGGAACTGGTCAGGAGTGAAGGTGACGTCTTTGGTTTCGTTGGCGGCGAGTTCGACATCCTGCTCGAAGACGAGGGTTTCGATCTGACCTTTCAGCTTGCCTTTCACCGGCTGACTGGTTCCGTTCTTTAGTTGCGCGGTGACGGTGAGTTGCGCGGAATCGTTGGCCGGCGGGTTCAGCCTCGAGACGACCGTGGGATAGCGCAGCGCAACCGGGCCGCTGGTGGTGAGGTAGACCTCGCGCCACAGGCCCATGTTCTTGTCGGGAGGAGCGGGATTCCAGTCGACGAAAGTGATTGCGAGATCGTTCTCCGTGGGAGCGAAGACCTGTACTGCCAGGACGTTCTCGCGGCCGGCTTTTACGGCTGTGGTGACGTTGAATTCGTAGGTGCGCCAGGCTCCGGCGATGCCGTCGGAGTTGGCGATTTGTTTTCCGTTGAGGAAGACGTTGGCGCGGTAGTTGATCCCTTTGAAATTTAGCCAGACGGTTCTTTCCCCATAGGAAGCGGGCGCGGAGAACTGCTTGCGATACCACCAGGAGACGGCGTAGGGACTGTCGGTCTGCATGGCGATGTTGGAAAAATTTCCGCCGATGGGGTAGGTCACGCCGGGGAACTGGCGGAGGTTCGTGGCGAAGAACGGGTCGGGCAGGGTTTTGTCTTTGACCAACGCCGAGACCACTGTGGTGGGGACCGTGGCGTCGTGCCATCCCTTGGGGACAAAGGCGGCGGTGGAGATGATCTCGCCCTTGGCCTCGACCTTGGCAGAGGATTGCAGGGTCCAGTGGTCGCCGAGAACCATCTTGTCTTGGGGCGGGTCCGGACGGGCGCGCCTGGACGAGGTGGGGTCTGCAGCCAGGAGGATGTGCGAACCGAGGAATGAGATCAGGAACAAGTGCGTAAGCAAGTTGGCGAAGGCTGGCCGTCTTTTTCCTGCAGAGATCATGTGGCTCCCTTGCGTGCCCGCTGGTACACGGTGCTGAATGCGTTTCCGAGGACGTTGGTCCGGGAAGTAAGAGGGATAACACGTCTATTGATACGTTTCAATAGGTGAATTTGGAGCCCAAGTGAAGGTTGCGGTAGAAGTTAGAAACGCGGAGCACGGCAGAAACGCCGTGCGGGTCTGTAGTGGTGCAGACAGGTAAGGGGTCCTTCGACTCCGCTCAGGATGACAGAGGCGAGGAGCGTCGATTGGTTTATAATTGTTGATTCTACGCATACTTCCGGAGTGACAAGAAGATGATTCGATTTCTGCAAACTGAAGGACCGTTCAAGAAAATCGTACTAAGCGGGCTGCTGCTGTTGATTTGCGCGGCCATGGCGATCACCCTGATCCCCGGCGGTCTGGGCAGTGACCTTACGGGTACTCCAGGCAAGGGCATTGTAGCCAAGGTGAGCGGCGAGGATATTACCGCCGAGCAAGTGAGAGAGGCGGCCCGCAACATGGCGCAGCGCCAGGCGCAGCAATACGGCGCTAACGCTTCGATGCTGATGCCATTTCTGATGCAGCAGGCCACGCAGCGGGCGGCCGATCAATTGATTGATCGGCAGGCGGAGTTGACCGAGGCGCAGCACCTGGGATTGAGGGCGACACCACAGGAAGTGAAGGACGAACTGCAGCATGGCCCGGCTTTTGCCCCATACTTTTTCCCAGGGGGAAACTTCATCGGCGAGACCGAATACCTGAATCTGCTGCAGCAGAATAACCTTACTCCTGCGATCTTCGAGGAGAACGTACGCAAGGACATTCTGATCAGCAAATTGCAAACCCTGATCACCGGCAGCGCTTCGGTGAGCGATGCTGCCATCCGGCAGGAGTTCACCAAAGAGAATACGAAGGTGAAGTTTGATTACGCCGTGCTGAAGGAGGACGACATCAAGAAAGGCCTTCATCCCACGACGGAGGAACTGAAGGCCTTTTTCGACAGCCACCAGAAGAGCTACGCGAACTCCGTTCCCGAAAAGCGCAAGATCAAGTACGTCATGTTAGACACGGGGAAGATTCAGGGAGTGCAGGTCACGCGCGACGAGTTGCAGGCTTATTACAATCAGCATCGCGATCAGTATCGCGTGCCGGAGCAAGTTAAGGTCAGTCACATTCTGATCAAGACTCCGCTTCCCGGGCCCGACGGCAAAGTGGATGACAAGGGCGTGGCCGAGGCACAACGCCGGGCGGAGGATTTGCTCAAGCAACTCAAGGCTGGGGCAAAATTCGAAGACCTGGCAAGGAAGTCTTCCGAAGATCCGGGCAGCGCCAAGGAAGGTGGATCTCTGGGTTGGATCGGGAAGGGCCGGACGGTTGCGGAGTTTGAGAAAGCCGCGTTTTCATTGCCCAAGGGGCAGATGAGCGGACTGGTGAAGAGCAGTTACGGGTTTCATATTATCCGGGTGGATGACAAGCAGGACGCGCACATGAAGACGCTAGATGAGGTCAAAGGCGAGATTGAGCCCGTCCTGAAACAGCAGAAGACGCAGGCGATCGCGCAGAAGCAGGCTGAAGATTTGCTGCAACTGGCCAAGACGCGAGGGTTGGAAGCCGCGGCAGCGGCGAAAGGCGCGGCTGTGGTCACCTCGGATTTCTTCAGCCGCAGGGACCTGGTGCCGGGATTGGGTCCTGCGCCGCAGTTCATGGACGCAGTGTTCAGTGGGGCGGAAAAGTCACCACCGGAGATGGCTGCGACATCGCAGGGCTTCGCGGTGTTCCAACTACTGGCAGTAAAGCCGCCTTCGACGCCAACTTTTGACGAGATGCGCACTCGCGTGGAGGAGCAATTCAAGAACGAGCGCGCGAACATTCTTCTGTCACAGAAGACGCAGGAACTCTCCGATCGCGCCAAGACGGAACATGATCTGAAGAAGGCGGCAAAAGAACTGGGCGCCACAGTGAAGACGAGCGACTTCGTGTTGCCCGATGGGCAGGTTCCGGATATCGGCTCCATGACCGGACAGGCCGCGGTTGCATTCAGCATGAAGCCGGGAGACATCAGCGGGCCGATTAACAGCGGAACCAATGGGGTGGTGATTTCCGTACTCGAGGTGCAGGCGCCAGCGGACACCGACTTCGCCGCCAAGCGCGACCAGATTCGGGAGATGCTGCTGCAGGGCAAGCAGCAGGAACTTTTTGGGCTGTTCGTGACCAACCTGCGCGAGCAGATGGAAAAGTCGGGCAAAATCAAGATCAACCAGGAAGAATTGAAGACCCTGACCCGTGCGGGAAGTGAGCCGGGGGTTTAGATCAGTTTCATGGTTCACGCAAGAACCAAGGTCCCTCGCTTTGCTCGGGATGACAACTACGTTTTTGGCAAATTGGGAAGTTGAGGTCGGGACCGAGTTGCATGCCGTTTCCGCGCGCCGCTGGCATTTTGCTGCATCCCACGTCGTTGCCTTCGCGCGGCGGCGTTGGTGATTTTGGTTCGGCCGCTTATCAGTTCGTCGACTCACTCGCATCGGCTCGCCAAGGGCTGTGGCAGGTGCTTCCGCTCGGTCCGCTGGGTTATGGCAATTCACCTTATTCTTCCATCTCGGCATTTGCCGGCAATCCGCTGCTGATTAGTTTGGAACGTCTGGCCAGCCATGGTTGGATCGATGCGGCAAAGTTTTTGGCGTTTTCTTCAGCGATCTCTTCCGACTCCGGTGCGGTCGAGTACGATCACGTTTTTGCCGCGAAAATGCCTCTGCTGTTTGAGGCTGCGCGCAATTTTGTCGATTCAGCTTCGGGAAGCGCGCGCCAACGCTTTGAAAGTTTCTGCTCGGAGAACGCGTGGTGGCTCGACGACTTCGTCCTTTTTGATGCGCTGCGTGCCCTGCAAAAGTTAGTAAGCTGGAATGAATGGCCGGCGGAATTGGCCCGTCGTGAACCCGGCGCGCTGGAGCGGGCGCGCACGGAGTTGGCGGTCGACCTGAAGATCCGCAGCGCCTTGCAGTTTGCTTTCTCCGAACAGTGGCGGGCACTGCGCCGCTATTGCTCGGAGCGCTCGATTCGCATTGTGGGCGACGTCGCCATCTTCGTCAACTACGACAGTGCCGATGTCTGGATGCACCCCGAGCTATTCCGGCTGAATCAGAATCTGGAGCCTGACGTAGTCTCGGGCGTGCCGCCTGATTTCTTCAGCAAAACCGGACAACGCTGGGGAAATCCTCTTTACCGCTGGGATGTAATGAAGGCGCAAGGATACGAGTGGTGGGTGCAGCGGTTGCGCTGGGCGACACGGAACTGCGACTACATACGGCTCGATCATTTTCGCGGGTTCGACCAGTTCTGGGAGATTCCGGCGGGTGAGCCCACCGCGATCAACGGGCGGTGGGTCGATGGCCCGCGCGACGACCTGTTTCACAAGCTGCGCGAGGCTCTCGGGGGCTTGCCGTTCTTTGCGGAGGATCTCGGCTACATCACGCCGGAGGTTTATGCTTTGCGCGACCGCTTGCAGATTCCGGGGATGGCCGTGCTGCAGTTCGGTTTTGGCGACGAGGGCGCGCACATGTATTTGCCGCATCGTGCCGGCGGCAAAGTGATCTATACCGGAACTCATGACAATGACACGACGGTGGGCTGGTTCCGCGCCGGAGCGGCCGAGCACGAACGCCGCAATGCGGAAGCCTACCTCGGCCGCTGCGACGATGGGGTTCACTGGGCATTCATCCGCGCGGCGCAGACCTCCGCGGCTGAGTTTGCTCTGATCCCGATGCAGGATGTGCTGGGCCTGGGCAGCGAGGCCCGCATGAACACGCCCAGCCTGCACGGCGGAAACTGGAAGTGGCGTCTTGCTCCGGGGCAGTTTACGGTGGAATTGACCGGCAAGCTCGCGCACCTTGCCGAGGTGACGGACCGGCTCCCTCAGGCGCTTCCTGTTCTGGCGGATGAGAACTTCGCAGCTTGAGACCGAAGCAACTCCTGGTCGTTAGCAGAGTATTACAGGGCCGGGAAGCTTTGCGCCTCGCGACAGATCGTGTATAGAGAGGTTACGGAGAGTTTTCTTGGCGAGTGAACCCATTGTCGAAGCGCGAGCGATTGAGAAGTCCTATCCGCAGCCCGACGGGACGCGCATTCAGGTTGTGGGCCTCACGGATTTCAGCATCGAGCCGGGAAAAATTATTGCCCTGCTGGGCGCTTCCGGCTGCGGCAAGTCTACGCTGCTGCGCATTCTGAGCGGCCTTTCGCAACCTTCGTCGGGCGCGCTGTTTTGGCATGGCAAGCCGCTAGACGGTCAAGCGCCCAACGTCGCGATCGTCTTCCAGAGCTTCGCGCTGTTTCCCTGGCTCACGGTACTGGAGAACGTCGAGGCGCCGCTGGAAGCACGCGGCGTGGCTGCCGTAGAGCGTCGCAAACGTGCGCTACGCATGCTGGACACGGTGGGCCTGGACGGTTTTGAGACAGCATATCCCAAAGAGCTTTCCGGGGGCATGAAGCAGCGTGTGGGCTTCGCGCGTGCATTGGTGGTGGAACCGGAAGTGCTCTTTATGGACGAACCATTCTCCGCCCTCGACGTGCTCACGGCGGAAAACCTGCGCGGTGAACTGCTGGAGTTGTGGCTCAGCAAGAAGATGCCTACCAGCGCCATCTTTATCGTGACCCACAACATCGAGGAAGCGGTGATGCTGGCGGACCGCATCGTGGTGCTGGGCAGAAATCCGGCGCGCATCCGCTCGGATTTCAATGTGCGGCTTTCCCATCCCCGCGACCGCAAGTCCGGCCGTTTTGTGGAACTGGTGGACTACATCTACAAAGTAATGACCGAACCGGATGTGGAACACGCTTTGCCGGATCCGGAGAGCACCGGGGAGATCGTTGTGCCGCCGGGAGGCTTGAGGCGTGGAGAAGCACCGGTGCGGACGAGCAAGTATCAGATTCTGCCGCATGCCCGCGTGGGCGGAATTGCGGGCCTGATCGAACTGTTGCACGACCGCGGCGGACGCGAGGACCTCTTTCGTCTGAGCGAAGAACTGGTGATGGACGTTGAGGATCTGTTGCCCATTCTGGAAGCCTGCCAGTTGCTGGGCTTCGCAAGGCTGAAGGAAGGTGACGTGCAACTCTCGGGGCAGGGAGTGAGGTTCGCCGACGGCGATATTCAGGCGCGCAAGGTTTTGTTCCGTGAGGCGGCGCTGGAACACGTGACCATCCTTAAGCAGATCGACAGTATTCTGAAGCGAAAGTCGGACCACTCGATCAACGACGAGTTTTTTCACGACATTCTTGACGAACACTTCTCCGAGGAGGAAGTGCTGCGCCAATTGGATACTGCGATGAACTGGGGCCGCTACGCGGAAATTTTCGATTACGACCGCGGCAGCGGCCGGCTGGTGCTAACCGAAGCGACGTCCGAACCGGCAGCGGCGGCACCCGCTATCGAGAACCACAATTCAACTCCCACGCCAAAGTCTTGATCGAGAGTCCCAGTTGAGGGGAAAAGCCATCGCATGAAGAAGAGCATCACTCTGCGGGGATTCTCAGCGTACCGCTTGTGGACGCAACTGCCGCGGATCGAAGTCTCGCACCTGACCGATGTCATCATGTTCGCGGCGGGGATTGCGCTTTTCTACGGCGTCGTTACAGTCGGGCACTCGTGGCTGGGACCATTCACGCCAACGGTAGAGATTTCGCGCAGCCTGCGGGCCTTGCCGGCTTACGCGGGTTATTCGCTGTTGCGCATCACGATCGCCTACGTGCTCAGCCTTGGATTCACGATGGTGTATGGCTATGTGGCCGCGTATAACCCGCGTGCCGAGCGCTTCATGATCCCGCTGCTGGACGTGCTGCAGTCGATCCCTGTGTTGAGCTTCCTTCCGGGAGTAATGCTGGCCATGGTGGCGCTTTTTCCCGGGCGGCAGTTAGGAGTGGAACTGGGTGCCATCCTTCTGATTTTTACCGGCCAGGTGTGGAACATGGTCTTCAGCTTTTACGCTTCGCTGAAAAGCATTCCGAAAGACATGCGCGAGGCGGCGACTATTTACCGCTTCAGCTGGTGGCAACGCTTTACGCAGATGGAGTTGCCGTTTTCGGCTATCGGATTGGTGTGGAACTCGATGATGTCAGTGGCTGGGGGATGGTTTGCGCTGATGGTGTGTGAAATGTTTGTGCTGGGGCCGCGCGATTTCCGTTTGCCCGGACTGGGTTCGTATCTGCAAACAGCGGCCAGCGCGGGCGACACGCGCTCAATCCTGTGGGGCATTGCCACTATGGTCATACTGATCGTGCTGCTCGATCAATTCGTGTGGCGGCCGGTGATCGCGTGGGCGGAGAAGTTCAAAGTTGAGCAGGTGGAAAGCACCGACGCTCCGCGATCCTGGGTGCTCAACCTGGTGGAGCATTCCAGCGCGCTCGCCAGGATCCGGCAGAAAACACTGCGCCCGCTGGGGGAGAGGTTGCTGCTGTATTTTGCGCGAAAGCACACGGAAGAAAGTCCGGAGGAAACACCGGCCGCATGGCGAGAGTGGCTGGTCCGCGCACTGGCAGTGGCGGCGCTGGCTGGCATTGGCTACGGCGTGGTTCGAGTCGCGATCATTCTCAGTGGACTGCAGAAGGCTGAAGTGCATGAGGCTGCACTCGGTCTGGGCGCAACGTTTCTGCGGGTGAATCTTGCCTTGCTGATCGGCGCGCTGTGGACAATTCCGGCGGGAGTGGCGATCGGCTTCAATCCTCGACTGGCACGCATCGCGCAGCCGCTGGCGCAGATCGCGGCTTCGGTGCCGGCTACTGCGTTGCTGCCGGTAATTCTGCTCGTGCTGATTAGACTGGGAGGAGGACTTGGGCTCGCGTCGATCGTGGTGTTGCTGCTGGGCACGCAGTGGTATGTGTTGTTCAACGTGATCGCGGGGGCGATGGCGATCCCGACCGATTTGAAGGAATGCTGCTCGGTCTTCCGGGTGCGGGGAATTGAGCGCTGGAAGAAGCTGATCCTGCCGGGAATTTTTCCTTATCTCGTGACCGGGCTGGTGACCGCTTCTGGTGGCGCCTGGAACGCAAGCATCGTCGCCGAATATTTTCATTTCAAAGGGCACATCTACACAACGACCGGGCTGGGCGCCACCATCAGCCAGGCTACCGTCGCGGGCAACTTCGATTTGCTGCTGGCCGCGACCATGATGATGGCAGCGACGGTAGT
>Ga0210400_10004344_pt1 | contig 12301 bp, 8 predicted proteins | sample IncBWH26MmetaG_FD_155456 | JGI IMG/M metagenome (GOLD analysis project Ga0210400, IMG submission 155456) | Forest soil microbial communities from Barre Woods Harvard Forest LTER site, Petersham, Massachusetts, United States - Inc-BW-H-26-M | ecosystem: Environmental > Terrestrial > Soil >...
GGAGACTACACCCCGGTTTTAGCGAAACACACCAAGAACTTCGGACTGCAGGACAGCCTTTCCATCGGCGTCGACCGCATGCAGCGCAACTTCGAACCGATGCGCCACCAAGTCGAGGCTTGGCGCGCAAGACAGCTTCCTGATGAGGCCGCGAAACTCATCATCTATCGTGCCTTCATCGAGGGAGAACTTCAGGTACCAAAACACATGGCCCGACTGGTGCACAATTACTACTTCGATCCTCAGCATGAGGAGTTCGCGTCGCGAACTATGTGGAGCCTCTCGAACGCGTTCACTTCGGCCTTCAAGGAGCTGGAAGCCATTCCGCAGTTCCGGGCGACGGCCAAGCTTGGAGCATTTCTTGACGGCGTTGTCGTGTCGTGACCGCGTCGTTAAAGTGATTTCGGCGGGAGGGAAGTGCGAATGACCAAATGTACGTACTTCCCGCCCAAACTCGACGAGGGCTTTATACGGAGGGGCATACAAGAGCAATTGTCAGCTGTTGTCGGTTGACGCTGCGGCCCGACTTGCATGGCGGAGAGGGTGGGATTCTGCCTCTGGTGCAGCAGGAAATTCCAGTAATGATGGTAAAACCTAACCCTCGTGCTTGCAATGGAACTGAAGTCCTGTAACCGTTTTCCCTTCGTTCGTGGGAAATCTGAGGCATCGGCGAGTGTAGAAAAAACGTAGAAGGCGTAGAAAATCAAAGCTGCGGCTTCCTGCGATAGTTGCCATTGGGGTTGCGGGGGATAGGAACTTTGCGCCTGAGCAGCTTCTCGGTAGAGCCCGCTTCCTTCAATCTCTCGAAGCCCCACTCGATCAGAATTTCACCCACGGCCTTACTGTCAGGAAAGTCCTTGGATGCAAAGTTCCAGATCGCGATCAGCTTTCCAATCTAGAACTGTATCTTAGCATCACCATATTCTTCATCATCTTCCAAGGCCCGTAAGATTGGACAGTCACGTGTGCCTGCCCTCGATAAGAGCTGTGGGGTATCTATGATTGGCTTATCTTGTTTACCGCGAGCCGAATACCCAGGCCAAACTCGGCATTATCTTCGAACAGAGAATTGGCCCAGGCGGGACCTCGCCCGTAGCCGTTGGTCGCATAAGGAGTCGTCGGCAGGTTGCCACCGTTGCTCGGGCTGGGGACCCCCTCCCCCCGTTTTTTCACAAGTGTTGATTCTAAAAGCGGATTGGGATTGAAAGTACGTAAGTTATTGATTCTGCACCCTTACAATCCGCTGAATCCTGTAGAAACAGCGATTTTTACACCTTTCGTACACCAAAAAGGCATTCTGAGGGTAGCGCGGTCCCGTGGGTAAGAGCCTGTGGAACGTCACAATCGATTCTCGCCAGCCCATTCACTCCAGGCGCGGGAAGGACTTCTGAATCGCCAATAGGTATATCAGTTTGGTTAAAAAGGTCCCTTATTAGTCAGGGAAAGTGTCGCTCCCATGACTCAAACCGAACGACGACTTGCCGAACGATTCGGCCTCAAAATTCCGCTTCGCGTCCGCATTGCAAAGTCTGCCGCGCTTGACCACACAGCAGAATCGCTGAATATTTCTACGCGAGGAATATGCTTTGCAACGGATTTGCCTGTTTGCAAGGGCACGCCAGTGCATCTCGTTTTCGAGATGCCAGAAGAAGTCACACATAAGCCCGCGTCTGAATGGCGGTGTACGGGTCATGTAGTCCATGTCGAGCCGAACGGTTCTCCGCGGGGTACAACTTGTGCGGGCGTGCGGTTTGATTGCTATGAGATCGCGCTACCTGCTCGACCCTCAGTGAAATCAAGTCCCCCAATTGGATAAATCGAGCGATAGGAGTGAAGCTCCAATTTTCGATGTTGCTTCGGCATTAATAAACGTGAATTTGGAGGTTCACAAGAGATTCGCATTCCCGGTACAGGTTCGGGCCTGGCCCCGTTGCTCGCACGAGCAGTGGACACGGAGTTTGAAGCGCAGGCCATTGCACTGACCTAAAACTGACCTCTTCACCAGTAGCTGAGAAAGGGTTTTTGTATCTAGTCTGATCGTAGGTCGGAACACAAACAGTTTGGGCCACGCCGAGCAGCGACTATTCCCGCTCTCTATGTTCCTTTTCCAAAAGCTGCTTTAAGCCCGGAGAAATCTGTGCGGATGAACCATGAGCGACAGGCGCGTCTACTGCACGGAATCGAGCATCGAGCTGTGCACAGCGCGCTCCTTCTTCTGCTGGTCCTCGCGATTGTCCCAGGGATCATCCTTAGCCTATCGGGTTGCTCAGGGCTCGTAAGTGCGAAGACTTCATCGGGAGGTCCAGGGGCTCTTTCCGCAAGTCCCAGCATCATCAGCTTCGGAGACGTTTCCGTGGGAAGCAGTGCGGCGCAGGGCGTCAGCATTACCAATACTGGAACGCAGGCCGTCAGCATTTCTTCGACGGCGATTTCCGGCACCGATCTTACCTTTGTCGGTGGAAGCTCCTCGATTCCGGCGGGTCAGAGCAGCACGATTCAAATTCAGTTCGCACCGCACTTGCCGGGCAATGTCACCGGCAGCTTCTCGCTTTCCAGCAATGCCCTGAATTCGCCGCTGTCGATTTCTCTGAATGGAAACGGTAAAGGGCCCCGCGTGGCGGTTTCTCCGACGTCCCTCAATTTTGGAAATGTGACGCTGGGGCAAACTAGCACGCAGGGTGTCCAATTGACGAACAACGGCAACGCCGATCTCATCGTGGACGTCGCGACAGCTTCCGGAAGCGGATTTGGAATCACCGGGCTTTCGCTGCCGGCAACGGTCACGGCTGGGCAGAGCCTATCGCTTACCGTGCACTTCGCGCCCGCGACGGCTGGAAGCGTGACCGGAAGCATCACCTTTACTGACAATGCCGTCGGCTCCCCACAAATAGTTGCGGTTACCGGCAGCGGCATTGCGACGAACGCTACACTGAGCTCAAACCCAGGCAGCGTGAGTTTCGGCAATGTCCTTGTTGGCAGTAACAGCAGCCAAACACTCACACTGACGAGCGGTGGGACCAGTACCTTCACGATTTCTCAAGCAAACGTGTCGGGTCTCGGCTTCAGCATTGCGGGTCTTACGCTGCCAGCGACTATTGCGGCTGGGAAGAGCGCCACGTTCAGCGCAGTTTTCGCGCCCAGTACTTCGGGAAGCGTCAGCGGGTCGGTTTCGCTGGTGAGCAACGCCCCGAACTCTCCGCTAGCAATCTCCCTGAGCGGAACGGGAGTGGCCCCAACTTTCTTAGTGGGCGCCGGTCCGACGAGCTTGAGCTTTGGGAACGTAGACATCGGCAGCAGCAGCTCGCTAAACACGACAGTGACGAACAATGGAAACTCGAATGTCACGATTTCTGGTGTGACGGTCACGGGCACGGGATTCAGCACAAGCGGCGTCGCGTCCGGCACCATTTTGGCGCCCAATCAATCGGCTACGCTGACTGTTGCCTTCGCTCCGACAGCAGCCCAGAGTGTAACCGGCAGCGTAACTGTTGCCAGCAACGCGACCAACTCGCCAGCCAAAGTCACCCTTGGTGGAGTGGGGATACAACCCGCCTCGGCAGCTTTTCCAGTTTGGGTGGCGCCAAGTCTGGTCCGAGTGGGGAAGGCGGACGCAGCCGGCACGGCGTCTTCCATCAGTCTGTCCAGCGCGCGGGGCGAGACTGTGGACACGCAGGTCGTCGGGCAAGGCCCCTCTAGCGGTCTGACCAACGTGAACGTGAGCGCCTCGGCGCTTACCGGGCCGGGCGGCGCAACGATCCCGGCATCGAGTGTGACGCTGTACCGCGAATACTACATCGCCGTCACCGGCACCGCGAATTACGGCGGCGGCAGCAACCCGCCACTTGGTTCGGGCACCTACCCAGAACCGCTGATCCCCTTCAATGATCCGGAGACGGGTTCGCCTCTGTGCGGAACGACGGCCACCCTCAAGGCTTGCAATGCAACCGTCAGCGCGGGGCAGAATCAACCATACTGGATCGACATTTCCGTCCCCCGCGGAGCTACGAACAGCCCGGCGGGAACCTATACGGGGACCATTTCCATCACCGCCGATCAGGGCAATGTGACCATCCCGGTGACACTAACGGTGTGGAACTTTGAGCTTCCCGCGCAACCCTCGGAGCTTTCCCTGTGGACGCTGTGGCCTCCGGCCGCAGGCAATACCACAACCACGTTGGCGCAAGCCTTGATGCGTAACAAAGTGATGAGCTGGTACGATGTTGCCGCCAACGCAGCCTCCGATGTCACCAATTTCGGCCTCAATCGTTCTGGGTTGGACGGCTACTACTACATCGGCATTCAGTGCAACGGTTCCTATAGCAGTATTCCTTCGACCAGCCAGATCAACGCTGCGGCTGCCAATTTTCCCGCAGGCCTGGGGCTGGACTTCTACCTCGCTGACGAATTGAATGGCTGCACCAGCGATTACACGGCCATCAAGACCATGGGTGCAAATGCTCATGCGGCCAATCGTAGTGTCAAAACCATGGTGACCCTCAACACTACGGACTCCAATCTATACGGTGCCATCGACCATTGGGTGCTGCTTGATTCCGTGGAACAGTGGCCCGCTCTGCCGTTTACCGCTGGCGGCGACCTCTGGAGCTATACCAGTTGCAACGCCGGATACGGCAACACTCCGGAGTGGATGGTGGACTATCCGCCGATCAACGAGCGCATTCAAGCCGGGTTCTTGAATTGGACGCAAGGAGCCACGGGAATCCTTTACTACCGCGCCGACGGATGGACCGCTGGGAACGCCATCGGCAGTTGGAACAACGTGGATACCACCGCTTGCGGCGGCGGTCTTGGCAGACCAGGAGATGGCATCTTCCTCTATCCGCCGGCTCCAATCGCTTCCACCGAGTCCGCTCCGGGTATCCGGTTGAAGGCCATCCGTGATGGCATTCAAGACTACGAATACGCCCAGATTCTCAAGAACCTGGGGCAAGTTCCCTTCTTGAATTCGATCATCGTCCCCATTGCCACAAGCTGGACCAACTGGAGTCATGACCCCACCGCTCTTGAGAATGCGCGGCAGCAACTGGGGCAACAACTTCATCTGCTGGCCCCCTAGCTGACTGGTTTTTCCGGAGGTCTATTGCTAGCTCTTGTGGAGCAAGCATTTCTGGGCAGAACGCGGCGCCATTATGATGGTCTCAAGTCCACTCAACTTCTTCATGTCGGCTGAGTGACGTCGCGCTCACCTCACACGGTGGCGCCGCACAATCGATGTAGCAGGGCTCCGGGTACAAGGGCTTCGGGCTATGAGCTGGTTCAACATTACATTTCGTTAGAAATTCGCTGGCAAGCTGCCCCATGGTCAAGCATCGCAAATCTCCATTGCGTACGAGTTTGCCCAGCTCCTCGAGAAACCGCGCGACAACATTTTCAAGCCGCGGCCACTCTGCGTAGAGATTCTCCGGGTGGAACCATACGTGGAAAACCCCGCCGCTTCGACGCACGCGTTCTAATCCCTTTCTCAGCCGCCGCAAGCGACTCGAGTCAGGTATGTACTTGCGCCACCCGGCCGCATATCGGATCAACAGCGATCCTGGAATTGACACGATCCCTTCTTTAATCGAGGGTTCGATCATGCGCGGCGATAGCCCAACGAAGTCGGCCCATATCATGCAGAGAGAGGTGAGCTTGTCACTGGCAAAGCGAACTGGCAGCTCATCAACATCGCGAAAACATGTGAATCCTGAATCTCGAAGCTCACTGAGGTAGGCAACTAAGTTCCGTGGGAAGACGAAACTCGTTGTCGGGATTCCAAGCTCTCGCGCGGTCTGGACGCAAAGACGATACTCGGCGACCGCTCGTTCCCGTGTCATGCCCGGCGATCCAAACGGGGCGTGTGAAAACGAATGAAATCCGATTTCCTGCTCCGGCTTTGCGCTCCTGATCCTTTCCACCAGACGCGCGCCGAACCATTCCGGGTGAGTCGATTCGTCGCCTTTCTTGGGGACATAACTGAACCAAGGCTTCGAGAACTGCGGATAGTTGACTTCTGGCAGACCGGAGACGTCATGCAAGGACGGGTGCATCATTGCACCGACCACGGCCCACGTTGCCGATAGGCCGTTGCCCGTTAGGTGATTCAGCAACTTAGGTGCGCCGATGTCGTGGGTCCATCGGGCCATCTTGCGGACATCGTCGTCGAACGAGAGATCGAAAATGCCCCAACTGAGTTCAAGATCCAAGCTAATTACAACTGTTGGTTGGGTCATTTACTTTCCAATCTTGGTCGAGCCGGATAGGCGAGCGTGAATTTGCATTTCCTCAGGCGTGTTGGGCATGGCGGGAACGGCCATTACGCACGGCTAACTCTTCATCGTGACAAGCTTTGTTCATCGAGTAGGATCGCAACACCATTCAACGCTTCAGCTCTTAATAGCGCATCCTTTGGCGGACGGGACACCCTTTCGCATAGTCTCGTATGCGTTATGAAAGTGCTTGTAGGCGAATAAGGGCAGATCGAGCAGTCCAGGCAAAGGGTCGTCTGCAGCCATCAGTGCGAACTCGACCGGCCTGCGTAAGGACCGCAGGTACGCACGAACACTCAGGCGACCCCGAAGGATTTCGTGAATCGCGGCTGGAACATCCGTACTCATGCGGACCCAGCGAGATTTTGTGCACCCCGTTTGTTTCGGCAGGGCCCGACCTACCATCATTTGCCAAAGAAGGTAGGGAAAGTCCACACCCGCGCGGCCGCCCAGCGGCGACCATGTCCACAGCCTCGGATTAATGTCCAAAAGCTTGTAGCGTCCATCTCGAGTATCAAGCTTGTACTCAACTTCAACAATTCCCGTGTACCGAATGGCAGCCAGCAGGCGCTGTGAGGGGCCCACGATCTCAGGGACGTCCAGAGTTTCGACAAACGAGCTTGAATAACCGAAGTCGATCGGGTATTGGCGCGTCCGGCGGGCGGTAAGGGAGGCAATCGGTTGTCCATCGCAGCATAGCGCCGCGTACGAGAATTGGGACTCGCCTCCGCCGGGAATCCGTTCTTGGACAAGAATCAAATCTGGAGGAATCAGCTCCCGGGCTTCTCGGTACCGCGCAAGAAGCTCTGCGCGATTGGTCACTGGCCAAGCCTTGTCCGCCGTGAACCGATTGACGGCGGCGTGCGTAGCAGGTTTCAGAATGGCAGGAAAGTTGACGCTCCGAAGATCCGCTTCTGTAGCGGGATAGATCGTCGAAGGGTAGTCAACTTGTTGCTCGGCGGCTAATTGATACGTAAGACGCTTATCGTACGCCCATCGTAGCGCGTCCCATGTAGGAGTCGAGACGCGGAAGTGGCGTGAGAGCGCTGAGTGGAATTTCGAAAGCAAAGCGGCCGATTCGTCGCTGGTTGGAAACAGCACCCAATGATTAAGTTCGTACCGTTCTGCGAGTTCCAGTAGGTACGCCGCTTGTCCTTCGCTGTCTCCGTTTATCCAGGGCAAAGTCCGCTGCGTGTAGCGAGAATAGCTGGCCAGCTTTATGTTTGGCGGGCTCGTGACCCAAACGGGCACTCCACGGCGGCCCAAACTCCTGGCGATTGAAAGACCGTTGAGGTTTCCCCCAATTACCAATGCTCCTGTCGTTTCAGTCATGGGAACGAAGCTCGCACGTAATGACGCTGGCTGGTCCTTAGTTGTTGGCCCACAAAAAGGACTATCCGACCTCCGCGACGATTGGCTCGGGGAGCATAACCCGATCCCCCGCAACTTTCCCGGCAACGCAGCGAAGGAGGGAGCGTGACGCGTAGTGCGTGCCGACGACAAATTGCATCAATGGACCGAAACTCCAAACGGCAGGCGCTCCGAGAATGTGCAACTTCGGTACGGAGGTCTCGAAGCCCTCGCTGAGCCGAGGGTACCCTTCAAAACGACTTATGGACTTTGTCAGCTCCGGAGCAAAGAAGTCGTATTTCGAAACGTCCACTCGATATCCGGTTCCCAGAAAAACATGATCGACGGTTCTCTCGCCACCGTCATCCAGCCGGACCCTTACGCGCTCGCCAAGAGAAGAAGCGGAGACAATCGAACGGCCGAGCCTCATAGGCACGTTCTGAAGCCGGCTTACCAGCCATCGCGCGCCGGCCGGTCGGATCGATCGTTTGCGGAGCCAGTCCTGAATCGGACGCGGGAACTGCCTCACTAAGTCGGGCCGGGCCACAATCTGGCTGATGCCGGCTGGACCAACGTCGGTGGGTGCGTAGAGGAGCTTTGAGACCTCGGAGCCCAAACCGCGGTGAATCGTCCTGGAAACCAATCCGCCAAGCCAGCGAATCTGACGTGCACGGGCAACGATCTCGACTTCAGCGCCATTTTCGTACAACAGCGCGGCCGATTCTAATGCGCTTTGACCGCTTCCGATCACCAGCACCCGTCTTCCGGAAAATCTCTGGAATTCGCGATGTTCGGACGTGTGTGACGCCAAAGAGCTCGGGAGGCCCGTAAATTCTGGGGGGCGCCAAGCGAATGAGCCGATGCCGGCAGCAACAACCACCCGGCGTGCAAAGACTGTGGCACCTTTTTCGGGGATAAGTCGGAAGCCCTTTTCATCCAGCTCGACGCGCATAATCTTTCGTTGATCAAGTTCGGGTGCGGCTTGACGTTGATACCAGAGACCATAGTCGACAAAGCGATCGAGTGGTACAGGGCTAGAGAAGTGCTTTCGGCTTGCTGCTCGAAATGCTTCCAGGGTCAAGGACTGGTCCGGGTCGGCAATATGCGTCGCGGCCCAACCGGAACGGAGCAGCATGCCGATGGGCATATTGCGTTCCCAAAAAGACATGGGCTCTCCGAACGCATGCACATCCAGACCCCTGACCGTGCGCAAGTGAGCCGCCGCGGATAATCCATAAGGGCCTGCGCCAATGATTGCTACGTCACAATTCGTCATTTTTAGCTCCTGTCACTCGAAATTGGTATTTGGTCATCTCAGCCGCGATATGAAGTTCCGCGCGGGGAAGATCTTCGATGTGAATAAGAATCGACTCCGTAAAGTCTCCGTTTGCTCTATGGAGTGGAAAGCTGATCGAGTTGCTGCCCCAATTTCAGGCGTGCGCCTTCCAGGGCGTTGGGATCGTGACTCCAATTACTCCAGCTCGTCGCAATCGGCTGGATGATGGAGTTCACGAAAGGAACTTGCCCTAAATTCTTGAGAATTTGTGCGTATTCGTAGTCCTGAATGCCGTCACGGATGGCCTTCAGCCGTATGCCCGGAGCGGACTCGGTGGAAGCGATGGGAGCCGGCGGATAGAGGAAGATGCCATCTCCTGGTCTGCCGAGACCGCCGCCGCAAGCGGTGGTATCCACGTTGTTCCAACTGCCGATGGCGTTCCCGGCGGTCCATCCGTCGGCGCGGTAGTAAAGGATTCCCGTGGCTCCTTGCGTCCAATTCAAGAAGCCGGCTTGGATACGCTCGTTGATCGGCGGATAGTCCACCATCCACTCCGGCGTATTGCCGTAGCCGGCGTTGCAACTGGTATAGCTCCAGAGGTCGCCGCCAGCGGTAAACGGCAGAGATGGCCACTGTTCCACGGAATCAAGCAGCACCCAATGGTCGATGGCGCTGCGCCCATCGCCTTCGTTGTAGAGATTCGGGTCGGGGGTATTGATGGTCATGATGGTCTCGACGGGGCGATTCGCCGAGTGGGCGTTGCTGCCTATCGTCTTAAGGGCCGAGTAGGCATTGGTGCAGCCGTTCAATTCATCGGCGACGTAGAGGTCCAGTGCCAGGCCTGCCGGAAGATTGGCCGCTGCGGTGTTGATTTGGCTGGTCAAAGGAAGGACGTTATAGGAACCATCACATTTAATCCCGACGGGATAAAACAAGTTAAGGCCAAAGCGGTTCATGGCGAAATTGGTGACATCGGAGGCTGCGTTAGCGGCTAAATCGCAGCAACTCATTACTTTGTTGCGCATCAGGGCTTGCGCCAACGTGGTGATGGTATTGCCTGCGGCCGGAGGCCACAGCGTCCACAGGGAAAGTTCCGAGGGTTGCGCGGGAAGCTCAAAGTTCCACACCGTCAGCGTGACCGGAATGGACACGTTGCCCTGATCGGCGGTAATAGAAATGGTGCCCGTATAAGTGCCCGCCGGACTGTTCGTAGCTCCACGCGGCACGGAAATGTCGATCCAGTACGGTTGATTCTGCCCCGCGCTGACGGTCGCATTGCAGGCCTTGAGGGTGGCCGTTGTTCCGCACAGAGGCGAACCGGTTTCCGGATCATTGAAAGGAATGAGCGGTTCGGGGTAGGTTCCCGAACCCAGCGGCGGATTGCTGCCGCCGCCGTAATTCGCGGTGCAGGTGACGGTGACGTAGTATTCGCGATACAGCGTCACACTCGATGCTGGGATCGTTGCGCCGCCAGGCCCTGTCAGCGGCGAGGCGCTCACGTTCACGTTCGTCAGACCGCTAGAGGGGCCTTGCACGACGACCTGCGTGTCGACCGTCTCGCCCCGCGCACTGGACAGACTGATGGAAGACGCCGTGCCGGCTGTGTCCATCTTTCCCACTCTAACCAGACCGGACATCGCCCACACCGGAAACGCTGAACTTGATGTTGTGGCGAATGCCATGAAGATTGTGAGAACGACGGGCACCGCCGCCGCTAACAACAGGCTCTTGGCGCGCGGAAAGGTCCCGCGCGTCTGTTCCCCGCTTCGGCTGACTGATTTGTTGTCGACGTTCATGAGCGTTGTGGCTCCCTCAGCAGTTAGTTTTTGACGCTGGGGAGGACTACAGAAAGGGATTCGATTTATCGCTGTGATATTTCTAGAGCCCTATTCGTTGGATCCAGCCACGAGACTGCTGCTCTTCTCGGTGTAAGGCATCAATGATGGGGCCGGCTCCTTCGTTCGCAAAACTTCGAAATACGCTCGGCATAACTCTTCCCACACTCGCTCTTGTCGAAATTTGCGTTTAACTTGTTCTTGGCCGGCGAGCCCCAGTTTATTGGCCAAGGGTTTGTCGGTGATAAGCTTGGCCATCGCCTCTGCCAGGGCGGGTACATCACCCACAGGGAAAAGAAGGCCGGTCTCGCCATCCGAGATGACGTCTACGATCCCGGTCGCCGCCGCACCTACCACGGGCTTGCCTGCGGCCTGTGCCTCTAGGACTACGGTTGGCAGCCCTTCACGGTGGCTGGGGAGGACTAAGAGATCGGCAATCGAGTAGTAAGGAGCCGTGTTACGTACAGCCCCTGCGAAAATCACTTCTGAATGTGACTCCAGGGCCTTGCGAGTAGTAGCAGGAAGTGGATCTCCGTCCTCGAAGCAACCTACTAGAAGTAGCCGGAGTTCCGGGAATCGATGAATGAGTCGTGTAAAGGCTTCCATCAGCTCCGGCACGCCTTTGTCACGGGTGAGACGTCCAACAAACAGCACAACAGGCGCTTGCGGAGGGATTCCCAACTGCTGGCGCAACTCGGCCGCTCGCGACATTGTTTCTGGTGTTACCGCAAAATGGGAGGCGTTCACACCATTGCAGCTGCCGGATCCCAAGATAAAGGTCCGGTCCCGATTTGTGAGCCCGAAGGCAATCGCTCTCTCACGCACGCTTTGGCTGACACATATAACGCGATGGGCAAAGCGACAAGCTAGGCGCTCGGCATAAATGAGGAGCTTCCGTCTCAATCCTTTCGTCGTCTCGAATCGCAAACCGTGCAGCGTATAGAATCGGCAAGGCACACGGTTGAGCCAAGCTGCAAAGCCGCCCAGCAACCCTGCCTTGGGAGTCCCCACGTTAGTAACTGCGGGGTTCAGCGTGCGCATGATTCGCCACAAGCGCCAAAGTGAAACGAGATCTTGTGCCGGAGCGATCACTCGCGCCATAGGTACCTGGATGATTGGAACGCCCTCGGGCCGATCTACTTCCCACTCATCCTTGCGTCGTTCCGGGCAGAGAACCGCCACATCAAAGCCTCTGTCCTGGAAAAACTGCAATTGACCTTGCAAGAAACCAACGGCAATTGCCGAATTCAGGGCGACCACCAAGCGAGGTCGCCCCACGCTCCCATTCATCTTTGTAATCATTTGGAATCTATCAAGCAGACCAGTAAGTAGCCCGGCGCTCGCCAGACTGTTTCTGATAGGACATCGCTTGTTCTACGTGGATTGGTGGAAAATCACCTATGAAGGCGCATCCGCTCTGCTAATACACAGAGAGATCTGCCGTCCGAGTCGCACCGTTGTATGACGCTGAGATCGTGGTGGAAGTTGAGACAAGAACTGCGGACGTATCGACCCTAAACGTTGCATTGCTGGCTCCAGCAGGAACGATCACGCTGGAAGGTACGCTAGCCGCG
>Ga0210400_10004345_pt1 | contig 12300 bp, 14 predicted proteins | sample IncBWH26MmetaG_FD_155456 | JGI IMG/M metagenome (GOLD analysis project Ga0210400, IMG submission 155456) | Forest soil microbial communities from Barre Woods Harvard Forest LTER site, Petersham, Massachusetts, United States - Inc-BW-H-26-M | ecosystem: Environmental > Terrestrial > Soil >...
TAGGAGTCCGTGTAAGAACTAGAAATCTCCGGCCTACTAGATAACCTTATCGAACCCAGCCGCGAAGCGGCGAAAGAATGCAGCCCACGGCGCAAGCCGTGGGCAGAAAGTGAGAACTGATAAAGCCCCGAAGGGGCGAAAGAGACGTTCGCACAGACTCGTTAGGAGCTGCTGGGTAACGCTCGCAGCGCCAAATGTGTGCAAAGATAGGGGGGTCCCAAGCCAATTCTCATAAACGAACCCACTCCTTACAAGGAAGCCTTCCGCGCCGGTTCCAAGGTGAGGATCGCCGACCGCACCTTTCTGGAGAAGTTCAGAGAGGAATGGAAGTATCATCACAAACTGCGTCCCGAGCAACTGACTTACGCCGATGCCGATAAAGAAGCGACGGTCAAAGGAGTAAGTTTTTACCACGGGGGCGATCCCGTGTATGTCCTCGTCGACGTCCCTGGCCAGTGGCTCGAACCGTGTTTGCGCTCCGCATAGCTTTTACTGACGACTGATGGCTGACGGCTGATGGCTGGTCCTGATGCTATATTGTTCGCGGAGGAGTGTCCGCGTGCCGCCTGAAAAATTTCGCGTAGCTCTGGTGCAGATGTCGTGCGGCCCGGAGCCCGAACAGAATCTGCAGAAGGCTCTGGAACGCGTGGCCGACGCCGCCGGACGCGGCGCCCAGGTGGTCTGCTTGCCGGAATTATTCCAGACCCAATATTTCTGCCAGCGCGAAGACCATGCGCTTTTCGACTTGGCCGAACCCATTCCCGGCCCGGCCAGCGACAAACTAGCCGCTGCCGCGAAACAGCACGGAGTTGTGCTGGTTACTTCGTTATTCGAGAAGCGCGCCCCCGGCATCTATCACAACACTGCGGCCATCTTCGATTCCGACGGCTCGCTCAGCGGCCTCTACCGCAAAATGCACATCCCCGACGATCCGCTCTATTACGAAAAGTTTTACTTCACCCCCGGCGATCTCGGCTTCCGCGCGCTCGATACCAGCGCGGGCCGTCTCGGTACGCTGGTCTGCTGGGATCAATGGTTTCCCGAGGGCGCGCGCCTGACTGCGCTGCAGGGCGCGATAATTCTTTTTTATCCGACTGCGATCGGATGGCATCCTGCGGAGAAAGCCGAGTTCGGCATAGCCCAGCACGACGCCTGGCGCACCATTCAGCGCGCCCACGCCATCGCCAACGGAGTCTATGTCGCGGTGGTGAATCGTGTGGGCTTCGAGACCGGAAACATTCGCGGAAAGTCCGCTCCGGGCCAGGGATTGGAATTCTGGGGCGCATCATTCTTCTGCGATCCTTTCGGCCGCGTCGTAGCCGAGGCCTCCCACGACCGCGAAGAAATCCTGATCGGCGACGTCGACCTGAAGGCCCTCGAAGACATCCGCCGCAACTGGCCCTTCCTCCGCGACCGCAGAATCGACGCCTACGCACCAATTTCCAGTCGCCTGATCGATGGATGAAATCGGGTCAGCGAGTATAAATCGCCTGATTACAACATCTATCGGATTGTGCTCCTCATCTCACGATCTCATGCACAGTTTATGCTTCCTGTGTCATAGGTTCAGCGTGCCTGGCGCAATCCGTCGAATGAGCAGCGTCTGTGGATAGCCGGCGCTAGATTTCTCAGTAACGGTAGCGGGTTCCACTTGCATTGCGACCTTGGTTCCTGTTTTCGAATAAGTCCAAAATTTGGCTGTCGACACCGCAACTTTGGTTAGGCTTTGGTGTTACCCTCCCAAGTGAGGTGTTTCATGACCCCTTCTTCCGTAAGGCTAACTCCTCTGCTGTTTGCCTTCCTGCTACAACTTCTGATCCTGGCCGGCTGCGGGGGCGGCGGCTCCACAGGAGCGCAAAGTACTAACGCCAAGAGTTCTAACTCTCCAACTCATGGGTACTTCCGGAAAACCAACGGTGCGACAGGCGCAATAGCCAAAGCGACTGGAAATGCCACCGTCAATATGTCGTACCCGCGGATCGGCGAAAGCGCGACCCTACTCGCTGACGGTCGCGTTTTAATTGCGGGGGGCAACAACACTCCCCCTGATAACCCTAATTTCACGGCTTACAACAACGCCGAGTTATTTGACCCTTCAACGGAACTCTTCTCAATGGTTCCATCCACGATGAGTGTTGCGCGAACTGAACAGTGCGCGGTTATGATGTCCGACAAGCGCGTCCTCATGATTGCAAGCGATCCTTACGGCCCCTTGCCCGATCTGTCGCTAGTCGATATCTTTGACCCGTCTACCAACACCTTCTCGTCGCAGCATGTTGCCGGGTATCAACTGTTACCCACCGGGACCTCTGGCGACGATAAGTTACATTGCTTTCTCTTGCCTGGTCAGCGCGTCTTCATCTTCGGCGGCGCAATTTCGGGTAATCAAATGGCGGCGCCTTCGGTGCTCGATCTCACGACATGGACCGCTCGTCCTATAACCCTGCTGGGCGCGGATCCATTGCTCTATGAGCGCTATTACGAAAGCGCAACGCAGGCTTTCGACGGCCGTGTGTTCGTTGTGGGCGGAATGACCGCCCATTATCTGAGTACCACGACCTCCCAAGCCTCCGCCGACGTGCTCGTCTTCGATCCCGCAACAGAGACCATGCAGGTAGTTGGTCAATTGCTGACCGCCCGCACTGACGCCGGCATATTACCGATGGATGATGGTTCCATCGAGGTCTACGGCGGAGCCAATTGGGCCTCCGATGGGATTACCGCTCAGAGGCTCACAAGCATCGAACGGATTTCCCCAACGGGATCGGCTACCAGTATCGGCGACCTGGTGGCCATCAAGCTGTATTTCACCTCCGTGATGCTGGAGAATGGACTCAGCTTGCACGTGGGCGGAGCCGGAGGCGATGGAATGACCACCCAAACCGAGATCCTCTTTGACGAAACAGCACATTCGTCTTCATTCACAGGAGACATGGTCGAGGAGCGTTCAGACTACGGCATCACTATGCTTGGGACCGGACGCGTTCTCATAGCGGGAGGTAGTAATCTCTTTGGGAAGGCGAGCAACACCGCGGAAATCTATGAGCCGGACGCGGAGTTCTACATCACGCTTCCCAATCCTGTGCTGGCTTTGGGAGAATCCGTGCAACTGACGCCGCAACCGAACCTCACCGTTACTTGGTCGGCTAAACTAGGAACCGTCAACGCGGGCGGCCTTTACACCGCTCCGGACGTCGCAACGTGGCAAGCGAAGGGAACCTCTCCTTTCGACGAAGTCACCGCGACAGCGTCGGACGGCAGCCAGGCTACCGCTCGGATTGAGCTGCTGGCACCGTAAAGGGAGGCACAGCGGGATCATTTAGGCGACTGCTACTGGCTGGTGGCAGTTTCCACACAGGTTGGGTCCGTTGGTCAAAATCTAATGTCAGGGGCTCAGCATTTACTGCACGATTTATCGTCCCGTGCAATAAACTACCTCCATGCCCCCGTCCAAGAATTCAAGTAATCCTTTAAGTGTTTCCCCGGCCACCCTCCACCTCCGCATGCCCGCCGAATGGGAGCCCCACGCCGCCACCTGGCTTGCCTGGCCGCATTATCACGGCGATTGGCCCGGCAAATTCGAACCCATCCCCTGGGTCTACACCGAAATCATCCGCAATCTAGCCCGCCACGAGCGGGTTGAGTTGATCGTCAACGACGCCGCCGCAGAACGAAAAATCCGCAAGCTGCTGGATCGCGCAAACGCACCCCTGAAAAACATCCGCTTCCACCGCTGGCGGACGAATCGGGTCTGGCTCCGCGACTCCGGCTGCATCTTCGTGAAACCGGAAAGCCACGCCTTCAGGGGCTCTGAAAGAATCCAAGAACGCGGGCCGCACCGTGGAAGAGCGGCGCTTCAGCGCCGCGTGAAGCTCTCCAAACTAGCCGGGGCTTCAGCCCCTGAGGCGCTCCTCGCCCTGAACTTCCGCTTCAACGCCTGGGCAAAATACGCCAACTACCGACACGACGAAAAAATCGGCACTCTTATGGCGCAAACCACCCGCTGCCAAGAAATCCGCCCTCTCTCGAAGAACCAACGCGTAGTTCTCGAAGGCGGATCTATCGACGTCAACGGCCAAGGCACGATTCTCACCACCGAAGAATGCCTGCTCAGTAAAGTCCAGCAACGCAATCCAGGCATGTCCCGTAAAGATTACGAAAAACTCTTCGCCGATTATCTCGGAGCGTCGCACACCATCTGGCTAGGCCGCGGCATCTACGGAGATGACACGCACGGCCACGTCGACGACCTCAGCCGCTTCGTTTCCCCTGACACAGTCGTCACCATGGTCGAAAATAATCCCAAGGACGTAAATCACAAACCGCTGCGCGACAATCTCCACCGTCTGCAAGAGGCGCGAGATCAATCCGGCAAGCCCCTGAACATCGTCGAGCTCCCGATGCCTGGCGCCGTAGAATTCGAAAAGCGCCGGCTCCCGGCCAGCTATGCAAATTTCTATATCGCGAACGGAATTGTGCTCGTGCCGGTGTTCAACGATCCCAACGATCGCATCGCGCTGAATACACTATCGACGCTCTTCCCCACGCGAGAGGTAGTTCCAATTTTCTCCGGTGATCTGATCTGGGGACTCGGCACCATGCACTGCATGACGCAACAGCAGCCCCAGAACCCGCCGTCCGACCTCGGACCTCAGCCCCCAGCCAAGTCCTGAACTGCGCACGCCCCGAATTCAATGGAGAAAACCGCCAATGATCGATAAGATTTTGCCGAGGTCCGAAGCGGGTTTGCAGAGGTCTGAGGTCGGCTGCCGAAGTCAGGTTCCATGCCAGAAATGACCACATCACGCCTCGAAGCCTTCAGCGACGGCGTGATCGCCATCATCATTACGATCATGGTGCTGGAGTTGCGCGCGCCCGCCCAGCCTACGCTCGCGGCTTTCATTAAGGTCGCGCCGGTGTTCATCAGCTATGCGCTCAGCTTCCTAGTAGCAGCCATAATGTGGGTGAACCACCATCATATGATTCATATTGCGCGGTCGGTGACTGCGCGGCTTCTGTGGTCTAACCTTTATCTGCTGTTTTGGATGTCGTTGGTTCCCTTCGTCACCGATTTTATGGGCAAGAACTACCGTGAGCCGATGGCGGTCGCGCTTTACGGTTTCGACCTGTTCATGTGCGCCACGGGATTTTACCTGCTGCGAACGGAGTTAATTCGTCATAGCGGGCACGACACCGCGATGCTGGAGTATCACCAGCACGTTCAGCGTAAGAATGCATTCTCCAGTGCGCTCTATCTGCTTTCCGTTCCACTGGCGTACGTTTCGATTTACGCGTCGTTTTTCATATTCGCTCTCATTCCAGCCATGTATTTTCTGCCTGAAAAAAAGCTAGGGAGCGCGGTGGAAGCCAGCTCTGACATTCGCTAAATAAGAGCCCCGGCAGAATGCCGGGGCGATGGATCAGGTTCATTCTCGTAACCTCAGAGCAGTGGATGGCCCTTCCTGAGGCCCAATTTGTTCACTGCACGGAGATCACCATGCCACCATCCGTCGTGCCACCGCTCAACGTCCCATAGAGCACTCCGGAAGGTCCAACCGTCACAGCATTGGGATTCGAATCTGGTCCACTATTGAAATTGGCCAGGACCTTACGTGCATAACCGCCGCTGGCTTGCGGAGTGAGCTGAAATAAACTGCCAGCGTTAATGTCGAAATCCCCAACTTCAACTCCATACAGTACGCCCTTGCCACCAGCCGTTAAGTGGCTGATGCCGCCTCTAGGAACGTAGGCGATGCCCCAAGTCCAGTTGCCGGAGCCGCCCGCTGGAGGCTTAAGCCTGAAAATTTCCTGTCCATTTCCCCTGTAGGCGAGTCCATAGAGATCTCCGCTCCCGTCTTCTAAAAGAGTGCCGTACGGGTGACTGTCTGGCTGGCCCGGAAAGGTGTAGATCACAGAGTAAGTCCAGGAGCCGCTTCCTGAGGGTGCCAGGCGAAAGACCACTCCACACCCCGTGGGACAATCTCCGTTGATGGCACCGCCAAAATTCGTGGTGCCGTAGATCACGCCACGATGATCCATGATCATCGTGTTCGGGGTGGCGCCATCGCTTGCTCCCGTGAACTGGTACACAGGGTTTTCCGTCCAGGCACCGCCCTTTGTCGCCGGGGGCACGATCTGGAACACCGCTCCGCAACCATTTGGGCAGCTGCCGAGATTGCCGGATGGCGTGATGCCGTAAAGCGCTCCCGAGCCATCAATGGCCAACGGAGTGAGCGGGAACTCTATCGCCTCCCCCATTCTCTTGGTGTTTTCGTCGGCGACCGCCTGTAACGAGATCGTGTGGGCCGGACACTCTTGTCCGACACTTTTGACGTTGGTTTTGATCTCGATCTCCCGACTTTGAAAATCCATGCCTTGGTGGTTACCCGAATTGTCGTTTTCTCTTTCCATAAACAAAAGAGGCGCAGCCGGTAAGCTGCGCCTCAAGAACGCTCCTTGTGAAATGCGCGTTTAGGTTCTAATTTGTCATCCCGGGCGGCGCCAGGGACCTTGGTTTCCTGCTAGTCCGCCCAAAACACAAACGGCGCAACCCGAAGGCTGCGCCGCTGTTTCGACTCTATGATTCAATTATATCATTATGCATAGGGTAAATGAGACATGTTAGCCACATTTATTGCTCTCAGCGAATCAACGACATAGTCCAACAATGGCGGCTGCGTGGGCTTGACAAGATTTTGGCGGAACAGCGGAAGTGGTGTCGCCCGATTCGGAATGACAGAGAGCAGGAATGGTGCCGACCGCAGGTCACCGCGCAGCTTCAACCGTAAGTTTCAACCCCACGGTCTTAGTCACGGCCACCAGCGTAGACAGCCGCGGGTTTCCCCGCGCCGACAAGGCGCGATACAGGCTCTCGCGCTCAATCCCGGCGGCTTTGGCCACCTTGGCAATGCCGCCTCTGGCTTCCGCAATACGACGCAGCGCGATCAGAAGCACGGCGGGCTCTTCGGTGTCTTCCAGCGCCGCCTTCAAATACTCGGCGGCAAACTTGGAATTGTCGCGCAATCGGCGGCGCATGACTTCGTCATGCGACTCACTGGTCTTGCCTTTCATTGCTTGCGTGTCCTCTCTAAGTAATCGTCGAAGTATCCACCGTCCATCACATGGTTCTTGTAACCTATACATTACTGAGGAGCAAGCGAAAAGCAGATTCCTCACCGGGCTTGGCGCCCGGTTCGGAATGACAAGTGGGAATTCTTGGCTTCGAATTCTTGCTTGGCTTCGGAGAGGAACTACTTCAGAACTACGCCGCCCCGGCCCAGCGCCGAAATCGTGTGCGGCACATCTGGCTGCACGGATTTTCCTTCGGGCTGCGAGGCCACGGCCCATGCCTTCGCGAATGTCTCGCCGGTGGCCATTTTGGTCAGCAGATTATCCAGGAACAGCGAAGTATTCGAGCCCAAGCGGCGCAGCGTGAGGACCACATTCATCTTCAGGCCTTTGGTCTTGAAGCCTGCGTCGTAGGCTTCCTGGGAATTGTCATTTCCCAGCCAGAAAAGTTTCACGCCAGAATCGGCCGCCGCTTTCAACAGATCGGTGCCGCTGATGCGGTCTCCGGAAACATCGGTGATGGCGCCGCCGCTGCCTGCATCGCAGAACACGTGCAGAATGTCATAACCGTGGGCGGCCGCCCCCCGCAGTTCTGTAATTGTGGTGAAGGTGGCGCCGGAAGCTGCCGGATAGAAACGTTTGTAAACCCGCAGGTCCAACTTGAGAAACTCGTCGGAGCTCGTTCCAAGCTGGCAGACCAGTACCTTGGAATTGGCCACTTCTTCTTTGCGGAAAGCGTCGAAAAGTCCCATGCCGTTCGGTGATCGATTTTCTCTGTTGAGAAACGTTCTGTTGAGGGCGTTACTCGAAATCCGCGAATTATCAGACCAGTGTGAAGCGAATGCGAATGCAAAATAGAAGATGCGGCTACTTGCGGTATTGCGTCGGTTGCGGACCCTTTTCCAGCGTCTCGCGGTCCCAGATCCATCCTTCACGCGTGTAGCTGGCGAGTTCGAAATCCTGCGTAAGTTCAAGGGCGTCGACGGGGCACGCGTCCTCGCACAGTCCACAGAACATACAGCGGCTCAAATCGTAGGTGAAATTTGTCAGCTCTTTGCGCCGCGTATGCTCGTTGCGCGCGCTCGAGACGACGATTAAATTCTCCGGGCAGGCCAGCGCGCACAGGTCGCAGGCAATGCACATAGTCTCGTCGGTATCGGGATTCACGTTCAGCCGAGGCGCACCGCGGTAACGCTCCGCCACCTGCGGCCGTTCCATGGGATATTGCTCGGTATAAATCTCCTTAGGATCCTGATAGCGGAAGGTAACCTTCAACCCCTGCAGCAGGTCGACGAGAAAAACTTTACGAAGCAGGCTTTGCATCCCCATAACGCGGTAAGCATATCAGAGCCAGTGGTCAGTGGCCAGTCGTCAGGGGTGTCGGGGGTCAGGGGCAGGACGCTCTCCCCACCAAAGATCGGACGGGAACTTTTTCGCCCTCTCATCCGTATTTCACACCAAGAGGATGTTATGCGAGATTATTTCGCCAACTTGAAGCCGACAACCCGGATGCTGCTTGCGATCCCAGCAGTCGTACTGGCTTATGTGCTGGTAACGATGGTCGTCCCCGCAGTAGTTCACGCCGCAGTGCCGGAAGTAGTGCGCTCCATTCTGCGCCTGATGTAAGCCTGCTCGACGGGCTGCGCCAGCATGAGGATGATACCCTGCAAGCGTGGACCCCTCCGTGCCAACGATCAACGATCAACAACTAACCACCGGAGCGACCGGATCAAACGAACTCTGGATGGAGGAAGCGCTTCGCTCGGCACAGCGCGCGCTCGAAGCGGGAGAAGTTCCCGTTGGGGCCGTGGTTGTCTGCGACGGCCGCATCGTTGGACGCGGATGGAACCGCAACATTAGCGATTCGGATCCCACGGCTCACGCCGAAATTGTGGCTCTGCGCGAGGCCGGCGCAGCCATCGGTAACCATCGTCTTGAGCGGTGCGAGCTGTTTGCTACAATTGAGCCGTGCCCGATGTGCGCCGGAGCGCTGGTGCATGCCCGGATCAAGCGACTGGTCTACGGGGCGGACGATCCCAAGGCGGGCGCCGTGCAATCGGTCATGCAGGTACTGAACCACCCGCAGCTAAATCACCGCATGGAAGTTCGCAGCGGAGTTCTAGCCGGACGGTGTGCCGATTTGCTGCAATCGTTCTTTAAGAATCGTCGCTAGCCCTTGTCATTCCGAGCGAAGCCAGGAATCTTGGTTTTGAGTGACGGCTAGCTGCCTTTCGGAGAGGTGCGTGAGCGGTTGAAACGATCCGCCTCGAAAGCGGACATACCTTAACGGGTATCGTGGGTTCAAATCCCACCCTCTCCGCCATTTCTTTTTGCTGAGGTCGCCATCGGAAACCGAGGTCGCGGGTCCCACGCACCCGATTGATGCTCTTCTGCTTTGGCCTGACGGAGCGTTTCGCAAACTAGCTAGCGCTCAATCTCAAACACCGTCCCGCAACCGCCTTGGAAAGCCGTGCACGTGCCGCCTATTGCCGTTGTTCCGTAAATCGTGCCGTCTTTGCCGAATGTCAATTCCAAAGGGCCCGCGCCATCAGGCGGGCCAGCAAACGTATACAGCACCTGAAGTGCCCACTTGCCGCCTGGGGGCGGCGGATGCAAACGAAAAACGGACCCGGCGGACGTGAGACCGCCACCGTTTAGTGTCCCGTAGAGATTTCCGAGGCAATCTTGCAGCAGTCCAGCCATCGGAAGGTAACCTGGATCTACGAAAAACTCGTGAAGGAAAGTCTCGGTCCAGCGGCCTCCCTTTTGGGTCGGTGGAGCGAGCCGGAAGACCACACCGCCCTCCCGCTTGCCTCCTCCGATCGTCGTTCCATAGAGGACACCCGAGTTAAGAACTAGATTTCCATTTGGACCAGAACCATCCGTGGGACGGCCGCGAAAGCGATGCAGCAGGCTCTCAGTCCAAATGCCACCTTGTTTCGCCGACGGCTTCAACTGAAAGACCGTCCCGCACCCGATGAAGCCAATGGAGTCGCAAAGGGGATTGCTTCCGCCCCCTACTCGCGTCGTTCCGTAGATTGCGCCCGCTTTGTCGAAGATCAACCCGCCATTGGGGTTCGCTGCGTCATTGTCGCCCTTGAAGTGGTACAACACCTGCTCCGTCCAGCTTCCACCGCCCGCCTGTGGAGGCGTCAGCTTGAATATCGTTCCGCAATATCCGTAAATGGTATTGCAGGTGCCAAATCCGCCTCCGTACAGCGTTGCACCATACAAGTTGCCCTGCTCGTCCCACGTCAGATCCCCGCTTGGCAGGTCGCCATCGGATCCACCCAGAAAGCTATAAATCAGCGTCTCCGTCCACGCTCCGCCCGCCTGCGCCGGTGGCGATAGCTCATATATCGCCCCACATCCCTCCAGAATGCCCAACAAAATACACGGACCTGTCCCTCCGTACTCCGTCACTCCAAAGAGGTTGCCTTTTTTATCCATCACCAAGCCGCCGCCAGGCCATTGTCCATCGTTCGACGTATTGCCCTTAAATGTGTAGAGAATGCTCTCCGTCCAGGGATCGCCCGCCTTCGCAGGGCGTGCCAATTGGTAGACTGCGCCCTCATCCGGCCCGAACTGCGTGGCGCCATAAACATTGCCGACTTGGTCCAACACAACTTTGCCGATCGGGCGGTAGGTATCGGTGCCGGCTTGGAAGCTATAAAGGACGCTCTCGCGCCATTCCGCCGAGGCCGCCGAAACCAGCGCAAACAGCAGCGTGACCAAGGCCAGAGGGTGCACAAATTGGCGATAGTTTTCGTGATTCATTGCAAATAACTCTCTTTGGCTTGGACTACAGCGCTTCTTGGGGCAGGGCAGGAACCGCGACTGTGGCCCATATGTTACGGCTGATTGCTGCCGATTTCCACAGGAAACCGCCGCCCGGCTACTTCACTGAGGTCTAGGTTCTGCCTTCACCCCAACGCTTACTGAAGGACTAATATCGTTGGACTAATCCGCTTGGGGACTTGCGCGGTCATTTATTATTTCGGGTAAGCCCTGCGCAAAAAGCTGACCTACTCCTACCGGCTTTCGGCGCATTGTGAAGTGTTACTCGAAGCACAGGTAGGACAGCAAACCAAGAAACTCAGGAGGACAAACATGCGTCGAACTTCGCTCTTAACCGTCTGTGGCCTCGCTCTGGTCCTTTGTACCGTGTACGCCGCGGCGCAAACCCCGGCCGATACCCTGAAAGTCGATTACTTCTCAAACGCCAACACCGCGCAGGCGCCCGATGGCACGCTGCGCATCACGAACCCCGGTACGTCCGGGGGCAACTTGTGCGCCGCGATCTATGTGCTGGATCCGATGCAGGAGATGTCGGAATGCTGCAGCTGCCTTCTGACTCCGGATGGCCTGCGCACGCTGTCGGTCAACACCGACCTGACCAGCAATCCGCTCACGGGCGTGATCCTGACCACGGGTGTCGTCAAAATACTCTCCATTAAGACCATTAACGGCAGTTGCCCGACGTATCCGATCGGCAGCACGGTTACCGCCGGCCTGCGTTCGTGGACAACTCACATTCAAACCGGCTTCGCGATTACAGAGACCGCCTCGCAAGACGCGACTCTCAGCTCGGCCGAACAACTCGGACTACAGAACGCTTGCCACGGCATCAAGACCGTCGGCAGCGGCAAGGGCCTTTGCAGCTGCGGAACCGGCGACTAGGACTGGCCACTCGATCGACGGTTTCGATCGGCATCCACTTTTCTGCCCCCATGCGTGAGATCCACCTCCGCATGGTGGGCATTTTCTTTTGCCCAGGTACAGCTGCCCGATACAATTTCCTGCCGATTTTTTTCCCTGAAGGGTAAGAAATAATTTCGTCGTGAGCGGAATAAAATCCGCTCCCGCTGGTTTACCCTTGTGTGCGTGTCGGAAGAGCGCTTGCCATCGGAGACGTTCGAGCAACTGGCTATGCCTCATTTCGACCGGCTTTATAACTTTGCCTGCTGGCTGACGCACGACCGGAACGAAGCCGAGGATTTAGTGCAGGAGACATATGCCAAGGCGCTGAAGGGATTCTCTTCATTCCAGCTCGGAACCAATTTTCGCGCCTGGATCTACCGCATCCTGCGCAATGCATTTCTCACCTCGCGGGTTGGACTGAAGGCGGCTGTGACCGAACCACTCGAGACGGAAGGCGAAGAGAATCTTCCATCCGAGAAGGAAACGCCGGAGAGCATCCTGCTGCAACGCACGGACTGGCAACTGGTGCAA
>Ga0210400_10004346_pt1 | contig 12299 bp, 13 predicted proteins | sample IncBWH26MmetaG_FD_155456 | JGI IMG/M metagenome (GOLD analysis project Ga0210400, IMG submission 155456) | Forest soil microbial communities from Barre Woods Harvard Forest LTER site, Petersham, Massachusetts, United States - Inc-BW-H-26-M | ecosystem: Environmental > Terrestrial > Soil >...
TTGCCGAATATCTGATGACGCTTTCCCCCACCCGCTGAGAGGATCGAATCATGTCCAAGATTACGCCGTGCCTGTGGTTCGACGGCGAGGCCGAGGAGGCGGCGAGATTCTACGTGTCGTTGCTGCCGGATTCGCGCGTCGACCATGTGCAAAAAAACGTGACGGACAGCCCCGCCGGCAAGGCGGGGAGCGTGCTGATCGTCAAGTTCACGCTCGCCGGGCAGCGCTTCCTGGCGCTCAACGGCGGCACAAGGTTCGAGTACACACCTGCGATCTCGTTCCAGGTGGATTGCGCCGATCAGGCGGAGGTCGATCGCTTGTGGGACGCGCTTGCCGACGGCGGTGCGGTCGAGCGATGCGGCTGGCTCAGGGACCGCTACGGCGTTTCGTGGCAGATCGTGCCGAGCGTGCTGCCGCAACTGCTCGGCGATCCCGATCCCGCCAAGGCGCAGCGGGTCATGCAGGCGATGCTGCAGATGGTGAAGCTCGACATCGCCGGCTTGCAGGCCGCCCACAGCCAAAGCTGAGCGATCGGCCGCTTCCTCGCCCCTCACCCCAACCCTCTCCCCGCCTGCGGGAGGTTTTATCGCTAGACCAGCTCGCGAACGGTGTCGGAGGCGACGGTCAGCGCAATCCATCGGCTGATCCTGCAAATGCGGTAGGTTTGCCGGCAGCTCCTGCCGAGCTCGATTGTCGAACGCAGCGCTGCCGGGGCCGTCCGCCCGAGAGAACCCGCCAGGAGGAGATAGGATGAGCAGACTCGGCATCGCGTTTTCCGGCGGCGCCAGCCCCGCCGAGATCGTCGATTGCGTCAAGCTGGCCGAGGAGCTCGGCTACGAATCCGCCTGGGTCGCCGAGGGGCATGGCGGCGACCAGTTCGCGGTGCTGGCGGCCTGCGCACGAGAGACCGCGCGGATCGGGCTCGGCACCGGCATCACCAGCGTCTTCGTGCGCACCGCGCCGACGATCGCAATGGCCGCGGCGACGGTTGATGATCTGTCGGCCGGGCGGTTCATCCTCGGCATCGGATCGAGCCACAAGGTGCAGGTCGAGGCCGAGCACGGCGTCGCCTATGCGAAGCCGCTGACCCGGACCCGCGAGACGGTCGCGGTGATCCGCGCGCTGTTGCGGGACGGGCGGGTCGAATACCGGGGCGACACGATTCGGATCCGTGGGTTCGATCTGTGGTTTGCGCCGCGCCGGCGGGAGATCCCGATCTATCTCTCGGCGGTGTTCGAGAAGATGACCGAGCTGTGCGGCGAGATCGCCGACGGGGTCATCCTGACGCGCAGCACGCTGGCGACTGGCGCCAAGGTGCGGGAGGCTCTGGCCGAAGGCGCGAGGCGGGCGCGGCGCGACCCTGCGGCTATCGCCGTCACGTCGCTATTGCCGACCGTCGTCGCTGAGAGCCGGCGCGAAGCCCTCGACGCGCTGCGGCCGGGGCTGGCGTTCTATGCCGGCTTCTTCCCGCGCTACAACCGGCTGATGGCCGAGCACGGTTTCGCCGAGGAGGCGGCGGCGATCGCCGAGGCGTGGTCGCGCGGCGACCAGGATGCCGCCGAGCGGGCGGTCAGCGACGCGATGATCGACGCCTCAAGCGTCGCGGGGACGCCGAAAGAATGCCGCGAGAAGATCGAGGCCTACCGGCAATCGGGCATCGACCTGCCGATCCTCAGCCCGTTCGCCCGCGGCCCCGGCTCAAAGGCGCGGTTCGAGGCGGTGATCCGCGCCTGCGCCCCCGGCAAATAGGTCGCGGCGAAGGCCGGGACCCACTCCCGAACTTGGGAGTTGGTTGAGGCATGGGTCCCGGCCTGTGCCGGGACCTATAGTATTTGCGGCTACTGTGCGATGAAGCCGCCGTCGATGACGAGCTCGGTGCCGGTGACGAAGGAAGCCTCGTCGGAGGCGAGGAACAACACGCCATAAGCGACTTCGATCGGCTGGCCGAGCCGGCGCAACGGCGTCAGCGCGATCTTGTCGTCGCGCTCGCCGGCATTGGTGGCGTTCAGCATCGGCGGCAGATAGCCGGGATGCACGGTGTTTACCCGAATGCCGAGCGGGCCGTAGCGCACCGCCGCCGCCTTCGAGTAGATCCGCACCGCGCCCTTCGAGGCGCAATAGGCGGGATGGCCGCCGGCGCCGCCGACAAACCCCATGATCGAGCTGATGTTGACGATCGAGCCGCCGCCTGATTTCGCCATCTGCTCGGCGGCGAGCTTGGTGCCGAGAAAGACGCTGGTCTGGTTGACCGCGATGACCCGGTTCCAGCCGTCGATCCCGTCGGGGTCGCCGACCGAGCTGCCGGAGATGCCGGCGTTGTTGACCAGGATGTCGAGCCGTCCATAGGCCGCGAGCGTTTTGGCGAGCAGCGCCTTCCATTGCGGCTCGCTGGTGACGTCGATCTTGGCAGAGCCGGCCTCGCCACCCGCATTGCGGATCTCGGCCGCGACCCGCTCCGCCTCGCCGCCGAGGATGTCGGCGACCATGATCTTGGCGCCTTCCTGCGCGAAAAGGCGCGCCTCGGCCTCGCCCATGCCGTGCCCCGCCCCGGTGATGATCGCGACCTTGTCCTTGAGGCGCATCGATTCCTCCCCCTGCATTCGCCGGCTCGATCGCGTATCGCCGCCCCGCGCAGCGCCCTTTGTCAAGAGGGCTTGCCCCAGCAACGGCTTCCCGGCGAAAGCCGGAACCCATGATTCAACCGCCTCGGCAGCGGATAAGTGGATCGCGGCTTTCGCCGGGACGCCGGTCTTGTGCAAGCGCGTGCGATCTGGTCTAGCCTACGCGCTCGATCCAATTGCGTGGAACATCCGATGCCCTCGCCCCTGCCCGCCCTCAACTTGATTGCGCCCCCCGGACGGCGCCATGCGACCTTGGAGTTGGCGCGCGAGATCGAGCGGCGCGGTTTTGCCGGGATCTCGGTGTCGAGCTCTTTTGCCAATATGGCGCAATGCACCGGACTGGCATTCGCCACCGAGCGCATCACCTTCGCGACGGCGATCGCGCCGATCTATGCCGAGACCGTCGAGGAATTCGCGCACGGCGCGGCGTACATTCATGAGATCTCGGGCGGGCGGTTTCAGTTCGGCATCGGCGTCGCGCACGGGCCGAGCCATGTCCGGATGGGCGTGACGCCGGGAAAGCCGCTCGGCGACATCCGCGCTTTTGTCGCCAAGTTCAAATCCTACGACAACATCGGCGGGTTGCCGCCGGTGATCCTGGCAACGTTGCGCAAGCGGATGATCGCGCTGGCCGGCGAGATCGCCGAGGGCATGGTGTTCTCCGGCGGCAGCCGCGCGCATATGGCGGAGTCGCTGGCGGTGTTGCCGGCGGCGAAGCGCAATGACCCGGCTTTCTTCATCGGCAACCGCATCCGCACCTGTATCTCGGACGATATCGCCGAAGCCAAAGCGGTGGTGCGGGGCACGATGACCCACTACGCCCATCTTCCGTATTACCGGAACTACTGGAAGGAAGCCGGCTACATCGAGGAGATGAACGCGATCGAGGCGGCGCTCGCCGCCGGCCGCGCCGACGAGGTGCCGCGTTATCTGACGGATCGCTGGCTCGCCGACGTCACGCTGTTCGGGCCGGCGGCGACGGTGCGCGACGGGATCGAGGCGTGGCGCGAGGCCGGCATCCGCACGCCGGTCGTCGTGCCATTGTCGCCCGATGGCGACCAGAACACCGCCCTCACACAGGTCTTCGCGGCTTTCGCCGATTGAACACTGAGGCGCTGAGGCGTTGGATGCTACAATCGTACGTTTTACGAACCCCATTCGTCATCCCGACGAAGGCCGGGATCCATTCCGCAGTCGCTCTGCCAACCGAAAAGTGGATCCCGGCCTTCGCCGGGATGACGATGTAGAGCGAAGGAGGAGGTCACGATGGCTCTGGTACCGCTGGCGACGAAGGGGCACTACTTCCACGTCTATGATTTCAAGGTGAAGCCGGGGCGCGGCGACGAGTTCGTCGAGCTGTTCAACAAATTCGATTACGGCGACAACAACCCGTTTCACCGCTCGGCGGCGCAGGTGAAGGACGGCGTGTTGTGCCGCGACAGCGCCGACCCGGACCATTTCTACCTGATCGGCGAATGGCGCGATATCGACGAGCACCGCCGCATCCGCGAACAGGTGGCGCGCGAGATCCGGCCGGAATTCATCCAGCTGATCGAGGGCGGCCATTTCGTCCCGACCTATGCCGAGATCGTGTCGATGACGCCGCAGGAGGTGCTGGACAAGGCGGCAGCGGAGTGAACCGCCGCGCGTACCGGCCTGACATCGACCCGCAATCGCAATGCCGGCTGCCCTTGCCGGCGCGCGGCGAGTTGGATGCCGAGGGGCAGCGGGTTTATGACAGCCTCGCCGACCCGCGCGGCGGCTCATTGCGCGGCTTGCGCGGGCCGGGCGGCATTCATCTGCACAGCCCGGAGCTGGCGCGCCATACCAGGCCGCTGAACCATTATTTGCGGCAAGAGGCGGGGCTCGGCGGGCGGTTGCGCGAGCTGGCGATCCTGGTCACCGCGCGCGAGCTCGACAGCCAGTTCGAATGGGCGGCGCACGAAGCCGAGGCGCTGCGCGAGGGCATCACGCCGGAGGTCGTCGAGACGATCCGTCATCGCCGCGACACTGCCCGTCTCGACGAGGCCGACGCGATCGTCATCGAGCTCGGCCGGGAGATCTTCACGGCGCGCAAGGTCACTTCGGCGACCTTCGCCCGTGCGCTCAAGCTGTTCGGCCGGCGCAAGCTGGTCGACCTGGTGGCGCTGATGGGCAATTACGCGGCGACCGCGGCGATGCTGACCGCCTTCGACATGCAGCTCGATCCCGACCAGCCGCCGCCCCTGCCGGTTCAGGAGCGGCCGTAGCGGCGGAACAGATCGGTCAGCTCGGCGAGGCTGGTCCATTCCTCGCAATGATCGACGGCCTCTTCGACGCGGGCGGCGCCTTCGGACGTCAGGACGGTGCCGGCGAGTTCGCGGAATTTGGCGCGCAGCTCGGCTTCGGTGAAGGGCTCGCTGAAATCGCCGCGATGGCTGTCGCGGGAGTGCGTCGCCTGCCGGCCATCGGTCAGGGTCACCGTGACGCGCGCCGGCCGCAGCTTGGGCGCGAGCGCGCTCATCGCCGGGTCTTCGGCGATGTGCACGCGGTGGCGCAACGCCGCGATCGCCGGGTCGGCGAGCGCCGTGTCGTCGAGCTCGGCGAAGCCGGCGCCGCCCCGGACTACCATCGCCGCGGCGGCATGCGGCAATGAATATTTCGAGGCGAAATAATTGGGCGGATCCGGGTTGCGCATGACCGACGCGAAGCGGTAGGTGGCGATTTCGATCCTGTCGACCTGTTCCGGCTGCGGGCGCAATTCGGCGAGCGCCGCGGCCAGGCAATCGAGCGCCGGGTGGACCGGGTTGCAGCAGGCGTAGAGCCGGAAATAGTTGCGAGTGATGTGCCAGCTCGTGCCGAGCTCGTCGGCGATTTGCGCGGTATCGAACCCGCCGCCGACCAGCTGGCTGAGCGCTTCCTCGATCGCGTCGGGCTGCGCCTCGAACCCGGCCAACGCCAGCTCCGGCGCCTGGGCGGCGGCGTGACCGCTCATGCCGCCGGCGACGTTCAGCGCCGTCGCGCCGGCCACCGCGTTGGTGTAGCTCGGGGTCAAGACCAGCACGGTGGCGATCCGCATCGCGCGGCTGATTCCGGCGGCGTCGAGGCCGCGTAGCCGAGCCCCGGCCGCGGCGGCGGCCAGCAATGACACCTGGCCGTTCTGATGCGCCAATGGCCGCGGCGTGAAGCCGCTCGCCAGCCGGCCAGCGACGTCGTAGCCGAGCACGAAGGCGGCAAGGATTTCGCGGCCGGAACTGCCGGCCTGCTCGCCCACCGCCAGCACTCCCGGCAGCACCTGCAACGCCGCCTGGCCGGAGACGAGGCGCAGCCCCTCGCACAGCTCGATCGAGCGGCCGGCGATGCCGTTCAGCAATGCTGCGGTGCGCGGATCCTGGACGGGCCAGCCGCGGGCGTAGACCGTGGCGCCAGTCCCGGAGGTGGCGGCCAGCCGCTCGCGCAATTGCCGCATTTCGGGGCGCTCGCTACCCGCCAGGATCACGCCAAGGGTATCGAGCAATGTCAGCTTTGCGTGCTGCCGCACCGGCTCGGGCACGTCCCGCCACCCGGTCGTCGCGACGAATTGCGCCAATTCCTCGATCTGCTGTCCCATTTACCCGGTCCCCTGTCATTGCGAGCGAGGCGAGATAATCCTTAGCCGATGGCGCTCTATCTGAGGGAGATTGCTTCGTCGCTGCGCGCCTCGCAATGACAAGTCAGGTCGGGTACAGCAAGCTCAGCATGAAACGGGCCGAGGCAATCAGTAGAAACAGGCCGAAGCCGATTTCGAGCCAGCGGCGCGGCATTCGATGCGCAAGACGAGCGCCGATCGGTGCGACATAGCTCGAGATCGGCGCGATCATCACGACACCGATCACCGACACGAAGCCGATCGACAAGGGCGGCAGCGAGGCCTGGTACGGCAGGCCGGCAAGCGCATAGCCTACCGTGCCGGCGATCGTGATCGGCACGCCGATGCCGGACGCCGTCGCCACCGCCTCGTGGATCGTCTTGCGGTACAGCGTCAGGATGATCGTCACCAGCGAGCCGCCGCTGATCCCCATCAGCGATGAGGCCAGGCCCATCAGGAAGCCGTAGCCGCACATCGCCGCCCGGCCCGGTAATTCGCTGCCGATGACCCAGCTCTCTCGGCCGAGCAACAGCTTCGCGGCGATAATGCCGCCGATCACGACAAACGCGATCTTGAACAGCCCGGCGGGCGCAAATGCCGCGGCGGCCGATCCGACCGCGACGCCGAGAATCACCGGCACGGTCCACAGCCGCAAAACCTCGGGGACGACGAGGCCGCGCGCCTGATGCGCCCGATAAGACCGCAACGCCGTCGGCAGGATGATCGCCAGCGAGGTGCCGACGCAGAGCTGCATGCGCACCTCTTCCGGGACGCCGAGCAGCCGGAAGAATTCGAACAGCACCGGGACGATGACCGCGCCACCGCCGATGCCGAACAAGCCGGCGAGAATCCCGGTGACAACGCCGGCGGCGATCACTGCCGCGGCAAGCTCGACCAGTTCGGCGGCGGGGATCGGAATCAGCGGTTTGGCTTGGCGACGATATGGGTGCGCAATGTGCCGATCGCCGGCGAGCGGATGTCGACCGTGTCGCCGGGTTTCAGGTAACGGTCGGGTGGCGAAGTACCGTCTTCCAGCAGAGGAGTTGAGTCGGCGGCGGTTCCGGCCGCCGTGCCGCCGCTGATGATGTCGCCCGGATAGAGCGTCAGGTCGCGCGACAGATATTCGAGGTACTCGCCGAACGAGAACACCATGTCGCGCGTGTTGAAGCGCTGGCGCTGCTCGCCGTTCACCAGGGTTTCGACATCGGTGGCGAACGGATCGGCTTCGCCGACCGCGATGCAAGGCCCGAGCGAGCAGGACGTATCGAAATTCTTGCCCATCGCGAAATTGTGCGGGCCGGCCGGCTCCCGCGGGTTGCGGATGCTCCAATCGCCGAGCAGCGTGACGCCCCAAACGTAATCCCTGACGTCCTTCGCCTGGATATCGGTGCCGTGCTTGGACAGGACGATCGCCAGTTCGCCCTCGTAATCGAGACGGTTGGCCTTCTGCGGATAGATCACCGCACCGTCGGGACCGGCCACCTCGCGATGAATTTTCCAGAAGCCCCAGATGCCGGCATTGCGGATCTGCGCCCGCGCGTCGCCCGTATAGGGCTTGCGCTGCATCTTCTCGGCCATCGCCGCGGCGTGATCGGCGAAATTGCCGCCGGCGCAAGCGATGCGGGCGCCGTCCGGTCGTGGCGCGTGCATGTGGACGGCGGCGGCCGGGTAGACGAGCGCCGCGCCGCGCGGGTCCTTCTGGTCGTGTGCCTGGCCGAACAGGTAATCGAGCGCCTCGACGGCATTGTCGAGGGCGCGCGGCCCGGCCTCGATCAGGCGCGCGAGATCGGAGGGGACCAGCGCCTCGGCCAGTTCAATCGGGTGCGCCTCGCCGTTCTTTTCGGCGGCGTATTTGGCAAAGGCGCCGGACAGGTCGACGACCGACCCGTCACGCAACACCCCGGTGCGCTTGTCCGGACCGTAGACGACGATCTTCATCGGTTGCCTCCCTGCTCGGGTTTTGATCCACCGGCCGGGAATGGTAGGGTCCGGCAGCCTTCGGGCACAAGCCTTCGAGAGGGAAGACATGGCCGTCGTCGAGACCGAGCGCCACGGGCAAATCCTGGTGGTGCGGATGAACCGCCCCGAGCGCCTCAACGCGCTCAGTCAAGAGATGCGCACGCGCCTCGCCGAGGCGTGGACCGAATTTCGCCGCAGCAATGAGCTCGAGGTCGCGATCTTCACCGGCGCCGGAAGGGCGTTCTGCGCCGGCGAGGACATGAAGGAATCATTGCAGCGCGGCCAGCCCGGCGGGGTGCGGCCCGAGATCGAGGACCCGTTCATGACCGGCGCCCTGGAAAAGCCGGTCATCGCCGCGGTCAATGGCTATGCGATGGGCGGCGGCTTTATGCTGGTCGAGCGCACCGATCTGCGGGTCGCCGCGAAGGGTGCGGTGTTCGAGGTGTCGGAAGCCAAGCGCTGGCTCTTGGGCGGCTACAATCATGGGCACCTCGCCAATCTGCCCTATCCGGTCGCGATGGAAATGGCATTGGGCTTCCGCTTCACCGCCGAGCGCTTCTACGAGATCGGTTTTCTCAACCGGCTGGTCGAGCCCGACGAGTTGATCCCGAGCGCGATCCAAATGGCCGAGCATCTGTTGACGCTGCCGCCGGCCTCGCGCGTCAACACCGTGCATATGATGCGGCAGATGCGGCCGGCGCCGTCACCGGAGCAGCAGCGGCTCGCGGCGGCCTTGCACGAGCATGGCGCCAAGAGCGATCTGATCGAGTCGCGCGCCGCCTTCGCCGAAAAGCGGCGCCCCAACTTCAAGGGCTGGGACAAACCCGAGGACCGCTACCGCCCGCCGACGCTCGACAGCGCCAAGGGATGAGGAGCAGATCCCTCTCCGCCCCCGAGGGCGGAGAGGGGGCATGTCGGCACAGGAGTGAGTGAATTGGCTAACGAAGGCGAACCGCTTAAGGACGAAGGGCTGCTGCATGGGCTCAAGGTGCTCGATTTGACGGAGCACATGGCCGGGCCGTTCTGCACGATGATCCTGGCCGATATGGGGGCCGAGGTCGTGAAGCTGGAGCGGCCGGGCAAGGGCGATTCCGTGCGCGCCTGGGGCGACGGCAGCGAGCGCAACGCCTATTTCCGCTACATCAACCGCAACAAGAAGGGCGTGACCCTCGACTACAAACAGCCCGAGGGGAAGGCGCTGTTCCTGAAGCTCGCGGCCGGCATCGACGTGCTGGTCGAGAACTACCGCCCGACCGTCATGCCGCGCGCCGGGCTCGGCTATCAGCAGCTTCGCGAGATCAATCCGCGTCTGATCTATGCCCAGCTTTCCGGGCTCGGCTATGACGGCCCGTACGCGGGGCGAGGCGGGTTCGACCTGATCGCGCAGGGGATGGGCGGCATCATGCACGTCACCGGCGACGCAGACGGGCCGCCGACCTCGGTCGGGCTGCCGATCTGCGATCTCGGCACCGGCATGTGGGCGGCGCAGGGCATTCTCGCCGCGCTCTACGAGCGGCAGCGCACCGGCAAGGGGCGGCTCGTCGAGTGCTCATTGCTCGAAACCGCGATCGGCTTCAGCTCATGGACCAGCGCGCAATGGCTGGTCGACCGTCAGGAGCCGACCCGCGAAGGCTCGCGCCACCGGCAGAACGCGCCGTACCAGCGGATGCAGACCAAGGACGGCTATCTGATGATCGGCGCCGCCGGCCAGGCGATCTGGGAGCGCTGCGCCGCGGCGCTCGGCCATCCCGAATGGTCCAGCGACCCGCGCTTCGCCAGCAACCAGGCACGGATGAAGAACCGTGCCGCGCTGGAAGCCGAAATGGAAGCGGTGTTTACGACCGGCACGACCGAGCATTGGGTCGGGGTTCTGGAAGCGGCCGGCGTGCCGTGCGGCCCGGTATACAATTACGGGCAGATGTTCGCCGACCCGCAGGTGAATTACCGCGGGCTGGTGCAGTACGCAAATGACAGGGAGCTGGGCAAGGTGCCGCATATCCGCACGCCGGTGAAGATCGGCGACAGCATCAAGGTGCGCTCCGTCGCGCCAAAGCTCGGCGAGCACAATGCCGAGATCTATGGCCGGCTCGGCTACAGCGCGGCCGATCTCGCGGCATTGAGGGCGAAGGGCGTGGTGTAACATGGCTGCAAGGAGATTGCTTCGCTTCGCTCGCAATGACACCAGGAAAGAAGCTGTCATTGAGAGGAGCGGAGCGACGAAGCGATCTCGTCGAGGCTTTCCGCAATCGGCAGCGGGTGCTCGGAGACTAGGTTGACCCTGCCAGCATCTAGCCGGTTTTCGTTCGCGCCCGATCTCGGCATCTGCCGCGTGCTGAACGGGATGTGGCAGGTGTCGGGGGCGCACGGTCCGATCGACGCGGAGCGCGCCATCGTGGCGATGTTCGCGTATCACGATGCCGGCTTCACGAGCTGGGACCTCGCCGACCATTACGGTCCGGCCGAGGATTTGATCGGCCGTTTCCGGCGGCGCTTTGCCGAGCAGCGCGGCGCCGAGCATCTCGGCGAGATCCAGGCCTTCACCAAATGGGTGCCCCCTCCCGGGCCGATGAGCCGGCAGAATGTCGAGCAGGCGATCGCGGTGTCGTTGCGGCGGATGGGGGTCGATCGCCTCGATCTGCTGCAATTCCATTGGTGGGACTACCAGGACCGGCGCTATCTCGATGCGCTGAAGCACCTCGCCGATTTACGGCAGGAAGGCCGCATCCGTCACCTCGCGCTGACCAATTTCGACACCGAGCGTCTCGCGACGATCTGCGAGCACGGCATCCCGATCGTGTCGAACCAGGTGCAGTATTCGCTGATCGATCGCCGTCCCGACGCGAGGATGGCGGCGTTCTGCCAGGAGCACGACATCACGCTGTTGACCTATGGCACCTTGCTCGGCGGGCTGCTGTCGGAAAAATATCTCGGCCATCCGGAGCCGGGGCGCGGCGAACTCACCACTGCCTCGTTGCAGAAATACAAGAACATGATCGACGCCTGGGGCGGCTGGGCCCTGTTCCAGGAATTGCTCGCGGCATTGAAGCCGATCGCCGACAAGCACGGCGTCGGCATCGCCACGATCGGCGCCCGCTACGTCCTCGATCGGCCGGCGGTGGCCGGCGTGATCATCGGCGCGCGGCTCGGCATCGCCGAGCACATCGCCGACAACGCCCGCGTTTTCGATGTCGCGCTCGACGCCGACGACCTCGCCATGATCGAGCCGGTGCTCGCCCCATCGCGCGATTTGATGCGGCTGATCGGCGATTGCGGCGGCGAGTACCGTCGCTGAACCGCCCGGCCCTCTTTTCTTGACAGAGCTGTCATTGCGAGCGGAGCGCAGCAATCCCCCTCGGGCAAAACGCAGTCTGATGGGGATTGCTTCGTCGCTACGCTGCTCGCAATGACAGCGAGTTTTAGCGACGGTGGTCAGGTGCGCAGCAAGGCGGCCATGACGCGCTCGCGGGTCAGGGGCAGGTCGCGAATGCGGGCGCCCAGGGCATGCGCGACGGCGTTGCCGATCGCCGCGACGGTCGGCCCGCCGCTGGCCTCGCCAACCCCGAGCGGCGGCCGGTCGGTCGAGGGGTCGATCAGCTCGACCGCGATCTCGGGCACTTCGCTGAAGCGCAATACCGGATAGGCTTCCCAATCGCGCGAACTGATGCCGTGCTCGTCGAGCCGCACTCCCTCTTTCAGGGCCCAGCTGGTGCCCTGGACGATGCCGCCTTCGAGCTGGTTGATCGCGCCATCCGGGTTGATCACCAGGCCGGCGTCGGCGGCGCACCAGACGCGCGAGACGCGCACCGTTTCTTCCACTTCGACCTCTGCGATTACAGCGGCGTAGGCGGCCATGTTCTTGTATTGCGCGAAGCCGATGCCATGGCCCTTGCCGGTTCCGGAGGGGAGGCCCGCCTGCCAGCCACTGATGCGCGCGACATGCTCGACCACCCCCCGCGCACGCGGGTCGGTCAGCACCGACAAGCGATACGCGACCGGGTCCTCTCCGGCTCGCTCGGCCAGTTCGTCCATCGCGGATTCGATGGCATAGACGTTGAGGGTCGCGCCGAGGCCGCGCAGGGACGAGGTGCGCACCGGCGTCTCGGCGAGCAAAT
>Ga0210400_10004347_pt1 | contig 12297 bp, 9 predicted proteins | sample IncBWH26MmetaG_FD_155456 | JGI IMG/M metagenome (GOLD analysis project Ga0210400, IMG submission 155456) | Forest soil microbial communities from Barre Woods Harvard Forest LTER site, Petersham, Massachusetts, United States - Inc-BW-H-26-M | ecosystem: Environmental > Terrestrial > Soil >...
AGGAGCTCAACCGCGCCAACATGATCGTCATCGATCCGCGGATGACACGGACGGCGGCGCATGCCACCGAATATGTCCGCGTGCGGCCGGGCGCCCACATCGCGACGATCTATGGGATGCTGTGGCACATCTTCGAGAATGGCTGGGAAGACAAGGAGTTCATTTCTCAGCGGGTGTACGGTATCGACGACATCCGCAAGGAAGTAGCGAAATGGACGCCCGCGGAGGTCGAGCGCGTCACCGGCCTGCCTGAGGCCCAGGTCAAGCACGTCGCGGAAATTTTCGCCAAGGAGAAGCCGGCTACGCTGATCTGGGCGATGGGGCAGACTCAGTTCACGACCGGGACCGCCAATGTTCGGGCAAGCTGCATCCTGCTGCTCGCTACCGGCAATGTCGGACAACCCGGCGCGGGCGCCAATATTTTTCGTGGCCATACCAATGTTCAGGGCGCCACCGATTTGGGCCTCGATGTAACCACGCTGCCGCTCTATTACGGCCTTTCCGAAGATGCCTGGCGGCATTGGTGTCGCGTCTGGGAGGTGGATTACGACTGGATCAGCTCGCGCTTCGCCAGCAAGGCGCTGATGGAGGGGCCGGGGATTCCCAGCACGCGCTGGTTCGACGCCACGTTGCTGCCGAAGCAGGAGATCAGCCAGCCCGATACGCTGAAGGCGATGTTCGTCATGGGGCATGGCGTCAACACGATCACGCGAATGCCGGAGGCGATCCGCGGGATCGAAAAGCTCGATCTGCTGGTCGTCTGCGATCCCTACCCGACGGCGTGGTCCGTCGTCTCGGAGCGCAAGAACGGCATCTATCTGCTCCCTGCCTGCACCAGCTTCGAGATGAACGGGTCGCGCACAGCGTCCAACCGCTCGCTGCAATGGGGCGAGAAGATCACCGAGCCCGTGTTCGAGTCTAAAAACGACTACAACACGATGTACATGCTCGCCCGCAAGTTCGGCTTCGCCGACCGGATGTTCAAGAACATCAAGGTCGAGAACGGCGAGGTCTCGGCCGAGGACATCCTGCGCGAGATCAATCGCGGCGGGTGGTCGACGGGCTATTGCGGCCAATCACCCGAGCGGCTCAAGGCGCATATGCGCAATCAGCATAAATTCGATCTGGTCACGCTCAGAGCGCCAAAGGACGATCCCGAGGTCGGCGGCGATTACTACGGCCTGCCGTGGCCATGCTGGGGAACCCCGGAATTGCGGCATCCGGGCACCCCGATCCTCTACAACACCAACCTGCCGGTGAGCGAAGGCGGCGGCACATTTCGCGCCCGCTTCGGCGTCGAGCGCGTCGTTCACCGCCAGGTGATCGAACACGGACAGGCGGTCGACCGGGATGACCACGACGATCTTCTCGCCGAGGGGTCTTATTCGGCCGGGTCCGAAATCAAGGACGGCTACCCCGAATTCACACTTGGCGTGCTGAAGAAGCTCGGCTGGGACAAGGATCTCACTACGCAGGAAATGGAAACCATCCGGCGGGTGAACCCAGGCAACCCCGAGCTCGTCTCATGGGCAACCGACCTTTCCGGCGGCATCCAGCGCGTGGCGATCGCGCATGGCTGCGCGCCATATGGTAACGCCAAGGCGCGCATGGTCGCCTGGAACCTGCCCGATCCGATTCCGGTGTTTCGCGAGGTGATCTTCACATCGAGGCCCGACCTCGTCGCCAAATACCCGACCTTGCCGGACGCGCAGCAGTTTCGTGTGCCGAACATCGGTTTCACGGTGCAGAAAGCCGCTGTCGACAAGGGCGTCGTCAAGGAATTCCCGCTGATCCTCAGCTCCGGTCGTCTCGTCGACTACGAGGGAGGCGGCGAAGAGTCTCGCTCCAATAAATGGCTCGCCGAGCTCAGGCAGCACATGTATGTCGAGATCAATCCGGCGGATGCGAGCGCACGCGGCGTCAAGGACGGCGATTGGGTCTGGGTCACCGGCCCCGAGAACAGCTCGGAAGCGCGCCTGCAGGCGCGGGTGACAGAACGGGTCGGCAAAGGCCTCGTGTGGATGCCATATCATTTCGCCGGCTGGTTCAGGGGCGTCGATCTGCGCAGCAAATATCCAAAGGGGTCCGACCCCATCGTGCTTGGCGAGAGCGTGAACTCGCTGACAACTTATGGTTTCGATCCGGCGACGGGAATGCAGGAACCCAAGGCCACGCTCTGCCAGATAAAGCTCGCGTGAAGGAGGCCGTGCGATGGCACGAATGAAGTTTCTTTGCGACGCCGAGCGATGCATCGATTGCAATGCTTGCGTTACCGCCTGCAAGAACGAGAACGAGGTGCCATGGGGCATCAATCGGCGGCGCGTCGTCACCATCAACGACGGCAAGCCCGGCGAACGTTCGGTGTCAATGGCCTGCATGCATTGCACCGATCCGCCTTGCGCCGCGGTCTGCCCGGTCGAATGCATCTACCCCACCGAAGACGGTATCGTATTGCACAACAAGGACCAGTGCATCGGCTGCGGCTACTGCTTCTACGCCTGTCCGTTCGGCGCGCCGCAATACCCCCGAGTCAGCAATTTTGGTTCGCGCGGCAAGATGGACAAATGCACCTACTGCGCCGGCGGCGGCGGCCCCGAAGCGCCGGGCAGCGCCGAGGAATTCGCGAAGTACGGCTCGGACCGCTTCGGCGAGGGGAAGTTGCCGATGTGCGCCGAGATGTGCTCGACGAAGTCTTTGCTCGCCGGCGATGGCGATGTCATTGGCCAGATTTACAAGGATAGGGTCGATCAGCGCGGCTATGGCTCCGGTGCCTGGGGCTGGCTGACGGCGTATCACGAGGACGTCGACGTATGAAGGGCGACGCTGCGACAGAAGGCACGGAGCCGCGCGGGAAGAGCAGCGTGGCAATCTTTCTCGCGCACCTTCGACTCGCGACCCTCGCACTAATGCTTCTCGCGATTGCCGCGGCTATCCCCGCGACCGCTCAGCAGCTCGCCCCCGACGGTGCGCCCAATCCGACGGCAAGCGGCGTGAACCAGCAGACGCTCCTGAAGGCGGAGCCTCGCATCGAGGGTTACATCGATATTCCCGACACCAGAGCGCGCGTGCTTGTACAGCCCGCCGGGCGGACATGGGATCGCTTTCACGAGGTGACGCTGCATTGGTTCGGCACGATTGTCATCATTGGCATGATCGCGATTTTGGGGGTCGCCTACCTGGTTGTGGGCCGGCTGCGGATTTCAGCCGGCCGGTCCGGGAGAAAGGTGCAGCGCTTTAGCGCATTCGAACGTTTTTCGCACTGGCTGACGGCCGTTTCCTTCGTCATCCTCGGTCTGACCGGGCTGAACATTACCTTTGGAAAGATTCTGCTGCTGCCGGTGATCGGCCCGGACGCGTTCAGCGGCCTCTCGCAGGTCACCAAATACATTCATAATTTCACGAGCTTTGCGTTCGTCATCGGCCTCGTGCTCATCGTCGCGATATGGTTCAAGGACAACATCCCGCGAAAAGTTGATATCGATTGGCTTAAGCAGGGCGGTGGTTTCATCAAGTCGAAGCATGCGCCCGCCGGACGGTTCAATGCCGGCGAAAAGGCAGTCTTCTGGCTCGCCCTTCTTGCGGGCATCGCCGTCACAGCATCAGGCTTTTTGCTGCTGTTTCCGTTCTATGTCACCAACATCCTCGGGATGCAGGTCGCGCAGGTCGTGCACGCCGTCATCGCCGTGCTCTTCGTCGCGGTGATCCTCGCTCATATTTACATCGGCACACTCGGCATGGAAGGCGCGTTCGAGGCTATGGGAACCGGCGAGGTCGATCTTAACTGGGCGAAGGAGCATCACGACCTCTGGCTGCAGGATCAGCTGGCAAAAGAGCAACGACCCGCTCCGTCGAGCGCTGACGACTGAGGGAGTTTGGCGCTGATGACAAGCTCCCCGGGTCACGTCGTTATCTGCTCGTGCGAGGATACGATGCCGCTCGACGTTGGCGCGGTGCGCCGCGGCTGCCGCGGAAAGGAAGTGACCACCGCACGGCAGCTTTGCCGCTCCGAACTCGGCCGCTTCCGAACTCTTGCGCGAGACGCGGCGGCTTTGACAGTCGGCTGCACGCAGGAGGCGCCATTTTTCTCGGATGTCGCAGCGGAGAACGGGCGGACCAGTCCGATCAGTTACGCCGACCTTCGGGAGGCCGCGGGGTGGTCGAGCGACGGCGCTGAGGCTGGACCGAAAATGGCGGCGCTTCTCGCGGCAGCCGCCGAGCCTGTGCCGGACGTTCCGCTGATCGATGTCGCCAGCAGCGACGTTGCCCTCATCTACGGCCGCGGCGCGGAAGCGGTGGAGGCCGGCGCTTTGCTCAAAGAGCATTTCGATGTGACCGTGATGATCGAGCCGCCGGCCGCCATCGCGCCGCTGCGTATCACCGAGTTTCCGGTCGTGCAAGGCAAGATCCGCACGGCTACAGGACATTTCGGCGCCTTCGACGTGACCGTCGACCAATTTGGGCAGCCGGCTCCCTCCTCGCGCGGCGTGTTGTCGTTCGGACCCTTGCGCGACGGCGTCAGGTCGCGCTGCGGGATCATCGTGGATCTCTCGGGCCGGGAGCCGCTCTTCACCGCGCCCGATTTGCGCGACGGCTATCTGCGTGCCGATCCGCGTCATCCTGCTGCGCTGCTGCAAGCAATATTGAAGGCGCGCGATCTCATAGGCAGTTTCACCAAACCGCGCTATATCGCTTTCGATTCACAACTCTGCGCCCATTCGCGCTCGCAGATTACCGGCTGCACGCGCTGTCTCGATCTTTGCCCGGCGGGCGCGATTGCGTCGGCGGGCGACTATGTGAGCATCGATCCGTACCTCTGCGCGGGTTGTGGGCAGTGCGCGACCGTCTGCCCGACCGGCGCGGCTTCCTATGCGATGCCGCCGGCAGATGCACTCATGCGCAAGCTGCGGGCCATGCTGTTGGCCTATCGCGAAGCCGGCGGCGAGCGGGCGGTCGTGCTGCTGCATGACGACCCTCATGGCGCGCCGCTGATCGACGCGCTGGCGCGGTTCGGTGACGGGCTGCCGGCGAATGTGCTCCCGCTTGCCGTCAATGAAGTGACGCAGGCCGGTCTCGAGACCGTCGCCGCCGCCTTCGCCTATGGTGCATCCGCGTTGCGGTTTCTTCTTCGCGATCGCCCCCGCCACGATGTCGCCGGATTGCGGCGAAGCATCGTGCTGGCGAATACGATCCTCGCGGCCCTGGGGTTTGGCGAGGGCCGTGTTTCGACCATCGAGACGGACGATCCGGATCTGCTCAGCGACGCCTTGCGCACAAATCCGTCGATGTCGGCCGCACCGCGGCCGGCAAGCTTCCTGCCTTTGGGGGAAAAACGCAGCCTGATGCGGCTCGCGCTGCACGAGCTGCACCGCGCCTCGCCGGATCCAGTCGAGAGGATTGCGCTCCCCGACCAGGCGCCCTTCGGTGCCGTTGAAATCGACGTCGGCGGCTGCACGCTCTGCCTCTCCTGTGTGTCGGCCTGTCCGACCGGCGCGCTCGGCGACGACCCCGAGCGGCCGATGCTGCGGTTCACCGAGGATGCGTGCGTGCAATGCGGGCTGTGCAAGTCCACTTGCCCCGAGACTGTCATCACCCTGAGACCCCAGCTCGATTTCCGTCCTGAAGTTGCCGCTGCCCGCGTGCTCAAGGAGGAAGAGCCGTTCTGCTGCATCCGTTGCGGCAAGCCTTTTGGCGTGAAGAGCACGATCGAGCGCTTGACGGCCAAGCTGCAAGAGCGGAGCTGGGTCTACCAAGGCTCATCCCGGCGGCTGGAAGTCATCAAGATGTGCGATGACTGTCGCGTCGCTTTCGTATTGGAGGAAAAGTTCGAGCCTCACGCGGTGCGAGAACAAGATCAACCACTGCAGAACCGCACCGGCCTCATCTCCTTAGCGAAAGGAAAGCGGAGTTGAGCGGCATAAACTCGACCGCGCTCGCGCACATTGCTGTTGGTGTGATCGTCGAGCGGCGCAGGGCAAAGAGCCCCTGGCTCGATTTCATCTGGCGGCCGGTTGCGGTGCTGGTCGGAACTCCCGAAGCTGCACCATGGACACTGCTTGGCGAAGCGGAGGATACGACTCTGTTCTACGCCGGCGATGCGGTCATCGAGCTATACCGGACGGAGACCGCGAATTACCGCGGCAATCTTGCCTCGGGCGTACCTTCATTGTGGGTGATCATGCGTCCCGACGCATCGCGGAATGCCTATAAGCTTCTCGCCGTGACAGCTGATCCCGCAGAAGGCGAGGGTTTTACGGATGCCGGCAGCGATCTGGTGGAACCCGTGCCGATGCCGGCCGCCATCGCCGAGGCGATTAATCATTTCATCGCCAAGCACCATGTCGAGCGCCCGTTCTTCAAGCGGCGCCGTCAGCGGGCCGCGTCGCCGGCCCTCGGTTGCCGCGGCGATGAAGAAAGGACCGAAGATGAGCGAGCGTGAAGATTTCGTTTCGCGCTGGTCGCGGTTGAAGCACGAAGCGGAATCGCGAAGAGTGCGCAAAACCGAGCTGCCGGAACGCGCCGCGCCATCCAGCACTGCCGCGACGAGCTCTGCCAACGAAGATCAGGCCGCCGGAACGGAGACGTGCGCCGCCCCGATATTTGATCTTGCAAGCCTGCCCTCGATCGATGCGATCACCGCACGCACGGATATCAGCATGTTCCTGCGATCGGGGGTGCCGGCCGAATTGACCCTAGCCGCGCTTCGGCGTGCTTGGGTGAGCGATCCGGTGATCCGCGACTTCATAGGCATCGCCGAGAACCAGTGGGACTTCACCAATCCTACGACGATACCTGGCTTCGGACCGCTGCATGAGATGGGCGATAAGCTGAGCCTCGTTGCTCAGACGGTTCCGACACTGAAAAGGTCGCTCGATGAGTTTTCGGCTCGAGTCTCGGACACTGATGCCTCCGCCGAGAAAACGAGATCGGTGATGGACGGTGCGCGACCCGACGAGATCGGGAACACGGGCGGCGAGAGGCAGGCCCTATCGGTGACGCGTGGGGTTGAGCGCGGGACGTCCAATGCGGCGCCTGAAAGTGGTCGTGTCGAGGCAACGGTGCAGAACAACCTCTTTCCGGGAAGCACGACCGCGCGGCGCCGTCGCGCGCATGGCGGCGCTTTGCCTCGATAGGATCCAATCGCGCAAATGCACGATAACGGCTTACAGGAAAGGCCCGCGTGCGGGCCCGACGATGTCGATCGCGCGCGTGCGCAGGAATATGCGTTGCTCGCGACATTGCTTTCGTGCAGCCCCGATGACCGATTGCTCGGACGTCTCGCTCGTCTACGAGGCGGTGCAACCCCGCTGGGTGCGGCGCATACGGCTCTCGCAGAAGCCGCTGCCAAAGCCGATGCCAAGAGCGTGAAGGCGGAGTATTTCGATCTCTTCGACGGGCTCGGAGAAAGCGGGTTCCTGCCCTACGCATCCTACTACTTGACTGGTTCCCTGTATGGGCGCCCGCTTGCACGGCTACGCCAAGCGCTCCAGCACCTCGGTATCGAGCGGACCGAGCGTCTTTCGGAGCCCGAGGATCACGCCGCGATCCTTTGCGAGCTGATGGCGAGCCTCGCCGGCGGCCAAATTGCGGCGCCGGTGGAAGCCGAGCGTGAGATCTTCGAGACGCATCTCGCGCCTTGGATCGGCCGTTTCTTCGCCGATCTGGAGCGGGCTGAGGCGGCCAGTTTTTACGCGCGCGTGGGCGCGCTCGGCCGCATTTTCGTGGAGATTGAGGCCAAAGCCTTCACGCTCCCAGCTTCAGGACAGGTGCGTTGAACTTGCCGTAGCTGCTGGAGAAAGATCATGCGCGTTTTCATCGTTGCGTGTTTCGCGGTGACAGTGATTGCGCTGGCCACCGCTGCCGTTCTTGATGGATTTGTGCAGGAATCGTCGGCTACTGCCTTCACGGAGCCCAGTGCCCGTATCAGCTGATCCATCAGCCGACGGAAATTAGCCTAATCGGAACGATGGTGATTCTCGTCGCCGCACCTCCGACTCTTTCATGGGCATCTTAAATATTGAGCGAAGGCGAAGAAGGCGAGAGCCGCCATGCCGAACATTACCGGAATTTATTCGAGCAGGCCGAAGCCGAATTGCAGACTCGGCCCGCGGTCCCGCCGCCTTCGGGATTCTGGAAGCCTGTCGTTCGGCTTGATTTTGCCGGGGCCGGCGGCGACATCCCGCCGGCTACAGCCAGCCATGTCGAAGGCCGACTAGCAGCGTTGCGCCAAGATTTCCCGGCAGCTTAATATGAACGCGTCGATGCGCACCGGGGGGATGCCGCTAACAGCAGGATCAGTTGCATGGGCATCGCCGGATTTGCCGCGCGGTGCCACTGCGCAAACGGCGGAGCGGTAGCTGCCTCCAGCGCTTGCCGGCTCTTGCCGCAACAGGGGAGGACATCGATGGGAGGCTCGTCAGCGCGCCGGAAATTTCGAGAGAAACTCTCCTTGACCGTTGGTCTTGGATGCATCGCGCTTCCTATCGCGGCGCTGGCCCAGACCGCTCCGCCATTCGGCGATCAGATCAAAGAGCTGCAGGCCGAGATCCGGGGCATCCAGCAGAATTACGCGCTGGAATTTCGGAAGCTGCAGAAACGCCACGAGGCGGAAATGCTGAAGCTCCAGCGACAGCTGGACGAGTTGAAGACGGCGCGATCACCCGCGCCGCCGCCGGCGTCTCCGAGCGCAGCGGTCGCGCTGGGCTCACCCGAGCCCGCGTCTGCTTCGACGCGGGTCGCACGCCCGGCAGGACCCCAGCCGCCAACGCAAGTCGCCTTACCAGCACCGCCGGCTCAAGCCGAAGCCAGGCGCGGCGGCTTTATGAACACGGGGGTCGAGCTGACCCTCGGCGGTTTTGTCGAAGGGGCGACGATCTATCGCTCGCGCAATCTGACCGCCGACATCGGCAGCCCATGGAATACGATCCCCTTCCCCAATTCCCCGAATAACCATCTATCGGAATTTCGCTTCAGCGCCCGCCAGACCCGGCTCAGCCTGTTGGCCCAAGGCCGGGTGGACCCCGATACGGCGCTCGCCGGCTATGTCGAAAGCGACTTCCTGGGTGCTCCGACCGATGCGAACGGCGTCGAAAGCAACAGCTACTCGCCGCGCTTGCGGCATGCCTACGCCACGCTCGACCGCAGCGATCTGGGGCTGCATATCCTGGGCGGCCAGGACTGGACTTTCCTGACGATCTTCAATCATGGCCTGACGCCGCGGCAGGAGCGCGTCCCGCTGACCATCGACAACCAGCTGGTTCCCGGCTTCACCTGGGTGCGGCAGCCGCAAATCCGCGTCGTCCAGGACCTCGACAGCGCGACCTCTGTCGGCTTTTCTCTAGAAAGTCCGCAGGCATCGGTTTTCAGCGGGCCGAACGCGCCGCTAGTGGCGACAACCTTCAGCAACACCGGCGGGCTTCACCTGAACACGACGACGACCTACTCGACCGACATCGCGCCGGACATCGTAGCCAAGGCCGCATACGACCCTGACGGCTGGGGCCATTACGAAGCTTATGGCATTGGCCGCCTGTTCCGCAGCCGCGCCGGGTTCAAGAACGACACGGTCTGGGGCGGCGGCGGCGGGCTCGCCGCTGTCTATCCCGTCATTCCAAAACAGCTTGAAGTGCAGGGACAGTTTCTGGCTGGCTATGGCCTCGGCCGCTACGGTCCGGGGCTATTGCCCGATGTCGCCGTGAAGGCGAGCGGCGTTCTGGCGCCAATCCCGGAGATCCAGGCGATGGTCGGTTTGGTCGGGCACCCGACCGATGCGCTCGACCTCTATCTCTATGCCGGGATCGAGGACGCCGGACGGACCGCTTTTACGCTGGCGGGCAAGGCGTTCGGCTACGGCAATGCGCTCTACAACAACAGCGGTTGCCTGGTCGAGGGATCGGCCCTGTGCGCCGCGAACACATCGCGACTCTGGCAGGTGACGGGCGGCCCCTGGTATCGGCTTTACAAGGGCGACTACGGCACGCTGCAGGTCGGCGCGCAACTCTCCTATACGCGGCGCAACATCTTCTCGGGCATCGGTGGTTCGCCCAGCACGGACGACCTCATCTTCTTCACCTCGATACGCTACCTCCCTTTCTAGACGTTATGTCCCCGGCCTGGCAGATTGTCAGCGCGGGAGAAGCCACGGCGGGACGCGAGAACGGCCCAGCAAAAAATTCGCGGACGTATTGAACCATCGAAACCGCGACGCGTTAAAGGACGCCACCGCGTAACGTTCCGCGGGCCTCATAAGACGTTGTCGCGGTTGCGGCTGGCACCGGAGGCGCAGCTGTGTCGCCAACCTTTCGCTTGTCGGTAGGCTCGCACCTCGCAGCGATCGCGGTCGGCGCCGTTGGCGCGGCAGTATATCTGACTGTCAATGCAAACAGTCCGCAATCGCTCGCAGACTACATCTCAGCAATCTGCACGAGGTCTTTTGGTTCCGCGCCTGCCGCGGAGGCTCCGTACCTCGCCGAGAATGTCAGCGCGATGACAAAGATGATGATCGACATGGGTATCAGGCCGTCGGGCGATGTCGATACCGACTTTGTGGCGATGATGGTGCCCCACCATCAGGGTGCCATTGAGATGGCGCAGGCCGAACTCCGTTACGGACGCAATGAGCCACTCCGGCGCATGGCTCAGGAAATCATCATCACCCAGCTGCAAGAGATCACTGCGATGCGGCTGTCGCTGGGCCAACCACTGCCGCCGTCGACACCGTCGCCCGATCAAATCCCGCCCGCGCCGATGAGCAAATCGAAAGTCGAGTAATGCACAACGTCTAGAAAAGGAGCAGTGATATGGGCCGCAGCTTAATTATCGCTGTAATGTTGCTCACGACAGCTCTTTTCGGTGCCCGCTACGCCGCCGCCGGTCAGGCGCCGTACGCCACGTCCGATCCCGACATTCCCATTAGCCATCAAGATCGCGTCTACTCCGCCGAACAGTACTCGAACACTGTCTCCGTCACCGATCCCGCCGACAATAAGCTCCTTGGCGCCATCCGTCTCGGCGATCCGTGGCCCGCCGATCTCAGTCCGCTCTATAAGGGCCAGCTGTTGGTGCACGGCATGGGATTCTCGCCCGATCATCGCACCATTGCCGTTGTCGCCGTCGGCTCGAATGCGGTGAACTTCATCGATACCGCGACCAATAGTGTAAAGCACGTGAGTTATGTCGGCCGCTCACCACACGAAGCCTTCTTTACGATGGATGGCAGCGAGGTTTGGGTGACCGTCCGTGGCGAAAACTATGTCTCCGTGCTGGACGGCACAACTTACGAGGAGAAGACGCGGATCACCGTTCCCAACGGCCCGGGAATGACGATTTTTTCGCCCGACGGCAAATACGGCTATGTCTGCTCCTCCTTTACCCCAGAGACCGTAGTCATTACCGTTGCCGATCACAAAATCGTCGGCAGGGTTGCACAAGCCAGCCCGTTCTGCCCCAACATCGCCGCAACGCCGGACAGCAAGCAGGTCTGGCTTACCCTGAAAGACGTCGGCAAGACCCAAGTGTTCGATGGGCAACCGCCATTCGCGCTGTTGAAGACCCTCGACACGGGCCCGATTACCAACCACGTCAATATCGCGCGCAATGCCAAGGGCATGTTCGCCTATGTCACTATCGGCGGGCTCAACGAAATCAAGGTGTTCCGCACGGATAATTTTGAGCAGGTCGCGACCATTCCGACGGGCAAGTTACCGCACGGTATCTGGCCATCGGGGGACGGCACGCGAGTCTATGTGGTCTTCGAGAACGAGGATAAGGTGGCCGCAATTGATACACTAAAGAACGAAGTGATCGCGACTAGTCCGATCGGCCAAACTCCGCAAGCCCTGGTGTACGTCCCCGAAGCCGTACCCGCGGGGAGCGGCACCAGCAACGCGGCAATGACCAGACTGACGGCCGTCCCCGAGGGCCTCGGAACGAGCAACCTGCAGCCGCTCGGCGTGGCCGGCCAATCGGCGCAGCTGTGGCTTGCGGCGCCGGGAGCAAAGAAAGAGGAGAAAGCGCCCACCAGCGTTTCGCTGTCGGATCAGGGCTTGGTGCAAATATTTGAGGCCGCGGTCACTGGGCTCGAGCCTGGGAAACCATATCTGCTTGCGCTTGCGACTGAGGCGTCGGGCGCTGGCGTGTTGGAACCACTGCAGCGCTTCATGACCAACCCTGCGGGGGCAGCCATCGTTAATACAATCGGACCAATCCGTCAGGTGGTGCGTGGCGAGGACAAGATCCCGCGTCGCTACCTGGTGATCCTGCCCGGCACTCCCGATAACCACGGTGCTGCCGTTAAGTCCA
>Ga0210400_10004348_pt1 | contig 12296 bp, 11 predicted proteins | sample IncBWH26MmetaG_FD_155456 | JGI IMG/M metagenome (GOLD analysis project Ga0210400, IMG submission 155456) | Forest soil microbial communities from Barre Woods Harvard Forest LTER site, Petersham, Massachusetts, United States - Inc-BW-H-26-M | ecosystem: Environmental > Terrestrial > Soil >...
TGCAGTTAGTCTCAGAAATCATACAAATAGCGATCGAGAAACACGCCAGCGACATTCATATCGAACCGCGAGCAGCGGAGACTACTGTACGGATTCGCGTGGACGGTATGTTGCGCGATGTTCAATCCATCCCGAGGAATCTGCAAACATCGCTGATCTCGCGTATCAAGATTCTTTCCGATATGGACATCTCCGAACGCCGATCGCCCCAGGACGGCCGCTTTATGGTTTCCCTTGGCTCGCGGCATATCGATCTTCGAGTCTCTTCCCTTCCGACTCAGTACGGCGAGAAGATTGTGATTCGACTTCTGGAGACGAGCGCGCCGCTCAGTTCGTTCGCGGAACTGGGAATTCCGGATGACGCTTCTGCGACCCTTACGGAACTCTTGTCCCTTCCGCAGGGCATGATCCTGGTGACCGGCCCAACAGGCTCGGGCAAGAGCACGACTCTGTACAGCTCCCTTCACAAACTGCGAAAGCCGTCCGTCAATATCGTCACGGTTGAGGACCCGGTCGAGTACATCCTCCCCGGCATCAATCAGTCCCATGTCAACACCAAGGCCGGTATGACGTTTGCGGGCTGTCTACGCTCCATACTCCGGCAAGATCCGAATATCATTATGGTGGGCGAGATTCGAGATAAGGAGACCGCCGAGATTGCCATGAAGGCGGCGCAAACCGGCCACCTGGTACTATCAACCCTCCACACCAATGATAGCGTTTCGGCGATTATACGCTTGGTTGATCTCGGGATTCCGGGTTTCATGATCAGCTCTTCTTTGACGGGAATTCTAGCGCAACGTCTGGTGCGAAAGCTGTGCTCTTGTCATGTCATCCAAACTGCAACTCCGGAATTCCAGGCACGTTTGGTGCAAGCAGGAATGCCCAACCCTCCCGTGACTATGGCCGTCCCCATTGGCTGCGAAAAATGCGACCAGACAGGCTACAAAGGCAGGTTTGGAATCTACGAATTGCTTCGTTTCGATGATTCCGTACGCGCGATTATCCGTACGAGCGGGAATATGGATCGGATCCGTGAAACTTCTCGATCGAACGGAATGCGTTCGATGCAAGACGACGCGATGGAAAAATTGCGTTCCGGCGTGACGACTCTGGACGAGATTCTCCGAGTCGTATCGATTGAGAACACCTCTTACGCGGAATGTGTAAGGTGCAGCCAAGAGATTCTCCCCGCATTCAGGTTTTGCCCCTATTGCGGAACTCGATGCGCGCGAGATTCTCAGGCCAAGGGCTCCCGGCCAGACAACTCAATTAGCGAAGGAATCCTTCAGCGATGAACGAAAAGGAAAGAAAGCCGAGAGTTACTGTCAGGCAAGATGTCCGCTACCCTCAGCTGTGTGAACTGTCCATGATTTACGAGGGGTCCACCGAAGATGTTTCGGTGCGGCCGCCGGACCTCAGCCCTCACGGTATGTTCATCAATACGAAGACGGAGTATCCCGAAGGCGCAGTCCTCAAGCTGCGTTTTCGGCTGGCCCGCACCGGTGTCCTTGTCCAAACTCGGAGTGAAGTCCGCTACTGCCTCAAGGGTGTGGGAGTTGGCGTCGAGTTTATCGACGTTTCTCCCGAAATTACGCGCGCCATCGAAAAAGAAATATCCGTTCAGACGAGCAGCAATTAGCAAACTCACTACGCCTACACCGCGTGCCTCGTTGGGCCAGCTCGCATTCCCAACTTTACAAGGGCGGCTTGACGTTTAACGTTTCCTGATGGAGGATTCACCTTCCACGTTGTGCGGAGATCCGGAGGCACCGGGAGTCTATCTGGACACGATGTTGAGGCAGAAACAATATTTGGTCGTGAACAAACGGCCATTGTCCGTGGATTGGCGTTGAAGTTTGAGGCCGGGGATCATGCTTGATGCGCACAATTGAACTTGGCAGATTGGCGGCGCTCCTTCTTGTCCTTGCTTTGGGTGTGCATGCCGCTGAGAAGGTCACCTGGAAACCGATTACGGATGCGGTTCTTCGAATCGACGACCGCGCGCCGAAGCAATGGAGTCTTTACCACTCCGGGAAAAAATACGATCCGCTCCTGCTGCAGCTAGGTTCGCGTGTACTGGTGATTTATGTGCGCAACCAAAAGATATATGAGATTCCGCCCGCTCAACTCGAGCATAAAGGTGAGGATTTGTTGTGGCGCGAAACCGATAAGCCCGAGAAACCTCTCGCGGCTTCCGATTGGAGTACGCGCGATATCGGTTCTGCGTGGCGCGTTCGAGTGAAACTGACGGAGGAGGGACGCCTGGTCGATATTCAGATTCCGCAAATGCCCGATTTGCGCGGCCTCTACTGAACCATGGCCGAATCCGCATATCCCGGCCAGGACGGCATCCACTCCGGCGTACTCGACGCCGAGACGATCCGATCGAGTTCACTTTATAACGAAGACCTTGCGCCGATTCCGGCGTCAGGCCGCAGTTGGAGCACGTACAACTACGCGGCGCTGTGGATCGCGATGAGCGTTAACATTCCCACGTATATGCTGGCGAGCGGCATGATCGCCGGCGGGATGAGCTGGCGCCAGGCAATATTCACCGTGTTTCTCGGGAACGTCCTGGTGCTCGCGCCGATGCTGCTTAACGCCCATGCGGGCGCGAAATATGGGATTCCCTTCCCAGTGTTTGCGCGAGCGTCGTTCGGAGTCCTCGGAGCAAACGTACCGGCAATTCTTCGCGCGCTGGTGGCGTGTGGCTGGTTCGGCATTCAAACGTGGATCGGCGGAGAAGCGATCAATGCGATGATCGAGACGCTGGTTCCGTCGTGGCGCAATTATTCCGCGGGCGTGTGGGTTTGTTTCGCGGGCTTTTGGCTGCTGCACGTTGTCGTGATCATGCGCGGCATCCGGACGATCAAGTTTCTCCAGGGCATCACTGCACCGTTTCTCCTGGTGATTGGCGTGGCGCTGCTCGCGTGGGCGGTGGTGAGGGCTGGCGGCTTCGGCACGATGCTGGCCGCACCATCGAAGTTTCAGACCTTCGGCGAATTCTTCCATTTCTTCATCCCGTCGCTCACCGGCGTGGTCGGCTTTTGGGCCACCGTGGCATTGAATATTCCCGACTTTACGCGTTATGCGCGCAGCCAGCGTTCTCAAGTGCTCGGCCAGGCGCTCGGCTTGCCAACAACCATGACTTTCTATTCTTTCATTGGCATCGCGGTCACTTCGGCGACTGCCATCATTTTCGGGCAGGCGATTTGGGATCCCGTGCAAGTGCTCGCGCGTTTGGGAAATCCTTTCGCTGTCGTGGTTGCGATGCTGGCGTTGTTGTTGGCAACCCTGAACGTAAACGTCGCCGCGAACCTGGTTTCACCGTCAAATGATTTCTCAAACCTTTCGCCGCGGTTGATCAGCTTTCGCACGGGCGGTTTGATTACGTGCCTAGTGGGCGTCGCCGTGTTTCAGCCTTGGAAGCTGCTTGCCAACTACAGCAATTATATTTTCGGATGGTTGGTCGGCTACTCGGGATTTCTGGGACCCATCGCGGGCGTGATGATTTGCGACTACTTTATCGTGCGGAAGAAAATTCTCCTTGTGGAGGATTTGTACTTGCGCCAAGGATTCTATGAATTTTCGCGTGGAATCAACTGGCGCGCGATGGCGGCGCTGGCAGCAGGAGCGGGATTAGCGTTCATCGGACTTATCGTGCCTTCGCTGCGCGTGCTTTATGACTACGCGTGGTTCGTCGGATTCGCAATGAGTTTCGCTGTGTACTGGGCGCTTATGCGCTCGTCGAACGGCCACGAACTACGTTAAGATTCTCCGCGGTGCCGCAGAGCTTGCAACGATGCGGTGCACGTATGATTGCGGCGTCACGGGGGAAAATCAGACCGAGAGCCCAGTCTCCTGCCACTTGCAGCTGCTTTTTCAATCCAACCAGTTTGTATAGGTGTACCGCATTCCAGAACAGCCAGGCCAAGTAGCCACTGAACTTAATGCCGGCGACGTCGACCACGGCGTAGTTCATCCCGAGTGAAACGAGCATGCCTTGCGATTTGTAGTCAAAGCTCTCGAGTGGCTCGCCACGCCACATGTGTCGGACATTTCGCGCGACGATACGTCCTTGCTGAACCGCGGCCGGCGCGACGCGCGGGGTATCGGGGGCGGTAACCGGCGCGGCGGAGTCACCCAACACGAATATTTCAGGGTGTCCTTCAAGCTGTAGATGCGCATTCACGACAGCACGGCCGATACGATCGTGCGGCCCGGGCAACGATTCGATCAGCTCGGAGGCGCGGACGCCGGCAGTCCAGACAATCGTGTCGGCTGCGATCGTTTCACTACCGTTGATTTCCACCGCGCCTTCAAACACGCGTGTGACTTTCGTAGATGTGCGTACGTCGATTCCGGAAACATTCAGCCGCTTGCGCGCGTGCGCAGCTAGTTTCGGTGCTATACCTCGGAGAATGTCCGGCAACGCTTCCAGCACCAGAAGGCGAATGTCGGACGCCCGAATTCCCCGATAAACGCGCGCCACATAGCGAAACAGGAAGTCGTGCATTTCCGTGACGAGTTCTATTCCTGTGTAGCCGCCGCCGACCACGACGAAAGTGAGCATCATGCGGCGCTGTTGCGCATCTTCGGTATGATCGGCGTGCTCGCACAAGTCGATGATGCGGTCGCGCAGCTCCACTGCATTCTGGAGAGACTTGTAATCCCAACTATTTTCGACTGCGCCCGGAATATTAAAATAATCCGTGCGCGCACCCGTGGCGAGGATGAGCACATCGTACTCGAACGGCCCGGAATCGAGGACGAGGCGATGGTTGGCGGGATCAACGGCGCGCACGGGGTCGCGACGGAAGCGAAATCGACGCTCCCCACGAATTTCACGAACCGCCTGCACGATATGGAGAGGGTCCGTGAAACTGGATGCAATTTGAGGAAGAAGCGGCGTGAATAGAAGATAATTCTGATCGCTGACGAGAGTGATTTCGACGTCAGAATCGCCGCGGAACATCCGATCAATGTCGGCCGTCGCCTCAAGCCCGCCAAAACCCGCACCCACTACGACGATGCGTTTCATAACCAGACCAATTTAACACAGTCATTTACGAAGCGAGTAATTACGGGACGTGAGCGATTTACGACGCCAGGCCGGCACCAGGTTCAGTGGAGAGACGTTTTGTGCGCATGTTCCAACTCTCGAACGGCTGGCCCGTATCGATCTGCTTCATCGTGATGCAATCCTCAACAGGGCAAACGAGTGCGCAGAGATTGCAACCGACGCATTCTTCCTCCATGATCCGTGGAACGTGCACTCCCATTCCGTTGGGATTTTTCTTGCCAACACCCGCGGCGGTGTAGGGCTCAATGCACTGGTGCGCGCCGTCTTCGCAGGCTACATAGCACAATTGGCAGCCAATGCAGAGGTCGTGGTGGATATCGGCGATGACTTTATAGTTCAGGTCGAGGTCACCCCAATCCTTCACGTTGGGAACGGCGCGGCCGCGAAAATCCTCGATGGCGCGAAATCCATGCTCGTCCATGTAGGCGGAGAGGCCGTCAATCATGTCTTCGACAATGCGGAAGCCATAATGCATCGCGGCCGTGCAGACTTGCACGGCGGATGCGCCCAACGCGATGTGTTCCGCGGCATCGTTCCAGTATCCAATGCCACCGATGCCGATGATGGGGATTTTCACTTTTTTTGCCACGCTCGAAACCAGGTGCAGTGCGATCGGTTTCAGGGCCGGCCCGCAATATCCTCCGTGCGAAGATTTTCCGCCCACGTCGGGTCGCGGCGCGAACGTGTCGAGGTCCACGCCGATCAGTGAATTCATCGTGTTGATCAGGCTGACGGCGTCGGCGCCTCCTTTTTCCGCGGCCAGCGCAATGCGCGTGATGTCCGTGACATTGGGTGTGAGCTTGACGATCACCGGCGTCTTGGCCGCTTCTTTCGCCCACGACGTAATCATTTCCGTGTATTCGGGCACCTGCCCTACGGACGAGCCCATCCCTCGCTCGCTCATCCCGTGCGGACAGCCGAAGTTCAACTCAAGAGCGTCCGAGCCGGCGTCCTCGGCTCGCCGCACGATGTCGTGCCAGGTTTCGCGTTTCGACTCCACCATCAATGATGCGATCACCAAGTTTTTGGGATGACGTCTCTTGACCTCGGCAATTTCCCGAAGATTCGTCTCGATCGGACGGTCGCTGATGAGTTCGATGTTGGTGAAACCCATCACCTTCGATCCGTTATAGTCGATTGCGCCGTAACGCGACGATGTATTGACGATCGGTTCGCCGATCGTTTTCCAGACCGCACCGCCCCAGCCGGCGTCGAACGCGCGCATCACCTGCCCCGCGGTATTTGTCGGCGGCCCGGACGCCAGCCAGAACGGATTGGGAGATTCGATGCCGCAGAATTTCATGCGTAAATCGGCCATGTTTCACCTCAACCTAAATTGCCTAATGACTTGTGACTCGGACTGGTGATTCGTAAACCGTTGCCTCACTAAATCTTCTGTAGCTTCACGCCGTGCGTAACGAGCGCCAGGCAAACCACGCAACGGTGGCTAGCATTCCGATCCAGCCGAGTACGCGCAATATGTTGCCGATCTGCGTGTCGTGGTCAAGTACTCCCGCGTGCGAGAAAAGATAGAACCAGTCGTGTTCGGCCAACTCCGGGTCGCCCACGGTTACATATTCGAGGCACTGGCATCGCGCATCGGCCATGTAAATCCCGATTGGCAGGAGCTGCTCGAAGAAAAAGAATGCGCAAAATGCTGTCCCGAACAATTGTCGCTTGAATACAAAATAAACCGCGAGAGCAAACGGAACGAACAGCTGTAGAAACGTTCCTCCGGCGAACATAATCCATTCGCCGAAATACCGGAACAACAGGTGACCGCCTTCGTGAATGGGAACGAAAACCAAGTCGAACCATTGGAATAGCGTCCCATGCAAAGCTGCGTTCGCGATCAAGACGACATAAAATACTAGCCATCCGATCGCGGCCCCGAGCGGTACAGGTTCCCATCTCTCGTCCAACGCCTCGAGGAATGGAAATCTCTCGCTGAGCGAATCAGGAATTCCCATGAGCGGTTAATTCTTCCCGCGCGTCGTGCCGGGGGACGCACTAGGAGATGCGCCAAGCCAGGAATCGATGCCTCGCGCCGCCATCATGCCTTCAGCGACGGCATCTACGACTTCCCCGCCGCCGTTCACGCAATCACCTCCGGCAAAATATTTCGGATTCCCGGTTTGGTGGTGATCATTCGTAACCACTGTGCCATTTTTGCGCAACTCGATTCCCTTCACCGGACGAAGGAAATCCGTCACCGGCTTCTGTCCAACGGCGCGGACAAGCATATCCACCTCGATGGTGAAATTGGTGTCAGGGATCGGCTCCGGCGCGCGGCGGCCTCGAGCATCGGGAGCGCCGAGGCGTGTGCGCACACATTCCAGGCCGGTAACCACGCCGCCTGAACCAACCACGCGCGCAGGCTGTGTCTGCCAGAGAAAGTTCACGCCGTCTCTTTTGGCCAGTTCGTATTCGTAGGGGAACGCCGACATTTCCTTTTCGCTCCGCCTGTAAATCAGATGGACCGCCTCCGCGCCGAGACGGCGCGCGGCGGTGACAACGTCAATCGCCGTGTTTCCAGCACCAATGCAGGCGACACGGCGGCCAATCGTGATTTGCTCGAACGGCAACACTTTCGTGCGCTCGATGAATTCAATCGCGCCGCAAACGCCATCGAGGTCTTCCCCCGGAATATTCATGGCCCAGGTTTCTCCCAAGCCGACACCGACAAATATAGCGTCGAAATCTTTTTCGAGCTGATTGAAACTAACATCTCGCCCAATTTCCGTTTTCTGGCGGAATTCGACGCCGAGGGATTTCACCATCTCGACTTCACGCAAAGAATCGGCGGCGCGTGTTTTGTACGCCGCGATGCCGTAGGTGCTTAACCCGCCGGGCAGTTCACACCGATCGAAAACCGTAACGCGATAGCCCTTCCGTGCGAGTGCGGCCGCACAAGCCAGGGACGCCGGTCCCGAACCGATGCAGGCAGCGCTTCTGCCATTCGGCGTTCCCGAGTGAAATAGGTGAATGTTGCGGTCGAGAACGTGATCAACGGCATAGCGCTGCAAGCGTCCGATTTCGATGGGGCGCTCGCCCTTCTCGACCATGACGCATGCGCCTTCGCAGAGAACTTCAGTGGGACAAACGCGCCCGCAGCTTTCGCCGAGAATGTTTGCTTCGAGAATGACACGGGCTGCTCCGCGAACGTTTCCCGTCATGATGCGCTTGATGAAGCCGGGGACGTCGATACGCGTTGGGCAGGCGATCGTGCACGGCGCGTCAAAGCAATACACGCATCGGAAGGACTCAATTGCCGCCTGGCGCGCACTCATCGGTGGAGTGATATCCGCGAAATTCTTTTCGTATTGGTCCGGCGTCAATTTTGGCGCCTTCTCGGGAAGAGGCATGTGTACACCACCTCGAGTATTTCTGCCGGCGGACTCCAAGTAGGGCCCGCGCTCTGAAGTCCCTGAAAACGCGCAACCCGGTGGAGGCTCTTTCCACCGGGCGCAGGATCGGATTTCCTGCACCATTCTAGCACCCCGGGAGACCGCAGCTTGCTCCTGTTCGGCCGCCTGGCCTAAGATGCAAACTGCTTGAAGACTGACGATACCGGAGGAAGCATGCGATTCGACACCGTCATCCGCAATGGCACGATCGTCACCGCGACGGATCGCTATGCGGGCGACGTGGGAATAGCGAACGGTCAGGTTGTCGCGATTGGCAAGGATCTCCCAATTGACAACACGAGCAAGATTCTCGATGCGAAGGATTGTCTCGTCATTCCCGGGGGGATTGACGTGCACACGCACCTCGATATGCCGTTTGGCGGCACGACCAGTTCCGACGACTTCGAGACTGGGACTCGCGCGGCGGCATTCGGCGGAACGACCACGCTGATTGATTTCGCGATTCAATACAAAGGCCAGTCCCTGCGCCACGCCTTCGATACTTGGATGAAAAAGGCGGAGGGCAAGGCGGTGGCCGATTACGCCTTCCATTGCATCATTACGGAGCTTGGCGATTCCCAACTCGAGGGAATGGGCGCGCTGGTACGCGAAGGTGTGTCGTCGTTCAAATTGTTTATGGCTTACCCGGGCGTGTTCATGCTGGATGACGCCACGATTTTTCGCGCGATGTTGCAAGCGGCCAAGCATGGAGGGATGATCTGCATGCACGCCGAAAACGGAGGCGCGATTGACGTGCTTGTGCAGCGCGCGCTGGCCGAAGGCAAAACCGCGCCGAAATACCATGCGCTCACGCGGCCCACGACGGCCGAGGGTGAAGCCACTTCGCGCGCCATCGCACTCGCCGAAATGGCAGGCGCGCCCGTTTACATCGTGCATCTTTCCTGCAATGACGCCCTGGAAAAAGTGCGCGAGGCCCGCGATCGCGGATTGCCCGCGTACGCGGAAACGTGCCCGCAATATCTTCACCTCTCTTTGGAGAATATGGATGTCCCCGGCTTTGAAGGCGCGAAGTATGTATTCACACCTCCGTTACGCGAAAAATGGAACCAGGAAAAGCTCTGGGAGGGGTTGGCGCGCGACACGCTGCAGGTCGTCTCGACCGACCATTGCCCATTTTGCTTCAAGGAGCAAAAAGAGCTGGGTAGAAGCGATTTTACGAAGATTCCAAACGGCGGTCCTGGCGTCGAGCACAGGTTGAGCCTGATTTATTCGGGCGGGGTGCACGGCGGAAAATTTTCGGCAAACCGTTTCGTGCAACTGATCTCCACGGCCCCGGCGAAACTTTTTGGGCTGTACCCACGCAAAGGCACGATCGCGGTGGGCTCGGATGCCGACATTGTGATTTTTGATCCCAACGCCGAACAGGTGATCAGTGCGAAGACGCATCACATGCGGGTGGATTACTCCATGTTCGAGGGATTCCGCGTGAAGGGTGTGCCAAAAATCGTGCTTTCCCGCGGCCGTGTGATCATCGACGACGGAAAATTTACGGGCCGGGCAGGCGCCGGCGAATTCCTTCGGCGGCAGACTTATTCGGGAGCTGGGTAGAGCTCCTGCGCCTCGCGCGCGACGCGCGCCGCCTCGAATTGGCTACGGGCGATACACACCGCTGATCCAGGGAAGGTCAAAGGCGCCCTTCTGCGCCTGGACAACGATGTCGTCTCCTTTCTGAAAGCGATCGTAGTCGTTCTGATCCACCGCGATGCGCTCGATCCGCCGGGTGCCGCGCCACGACGTAACCACCAGGCGGCGGCTGCGCGGCAAACCATTCGTTGAGAATTTCCCTACAACTGTCGCGGGAATCCGGATCGGCCGCGAAGTATCCAGCTTGCCGTTCAGAAAAAGCATGGCCGCAAAAATCCACGGCACGGGGATCATTCCGAAGTAAACGCGCTTTATGGCCTCGACTTCCAAACGTTTCCGCGCGCGAAGGTCGATCCAGTAACCCAGTGCGAGAGAAAAAAAGAAAACGAGGCCCGCAAATATCAGGATCGCATCCAATTCAAGAGCAGGAAACACCTGGCTAGCGGCAATGAAGACAATTATGCCGACGAGAAAAAAGGCCGTTCGCCGTACCAACCGCCGCCGCACAACCAATTCAGCGGCGGCAGAGGTCAGGCCGCACGCAGGACACTGATCGGCCGTCCGGTCGGCCCCGCAATCGAGACACCGCGTCATATCTTCGGCAGTTGCGCCAAGAGTGTTTCCAACTGGACCTTACCGCTCTCCTCCGGCAGCTCAAATGTTACGGCGATTCCCATGCCAGGTTCCACTCTGCGTACCGTGCAATTCAGCTGGAGGGGAGGCTCGATGATGAGGCGCGCCAGAAATGTCGCGCCGACCCACAACGGCGTCGCCATCTCAACAAACAAGCCGCGAGGGCCGATGTCTCGGACTAAACCCTTCAATGTGGAAGAGCCCCACTCAATTTCCATCGTTCCCGCTAACTTTCGACGATTAAACTGGCGGCGGTCGATTTGGGTTGAGGCATCCACCGGCGGCTCGATTGTCATTCGCTAAACTCCTCGAAGGGGATGCTAAGTGCCGCATCGCGGGGTGTCAAGTTTCGATTCGCGTGTTTTTAAATGCCGTGCGTCCGTCCTACTAGAACATCGCAGTTTCTGACTTATCGTTTTTCTCGCCGCTCTATTTCGCGTCGCAGGTGTGAGCGTACGCTCCCGGGAAGGCGTGAGAGTTTGAGTAGATCTTCCATATCGCGCCGGGGCACATCCGGCAGGAATGAAAGTAAGCGCTCGACAGGCGCGTGCGGATGGCGCAACAGGGCGATGCGGACATTCATGAGTTTCGACCACTTCTCATGGTTCGAGATGGCAGCGACAGTTTGCGCCGTGAGACCTTCCTTCGCCAATGCTCGCAGAAGCTGTGACTCGGTCAGAAACGAGTTGTCGAGCGCGATCCTCGCGACCTGCTCTGGGCCCTGCACGATGAGTCCGCTGGCGACGCGTGCCGACCCTCGGCGCGCCAGCATGATTCTTTGGCCCAGGGGCAATTGGGGTAATTGCGTGAGGACGCGCTCCTCGGCGAGACGCCGCAGCTCGACCGGAGAAGCCGGCAAGAGGCTAATCCGCACGAGATCCATCAAGTGCAAGTCGCGTAGCAGCCGTATGGCGATCAGTCGCGGCGTATGCGGGTGCCCGGCCAGGGCCCGGCGAACGCGATAATTTGTCCGCCAAGTTTTTCGCCTGGCGATTTCGTCCAGCAGGGTGCCCGGAAGATCCTTCCGCTCCAGCAGCAGGCAAACGTGCGTCTCGTCGAGGGAAGGGTTTTCGATCAGGGCGCGGAGAATATTTTCGTTTGCAGACGCGAGTAGCGCGGGGATGGCTTCGGGCGCCGCCGTACGAGGGTCCTCCAGGCCGGGAATCTCTTCAGGAGCCATGAGTACTGTGGCGGGCCGGAGACTCGGCGAGGCGGGCGGCGATGCGAGCCGCTCCGACCGCGGGTGAAATAGTGAGCCGCGATACTTTCGCCCGCAGCGCACCGCTGAAAATGACCGAATCCAGAAGCGAATCCAGCATCCGGCTGCGACCGAACACGCCTCCGCATTTCACGAGCGGAAATTCCTGATCCTTCATTCCCAAACGGCGCACAACGACCATCGCAAGATTTCCCAGGCCAATCGCGGATGTGAACAGGATTTCCTTCGCGGCGCCGTCCTCGGCGTCCGCGGCTTGGGTAACCACGGGAAACAGCGCGGGAAAGATTTCATGGAGACTCTTCATGATCCGCTGCACAAGCTCGTCCCAGTCCCGGCAATCGAGTGC
>Ga0210400_10004349_pt1 | contig 12294 bp, 9 predicted proteins | sample IncBWH26MmetaG_FD_155456 | JGI IMG/M metagenome (GOLD analysis project Ga0210400, IMG submission 155456) | Forest soil microbial communities from Barre Woods Harvard Forest LTER site, Petersham, Massachusetts, United States - Inc-BW-H-26-M | ecosystem: Environmental > Terrestrial > Soil >...
TTCGTCGAACAGTTGCTCGCTGCTGTCGCTCGCCGGAGCAAACTTCGCAATGCCGGCGTTGGCGAAGAGGGCGTCGATCTTGCCGAACTTTGCGGAGACCTGGTGGAAGAACTTGTCGATGTCTTCCAGTTTTGAGACGTCCGCTTTCACTGCGAGCGTATCTCCGCCAATGAACTTGGCGGCCTCGTCGAGCGTTTTCTGGTCGCGGCCGGCAATTGCGACTTTGGCGCCTTCTTCACGGAACAGCTTGGCGGTTGCTAATCCGATTCCACTGTTGCCGCCGGTGATTGCCACAACTTTTCCTGCAAATCTTTTCGCCATGGAATTTCTCCTCACTGAATAATGAATTGCGGCTAAGAGCCAAGGCTCAATGTGCCGCCCTATTTCTATACTTTGATGAGTGTTAAAATATATGGATTCAAGTTTATTGACGATAGCCTCGACTAGACTCGAAGCGGATATGGATCAAAACAATATGAATCAAACAGAACTGGCCAAAATTGCCAAGGCGTTGAGCGACCCGACGCGCTTGAGCATCTATGAAGCGATTGCGGAGCGCGAGGAGATGTATTGCGGGGAACTGGTGGAAAAATACCAGCTGACACCGGGGACGATTTCCCATCATCTCAAGGTCTTGGCGGATGCCGAACTGATTGAGTCGAGGCGGGAGGGGCAATTCATCTACAACCGGGCGCAGCCGGAAACTATCCGGGACTACAGCGTGGCCCTGGCCAAACTTGCGAGGCTTGGACCGCGGCGTTGAGCGTCAGCCGCAGGACAGCATCAAACAAAAGCCGCCAGCTTTTGGGCTGACGGCTTTAAACCTTGCCGAGCTGCGCTCGTCTGGCGGGCAGGAGTGCCCGCCCCTACATAAGCAAAACCTATTTTTCGTACAGCAACACGCCTTCGGTCTTCTCCGCGTCTACTGGACGGTAGAAGAGTTTGTTGTCTTCGAGGAAGACTTCGATGAAGGCGGGGCGGGTGGTGATGGTGCCCTGGATCAGCGCCTCCGACAGCGGGTCTTCGATGTATTTCTGCAAGGCGCGGCGTAGCGGACGGGCACCGTAGCTGCGATCCGTGAGGGTCTGGTTGAGGATCCATTTCTTGGCGTCGTCGGCGACCGTGACGGTGATCGCTTTCTGTGCGAGGTTCGTGTTGAGCTGGGTGACCATGAGTTCGAGAATCTGGATCAGGTCGCTCTCGCCCAGGGCCAGGAACAGGATGACTTCGTCGAGGCGGTTGAGGAACTCGGGATTGAAGGTGCGTTTCACTTCACCCTTCACCAGTTCTTCGACCTTGTCGGAGATCACGTCTTCCTTGGTCGACTGGAAGCCGAAACCTTCGCGCTTCTGCAAATGGCGCGCGCCGATGTTCGAGGTCATGATGATGATGGTGTTCTTGAAGTCGACGGTGTTGCCGAGGCCGTCGGTCAACTGGCCGTCTTCAAAAACCTGCAGCAGAATGTTGAAGACATCGGGATGCGCCTTTTCGATTTCGTCAAGCAGGACGACGGAGTAAGGAGCGCGCTTCACGCGTTCGGTGAGCTGTCCGCCTTCTTCGTAGCCGACGTAGCCCGGAGGCGAACCGATCAGCTTGGAAACCGAATGCTTCTCCATGAATTCGGACATGTCAAAGCGGACGAGCGCTTTTTCCGTGCCGAACATGAATTGCGCCAGGGTGCGCGCGACTTCGGTTTTACCGACGCCCGTCGGGCCTAAGAATAAGAACGAGCCGATGGGGCGGTTCGGATTCTTCAGTCCGGCTCGCGAACGGCGGATGGCGCGGGCCAAGGCGCTGATCGACTTGTCCTGCGAGATGATGCGCTTGTGGAGTTCTTCCTCGATTCGCAGGAGTTTTTGCGTTTCTTCTTCTTTGATGGAGGTGACGGGAACGCCGGTCCAGCGCGAGACTACGTCTTCGATGTCTTCGCGGTTGACTACGCCGGTGGAAGACTCATCGAGATGATATTTTTCGCGCAGGGCACGCAGGTTCTCGCGCTCTTTGCGCTCTTCGTCGGAATAGAAGCGGGCTTTTTCGAACTCGTGGTTCGCGATGGCGTTTTCCATGCGGTGCACGATGAACTTGATGCGCTTCTGGACTTCCGTCAATTCTTCGGGCAACGAAGTCTGGCGCAGTTTGACGCGGGCTCCAGCTTCGTCGACGAGATCGATGGCTTTGTCCGGAAGGAAGCGGTCCGGGATATAGCGGTTCGAGTGCGAAACCGCGAAATTGATGGCGTCGTCGGTGTAGGTGACGGCGTGGAATTTTTCGTAACGGTCTTTGATGCCGAACAGAATCTTGATGGCGTCGGCCTCGTTCGGCGGCGGAACTTTCACGGCCTGGAAGCGGCGCTCGAGCGAACGGTCTTTTTCGATCGACTTGCGGTATTCGCCGGGGGTGGTGGCACCGATGCACTGAATTTCTCCGCGCGACAATGCGGGCTTGAGAATGTTGGCGGCGTCGAGCGAGCCTTCGGCTGAACCGGCGCCGACGAGCGTATGCAACTCGTCGATGAAGATGATGGAGTTCTGATTTTCCATCAGCTCTTTCATGATGGTCTTGAGGCGCTCTTCAAACTGGCCGCGATACTTGGTGCCGGCGACGATGAGCGACAGATCTAGAGCGAGGATGCGTTTGTCGGCGAGGAACGACGGCACTTCACCGTCTGCGATGCGCTGGGCAAGGCCTTCGACGATGGCGGTTTTGCCGACACCGGGCTCGCCGATCAGCACGGGATTGTTTTTCGTGCGGCGGCAGAGAATCTGGATGACGCGATCGACTTCGCCGTCGCGGCCGACCAGGGGATCGAGTTGGTTGTCCATCGCGGCCTGAGTCAGGTCGCGGGAGAACTCGGCCAGGAGCGAGGATTCACGCTGACGCTGGGGCTGAGCTTTTTCCTGGGTGCTGCGGGCTAACTCTTCGCGAATCGTCGAGAGGCGCAGGCCGCGCTCGTGCAGAATCTCGGCGGCGAAGCACTTTTCTTCTCGCAGTAAACCCAACAGCAGATGTTCGGTGCCGATGTGGCGATGCGAAAGGCGCTCGGCTTCTTCGGCCGCGTAGGCGAGAACGCGCTTGCACTCATTGCTCAGCGGAAGGTCGACCGAGGTCGAAACTTTTTCGCGGATGGTGGTGTGTCCCTCGATCTGCTTGCGGATGGATTCGACCGAGGCGTGGGAACGCAGGAAACGATTGGTCAGGGCTTTGTCTTCGCGCAGGAGTCCGAGAAGCAGATGCTCAGTCTCGATATAAGGAGACCCGAACTGGCTGGCTTCGTAGCGTGCGAAAAAGATGACGCGCCTGGCTTTCTCCGTATAGCGTTCAAACATAATGCCCCTTCCCCCTGACTTTCCTAGTCGAGAAGAACTTGTGCTCGCCCGACCTGCCGAACCGAACCTGACTCCTGCTCACCTTATTCTATTCCTACATTATGCAATCAAGTGGCCTCAAAGCCCAAGCCCTGAAACCATCCAGTAAATCTTTGATCACGTTACCGAAGGAACCCTTTGCGGGCCATTTCGGCTAACGTTTCCACTGGGGCTAAAGCCCAGTTTGACTCTGCCGCTTTACGCGGCGCTTAAGCGCCGCTCTTCCACGGGTGCTGCAAAGTCTTCCCCGGTCCTTTTTTTCCCAGTGCTCCTTTTTCCCACGCCGCGGCAAACGTTTGTACGCCGAGCGTTTTGCATCTCATACTTCTCATCTCATACTTCTCATCCTCACGCCGGCAACGACTCGGGGGGAATTTCCTCCATGCTGCCACGCTGCAATCTCAGAACTCGATGACACCGGCGGGCGAACGCCAGGTTGTGTGTGGCGATAAGGGAGGTAAGCTGGTGCTCGCGATGCAGGCGCGCGATCAATTCGAAAACCGCTTCGGCCGTGTGCCCGTCAAGGTCGCCGGTGGGTTCATCGGCCAACAACAGCTTGGGGCCGGTGATGAGGGCGCGGGCCAAAGCCACGCGCTGCTGCTCTCCGCCTGAAAGCTCGCCGGAGCGATGATGCGCGCGCTGCTCCAGTCCGACCTCGCGCAGCCAGCGTGCCGCTTCTAGCTCGACCTGCTGCCATGGCTGCCCGCGAAGCAGCAGCGGCATGGCAACGTTTTCCGCCGCAGTGAATTCCGGCAGCAGATAGTGGAACTGCCATACGAAGCCGGTTTCGCGATTGCGAAAGTCGGCGGCTTCGTCGTGCGATAAGGTGTTCAATCGCAAGTGGGCGCAGTATACGTCACCTGCGGAAGCACGATCAAGAGCGCTCAGGATGTGCAACAAGGTACTCTTGCCGGCTCCGGATTCGCCCACGATGGCGAGCATTTCGCCGCGTTTCACCTCGAACGATAAGTTTTCAAAGAGCATCAGATCCGATTCGCCGGACCGGAAAACCTTCTTCAGGCCTTCCACTCGAAGCATCGACTCTTGTTCGGTTAGATGCACATTCGGTCTCTTTCGTTCCAAAGGCTCAAGTGCGAAGGATCAGAAGCTAATGTTTGGGCAGTGGTTGCCTGCGTTTAGTAGTGATCAGGGTCGACGGATCGTTTCCCGCCGGCACGATTCCATATTCGCCGCTCTGTGGCTGACGTCTGGTCGGGTCGGACTTGCCCGCTCTCTTGAGATTTCATTCGCGTGAATTCCTAAAGCCTTGCTTTTGTTCAGCGTGTATCCGCGTAAATCCGTGGCAACGAAGTTCTTATTCATAGCGCAGGGCCTCGGCGGGGAGGATGCGGGCTGCTGACCATGAGGGATATAGTGTGGCTACGAACGAAATTAACACGGCGAACAAGCCGACCAGCACGCCGTCGATGGCGCGCGGGGCGAAGGGGACGTAGTCGATGGAGTAGACCTCGGGTGAGAGCGTGAGGACGTGATAGTGGCCTCCGACATAGGAGAGGGCGTAGCCGGCGATCAGGCCGATGGCCGTGCCGATGACGCCGATCAGCACGCCCTGCGCGATGAACAGGTTGCGGACCTGAGCCCGGCGCGTGCCCATCGACATGAGCACGGCGATGTCTTTGGTCTTTTCCATAACCATCATAATCAGGGATATAAGGATGTTCAGCGCGGCCACGAAGACGATGAGGCCGATGGTAATGAAAGTGACCAGGCGCTCCGTCTTCAGCGCCTTGAAGAGAGCGCTGTTCTGCCTGAGGGCGTTGGTTGCCATGAAGCCCTTGCCGGCGGCATCTTCGATCTGTTGGGTAATTGCGTCGGCCTGGTCGAGATCGTCGACCTTAAATTCCAGCACCGAGATGAGATCGCCGAGTCCGAACAGTTGCTGCGCATCCGACAAGCGCACGAAGGCCCATCCGTAGTCGTAGTCGTAGAAGCCAGAGTTGAAGATTCCGACCACGCGGAAACGAGTGTATTTGGGAACCATGCCCAGTGGCGTCAATTCGCCCTGGGGGCTGACTACGAGCACGACGGAGCCGACAGTGGCGCCGAGATTGTCGGCCATGTCTTTGCCGAGCACGATGGGAGGCATGGCGGCGACGCGCTGCTGAACTTCGGCCAGCGAGTCGAGAGATTGTGAGGGAACCGACTTCTGGTCCGTAGTCTTAAGTTCCAGTGCGTCGGCCGAGCCTTCCTTAACTGTGGTTAACAGGTCGCCGACTTTACGCTCGTAGCGCGGGATCATGCCTTTCAGAATTGCGCCGCGGGCGCGAGGGCCGCGCGAGATCAGGACTTGCTCGAAAATCGCGGGCGCGGCGGCGACGACGTGCGGCTGGTGCGACAGGCGGTCGAGGAGTGCGGGCCAGTTCTGAATGCCGTCATCGGCGATGCGCTGCAGGCTGATGTGCGAGGTGGAGCCGAGCAGGCGCTGTTGGAGGTCCTGGCGGAATCCGTTGGTGATGGCCATGGCGACGACGAGGGATGCGACGCCAGCGGCGACTCCGGCGATGGAAATGCCGGTGATGATGCCGATGAACGCCTGTCTTCTTTTTGCGCGCAGGTAGCGGGTCGCGATGAAGAGTTCGAAGCGCATGGGAAAAAATCAGCTGTCAGCTGTCAGCTATCAGCTTTCAGACAAGTCGGATTATACGGTGTGCGAGGAACGGACGGCCTGATACGCGTGGCGTTTGATAAAGCCATAGGCCACAAGCTGCCACCACACTAAGGCAATAGCGGTTACGATTGCTTCGCCGATCATCTTCTTGTTTTGGAATGTCACCGGAAAGCCTGTTCTCATGATGACCCGGATGATGGCGCCACATAGGGCGACCATCACAATAGCTGCGACAATTGCGAGTCTTTCGTGCAGCGACGGCGATTCACCGGGAACTTGCGTGGAGGGCTCGCTGCTCCGGTACCAGGATATCAGCCATGCCACCACAACTCCGGTTCCGACGATCGTACTGCCATGCTGAAAAACCTTGTAGCAGGGAATCGGACCGAGGACAGGCAAGTTAACGGATGCGCGCAAAAGCGGCCAGTGAATATAGAACCATGTACCTGCGTGGGTAAAGGAGTCCCAAAGCAAATGGGTTGCGATGCCTAGCAGGAGAGAAGCGACGATCAACAGAAACCTGCTTGCCCCGCCGAAACGGAAATCACCGAGGTGATTCACCAGGCGGTTGCGAAGTGCGTCCGGCATAAGCATGGTTGCGGGTCGTTTAACGAGAGAATGAAAAATCCATAGCACCAACAACGCAGCGGGTAAGGTCAAAATGAAGGTGCCGGGCAGAGTGTGTCCCAACCGGCCGTTCGGAGCGAGGCGAAGAAAGTATTCGAAATCGGGAGCAAAAGTACCGATCACCAATGCGGAGGGCACAAGGGGTAGACGCCGAAACGGCAGTGCGGCAGCGCTATGGGCAAAAGTGAAGGGCATGCCATGGGGAAAAATCAGCTTTCAGCTTTCAGCTTTCAGCTGTCAGCTATCCGCTTTCGGCCAAGTCGGATTATAGCGGGAGGAGTGTGACCTCCTGTTCTGTTCTATTCTCTTCTCCGAGTGCGCCACTAACACTGCAAGAATTCCACTCCCTCATCGTTCTGCGAACGGTGATACTTGGTCGAGACTCGATTGCCGGAGAACCCATGACTATCAGACGCATATCCCTTCTACCGGCAGTAGTGCTGCTTGCCGGAAGTCGAGCCCTCGCGTGCGAGCCTGTCATCCCTTTCATGCAGGTTATGGCGCCAGCCCTTGCGTTGTCCGGATCTGTGCTTGTGGGAGCGGTTGCGCTCAAGTCCCTGCTCTTCGCCGTTTTCGAGCGAAGACTTTCGCGTGTGCAGGCCGCGTGGCGGATGTTCCTCGGCAACGTTCTCACCAGCTTCGTTGGCGTCCTTGTCGGCGTGATGATCGCCAGCGGGCCAGGAGTCTGGGTGGTTGGTGTTCCTGTGGTTTTCATTTTGTGCTGGTTCACATCGCGGAGGTTTGTTGAGGCGGCACCAATGGAGTGGCTGGCAAGAACGTCTCCCGTCGTCTTGGCCGCGATGATGACGATTCTTTTGCTCGCAAGTTGCGTGCTCTTCGCGTCGAGCCAGGGGGCAATCCGGACTCATCAACTGGCGCTTTATTGGATCATTAAATTCACGGCCATCGCGTTCGCTCTTTTGGCGAGCGTTACGCTGACTACGGTTTGGGAGGAGTGGATTATCTGGCGACTGAGCTCGCGTCCTAAGGGCACAGGGTTTTTCCCCACTGTCCTGCGCGCGAACGTTTATGTCTTGGTGGTGGTGATGGCGGTTCCCGCGGCGCTGATCTTGCCGAAGAGGCTAAAGTCCCCTGACCTTCTGGCGAAACACCCCATTATTACAGTCGCACAATCGCCAACTCGCTAGTGCAGGTTCAGGGTTTGGCAAGCCGTGGGAAGACGGCGGGCACGCGCGCGCGGTAAGCCAAATACACCTCCCCGAATCTCTTTTCTAATTCCGCATCCTCCATGCGGATCATGACTGCGCCGGTGACGATCGCAAACACGGTCAGCAGCCAGCAGACTGCGAGGCCGGTGCCGATGCTCCAAGCCATCATTTCGCACAGGTGGGCGAGGTAGATGGGGTGACGGATTCGCGAGCGGATGCCGGTGGTGACGAGGGTCTGATGGTTTCCTGCGCGTACTTCTGGGAGGCCGCCCAGTTGTGACCAACTGAAGTGGGCGCCTGCGCTGGAATAAATGAAGAGGCCGGCTGCGAACAGGGGTACGGCTGGGAGCCATGTCCAGGGCGTGGAATAGAAAACTGTTCCCCGCCACGGGAAGGTTAGAGCGGCCATGGCGGTCCACATGACGATCCACGACGGGAGCAGGATGTGGAACGGGGAGCGCTGGCGTTCGCGCCAGCGTTGCGCTCGGGGATGAATCATCAGCCAGAACGCGGGGATGGTGGAATAGATGACGCAGATTAACCATCCCAGGGTTCGGAGGAAGTGCATGGGGGGATTTTACAGGGAATGCGAGAGTCCCCACGTCTCGCAAAAGACGCGAGACATGGGGCACCCGTCGGCTTCCGTCGCTCGTTTCGCATCGCGGGCGGACGAATGCGTCCGCCGCTATGTGTACACGTTCTTTCGTTCGCCGTAAGCCATCGGATATCTACCCGATTCCTGCTGCTCGGGCGATAATTGCGGAATGGCGCGTGCTTTCCTGAACATTTCCTTGAACGATAACTGGCTGCCGAAGTCGGTGATCTGCCTGCGCGATTACGACCGGCACAAGTTTCTGCTGGACCTGATTGCTGGCGTCACCGTCGGGTTGGTGGCGTTGCCGCTGGCCATGGCGTTTGCTATTGCATCGGGGTTGACGCCGCAGGCGGGGATTTACTGCGCGATCGTGACCGGGTTTCTGATTTCGGCGCTGGGCGGATCGAGGACTCAGATTGGCGGGCCGACCGGGGCGTTTGTCGTTGTTGTCGCGGGGATTGTTGCGGTGCATGGAGTAGACGGGCTGTTCATGTGTACGGTGATGGCAGGAATCCTGCTCGTCATCATGGGCGTGACCGGGCTGGGGACGGGAGTGAAGTTTATTCCCCGGCCGGTGGTGATTGGATTCACCAATGGGATCGCGGTGCTGATTGCCAGCACCCAGATCAAAGATTTTTTCGGGCTGCAACTCGAGAAAGTTCCGGGCGTGTTCTGGCAGCGGGTGGAAGCGCTGGCGGGGAATTTTCATACGCTGTCATTTGAGGCGACGGCGCTGGCGGTGTTTACGATGCTGACGCTGATCATTTGCCGGGGGCTTTCGGCGCGGATTCCGGGCCCGATCGTCGCGCTGCTGCTATCGACTTCCGCGGTTTATTTTTTCAAGCTTCCGGTGGCAACGATTGGGACGCGGTTTGGGGGAATTCCGAGCGGGCTGCCGCACTGGCAGATTCCACATTTCCGCACCGACCTGATTCACGGGCTGCTGGGGCCGGCGTTCACGGTGGGGATGCTGGGGGCGATCGAGTCGCTGATGTCGGCGGTGGTGTCGGATCGCATGAGTGGGGACCGGCACAATCCGAACGTGGAGTTGATTGGGCAGGGTGTGGCGAATATTTTCTCGCCCATGTTTGGCGGGCTGCCGGCTACGGGAGCGATTGCGCGCACGGCTACGAACATTCGGGCGGGAGCGCAGACGCCGGTGGCGGGGATGATTCATGCGCTGACGCTGCTTTGCATTTTGCTGTTTGCGGCGCCGCTGGTCAGCTATGTGCCGATGGCGGCGCTGGCGGGGATTCTGATGATTGTCGCCTACAACATGGGGGAGTGGCGCGAGATTCCGCAACTGCTGAAGCTGACCAAGACCGACATCAGCATCTGGCTGGTGACGTTTGCTTTGACCGTTTTTGCGGACTTAACAGTTGCCGTCGAAGCGGGGATGATTTTGGCGGCGCTGCTGTTTATCAGCCGGGTAGCAGCGACTACCACGGTGTCCCAAGTCACTGAGGATTATGTGGAAGACGGGCGGGTGCACATTCTGCAGGACAAGGACATTCCGTATTACGCGACGATTTTCCGCATTCACGGGCCGTTTTTGTTTGGGGCGACCGACAAGATCTGGGCGGTAACGGAGAATTTGCATACGCTGCCGCTGGTGGTGATTCTGCGGTTGCGGAATATGACTGCGCTGGACGCGACGGGGCTGTTCGCGATCGAGGAAGTGGCCAAGCAACTGCACGCCAGCAAGCGGACGTTGATTCTGTGCGGGGCGCGGGAGCAGCCGGCGCAGCTCATTCATCAGGCGGAGTTTGCGGAGGTTATTGGGCAGGAGAATATCTGCGACAACGTGCAGGAGGCGCTGCGGCGGGCGGAGGAAGTTTATGAGGGGCTGCAGCAGAAGTTTGTCGGGGCGAAGAGCTCGTAGCATTCCCCAGGGGCTGAAGGCCACAAAATTCTTATCGCTTACGCGGCCCCTTCGACAAGCTCAGGGCAGGCTCTGAAGGGCCGCTCTTCCACGGTAGTCCGAGCATTCACGCGGTCTCTGAAGCCCCTATTCTTTTTCCGGACGTTTACGCGGCGCTGAAGCGCCGCTCTTCCACGGTGTTCTGGCATTCACGCGGGCTCGATCGAACTGCTAGACTGGCATCTTTTAGAAATCTCGCATTCTCTCTTGGCCTTATGACTGCTGGCGGAACCAGCCTTTATCGATGATTGTCAACTTTGCAGAACGGGCGCATAACCACAACTGGGAGCTGGATCCGGTGGTGCGGTCGCTGCTCGACACGGATTTCTACAAGTTGCTGATGCTGCAGTTTATCTGGAAACATTTTCCGCGGACGCGCGTGACTTTTTCGCTGATCAACCGGCATGCTTCGGTGCGGATGGCGGAGATCATCAATATTGAAGAGCTGAAGGTGCAGTTGCAGCACGTGCGGGGTCGGCGGTTTCGCAAATCGGAACTGGTGTGGCTGGCGGGCAACACGTTTTATGGGCGGCGCGGAATTTTCGAGCCGGCATTTCTGGAGTGGCTGGAACGCGATTTCGGGCTGTCGGATTATCAGCTGTCGGTGCGCGACGGGCAGATCCACCTGACGTTTGAAGGGACGTGGACTGAGACCACGATGTGGGAGTTGTATGCGTTGGCGATTCTCGACGAATTGAAGACGCGGTCGCAGCTGAAGACGTTGAGCGAATTTGGGCTGGATATTTTGTATGCCCGGGCGAAGACGAAATTGTGGAGCAAGATTGAGCGGCTGCGCGGTGTTCCTGAGTTGAGCGTTGCCGATTTTGGCACGCGGCGGCGGCACAGCTTTTTGTGGCAGGAATATGTGGTGGTCGCCATGGCCGCGAATCTGGGGAATAATTTCATTGGAACATCGAATGCATTTCTGGCGCACAAACACGATCTTGAGGCGATTGGAACCAACGCGCATGAGATCCCCATGGTGATGGCCGCGCTTGCGCCGGACGACGTGGGGCTGAAGGCTTCGCAGTACCGCGTGCTGGAATTGTGGCAGCAGACTTATGAGGGCTCGCTGCGGGTGATGCTGCCGGATACGTTCGGCACGACGCAGTTTCTCGCGGGGGCGCCGGAGTGGGTGGCGGACTGGACCGGGCAGCGCGTGGACAGCAAGGATCCGTACATCGCGGGAGATGAATACATTGCGTGGTTGACGGCGCACCGGAGGGATCCGCGGGAGAAGTTGCTGATTGCTTCGGACACGCTGGATGTGGAGGCGATTCTGGGGCTACACGCTTATTTTGGCGGGACACTGTCGAAAGGAACGAGGCCGGGCGATTTTCTGAGTGCGGCGGATTTTGAAGATCGCCACAAGTGGACCCCGGGGCGGCGGGTTCGGGTCAGCGCCGGGTGGGGCACGCTGCTGACGAATGACTTTCGCGGATGTAGTCCTAACGGCGGCGGGGGATTCGATCCGATCAGCCTGATCTGCAAAGTGTCGGGCGTCGAGGGGCGGCCGGCGGTGAAGCTCTCCGATAATTATTCCAAGGCGCTGGGGCCGGCGGCGGAGATTGAGCGCTATCGCAGAGTGTTCGGGACGGAGGGAATCGCCAACGCTCCGTTGGTGGCGTGAGGATTTTTCCGCGGGCTTCTCTGGGTCCCGCGCGGTCGAGGTGATTGGTTGCGCCGGCTGAGAGCCTTTAACCGCTGAGGGCGCAAAGAAAATCCGCTGAGATCGCGGAGACGAGCCAACCTGCAAAACTTTAAATAATTAAAATTGTTGTTAACCGTTTGCCATTCCGCTTCGTTGTGTCATTAGAGACGCTTTCAATGCGTCCTCTCTCGAAGGGACCACTTCTATGCACAGGAATGGGCGGTACGGGACAAGGGTACAGTGGATCGCGGCGGTTCTGATAGCATTTCTAGTCTTGTTCAACGTGGTGAGCTTCGCCCAGGCGCCGCGAGGGCCGCAATCGGCGGCGTCCGCGCCG